>Ga0315902_10000970_pt1 | contig 47063 bp, 43 predicted proteins | sample LakEriMetagenome_9_FD_203523 | JGI IMG/M metagenome (GOLD analysis project Ga0315902, IMG submission 203523) | Freshwater fungal communities from buoy surface, Lake Erie, Ohio, United States - Buoy 12 MA117 | ecosystem: Environmental > Aquatic > Freshwater > Lake > Lake biofilm | place: USA...
GGCTAAATGGAACAACTCCAAAAATGGATTCAGAGTGTATTAATTATATGTTTTTAATCATTAAGAAGTTAAATTCGATAGCCCAATCATCACAAAATAGCGATTTTGAGAAAGCCACTGACTTTATATTTAAAAAAATAGATGTTGCAGAACAGTTGCAAGAAAGATTCTCAAGAGTTTCATTATCAAATCTAAAGATTCCCACAAATATTTACAGAGATTTGGAAAACGCGCTTAATTTTGTTAGTTCAAAATGTGAATTAAGGGGGGATCCGCTTATTACGTTAAGCGTATCTGATTTAGGGTCACACAATTTACTTTGGGATAAAGAATTAAGCGAATTGCATTGTGTTGATTTGGAGTTTTTTGGTTGGGACGATGCGCACAAATTGTGCATGGATACCTTGCTTCACCCAAAAAATGAATGGAATTTAGAGCTTGGCTTCCAATTTGTTTCTAAATTCAAATTGATACATCAAGTAGATATTAACAGACTTCTAGATTTTTGGAATTTACTTAATTTGAAGTGGGGACTTATCGTTTTATCAAAATACCTGAGAGAGCAAGATTTCCGAATTCAGAATAATGAACAAATTGGTACATTGGAACTCGCACATCGATATATTTTACGATCAGTTAAGAAGATTTCTACCATAGAGGATATAATTGAACAATCGTCAATCAAGTAAAAGTCCAACTAGGTTTTGGGGCACAAAATAACTGAAAAACTTGACAGCCGGAGTAAGTACTTAAGAAATTTATGTATTGACGCACTTGAAGGTGGTCAACGCGGGCATATAGGTTCCACAATGTCATTAATCGAAATATTTAGGGTCCTTTACGATGATATTTTATTTATTGATAAAAGTTTTCCGGTAAATCCTCTTCGAGATAGAGTTATATTAAGCAAAGGTCACGGCTGTATTGCCCAATATGTGCTATTAGCAGACAAAGGGTTTATATCTAAAGAAATATTAAAAACTTTTTGTAAATTTGATTCAATTTTGGGAGGACACCCCGAGCGTGGACATGTACCAGGTGTTGAAGCTTCGACGGGCTCCTTAGGACATGGAATGGCAATGGGTGTAGGGATGGCAGTTGCCAGTAAAATTAATAAAATTGAAAATAGGGTCTTTGTTGTTGTAGGAGATGGAGAAATAAATGAAGGATCTATTTGGGAATCTGCACTCGCTGCGTCCCAACACAAACTAGATAATTTCACTCTAATAGTTGATTATAATAAAGTGCAATCCTTTGGCTTTACAAAGGATATTTTACATCTTGAACCACTAGTAGATAAGTTTAAGTCTTTTGGATTTACTACACATGAGGTTGATGGACATAACGTATCTGATTTAAAAGAAATTCTCTCCCTCAAAAATCAAACTGAAAATCCCAAAGCAATAATTGCTCACACGATTAAAGGTAAGGGTATAGCTTTTGCGGAGAATCAGCCAAGCTGGCACCACAAATCAAACTTGAAAGGTGAAGATATCAAAAATTTAAGAGATGCGGTAAAAAATGCGTAAGGCAGCTTTAAAAACTATTGAATCTTTGCTCGATAGCAACGAAAAAGTTGTTTTCATTGGTTCAGACTTAGGTCAAGGCACTCTTGCCGAAGCGAAAGTTCGTCATCCAAATCGAGTGTTTATGGAAGGAATTTCAGAGCAGCATCTAATTGGATTTGCGGCTGGGCTGGCTTTAGATGGTTTTATTCCTTTTGTTCATACCATCGGCACATTCCTAACTAGACGCGCCTTAGAACAGATAATTGTGGATGTCGCAATCCAAAATTTACCCGTCAAATTAATTGCATCGGGGGGAGGAATGGTTTATGCACCTTTAGGACCAACACACCAATCAATTGATGATTTCGCTTTGATGAGATCTATTCCAAATATGGTGATTGCTGCGCCTGCTGACCCACTCGAAATGAAAAATGTTATAAACCAAATTTTGGGAATACCTTTACCTGCATATGTAAGATTGGGCAAAGGTGGAGAACAAAATATCACTTCTAATCTAGCTCAGTTAGCTTTTGGGAAAATCAGGGAGCTAAATCATGGATCTAAAATTGCTATTCTCACAACGGGTGTGCTCTTACATGAATGCTTAATCGCATTGGAAATTTTGCAATCCCAAAATATAAATCCGGGAGTATTCCATATTCCTTACCTCTCCCCAATTGACGAAGAGTCTGTCTTAAATATTTCATCAAGATTCGAAATGGTAGTGGTGGTAGAAGAGCACTTACCTAATGGTGGACTCTTTTCAGCTGTCTTAGAAATTAACGCGAGAAATCGAGTCAATTCGAATACGTTTCAATTAAGTCTTCCTAATTCGTATGCTACTAATTATGGCACTCAAAAAGAGCATTGGTTAAAGTCTGGACTTGACGGGGCTTCGATTGCTAATTTCTTAATATCGATGAATTCTACTAAATAGGAGAAAAATGGGAAAGAAATTAAACATAGTAACACCTCTTCACCAATCTACAAAGCGAGATTATCTTGCGAGAATGATTGACAACAAAGTTGAAGCGATGTTGGTTGCAAAAAAATATGAAGAGCAATACTGGGATGGGGATAGGCGTTACGGTTACGGTGGTTATAAATATATTCCAGGTAGATGGAAACCGGTTGCCGAAGCCTTAATTTCTGAATACAAACTAAGTAATGAATCTTCAATTCTAGATGTTGGATGTGGCAAGGGTTTTTTACTTTACGAGATTCAATTATTGCTACCTGAAATCAAAATTACTGGATTTGATGTTTCTGATCATGGACTTAAATCTAGGCATCAAGACTTCAAGGGAAAGTTATTCAAACACAGAGCGCAGGATCCATACCCATTTCTTGACAAAGAATTTGATTTAGTAATCTCGATAACTACTTTGCATAATTTAAGACTTCCTGAGCTTGAAGTTGCCCTTAAAGAAATTGAGCGTGTTGGTAAAAAAGCATATGTGATGCTCGAAAGTTATAGAAATGAATTAGAAATGTTCAATCTTGAATGCTGGGCATTGACGGCCGAATCACTACTTGATGAAAAGGAGTGGATATGGCTATATGAACACTTTGGATATACTGGGGATTATGAGTTTATCTACTTTGAATAATTGTTAAAATGACAACTTTCAATGCAGCAATTTTAGAAAAAAGTAACACAGACCTGATTGTTGATCAAATAGAATTTAATGAAAATCTTAAAGCTGGCCAAGTGCTAGTTAAAGTTTTTTATAGTGGTATTTGTGGAGCACAGATTAATGAAATCCAAGCGGTCAAAGGCCCTGATAAGTTCCTTCCCCACCTTTTGGGTCATGAAGGCTATGGTGAAATTGTTGCTATAGGCGAATTGGTAAAGAGTGTTTCTGTTGGCGATAAAGTTGTTTTACATTGGATGCCTGGTTCTGGAATTCAATCAGATCCAGCAAAATATGTTTGGAAAGATAAAGTCTTAAACGCAGGTTGGGTAACAACTTTAAGTGAATTTACAGTAATTTCAGAAAACCGTTGCACAAAAATTACAACAACTATTAGCCCGATCCATATACCGCTACTTGGATGCGCAGCAACGACGGCGGCAGGGGTATTAAGTAACGATGCAAATATAAAATTAGGAGATTCTGTTGTAGTTTTAGGCACAGGTGGAGTTGGATTATTAACAATAGAAGCAGCAAGAGCTTCAGGGGCCTTTCCTATAATTGGTGTGGATCGTTTTGAAAATAGATTATTGGAAGCAGTAAAATTCGGAGCAACTTCAGTAGTAAATGTGGCCACTCTCGATATTTTTAAAGAAATAAATTTAAAACTTCATAGTGAATCTCCTGACATTGTAGTAGAAACCACTGGAAATAGAGAAATGATTGAATTGGCCTATAAATTAGTTTCAAAGAGAGGTAAAGTAATTTTGGTTGGAGTTCCTAATCATAATGAATTAGCAAGCATTGATACTTTACCTTTACATTTTGAATCAGCAATAACTGGTTCTAAAGGTGGGCAAACTAAACCAGAAGTCGACATTCAAAAACTAGCAAACCTAGCTGAGCAAGGAATTTACAAGTTTGACAAACTTCCAGTAACAATGTTTTCACTTGGTGAAATTAATAAAGCTATTTCTCACTTAAAAGAAGGACTACCTGGACGCGTCGTGATTGATATGACCAAATGAGTTATTCACTCAAAATACTAGACAAGATTTCAAAGCAAACATCTGACGGAGTTTTTCATGCAAATACTTGGGGCTTGAACTGGGGAAGCGATTTAATTGATGAACTAAAAATTGCAGCATTAAAGAATTCCAGAAATCGATCTCGACTTTGTTTACATCCCAGTAAGAATGATTTGCACCAAGAAATGTTAATAGTGATGAGTAAGTCTGCAATAGAAAAACCTCAACGCAGAACAATCGGCTTTGACACAAAAATTGTTATTGAAGGGGAAGCAAATCTTCATTATTTTAATGATGAGGGAAATCTTTTGAGAATAATTGAATTAGGACAAAATAAATCTCGTTACGTTCACACTTGCACAAGTGAATATCACGCATTAGAAATAGCTTCAGATTGGTTTGTTTTTTTAGAAATATTAAGGGGTCCCTTTTCCGCGACAGCTACAAAATTTGCTGATTTTCCTTTTCATTTACCATCAGAAAATCCTTAATCATGGGCATTATTAATGCAGTGACAAGGTGTAGGCTGTGTCAATCTTCCTCACTTGAAGTCTTATGGGAACTTGCTCCATCTCCCTATGGTGATCTTTTTTGTGAAAAAAAATCCGATGCTAAGAATTTACCAAAAATTGACTTAACGCTTCAAATGTGTAGTACATGTAAATTTGTTCAATTAGGACAAGTGGTAGATATCGATAAAATATACAAGAATTATATTTATAATTCCTCAAATACCCAAAATCTGCCAAGTTTCTATAATCGAATGAGTAGTTCGTTAATAAGTTCGTTAGGTCTAAAACTTACTGACCTCATAATCGACGTAGGAAGTAACGATGGTTCAGCTTTACTGCCTTATTTGAACATAGGTTTCAAAGTGTTAGGCATAGAGCCTTCTAAGTTTCCATCTGAAAAAGCTCTTTCATTGGGAATCCCAACAATTGTTTCCTATTTGGATGACATTTCAGTGTCTACTTGCATTTCACAATTTGGTCAAGCAAAACTTGTTATGGCTAACTATGTTTCGGCTAATGTGCCTAATCCTGTTATTTTTTTTAAAAATTTAAAAGACCTTATAACTGAAGATGGGACTATTTCAATTGTTACAGGATATCATCCTGATCAATTTTCAATTAATATGTTTGAATACATCAATCATGATCATCTGTCTTATTTCACCGTCAGCTCTGCAGTAAATCTTGCAAATCAAGTAGGTTTAAAACTTGTATCAGCCGAAAGAATAGAACATAAAGGAGGCTCAATACATTTATTGTTCAAGCATGTAGAAAATGAATACCTAGTGACTGAATCTATTAGCCAGTTATTGCAGCGGGAAAGTTGGATGCAGATTGGGAATCCCGCTTTTTATCAGTTATTTAAAAATCGTATCGAAAAGGCAAGTCTTGATACACAAAAAAATCTGCCCAAATCGGCGCTTATTGGCATTGGAGCTTCAATAAGCACTACTCATTTATTGCATCAGTTCGAGATTGGTGACAGGTTTATAATGCTTTTGGATGAAGATAAAAATAAAATTGGTACGTTCTCCCCAGGGTTTGGAATTCCTGTACAACCGTTGCATAATTTACTAGAAGATAATTTAAATACAGTTGTTATATTATCTTGGCAACATACTGATATTCTTATAAAGAAAATGTTAAAAATTACTTCTGGAGTTAAAATCTATATTCCTTTACCAAATTCAGAATATTATAAAATTAGAGATTAAATTTATTTTGCAAAATAAATTTCTTCCATTCCTTAAGAATGTATTCAGAGGGTGGCAAGATTGATACATAACAATTTTTCTGTACAAATGTATTATTCTCGATAAGGTTAATTTCATTTTCAGCGTTAACTCCAAGTAATATTAGACACTCTTCACTTACTATTGACTCAGCCTCCTGTAAAGAAATTATTTTTGTATTAGAATAAGGCATAGTTTTATTCTGTTTTGTAGGTAAGTCATCAATAGCAAGAGTTAATGTTTCAGAAAGTCCCAAAAAGTTCACGCAAACTGAAGATCTTGCTCCCACTCCGTACAAAATAATTTTTTTGTCCTTAGCTAGTAATCGAATAGCATTATTTATCGTATTCTTAAAACTTTCAAAATCCTTAGACCACTTTTCCCATTTTAGTATTTCATTTTTAATCGATTTAGAATCTACTTTAAAACTGGTTGTATTTTTTCTTGCTATAATCGATAGACATTCACCTGAGAATAGAGAATTCCATTCCTCTACAAGCTCAAATCCTATTTTATTTAAATATATACTTAGAGTTAAAGGGGTGAAATAATTTACGTGTTCTTCCCAAAGAGCATAATCAAAGTTTGATAAATTTTGGGTAGCATTAGGAACTTCAATTATTAAATACCCACCTGGTTTTAGTAGTGAGTTAAGGGCTAATCCAAAATCTTGTAAGTCAGAGATATGTTCCAGCACTTGCCGAGATGTAACTACATCAAATAATCCATCTTTGGTTAAAATTTGGGAAGTTTCTTGATTGAGATAATTTTTTGACACTTTGTGCCCCTTGGCAATAGCCGTATTATAACAATTATTTGTAGGTTCTACACCTGATATGTTTAAATAATTCTCCTTTATAAGTTCATCGAGAAAACTACCATCGTTGCAACCAATATCAATTATTTTTGCATCGGATTTAACATAGGTTTTCAAACGGCTTAACAAGTATTTTACATGAGGATTCGGTTTATGGTTGCTTGGTGTCGAATAATCAGTGTAGAAATCAATGGGGTCAATTGGTTTTACTAATTGTGCTAGCCCACAATTTTGGCAAATGCCTAGTATGAAATTATATTTCTTGAAGCTCTTGCTATTAATTTCTAGTTTATTTACAATTGGAAAAGTACCGAAATTTCGTAATGTTTTTACATCAGATTTACAAGAGTTACACAAATTCATTTATAGCCTTTCTGATTCAAAATTCATTTATTTAAAATCAATTTCATAATACAGCAGACCCACAAATTATAGCACAATCATCCAAAAATTTCATTCCATTAAATATACAATTACTTATTTTCATGATTTCAAATCTTAATATAACTTTTATTTTTTGACGAAATTTTTGCAAAATCAATTGTTTGACTATTAATTATAATTTCGTTTGGCTTTATGGGAAAATTCTCTTTGTGCAATAAAGTGCTGGCAACATGCATGTAGAACTGTTGCCAATCCCCAAATTCACCAGGCATTTGTTTTATTCCTGAACCATCTATATCTTTGAATGTAGCAACACTTCTTGACTTACGACGTTTTTTTGTTTTTGAATTAGATGTTAGTGCGCTTCGTAATTCGATTTCCTGTGTATCATAATCATTAATGTATAATTCGCCCTTCGAGCCTTTAACTCTAAATCTTGGACTAGCCCTTTTTTTGAAATGACTTGCGGCTATGATGCTTTTTACGCCGCTTCTATGTAACATTTCTATTCTTATTTCATCATCCGTATTTGCATTTGGTCTAATTATTTTAATTTCAGCCAAGAGTTTATCTATTGGGCCTAGTAATTGAATCATTTGATCTATTAAATGAGGGCCTAGGTCCAAAAGTATTCCCCCTAAGTCGTCTATATTGGCAGAATTTCTCCACGTATTCTTGGCTTCCTTGAAGTTCTCCCAATTCGACTCAACACTAATGATATGACCGACTGTCTCCATTTGAAGTATTTTCTTTAGAGTCAAAAAATCTGAGTCCCATCTCCTGTTTTGAAAAGCAAAAATATGTCTATTTAATAAGTTTGCTTGATCAAAAATCTCTCGGGTTTCACGTTCATTTCCAGCAATTGGTTTTTCAATAACCACGTCAATTCCTTCATTCATCAATAAATTTGCGTAAGACATATGGGTAATATTTGGTGTTGCAATAATCGCTAAATCAAACTTATATGAATCTAGAATTACTCTATCAATCGAGTCATAAATTGTTAATCCCTTATAATCAGTGCGATCATATTCAAAATCTTCAATATTTCTCTTTAAAACCCCGATAAGTTTAAAGTAAGGATTTGCTAAGATAAGTGGAAAATGAATTAACTTACCTGATAGCCCAAACCCCAACAAAATAACCCGTATCGGCTTGGTTTTTTTTTGAATTGTCATTTTATTTTTCTTAGATGTAGGAATTGCTGTCCTCGCCCCCACAAACTCCGAAAATCCTCTAATTTCTCCAAATCGTCTGTCTTACTCCATTTGATTAATGCTTTAAGGGATTTCCGTGTTTCAGGGTGAAACACGTTAGAAAAATATAATAGATTCATAATTGTATCCTCAAAATTATTTTTTGAAATCTCCTTCTCCCCAAACATGTGGTCTCGAATATTATAGTAAAAATCCATCAATACCTTACTTATTGCCTTATATGACTCTACGTCAATAGTATTTACTTCAAATCTTCTATCAAAAAGATTCAAAGAATTTTTTGAGTACGTGTCAATCTCCTTTAAATTTATGTTTTTATCTTGCAGAAAACTTGGATCCTTGTACCATCTCCAATCATAAAAAATGCGCGGTGAAGATTCTTGAAGTTTTAAATTTGGAATTTTTAAGGCATCCTTAATTGAAAACAATTCCCCCCCCCAAGGATTAATTATTGAATCAACTATCCAATCATCGAAATTTCTTGTCATTCCTGGGAGACATGAAAAATCTTTTTGAAAAAAATTTACCAACAACTTTACTTTATCTTTTGAATATTTCAAGTCCCTAAAAACTCTTTTACTTATGTATCTCCGACATACTTCTGAAAAAATAGAAAACTCATCAGCTGTCGTTATTATGATTGACCCATTAACTTTTAATAATTTTGCAATATTTATAAGCATCTTCCTAGGGAATAGTTGAAAAGGTAAAATTCCTTCCGCAATTATTAAGTCGTACTGCTTATTACTCTTAAAAGTCAAAGCATCAGCAGTAATAAATTTAATTTTAGTGCTTTTACTTTGCAAGATTTTATGTCTCAAATTATTTATAACAGCACTAGAACCATCTAAAATTGTTAACGACTTAGGTGAAAATGTGATCAGTCGTTGTAGGTTCTCACCGCTACCTGGACCAATTTCTAATATGTCTAAATACTTTAACAAACTATGATTTATTCCTAAATTTTCATATAGTTGGGTTTTCAATCTGTTTAACTTAGCAATTTTCCTGTGCCCTGTGGTTGACGTGGGGGCAAATCCAATTTGATCATAAAAGTCCGTAAAAGGTTTAAATCTCATTTGACAAGGGTATCAAGAAATGACAGAAATAGATGATTTTCTGTTGCCAGATTCTTAATTATGCTATCAGGTCCAAATTCAATTAAATCGTTATAGGTGAAATTTCCAGTCGCGATTGCAATGACGGGAACATTTTGTTTCTTTGCGGATATAATATCTAATGGAGTATCACCAACTATCGCAGTTCTTTTAATATTTTTTAAACTTAAGTGCTTAATGCTATGTTCAACTAATTTTTCCCTGTCTAAAAACATATTTCCGAAAAATGAATATTCGTAATTGAAATATTTTGTTAAATTTGCTGAACTAATCTTTAACCTTGCTCTTTTTTCTGTGTTCCCAGTTAAAATCCCATTTTGCCATCTCTTCAATATGGTCTCCTTCAATATGTTCTCTACATTTAAATTTGCCTTCGCTGGTATAGATTCATGTTCGGCGTTTGTTAATTCTTCCAGAGTTTCTAGCATCAACTGCAACTGAGAGGGTTTCGCGTGTAAAGAATTAAAACTGGTTATTTCCGTTATAATTTGTAAATCGGTCATTCCTGATGTATTTCTCAATTCTTGTACATTTACGCCCATTATTTTATTTACCGCAAGAGCATGTTTTTTACTACTCGAATGCTGATTTTCGATTAACGTGCCATCTATATCCCAGAGAATAACTCTTATTTCTTTTTCAGATTTAAGCACAAATACCCTTATTTCTTGAATTTTACTCTAAACTACAATATACAGTTATAATGGAACTTAATCCACTGAAAAGGTGACGTATTGCAATTTGTTGATGTCAGTGAATACAAGTATAGGTTAATTGAGTCAATCAATTCTATTGATGAACTAAAAATTCACCAAATAGTGAATGAAATATTACAAGTCAGAGTGAATCAGCGTAATATTTTTATTGTAGGCAATGGAGGAAGTGCTGCATCTGCAAGTCACCTGGCAACAGACTTAATGTTTGGAAGCAAATTAGACATGCCACCAATCAAAGCAATTTCTTTAGCTGACAGTACTTCCTCTATTACTGCTACGGGTAACGATATTAATTTTGATAATATTTTTGCTCGACCATTAAAGAATCTTGGATCAAAAGGGGACTTATTGTTCTTAATTTCTGCATCTGGGAATTCACCAAATATTCTCGCTTGTATAGGCATTTCTAAAAAAATTGGTATGAAGACAATAGGTTTAAGTGGTTTTGATGGTGGGGCTCTCGCAAAACAAGTAGATATTTCCTTGCACGTCCCTACAGAATTTGGTTGTTACGGTGTAGTAGAAGACACTCACATGATAGTAGGACACATTATCACTGAATTACTAAAAGTTCAGAGTGCAAAAGAAAATATTAATGGCTAAATATTTAGTCACCGGGGGTAGTGGTTTCATAGGAAGTCATTTAGTTGAATTGTTATTAAATCTGGGTCAAGAAGTTATAGTTTTAGATAATTTCTCCACTGGTAGACGTGTCAATCTTGCCCACATAATTAATAATGAAAAATTAGAAATAATTGAAGGTGATCTTCAGGATAAAGATTTAGTTAAGAAAACGATAAAAGATTGTAATTATGTTTTCCATCTGGCTGCATTAGCCGATATCGTCCCTTCAATAGTTAATCCCCTAAGTTACTTCTCTTCCAATGTGCTAGGAACTGTAACTCTGATGGAGGCCGCAAGAGATGCAGGGATCAAAAAATTGGTTTATTCTGCATCTTCCTCTTGCTATGGAATACCAGATTTTTACCCTACAGATGAAACTTCCAAAATAAGTCCACAATATCCATATGCATTCACAAAATGGGCAGGAGAACAAGCAGCACTTCACTGGGGGCAGGTTTACAATATTCCCGTCATATCTTTAAGACTTTTTAATGTATATGGGCCACGTTCACGAACTTCAGGTACGTATGGAGCAGTATTTGGTGTTTTTCTAGCCCAAAAATTAAATGATGCACCCTTAACTATTGTCGGGGATGGATCTCAAACAAGGGACTTTACATTTGTTACAGATGTTGCGGAAGCTTTTATCGCTGCCGCAAAAAGTGAGTATGAGAATACAGTGTTCAACGTAGGTTCAGGCAACACTTATTCTGTGAATTACTTGGCTCAACTTCTTGGCGGTAAAAAAGTGCACATTCCAAAAAGACCAGGAGAACCAGACTGCACCTTTGCAGACATAGGAAAAATACAGAAATTACTTGATTGGAAACCAAAAGTATCTTTTGAAGAGGGAATACAAAAAATGTTGGCTAACATAAATTATTGGAAAGATGCTCCTGTTTGGAATCCTGAGAGTATTGACAACGCAACAAAGGAGTGGTTTTTGCTATTGGGTAATTCAAATGTCTAAAGAAACTAAAGAATTTACAAATAAAATAATTCATTTTTCTGAAATAGATGATCTAGTTGAAAAAATGCGCTCCTCGGGTAAAAAAATCACGCTCTGCCACGGTGTTTTTGATTTACTCCACCCCGGTCATATTCGCCATCTTGCAAAAGCTAAAGAACTCGGGGAAATCCTAATTGTTTCAATTACTGCGGACAAATATGTAAACAAAGGTCCTGGAAGACCGGCTTTCCCAGAAAGTCTAAGGGCAGAAAGTTTGGCAAATATAATTTCAGTTGACTACGTAATCATTACGCCTTTCCAAACAGCAATTGAAATACTAAATGCTGTAAAACCAAATAATTATGTAAAGGGTAACGATTATGTCGATGAAGATAGCGATAAGACTGGAAATATTGTTAGAGAAAGAGAAATTGTAGAATCTCATGGAGGGAAGATACTTTACACAGACGAAATTGTATTCTCTTCTTCTCAATTAATTAATAAATTTATTCCTTCGCATTCTAGTGAAGTAAGCAAATGGTTAAGAGATTTAAAATTAGATTACACTAAAACAGAAATTTTGAATTGGTTAGATAAAGTTTCTGAACTTAAAGTGACTGTTATAGGTGAGGCTATACTTGATTTGTACACAGAATGCGATGCTTTAGGTAAATCAGCAAAGGATCCTGTTCTTTGTTTTAATAAGGGACCAACAGTTTCATATGCTGGGGGAATTTTAGCAATAGGTGCTCATGTAAATGGATTGGGAGCAAATACCACAATTGTTACCGGATTAAATGGCATGGATCTAGATCTGGACCAAATTAAAAATTTGAAGACTAAGGGAATAAATCTTCAGAGTTTAGAAATCGCACCATCCCCCACGATAAGAAAACAAAGATTTGTCGATTCAAGAACTTCTACGAGAGTTCTCGAATTATACGAAATGGACGATGTCCCATTGACCGCAGAAAAAGATAAAGAATTTATCAGGTTAATATCTGAGAGTATTTCAGATGTGGATGCCGTAATCGTGGCCGACTACGGCCATGGACTGATATCAGAAAAAGCTATTAATCACTTAGCTAGCAGTGGGAAATTTCTCGCTGTAAATGCGCAAACGAATGCTGGGAATAGGGGGTTTAATAGCATTACGCGTTATCCAAAGATGGACTTTATTACACTCAATGGAATGGAAGCTAAATTAGAAACTCGACGTAGACACATAGAAATGAAATCTTTTATTGAACAATTACAAAAAATATCAAGTACGAATCAAATCGTTGTGACTAGGGGTGGTGATGGGATGGATATTTTCTCAAAGAATAAAAAATTCTGCCATTCACCGGCACTAGCTCCTTTTGTTAGGGACCGAGTGGGCGCGGGTGACGTAGTTCTAGCTATCACTTCATTACTAGCTGCTCTAAAGGCGCCGCCTGAGATTATTGGTTTCTACGGAAATATTTGTGGGGCTTGGGCTGTCTCATATAATGGCAATGAAAAAACTCTTGACAAAGGTACATTAGTGCGCCAAATTACTTCCATTCTTGCATAAATTTTCGAGTCCTTAGAAATGATTTGATTCGTAATTAATCTAATAGGATAAATATTAAAGTGTAAGAAAATTTAATTATCTTGCTTTAGCAATCATAATTAAAATAAGGCAACAGAAACTTTGATATTAACTAGTATTTATTTTAAATAAAATATGCATTAGACGTTGAGGTAAAACTTGAGTTGACAATATTGGTGCTAAGTTTACCTTAAAATAATTGTATCTATCAATCAATATATATATTTTAAGTATGTTCATATAAGAATAGGGTCAGCGTTAAATCCTTATTATATTTAATTTAAAAGATTAATAATCTTAATTAGATTCAAAAAATGCATTTATTTCTTTAAACGATTTAATTCCATAGAAAGGTACATATATCTTTCTCTTTAAAACTTTGAATTTTATTAATATCGCCGCAATTATATTATAAGATCTAAAAATAGAATAAACCAAAATTTCTCTTATTTCACTCATGTCTAAAGTGCTTGGTTTAAGTAGATCCCTTGGTAGCAATCTAAGTTGTTTTCGTTTCTTGTCCTCTCTAATCTGAAATAGACCCAACCCCGATAAGATTTGCTGAGAAATATCGGTTGAATTCGATTTATTTGACTCCAAGTTACTTAATTCTGTTGAAATGGTATTTACCCATTTTGAAATTCTTATGGCATTCTGTTCATCCTGTAAAAACTCTATTGAACCCATATCATCATTCTCAATTGTCTGATCATTATCACATCTTTTGATTAAGTAGATTCTTCTTGCTATTTTTAAATTACTCATATATGCAAAACAGATTTCAATAGCTACTTCTATTCCTAGAGCTAAACATGTTTTTTTTCCTTCAAGCTCCTTATATGCCTTAGCCACAATTCTTAAAACATTTTGCATTACTTCAGCTTTATGAATTGCGTATATATAAGAAAACTGATAATTTTCCAGAAGCTGATTTAGATTTAGGACTCCCTTATTATTCATTTTATTATACTTATTATTAACCCAATAACCGACATTTTTATTAGTTCCTAACCAGGCAACAGTTCCACTAAAAGATGAATATTTTGGATGGAGATTCAGCCAGCGAATTCCTTTTTCAACAAATCGATTTGGCATTAAGTCATCATCTGAATGTAAAAATGCAAAGGGAGTTGTTATCTTTTCAGATGCAAAATCTAATCGTTGAGCAAGAGAAGTGTTAACAAATATCTGAGAAATTTTCAGATCACGTATAAGAGAATAAATTCTAGAATCAGTTGCTAAGATAATTATATTGGCATTTTTCGATATCCAGTATTCACAAAGGTTATATATACTCTTTCTATTACAGGCTGTAAATATAACTACTGTGAATTTACTATTTTGCACATTTCCTCCCGTATCCTGGCTTTTAATAAGCCAAGTATACAAGAAACTTATGTCAATACTCTTATCCTTCAAGCCCTAGCCCTACATAAACTATTCGAATAAGCATAAAGTTTATGACTTGGGACTTTTACCAGAGATTTAATGTCATATTCCTTGATAAGTTAAGGGGCTACTATCAAAATAATTTGAGAAATCGCAAGAATCAATGTGCGAGCATATAAGATAATTATGTAAGTTAACAAAGGATGTGAATCATTAAAAAATTAACTCTGGACTATTTTAAAAAGATGACTAATTATAATAAGAAATTTACGATGAAATTCAATTTGGCCTATAAGATATTTAGATATTTAGTGAATGCCATGTGGGCTATTCCTCTAGTTCTCTCATCGCGATTGCTCTACCCTTGGATTTTAATTCGTTTTGGTGCTGCTGAATCTAGAAGAATTGGACATTTTATTCCTGATACGTTGGAGGAATTAATTCTTCTCCAGCGTCAAAATCAAAAATCTTTAACGTTTTGGTCGACTTCAGGAATATCAAACATTCAATGGTATAAAATGGTTAAGGATTATATATACATTCACCCAATTTATAAGTATCCCGTTTTTTGGAATAAATATATTCCCAAATCTGATCGACATATCGCATTGGGTTCAGAAAACTCAGGTAGAGATATCAAGGGTAAATTCTTTTTTAATTTAGTTAAGCCTAAAATGTCAGATAGTGATACGCGAAAATCGGTAGCTTGGTTAAAAAGTATCGGCTGGTCTGGAGAGCCCATAATATGTTTGCTATCAAGGGATGAAACTTACTTACTTGAAAACGACAGAATGTACAACGATACAAAGGATAGGTCGTACCATGACTACCGCAATTGTGAAATACAAACATTTAAGAGCGCTACCCAATTCCTTACAGAAAGGGGATACTGGGTTTTTAGAATGGGAACAAAAACTAAAGAAAAATTAGAAATAGCGCATAAGAATTTTTTAGATTATTCCTTTACCGACAATAAATCTGCTTTACTTGATATATATCTATTCTCAAACTGCGCTGGAGTGATTAGTACTGGTACGGGAATTGATCAACTTTCTTTTGCATATGGAATTCCAGGATTAATTGTTAATGGAATTCCTCTTGCTTTGGCCAATACGTTCCACAACGTCATTTTTTACCCAAAAAATTTAGTATGGAGTCAGAGTAATATTAATCTCAGTATTAAAGAATATCTTGAAAATAACTTCGCTTCTACCAATGAATACACAACAGCGGGAATAAAAATAAAGAATCTAAGTGACCATGAGATATTACTTGCAACAATTGAATTTGTCGATAGAATTGAAGGTCATAGCAAATATGATAGCGAAGATTTATTCTTGCAAGAAAAATTTTTGAAATTATTAAGCAAATCTAGAGATTATTCCAAGAATCATAATTTTATTCACCCAAAATTTAAAATTGCAAAAGAATGGATTTTTAATATGAAAGATAACTTTATTTAAAGGCTGAGTCAATTTCCTAAATAATTAAAATATATTCTTATATTATTTATGATTATAAATTCATAAATTTTTACGTTCAACTACCAACATGTTAATAATTACAAATTCATAATCATATAATTTTAGTCTTTACCCGCAAAAAAGTTTTCTAACATTATTTGGTAATTAGGTTTTTGACTGTACTTTGAGGTAAGATATTTATTTGCATATTCTAAGTATTTTTCTTTATCAACTACTAGATAGGAATCCAGATTTTTAGGGATATCGTTAATGTTAATTGGTTCTGTTCCTAAGATTTTTGCATGAGTTTCAATTTGTTGCATCTGTAATTTATCTCTTTTTAATTGATTTGAATATATAAATAAAATAGGTTTTTTCAATAAAATAGCAAAGGATATGCTTGAACTTTCTGTAGTTATGACAAATTTGGACTTTCGTACAAGATCAAGTGTTTGGAAGTAAAATACCTCTCTGTAATTAAATACTTTGGATGGTGAATCAAAATTTGATTTATAATGTCCTAGCACCTTTACAGGTGCTTCAAACTTTGATTCAAGTTCGTCAAAAAATTTATTTAAGAGCGGGTACCAGACATCAACACTCAGCATAACTTTACAACCTGTTAGTGCTTTATCGTCGTGAAAATATGGAGCTGCCCCATCAAGCATCACGATAGATGCTTCATGATTATAATCCAGTTCTTTAAAATCAGTTGATTTAATAAGAAATTCACTAAAGTCCCAACTATGGCCATAAAGAACTTGATTACTAGTCATTTTGTCAAATTCACAACCTACCAGTAAAAAACTAGAACGAGGAGGAAGAATTTTATTTAAAAATTGAAATGGCAAATTTTTAACGAAATAGATTAAAAAAATAAAACTCAAATTAGGGTAGATGTAGTCAATTATTATCCTCTTACACTTTTTAAAGAGGTTATTTTCAGTATGAAATGAAAGCAAAGGATGGCCTGGATTATATTCAGTTAAAACTTCAATATTCTTTATTCTTATAACTATATTAGTTAAAAGTCTTACTGTCAAACTTTTTAGATTTGTTATCGTTATTTTATCAAATAAGTAAACTCTTTTCGTGCTTTTATAAATATTCTTATAAATATAATAAACTACCTGAAGCAAGTTTTTGAAATAAATGATTCTGTTATTAGGTGATAAAGGACTATAAATAAGTTTAGAAAATCTTCGATTTAATACTCTTGTCAAATCCCAGACCTCAATTTCTATAGATTCTTCAAGATGGTCTAGTTCTCTTTTTTTCCATAAAAAATCGTTAAATTGATAAGGGTATAGAATGATAAATTTTCTTGAATTCACTCTAAAAGTATACACCTTAAAGTTAAATTAATAATGTTAGTCAAAAAACTCTATGCTAAAATATACCACCAATTGTATAAGTGAGTAGAGGTCTCTAGATTCAAATTCTTCTGAAACCGCACTTACGTATTATTTTCTTAATTTTAATAACTAATATTTTGCAAAATCGAAATCTAATTAATCTCTCAACCATGGTTGGTCCCACATTGATGAATTAAATCGGTCACGGACTAACAATCGGTTCAGATAGCGATTATTAGCCAGCGATAGCGTAGTTTAGCATAGTGGACCTCAATTCTACTCTAAGATACTTAAAAAAGGAAAAGAGTTAAATGTCAGATACAGATGAACCTTCACTTCCACGCATGATTCTTCAGGCCGCTGAAGATTTTGCCACCATAGTCAAAGGTGGAGTTGAAATTGCCAAAAAGAGTCTTACTACCTCTGTCAAAAAACTAGGTGTTGGAATTGGTTTTGTAATCACAGCATTTTTACTCTTAAATGTTTCCTTGCTTTTCTTACTGATTGCCCTTGCCTATGGATTTATTCAACTTGGACTAGCAGGCTGGATTTCATTTCTATTAGTAGCAGCAATCATGATTGCCTTAGCTGTTATTTTTATTGTTCTTGCTGTTCGCTCTTTTAGTAAGGTCCGAGGAATTGGTGATGCTTCAAGAATTGGTAGTGAAACAAAGAAATACTTGATTGAAAATATTGTGAAACCAGAAAAATCATCTGGTTGGTATTCCTTATAACTAAGCTGCTTTAGCGCAATTTCCTGTTGCTATAGATTCTGTTTTAGAAGTTGTTTCACTGATAAGTTTTGCCACTTCACTTGGTGCTAAGGCGTAACCTGTGTTTTTGTTTTGTTCATCGGCTGCAAAAACTACACCTAAGACTTGTCCTTGATCATTTAGTAGCGGTCCCCCAGAATTTCCAGGTTTAACATCTCCACCAAAGACAATTACTGCCCTTCTGGCTTCACCGTTTCCATCAATATCTGTTCCAAGGGATTCAAATTCGGCTGAAACTGAAACCGCACTTGTTCTAAGTTTTCCTCCATTTGGATAACCCACAACGAAACCGACTTCATTTGGAGTAACCGGTCCGATAAATGTTAGTTTTTCACCGGTTAAGCCTGGAACAAAAATTATTGCTACATCTTTTTTTCTATCAATTGCAATAACTCTTCCCCCGAGCTGAATTTGGGAATTAGACAAAGTAATCACTGGTTCTTTCACTCCTGCCACAACGTGAGCATTCGTAATTACTCTTTCATTTGCGATGATAAATCCTGTACCAACCATTGCTGCTGAACAGCTTTCAGATACGCCATCAATTCGAACAGTTGAAGCAATTGAATTTGTTACTGAAGCAGGTATTTCAATTTCACTTTCTAATTGAGATGGAATAATTCTTGATTCCACCAAGCTTCTAAAGACTTCAGGAAGTGGTGAAACAGTAATTACATTTTGAATCTTTTGGGCTATATTTTTGAATCGATTTGGCAAGTACTTGTCAATTTCCGAAATCACTTGTGATTGGGCAAACAAATTGTTTACGGTTTTATTTGGAATAACTTGCGCAGCACTTGAAAGTGTTGAACTTATTGAAGCAACGGCCACAACGGCTAATACAAATCCAACTAATGAATCAATGGTTTTCATAAACGGAAAAGGTAATAGAACAACTCTTAAGAATCCTCCCAGGATCCCAAATAAGAACATTCCTAAAGATGCTCCAAGAATTATCGAAGTCAAGCCAATAGTTGGTCTGAAGCCAAAAGCATTACTTGAAATCAGTGATTGAAGACTTGGTGTGGCCAGTGCCCCCAAGGCTCCACCCACTAGTAATCCAATTATGCTTAAAACTATTCGAAGTGTTCCTCGCCTAAAACCAATCCAGCCAAAGATTAAAATTGCAGCAGCGAGAAAAATATCAACAATATTCATATCTTTTTAACTTATCGGAAATCTGAGTCTTTTTTAACTAATTTAAGTGCAAGTTCTTTATTAGTTGGTCATTCACCAAAAGATGGGCACGAACTAGCAATAGGGCAGGCCCAGCAATCTAGTTTTCTACCTCGACATATTATTCGCCCAGCCCAAATAACTGCACTTCTTTATTGAAAAGGATGTTGTCTCAAATACTCCTTTTTATACTGTATTCATTTTTCACAAATGAGGTAACTACGGTATAAGATTTTAAATTGATTTTAATCATTGATCTTATGTCAAATCATTCTTTTTCTGTAAAACAGAGTTAGATTTTAACAAGTAATAAACTAAATGTATTAATGGTCTGTTACCGCATTACTCAAAATCTAAATATTTTGTATTTCACATCAGGTTTGGGAAATCTAATCTAATTGAGTCTAACATTATAAAATTATTTTAATTTTATACTATATGATTTCAATTTATATTTTAATATTCCAAAATCAATTCAGTTAGCCTGCATTCTATTTAATTTATTATTTATACGTCTATTTAATAATCAAGAAAAATTACAAAATATGAATTATGGCTAAATAAATAATGATACGTACATTTGAAGTGGCCTTGAATCAACGGATTCTATTAGCTAATGGTCTTACTCAAGGTTAAAAAATTGTACATATTGTCGCTTATTTAATCAAAATATTAACTTTTTATCCTATGAGAATCCAGATTTAGATATTACTTTTGTTACGATTAATTTATTTGTTTATATTGATACCAACTAAAGTATTTTACTACGATTCTATCTTCTTTCAACCCTTGTATTCTGGATCTATTTTGGTAAATTTCTAATTAATAAATGATTCGATAATCCGTGATCGAAAGCACAAATTGTAAATTTCTTTATTTACAATATTCTAATTAATTGATATACTTGCCATATCTATGCGATTGGGGTGACTTTTAAATGAAGGTTGTGATTTTAGCTGGTGGGCTAGGAACGAGAATTTCTGAAGAATCTGTTGCTAGACCAAAGCCAATGATTGAAATTGGAAGTCGGCCTATTTTGTGGCACATAATGAAGAGTTATTCTCATTACGGAATAAATGATTTTATCATTTGTTTAGGTTATAAAGGTTATTTGATTAAGGAATATTTTGCCAATTACTCTTTACATATGTCTGATTTAACAGTAAAAATGAAAGAGAAGACCTCAATAATTCATAATGACCGATCTGAAGCGTGGAACGTTACACTTGTTGACACCGGTATCAATACTTCTACGGGAGGTCGGCTAAAGAGAATTGCCGAATTTATTAAAAATGATTCAACTTTTTGCATGACTTACGGAGATGGCTTAAGTGACCTTAATATTAAGAATCTTATTGCTTATCATTACTCACACGGTAAACAAGCAACTATAACTGCAGTGAGACCGCCCGGTCGCTATGGAGCTTTGAAACTTGAAGATGCGAAAGTGAAAGGATTCTTAGAAAAACCAGACGGTGACGGCGGACTTATAAATGGGGGTTTTTTTGTGCTATCTACTCAAGTTCTTGGCTATATTGAAAATGACATGACCTCTTGGGAAAGTGATGCACTTGAAAAATTAGTTTTAAATGACCAACTAATGGCATTTAATCACGATGGATTTTGGCAACCCATGGACACACTTAGGGAAAAAAACTACCTTGAAGGCCTGTGGAATTCCCACAACGCCCCGTGGCGAGTTTGGGGGGATTTTGATGATTAATTCGTCTTCTAAGGCAAGTTTCTACAAGATTTTTTACTAAACAAATTTAAAAGGAAGGGTTTAAATCTTGTTAATAAAATTTGTTTACACGTATAGATTTAAAACAAACTCATGACTAATTTTAAATTCGAGAATACTCACATAAATAATCTTGAAACGGTAACAAGAAGTCCAGTTCAAGATTCCAGAGGAAATTTTGATAAATTATTTTGCGAAGCAGATTTTTCGCGATATAACAAAAATATTTCTATCAGCCAAATTAACCTGTCTAGGACCAATAAGTTAGGAACTCTTCGGGGATTACATTATCAAAAGTTTCCTTTTTTAGAAAAGAAAATAGTATCGTGCGTGCGTGGAAAAATATTTGATGTAGTTATTGATATTCGCCAAGATTCACCAACATTTTTAAAGCATTATTCAATAATCCTATCGAGTGAATCAGACAAATCAGTACTAATACCCGAGGGATTTGCGCATGGCTTTCAATCGCTTGAGGATAATTGTGAAGTCTTATACATGCACACCAATACCTACCAACCTGATTATGAAGCTGGCTTAAATTGTTTTGACCCAAAATTAAAAATAGATTGGCCGTTGCCTGTCAGCAATATATCAAAAAGGGATAGTGAGTTTGAGAATTTAACTTCAGATTTCTTGGGAATCCCAACACATGAAATGTAGAAGTTGTCACTCTTTGAAAATACATGACTTCGTTGATCTTGGACATGCTCCGCTCTCTAATGCATACTTGAGTGAGTCAGACTTAGATAAACCAGAAAAATACTACCCATTGAAAACAATTGTATGTGGTGACTGTTGGCTTGTTCAAACTGAAGATTATCTAAATGTTGATGAAATTTTTAAATCTGATTACGCTTATTTTTCGAGTACTTCAAGTAGTTGGTTGAAGCACGCTCAAGAATTTTCAAAAAGTGTCATAAATAAGTTTCATATAGATAAAAATAGTATGGTAATTGAAATTGCATCGAATGATGGTTATCTTCTCAAGAATTTTGTTGAGGCAAAAATTCCATGTTTAGGTATTGAGCCAACGGAAAGTACGGCACGAGTAGCTGAAAGTAAAGGTATTACTACTAAGCAAATATTTTTTACTGAAGAGAGCGCTCTTAAACTCGTACAGGAAGGATTCATGGCTGACTTAGTCATTGGCAACAATGTTTATGCGCATGTTCCCGACATAAACGACTTTACGCGAGGTTTAAAGGTGATACTTAAACCAGATGGCGTGATAACTTTAGAGTTTCCACACTTTCTTGAGTTAATGATAAATAAGCAATTTGACACGATTTATCATGAGCATTTTTCCTATCTTTCTTTAAATACAATTATAAAAATCTTTCATTCCGCAGGGTTAACAGTTGTTGATGTAGAGAAAGTACCAACGCATGGTGGAAGTTTAAGAATCTATGGAAAACACATTGAGAAAAATGATAAACCTTCAGATGCTGTCATGAAAATTATTTCCGAAGAAATTGCCTATGGCTTGTGCAACATAGATGTATATAAAAAATTCCAATCGACAATTTTTAAAGTAAAATATGATTTATTACAATTTCTAGTAAACCAAAAGAATGACAATAAAAAAGTCGTTGGATATGGCGCAGCAGCAAAAGGAAATACTTTATTAAATTTTGCTGGAATCAAAACCGATTTAATTGAATCGGTATTTGACGCTAACGTAAGAAAACAAGGCAAATATTTACCCGGCAGCCATATTCCAATCTTAAATCCAGAAAAAATGCTTAAAAGTTCCTTTGATTTTGTTATTATTTTTCCATGGAATCTCGAAAAGGAAATATATAGTTATTTAAGAAGTTTTTTACCCTATAAGGTTAAAATCTTAACCGCATTACCAAGAATAAAATTTTTATGAAAAATTATCTGTTAACTGGAAGCACCGGTTTTGTGGGTAGAAATATAGCAAAGAATTTATTGAAGAACGATGTATCTCTAAGTGTTGTTGTCCGGAAAAAAAATAAGCATAAGTTAAATGAATTCCCCAGCTTAAAGAATGTTTTTTATACTGATAATCTTTTTCTAGAATCAAAAGATTGGTGGAAAGAAGTTTGCCAAAATATTGATGTTGTGATTCATGCAGCTTGGTATACTCAGCATGATGATTATTTGGACTCTCTTTTTAATCTAGAATGTTTAAGTGGCTCGTTGAATTTATCGTTAGGGGCCATTGAAGCCAATATTCGGAAATTCATCGGAATTGGTACCTGTTTTGAATACGCCCCAAGCATAGATCCTTTAACGGTGGAATCTAGCCTAGGGCCTTTTACACTTTATGGCGCAGCAAAAACAAGTTTGTACTTAACTTTAACGAAATTGTTTAAAAATAATTCTATTCCATTTGCTTGGGCAAGACTTTTTTATTTGCATGGTGAGGGGGAAGATCCAAATAAATTGACTTCTGTTATTCGACGAAAACTCGAATTAAACAAAAAAATTGAAATTCTAAGTGGAGAAGAAATCAGAGACTACTTAGATGTAAAAATTGCAGGGAGAATGATCGCAACTCTCGCTTTGTCTGAACAGGTTGGAGCTGTTAACATATGTTCTGGTTTGCCAGTTAGTATAAAAGAATTGTCTTTGAATATTGCTTCTGAGCAAGGTAAAAAACACCTTATAGATATTTTAGCTTCAAATAATGAAAAGACAAATACATCTAAAATTGTAGGTGTACCAAATATTGTAAGTTAATTTCTGGAAATACATTGATTCATAAAATCTAATAGCAAATTCAAAAATATCAGTTTAATTCTTTTTTGATATTAAAATTCATTTAATCTAGTCGTATTTGATTTATTCTAATAATCAAGCATCATGATTTAACTTTCAATAATTTTCAAAATATACAATATTAACTTTTAAGTTATAAAATATCTGCTACAATATTTTTATCTGAAGTTATAATTTATTATAGGAGGCGTCTTGGATTATTCCGCGCATGGTGAGCAAATTCCAAATGATGAAGAATTTAAAAAACTAATGGCTGATTATAAGAGAAATATGGGATTAGATTTTAAACTGAGAAATTTAAGTTTAAAGCTTCAGGAGCATGCCGATATGTACAGGTATACCTATCAGCAAGAGTGGTGTGGAGTCCCAATCGTTAGGCTCCCCGACGATATTTTGGTATTGCAAGAGATAGTTTGGTCAATAAAACCATCTTTTATTATCGAAACCGGGATTGCAAGAGGGGGAAGTTTAATTCTTAGTGCCAGCTTAATGGCATTAGCAAAACTAAAACCAAGGGTGCTGGGCTTGGATATTAAAATATTAAACCATACCAAAACCGCAATTTTGAATTCCCCTTTCAGTGAATTTATAAAAATTAAAGAATGCAGCTCTGTGAGCGAAGAAGCTATTCAAGAAGTTGAGGACTTTATTTCCTTAAAATCATCAAATGATTTTGGGGTACTAATTCTAGATAGTAATCATACTCACGATCATGTTTACGCGGAGTTAAATTCTCTAGCATCACTTTTGCCTGTAGGTTCGATCATACTTGTTGCAGACACGCTAATTGAAGAAATGCCAAGTGACTACTACGCTGGCAGGCCATGGGGTAAGGGTAACAATCCACTGACGGCTGTAAATCAATTCTTGAACGAAAATTCAAATTTTACTAGATCTGATAACTGGTCAAAAAGGGGTCTTCTATCTGAATTTAGAGACGGAATTCTTTTGAAGCGTTCCTAAAAGCCAAATGGATAATGCTACGCAATCACACAAACTGGGCTTCGAAACTTGGGTACCATCAAATTCTTCAAGATTTTTTAGCTCGAGAAGAAGCATTAATCCAACCCGAATCCCAAACTAATTTAAGACTTATTAGTTTTTATAAAAAATTTACAAAATTCCCTGACAAAGGTTTTCAGTTGCCTACAGTTCGAGGCTAAAGCTCGAAAATAGATTTAAAGATAATTCTGAAATTCACACTACTTTTAACTATTGTTCACAATAAAGTGTGGAGTGTAATACCTTGAGAATCAATCTGAAATCCTTTTGACTTTTTAATTGATATAATAGTTCAAAACTTCCCACTATAAATTGCAAAAGTATGTGTGAGTCGCCCTAAATGAATTTGAATATATCCTAATGAGCGAAGTCAAAGGTTACGCATTCTATTCCAAATTGAATAGTAAATGACTCAACTTTAAATTGATGCTATGATAAGGAATAGAACTTGGAGATCCTTAATTGAGAATTCTAGTAACTGGCCACACAGGCTTTAAAGGATCTTGGCTTTCAACTATTTTATCTCTAAATGGGCACGAACTATTTGGAATATCACTTCCTCCTATTTCTGGAGGTATTTTTGAAATCGCTAAATTAGATAAGCTATTTACGGGGTCATATTTTCAAGATTTATGCGTTGCTGAAGAAGTTCACGACATTGTAAAAAAAGTAAATCCTCAGATGGTTTTTCATTTAGCGGCACAACCTTTGGTTATCGAATCTTATAAAAACCCTTCGCGCACCATCTACAGCAATGTTATTGGAACAATGAATTTACTTGAAGTAATCCGAAAGGTTTCTGGTATTTCAAAAGTCTTAATGGTCACCACTGACAAAGTGTATAGAAATAATGGGAAATTTGCTGGGTACGAAGAAACAGAAATGCTGGGAGGCGACGACCCATACAGTGTTTCAAAATCAATGACTGATCTCATGATTCAGTCATGGACAAGGTCATTTGAGATGCCGATGACTTCAATTGTCAGGGGAGGAAATGTTATAGGGGGCGGTGATAGAAGCGAAAATCGATTAATTCCAGACTTAATTCAAGCACTATCAAAAAAACATCCTATGAAAGTTAGGAATCCGAATTCCATAAGGCCTTGGCAGCATGTTCTAGATTGTTTAAACGGCTACATGTCTGCAATGGAATATCTAGATTCTTTTGATATTGATGGGAATACTTGGAATTTTGGCCCAGATGATAACCAGACCTTAAGTGTTCAACAGGTTTGCGAACTAGCAATTTCAAAGTGGCCAGGAGGTCCAAATATTTCCGTAAGTTATGAGAATTCAGTGTTCAATAACCAAAAAGAAAGCACGAATCTTACTCTTAATTCGAATAAGGCAAGAAAAGTACTAGGTTGGAGAAATAAATTGAACTATGAACAAGCTATTGATTTAACAGTTGAGTGGGAATTTAGGGTAAAAAAAGGAGAAAACGCATTCATTGTTACCCAGGAACAAATTTCAAAATTTATAAACTCTAATTAGTATTTTTCCCTTAACTTTATCTTCAACCAATTAAGGTTTCTGGGCATTACTTTAGGGTCAAGCTAAATTATAAATGTCAATACAGCTTAGTGAGACAAAAATCACTTCGCTTGTTTAGATTTGCTCTACTGCCCCAATTACCAATAAACCAATAATGCCTAAAATGTTTGAAGAGTTCCTCGCCTAAAACCAATCCAGCTAAAGATCAAAATTGCGACAGCAAGAAAATATCAACAATATTCATATATTTTAACTTATCGGAAATCTGAGTCTTTTTTAACTAATTTAAGTGCAAATTCTTTATCAGTTGGTCCTTCACCAAAAGATGGACACAAAATAGCAATAGGACAAGCTCCACATGCTGGTTTTCTGGCATGACATCTTCTTCTTCCATGCCATATAACTAATTGACTCAAATGAGTCCAATACTTGGGAGCAAATATTTCATGCATCGCAAATTCAACTTTTACTGGATCTGTTTCTTTAGTCCAACCAAACCTTCTACTTAATCGGCCAAAGTGAGTATCAATAGTTATTCCTGGAGTATCAAAAGAGTTTCCTAGAATCACATTGGCGGTTTTTCTTCCTACCCCTGGAAGAGTTACTAAATCATCTAAGTTGTTGGGAACTTTTCCACCGAAATCATCACAAACTTTTCTAGCCATCCCAATAATGCTGGTGGCTTTGTTCTTATAAAACCCAGTTGATCTTATTAATTCTTCTAATTCACTTTTCTTCGCACTGGCAAAATCTTCTGCTTTTTTGTATTTTTTAAACAAAGCAGGGGTGACGGTGTTTACTCGTTTGTCCGTGCATTGGGCAGCAAGAATTGTTGCAACCAGCAACTGCAGCGGGTTTTTAAAATTTATCTCGCAATGAGCATTTGGGTATAACTTGTTTAACCCGGTATAAATCTTTTTAGCCCGAATCTTAAGTTCTGCAGGTGATTCTTTTGCTTTTGTTGCCATAGCAAGAGATTAAGGGCTAACGGGGACATCAAATCACACCGGCTTATAAATCAACTAGAATTAATGACACGAGACAAAAGAAGAGGGTTAATGGAAGAAGCAGTCAGGAATGCTCCCCTTTTTCTTGCCCTTGATGAGGAAGCATCTGTTGCTTTAAGAGCCTCCATGGTTGAAATTGATTTCACCAGAGGCCAAGTTGTCTTTGCTGAGGGAGATCCCGGAGATCGCCTATATGTGATTGTAGATGGAAAAATCAAACTAGGCACAACTTCAAATGATGGTCGAGAAAGCTTGCTAGCAGTTCTTGGACCTGGAGAAATGTTTGGTGAATTATCTTTATTTGATCCAGGCCCAAGAACAGCAACTGCAACGGCACTTACGGAAACAACTTTGCTTGGTTTAGGCCATGATGCACTTGGTCCATGGTTAACAGGAAGACCAGGAGTTGCTCAGGCGTTACTAAAAGCACTTGCTCAAAGGTTAAGGAGAACAAATGAAAACTTATCTGATTTAGTTTTCTCTGATGTCCCAGGAAGAGTTGCTAAAGCACTAGTTGAGTTGAACGAAAAATTTGGTGAGAAAAGATCCGATGGTTTCTATGTTGAACATGATCTAACCCAAGAAGAACTTGCCCAGTTAGTTGGTGCTTCCAGAGAAACAGTAAATAAAGCACTTGCTGATTTTGCTCAAAGAGAATGGATCAAACTGGAACCACGGGCGGTGTTTTTGCTTGATCTTGAGCGTTTAACCAGAAGATCTAGATAGTTTCATGCAGACTCGGTAATAACATTTAATCAATGAAAACTCTTAAATTGGGGCAATCAAAGTGAAAGTTTTTGCACTTGTAACTGCTCGAAGTGGTTCAAAAGGTGTCCCAGATAAAAACATTAAACACATCGGTGGTCATTCTCTTTTAGACTGGTCCATTAAATCATGCTTGAAATCTCAATCAATTACACAAGTTTATTTATCAACAGACTCAGAAGATTATGCAAATGTCGGTAAAGAATGTGGTGCACTAGTCCCATTTTTAAGACCTAAAGAATTAGCCTCAGATACTGCAAATGACTTAGATGTGATCAAACACTTCTTGTCAGTGATTGATGAAAAACCTGATGTATTAGTGCACATCAGACCAACTACCCCATTAAGAGATCCTTCAGTTCTTGATAAAGCAATTGAGATGTTTTTCAGTAAGAAAAGTGAGTTAACATCTCTTCGCTCAGTTCATGAAATGAGTGAATCTGCATATAAATCATTTGAAGTCAATGACAAAGGATTTCTTTCAACAATTGGTTCAATAGAAAGTGGCGATAAAGCAAATCTTCCTCGACAAGCTTTTCCTAAGACTTATGTAGCAAATGGTTACGTTGATGTTTTAGACCCAAATTACATTTTGAAAGAAAACAAACTCCACGGCGACAAAATTTTGGCTTTTCAAACCCCAGTTGTAACTGAAGTTGACTCAATTGAGGATCTAGAATACTTAGAATGGCAAATCACTAAACAACCACAATTGCTTAAAACTGTTTTTGGAGACAAATAATGGCCGGTTACATGTTCTCGAGAGAACCCAAAACAGTTGAATTGGTTGAAACAAAATACAGAAAAATCGCCACCCAAATTCCGGCCCCTGGAACAAAAGAAATTATTGCTCGATTAGAAAAAACTGAATCGAGATCAATGCAAGGGCAATTTCCCATCATTTGGGATAAGGCAGAAGATTTCAGTGTTTATGACATCGCGGGAAATAAATGGATTGATTTCACTTCAACAATATTTGTAGCAAATATTGGTCATGGAAACAAAAGAGTAAGTGCAGCAATTAAAGAAGTTCTAGATAAGCCATTGGTTTCTACTTATGCTTACATGAGCGAGATTAGGGCCAAATACCTAGAGAAACTTATTGAATTTGCAGGACCTCCGTTTGGTAAAGCGTTTTTGCTCTCAGCTGGAACTGAAGCAACTGAGGCAACTTTGAAACTAATCAGAATGTATGGCCAAAAAATTGGTAAGAAAAGACCAGGAATTGTGACCTTGAATGGCAACTGGCATGGCAGAACTATGGGTGCTCAAATGATGACATCAAACCCTGAACAAAAAGCTTGGATTGGTCATGAAGACCAAAACATTCACCACATTGATTTTCCTTACCCTTGGCTAGTAAGCAAGGAACAAGGAGAAGAATTCTTTTACAAACAATTAGAGTCACTTAAACAACGAGGTTTAAATCTAGAAACCGATATTGCAGGATTTATGTTAGAAACATTCCAGGGCTGGGGAGCACTGTTTTACCCCAAGTCTTTTGTTAAAGCAATAAGAAAATTCACTGAAGAAAACTTTATTCTTTTGGCTTTTGATGAAATGCAAGCAGGATTTGCTCGCACGGGCAAAAAGTTTGGTTTTGAACATTACGAAGTATCACCTGACCTATTTGCTTGTGGCAAAGGAATGGGTGGTGGAGTTTCTTTATCTGGAGTAATTGGTAGAAGTGAGATCATGGATTTGCCTGAAGTAGGAAATATGAGTTCTACTCATTCAGCTAATCCCTTAGTTTGTGCGGCCGGCTTAGCTGTTTTAGAGGAAATAGAATCAAGAAACATTGTTGCTGAGACTGCGCGAAAAGGCGAAATACTTAAAAACTCACTTAAGAATCTAAAAACCAAGTTCCCAGAAGTTATCAACAATTTTTATGGAGAAGGTCTAATTGCCTCAGTGATACTCAATGACTTCAATAATCTTTCAAGGAGTGAATTAGCAAGCCAAATATCTGAAAAGTGTATGCAAAAAGGATTACTTGTTGTCCACACTGGAAGAGAATCCATAAAGCTTGGACCTCCCTTAACAATCACAGATGAAGCTCTTCTTGAGGCTATGAGTGTTTTTGAAGAAGCACTAATTGAGGTGGTTGGTTATTAGTAACACGACTCGCCATGTGGGCATAGTAGTTAATGACTTAGATGAAACTAAAGACTTTTGGATAAATACTCTGGGATTTAAACTACACATTGAAGCAAAAGAAGAATCTCCGTACATAGATGAATTACTTGCCATTGAAAATCCTGGGCTAACCACAGTCAAATTAATTGACTCAAAAGGATTTATCATCGAGTTACTTAAGTTTGAAAACTATCAAGTTGGCAACTCTTGGTTTGGGGACTTAAAAACAACTGGACTTACCCATATTGCTTTGACTGTGGACAACCTGGATGAATTGGTAGATAGATTGAAGAAGGAAAACTATCAGACCCTTTCAGAAATTAAAACATCTCCAAACAAGAAAGTAAAGGTGTTATTTGTAAGAGGTCCTGAAGCAATAATGTTAGAACTAGTTCAAGAACTGGAATGAGTTCATAAAATTTTTGAAGACTCTATTAGGGTAACAAGTTCTGAAAGGATTCCGTAACCACCCTTTGATTTAAGTTTTAAGTCAACTTCTTTTTTTACAGCCTTAACGCCATCTTTAGGGCAAATGCTAAATTGTGCCTTGTGAATTGCTCCTAAGTCATTTAAATCATTACCTATATACCAAGACTCACTCCACGATAAATTGTTTTGATTTAAGTATTGATTTATTGCGACTACCTTATCTTTCAGACCTTGTAAAACTTCTACCCCTAATTTTTCCCCCCGGGCAGAGACAACCTTATTAGTCTCAGTACTTGTGATAACCACTTTTATTCCCAATAAACTTAATCGATTTACTGCTAATCCATCTTTCCTATTTGCAGCTACAAACTCTTCACCTTCTTGATTTAACCAGACGCGATCATCAGTCAAGCATCCATCAAAGTCGGTGAATATTACTTTCGGTTTCTTTTGATTTTTTAATTTCTTTTTCATATACCTATTTTACTTCTACAGTTAATTCAATTTCCACAGAAGCATTTAAAGGTAAAGAAGCTACACCTACTGCAGATCTGGCATGTTTACCCACTTCTCCAAATATTTCCAAAAGTAATTCACTTGCTCCATTTACAATGGCGGGCTGTTGGGTGAAAGTTGAAGTACTGGCAACATATCCAACCACCCGAACAACTTGAACTATTTGATCTAAGTCTTTAACTACTCCCCTAATTGCTGCTAAAGCATTTAAAGTACAAATTCGTGCGGCTTGATAAGCCTGTTCTACATCAACATCTTGACCTAATAAACCTTTACAGATTAATTCTCCTTTTAAAAGAGGTAATTGTCCAGCTGTAAAAATCACCTGACCTATTTTTTTTGCTGGAACGTATGCAGCAAGAGGCGCTGGCACTTCTGGTAAAACCATACCTAGGCTTTTTAGGCGATCTTCAACTTGGCTCATTCATGACTCCTCTAAAAATCTGTATCATTACAAAACCTAATCCTAATCTATATAGATGGCAGAAGTAGTCATTATCTACTGTAATTCCACCGTTGAATTTTTGTGAATGTTTCAATGATTGACCTTATAACTCACCCAATAGACATTACCGATATCTTAAATTCAAACGATTTCAATTTTAGGAAATTGATTAGTGCTATAATTACTACAATCCTTAGAGGAGTTACAATCTTTGAATATAGTGGATGATTTCTATGCTAATTATTACTCAAAAATTTTTGGATCAGGAATGGTAGGAAAAATAGCTGGTTTTGTACATTGGCTGATTGAATATCCCTATAAAAGAAATCAATTCTTTGGCACGGTTCTTGAGGTAGGGGCCGGTGAAGGGCAGCATTTTAAATTTATCAAACACAATTTTAATTTTTACATTGAAACAGATATCAGGGAATCAATAGATCAACCTATAAACAGTAAAGTAAAAAAAATGTTATCTAATGCAGAAGATTTAAACGGTATAGAGAGTAATTCGGTTGACCGTTTGATTGCAACCTGCATATTAGTTCATTTGCTTGAACCAGAAAAAGCACTTCAAAATTGGAGTAGGGTCGTTAAAAAAGGTGGTCAATTAAGTATTTTTGTTCCAGCAGAGCCATCAATTTTACTAAGATTTTTTAGATTTTTTGTCACATCTAGAAAAGCCAAAAAATTTGGTTTGAATCATAAATCAATACATTATAGAGAGCATCGAAATATGTGGATTTTATGTGATCTTTTGATTCGAGAAACTTTCCATGAATCAAAAATAAAATCAAGAAAATATCCAATTAATTTTTTGCCTTGGAATTTAAGACTTTTTGATATTTACGAAATTACTAAATAAAGAGATTCTTCTCTGTAAAGGAAGGGGGGGGGAAATTAAAACTACGATAGTGAGTCCAATATTTAATGAATCTAGGAGATTTAATTCTCAGCATTGGTCAAATATCCTTGAGAATAATTCCAGTGTAAATTTTTTATTTGTAGATGATGCCTCAACTGATAACTTGGATTATATCTCCTCCCTAGAAAAAAAGTACAAGAATGTTTATTATTTAAGGTTAACTAAAAATTTAGGTAAAGCTAATGCAATTAGACAGGGACTTTTGTATGCAATGAATAATACACAACTAAATTCAAATATACTAGGATACTTAGACTTTGATGATTCAATATTAGCCTCGGAAGTTCAAAGGATGATTTCTTTATTTAGTGACTCATTAAAGAATTTTAATTCTTTTGACTCTTTATGGGCCTCAAGAGTTAAATTAAACGGAAGATTTATCACAAGATCTAATTTAAGACACTTTTATTCTAGAATTTTAATTACACTAATTGGCTTAAATTATCCATCATTACCTTATGACAGTCAATGTGGCTTTAAACTTTTTTTTAATGATGAACGATTTCGGCAATCTATTCAGTCTCATTTCTTAACGAAATGGTTTATCGATCTTGAAATATTAATTAGATTAACTCAAACTGGAGGCAAAAAAATTAATATATGGGAGGAGCCGTTGATGTCATGGAAAGAGACTAAGTCATCTAACTATAATTTTGCGAGCTCCTTTCGAATTGCTCGTGAAGTTATTTACATTTGTAAAGAAATCAGAAAAATAAGGAAGTATTAGGTAGGATAGTACCTAAAATATAAATAGTTGTTTAGTCTTAAAAACTTTAATTAAGCAATATCGAGTCCTGCTTTCACTACTTTTCCCCCATGCTGGAAAGATTAAGGATGGAGGGCTCGCCTAGTGGCCGATGGCACCGGTCTTGAAAACCGGAAGGGGTTCGCGCTCCTCGTGGGTTCAAATCCCACGCCCTCCGCTCTGAAGATTTTGCCAATCAAGCTTTTAAGTAGTGTTACTTCTGGAAAGAACTGCAAGAACGTTGGAGGCGTCGCCTAGTCCGGTCCATGGCACCCGCCTGCTAAGTGGGAGGGGGGTAAAACCTCCGCGAGGGTTCAAATCCCTCCGCCTCCGCAGATTGTCAATTAAGAAGTAAACAAAACGGCTTAAGAACAAGGTTTCAGAATGACATAGTATTTACATGTTGCGAGCGCTCGTAGCTCAACGGATAGAGCATCTGACTACGGATCAGAAGGTTAGGGGTTCAAATCCCTTCGGGCGCACTTTTAAAATCTCTAATAAAAGGTACGGTTCCTCATCTAATGCTCGAAATTATAAAAGATCAAAATAGCCCTTTGGTGCTTACCACTACAAGCTGCACAAGACAAGTTACAAATATGGTTAGACTTTGAGATTTCGGATGGGAAATTAAATTTAAATGAAAGACTTACTTTCCAGAAGTAGGATTAATTCACCCAAATACATAAATTAAAAATTTTGAATAAACTTGAAATATGCGTACGAGTCTACAACGGCAGATCTTTTCTTGGAACATTTACCAGAAATATTCCTACTGTATTGTCTTGAGGTTGGTAGTTTTTTGCTTAAGTCGGATGCCCAACCTTTCATTGAGGTTCTTCATAAAGCATCAACTTTACACTTAAATCCATAAGACTATCCAGAAGTTATAAGCCTGGGATGGTGTTCTAAAATGATGGAATTCTATTCAAGCAAGCTATCGAAATATTTTCCATACAAATTACCCATGTGGGGCCAATTCAACTTTCTGAATTATATTGAATTTCAACAGATTGATTATTAAGCACTCACTAAATTAGTTTTTAAATTTTGATTGTAATCTCCTCAGATTTTTCTTATTTATTAGAAGGTTAAAGAAATCTTTAAAAAATAAAGCAACTATGGGTAGTAGCGGAATTAAATAATGTGCCCTAACTCTACTATTAATTCCATAGTTAGCCAATACCAAAGAACTTAGCAACAATAGTGGAACACTACAAGAGAGTAGTACTATAATTTGTTTCCTATAATTTTTAAATTTGGTAAAGGACCAAATAACAGCTATGCATATTAAGAAATAAGTAACACCTTCTAAGCCAAATATCAGCATGGATACAGAATTCCACTCCCATACTGGGGGGCCGGAAAATGCACGGAAAATGTTATACGAATACCCCAGAAGAGATGAATTAGTCTCCCAGGAGACACCTAAAACGCTTGTTGCGAATTTTGGATTAGAAACTTCCCTTAAATAATCGTCACTCAATAAAGGGTACGCAGATATTTTAACTTCGATATAAAAATAAAAAAATATTATATGAGAGATTATTAAGAAACTTGCAATCAGAAAGTTAACATTTCTATTTTTTTTGTCTAATAGGTATTTAAATAAAGTTGCCTTTGGGCGCAGTAAGTAACTTGTAATTAGTCCGGGTAGGAGTATAACTAGTAAAGGTTGTCTTGTTATTTGTATAGCATAAATAAGCAATATAGCTAATAGAAAAGGTAGAACAAATCTACTCTTGAAGACCAAACTAACCGCAAGAATTGATAGCGCAATTATAGCGAATGCTAAAGATTCTCTTCTCAATCCTGGTGCCCAAAAAACTAATGAAGGCATGAATACAAATATCCAACTGGTTAAGTTTGCAATTTTAGAAAAACCTAAATTGTTACACGCCATTACCAAAATAGGAGGTATTGAACTCATAATCAGTGCGTTTACCAGCATTCCCACTATTGGATAAGGTCCAAACCAAAAATAGATTGTGCCCAAAATGTATGTAAATGATTGTTTTCCAGGTCCAACTCCAAAATTTTGATATCCTTCTCCAGCATTTAAGGAATTCATCAATTTCAAGCCTGTAGTATGGTAAGTAATTTCGTCTTCAACAAGTCCAAATAATGCATAAACTAGTTGTGAAATTATGACTTGTATTATAAATAATATAAGTACTTGTGGAAGTGTTTTTGTTTTTTTTATAATTATTACATACAAAATTAAAATAGATATTACAACTGAAACTATAGATACTTGGACTAACATATGGCACTTAGCCTAACTTAATCAGGTTGGATACTACATTAAAAGAGTTACTATTCATTATTATTTCTTGAAAATACACGTAACTTTTTGGACAATTTTACGATCAATCGGAAAATTCTATAAATCATTAATCTTACCCAAATATTAAATCTATTATTGAAAAGTTCATTAAATAATTTTTTTCTTTGTGTAATGACAAAATCCTCAGAAAATAACATATTCGCCTGGCGCATCCCACCTAATTTAACCTGATTGTGGTACACCGATGCTGATGATTCGTACCAAATTGATTTTCCCATTTTTCTTCTCATTTTTAATGATAATTCAATTTCCTCATATAAACTAGGTGACTCAAAATTTTCATTGAATCCACCGATTGCATCCAATTCAGACCTTCTTGCTGCAAAGTTCCCGGCGGCAACTGAATGACAATAGCCAGATTTATTGCTTTCGGGATTACCAATGGGCTCAAAAATTATAGGTAGTAACAAAAAAGCCCTGTTAATAAAATTGATATTACCCGAAGCCGCCTCCCATCCAAAAACTGAGCCTGTTGACAAAGATATTTTTGGATTATTTAATGGATTAGTGATTTTACTTAACCAATTTGAATTAATCGGTTTGCAATCATCATCTAAGAAAGCTAAGAACTTTCCTTTTGCGATTCTTATACCTTCATTTCTCGCACTTACCGCAGACTTTTTCGAAATTAAAATGGGCCTTATTATTGATGGCACACTCATCTCTAAGAATTGTTCATATTCAACCTTGTCTTGAAATATGATTAAGATCTCTATTGGACTTGGTTTAAGTTCTGAAAGATATTTGCTTAGTTCAACAATTGTATCTATCCTACCCAAGGTGGGTATTATTATGCTGGCGTTTATCGTATTTTCATCAATCATATAGTTTTTAGCATTTAGTCTGAATCTCTTCCAATATATGATCTACAATAGGCTTACGATTAATCCAAGTCTGATTGATGGCCCAGTCTCTGTTAGCTCTTCCCATAATAGACATTTTATTCTTATCACCAATTAGTCTAGATAATTCATCATGAATTTCATTTTTAGTACACTTCTCATGCAAATAAATTGATCCAAGTGGAGTAGTTGACTCCTTTATACCTCCTGTGTTTGACGTAATAATGGGAAGTCCTACAGCTCCTGCTTCTAAAAATACTATGCCAAATCCTTCCCACGCTTCGCCGCCTTTGATTTCCATCGGTAAAAGAGCAAATAAATCTGCTTCACAATATTTCTCTTTTAATTTGTCGTCAGTAAGTCCTGTAAGTATTTGAATCAAATTGAAAGACTTTATTTCTCTAGCCAGATTTTCATACTCACTACCATTTCCTACAATATTTAGCCTAACTCTTTGCCCATTGCTTATTAACATTTCCACAGCTTGAATTAATTTAATTAATCCTTTTCTTGGGCTCAGTCTGGCAACAGATAATATAATGATGTGCGATTTCTCTTCTAAATTTGATGCAATCTTTTTGGTGTCTATCTCACCAAAAAAAGAATGTGATAATCCTGGGATGAGGATAATAATTCTGTCTTTCAATTTTTTTGGCACGTATTTTTCGGCAGTAGCATGACTATTAACAATCAGTAGTTTTGCTTGATTTAAGATGACTTTTACAAAAGTGCTTCCTAGGGAATAATTTCCCCACTCACCGCCGTGAATGAAGAGACTAAAGTGTCGCCGAGTAAGGATTGCTCCTATCCCAAGATGCGGCTGGCCAATTAAAATAGAAATATTTTTGGGAACCTGCTTTATGATTCTCCTTGCCCATAAAATTTGTCTGATTCGACTTCGTATCCCATTTCCTGCTGGAGGTTTCTCTCCCAAATCAACCCCTGCAACTCCAATTCTTGACTCACTAACCTCAACGAACCCCTCATAATATCGACTTACCCCGCCTTTGTTGGGGGGATAATCAACCGTTATTAACAATGCAATCAATGCACACCGGCCAAATGAATTAAATCTATTAATTCCTTAGACTGATTAGAATTTTTAATCAGCTCATTTACTTTTCTACTTGTAATTTCCCTTAATGCGATCTTTTCTTCATTTGATAGCGCATTCCATCTAATCACTTGCTCTGCCAAAGCAATTACATCAAAACATTTTACTAAAGTTCCACCTATTTCTGTGACAGATTTATGGGTTCCGTGATTTTTATAAGCAATAGTTGGGATGCCATAAAATCCAGCTTCAACTGGGACAAGACCATATCCCTCTCTAATTGAAGTACTAATTAATAAATCACAATCACTTAATACTTTCCACGGATCATCTTGCCATCCGTAATATTCTACAGATGCCGTCATTGAAATTTGTTCAGGTTTATCACCAGACACACTTGCTCCTATAACTTTGCCCTTAACAGATAGTGAATAGTCTTCGCTAAGAATCTTTAACACCTCAATAAAATCTGAAAGTTTTTTATCTTTATCTAATCTGCCAACCCAACCGAGTTTCAATGCTTCCCTAGGAATATAACTTGTTGCCATTTTAGCTGAAGTTTGTCCTAAATTAAGTGGAGCCCCACCAATACTCAGTAAGATGACAGGTTTGTTTTTTTGTAAACATTTGTTATAAAGATAATCATTAGTAACTCCAATTACATCCCAGATACTCCACGTGGTTGGATCAAATAAAAACCAAAGAAATCTTGCTAACCACGACTGGCTTTCATCTAAACTTCCTCTAGCAATATAGATAAGTTTAATTCCCTCATTTTTAATTAATTTTAATAAAGGACTAAAAGCAAAAACAGACAAAGGGGTGTGAAAAAAAATTATATTAGGATTATTTTTAAATATTATTTTTTTTAATTTAGAATGATTTAACCAAGCCAAAGGAAAATAGGGTCCCCTTGAGATTGGTAAGGAAATATAATTTGAATACTTAAATTCTTCTTCCTCTCCCGCGCCATAGCTTACTTCAAATCCCTCATTGGCAAAGTCTGATTCAAAAGGTTCAACAAAACGCCTTATTGTCAGACCAGAAGCAGAAATATGAAGTATTTTTGATCCAGTCTTATTTGACAAATATCCAACGTTTTGTAAGTAAAAATCTCTTAGACCTTCAACGACTAACTCACTGGTAAAAAATTCTTGAACTCTATTTAATGCTTTTTGCCCCATTTCCCATCTTTTTTCGGGGTTTTTAATGAGGAATTCAATTGCATTGGTGAGGGCGTCTATTTTTCCTACTCGAACCAAAATGCCAGTTTCATTCGAAATCACTGCATCGCTCACGCCATAAATGTCATAGGCCACAGCCGGAATTGAGCATGCTGCTGCCTCTAGGATCGATAATCCAAAACCTTCGCGGAAACTAGGCATACAATAGATGTCACTTGCATTCAAATAATTCTCAGGATTATTAGTAAAAGATTTATAGATTAATCTTATGTTGGATTTAAGTTTTTTCCCCAAAATTTTGTCAATATTGCCTTCCTCGTCTTCTCCAACAAGTAAGAGGCAAATCTTGGATTCGTCTCCTATATTTGAAATGCTTTCTACCAAATCGAAAATTCCTTTATCTTTTACCATTCGACCAAGGTATAGAATTACAGTCTCGTTATCATTTATATTTAGTTCATTTCTAATTTGAATTCGTGATTTATTGTTTTGGTAAAATCTATTTGTATTAACTCCGCAAATAGAGCCATTTGCTATGACCTTACTCTTTTTTCCTATAATTTCATTTTTGATTAAAAATTTAAATTGTGATTCACTGTCTACTAGATTACTTGTCGAAAAAAAATTAATTAATTTGTCAGCAAACTTTAATAGACTTTTACTTATACCTTTTTTTGTTAGCCATACTTGCCCAGTATACCAATGAATCCTATTTGGAACCCGTATTATAAAACTAGCTGTCATTGCCAATAGGCCGGCCTTTGGAGTAATGGAATGAACGGAGACATATTTATTTTTTTTGAATAATTTAATTAAACTCAATAACGCAATAAAATCACTTATTAAATTAATTTTACGATAAATAGGAACATTAATTCTAGTAATATGCTCTTTATGCTCTTTATGCTCTTTTCCAAAGTTAGCTAAAAGATCGATATCATAATAATTGCTTAGATAATTAATATGATCTTTTAAAAAAACATCTGCTGTGGTGGGGGAAGACACCACAAAACATATTTTCTTCATTTTAAGAGTTTTTCGTCATAATCTTTAAAATTCCTACCCTCTTCGAAACAAATTTTAGTATATAACGAAAAAAATGGCTTGCTTTTATCGAGAATTTTAATTTTAGGACACTATATGATTCTACAATTAAATAGCTATTGATTCCCAATCCTTTATCCTTTTACCTGTAATTTAACGTGTGATTGTGAACAATTCAGACCAATAAGCCCAATGCTAGACTTAATTTTAAAATAATCGAATGGAAAATGTGAGCCCAGAAACTAAACCAACCCAAGAATCTAGAATGTATCTTTCCCCACCTGATACAACTCAATTAGAAATAGATGCGATAACTAACACAATCCTAAAACATGGAATAGGACCTAGTGGGGAAAATATCGCAATTTTCGAACAAGAGATTGCGCAGTATTGTCATTCTAAAGTTGGGGTTGCACTTTCAAGTGGTACTTCTGCCCTTCATTTAGGTCTTCTGGCACTTGGGGTTAAGGCAGGAGACGAAGTGGTAGTTCCAACCTTAACCTTTGGTGCGACAGCATTTGCTGTTGATTACATTGGTGCAAAACCTGTATTTCTAGATGTAGAAAATCAATCTTGGAATCTAGATCCAGAGCTTTTAGAGAAATTCTTACAGGAAAGATCTAAAAGTGGAAATCTTCCCAGGGTCATAATCACAGTGGACTTATTTGGAAGAGTTTGTAATTATGAATCAATTTTAAAGATTGCTAAACAATATGAGATTCCAATATTAGCAGATACAGCAGAAGCATTAGGAGCGCAATATAAAGGAAGTAACTCAGGAAATTTTGGAAAAGTTAACGTACTTTCATTTAATGGCAACAAAATAATTACTACCTCTGGTGGCGGAATGGTATTAACCGACGACTTAGAAATTGCAAATAAAGTTAGATACTGGGCAAACCAATCTCGTGAACAACTTCCATGGTATGAACACCATGAAATTGGGTACAACTATCGGATGAGTAATCTTCTTGCAACTCTTGGAAGGGCTCAGTTGTCGAGATTGCCCGAATTAATTAAACGTAGGAGGCGCAACAGAGACTTATATTCGCAAGCTCTTGGGTCTGTTTCTGGTTTAAGTGTTCAACTTGATTCCCCATGGGGCAATTCAAACGCATGGCTTACCACAATAACTTTAGATCCAAAATTATTTCCAGATGCTCCAAAAATAATTCGTGAAAAACTTGAACTTTCGAATATTGAATCTCGACCTGTTTGGAAACCACTTCACCTTCAACCTGTTTATGTGAATGCAGAAAGATATTTATCAGGAAATGCAGAGCGGATTTACAGTGAGGGTCTTTGCTTACCTTCTGGCAGCACAATGAGTGACGAAGATGTGAAAAGAGTTTCAAATCTAATTTTGAGTAGTATTAAAAATGTTCAATAATTTATATAGACATATTGGAAAACGAATCTTTGATATAGTTTTATCTCTAATCCTTCTATTTCTTACCTTCCCCGTTCTTTTGGTATGTAGTATTTTAGTCAGATTGACGATGGGCTCACCTGTATTTTTTATTCAAAAACGACCTGGTCGTAATGAGAAAATATTTTCGCTTATCAAACTACGTACTATGCAAAATTTAAAAGATGAAGAGGGTTCTTTGCTTCCCGACAAAGATCGCCTAACTAAATTGGGCAAGTTTTTAAGAAGTACAAGTATCGATGAGTTACCAGAACTTTGGAATGTGGTCATCGGAGAGATGAGTCTAGTTGGCCCTAGGCCCTTACTCACTCAGTATTTACCTCGCTACTCAGAAAAACAATCCAGACGACATGAAGTGCTCCCTGGTCTAACTGGTTTAGCGCAAATCAACGGGAGAAATAATTTAGACTGGGACAAAAAATTTGAATTTGATGTTCATTATGTGGATAATGTCTCATTCTTTTTAGATATTAAAATTATATGCGTCACAATATTTAGAATACTTCTTAGGAAAAATATATCGAAACCAGGACATTCAACTACGCCTGAATTTCTAGGATAATTACTAATTATTAATACTCAGCAAATCTCTAAAGAAGTTTTTAGTCTAATTAGTGTATTCTCGTGTGAGAAATTAAAGGATGCTTTCTTTTCTCACTTTGCTCATTTACACTAAATAGATTCTCATTGAGCTTTTCCCCATCCCTTAACCCAGTAAAAATAATTTCTATATCTCGACCACTTTTTTCAATCATTTGTTTTGCAACATCAAGAATCTTAACAGGATTGCCCATATCAAGAATTAAAGTTTCTCCGTGTTCTCCAAGTACTGCAGCTTGCAAAACTAAATGAACTGCCTCTGGGATTGTCATGAAATATCTTGTAACTTCGGGGTCAGTCACCGTAACAGGTCCACCTTTTTCTATCTGATATCTAAAAGCCGTTGTCACCGATCCCCTGCTTCCCAAAACATTTCCAAACCTAACTGAGACATATCTTTGGCTACCTGAAGTTTTTACCTGCGCAGTTAAACGCTCTGTCTCTAATTTAGTTCTCCCCAAGACACTGGTTGGATCAGCTGCTTTATCTGTAGAGATGTTAATAAAAGTGTTTACCTCAAACATAGCTGCTGCCGCTAAAACGTTTTGGGTACCAACAACATTAGTTTTATGGGCTTCTTCTGGATATCGCTCAAGAAGAGGCAGATGCTTAAGAGCTGCTGCATGAAAAACAATTTCTGGTTTAAAAGTATCAAAAATTTCTACAAGTCTATCTTTGTCTCGAATATCTGCAAGAATTAGATTTTCATTTGTTAATAAACCTTGACCATCTATTGATAGTTGTACTTCATGAATTGCTGACTCGTCTCTATCTAAAATCCCCACAATTGATGGTTCATAGCGATAAACCTGTCTAGTTAGTTCCGATCCAATAGACCCTCCTGCGCCTGTAATTAAGACACGTTTTCCTTTCAAGAAACTTTTGATGCTTGTCTCATCGGTCTTAATTGGTCGTCTACCTAATAAATCATCATTTGTAACCTCGGAAATATCACCAAGTTTTACACCTTTGCCAATAATTTCGGTCGTAGTTGGTATCACTCTTAATTTGACATGAAGAGCACTACATCTTCTATCAATTTTTAACAAGTCTGCCGCATAAATTCCACTAATTGCCACAACTAAAGTTGAGGCATTAAATTTTGTTACAAATTTTTCAAGGTCAGTTAAGGTACCTAATACTCTTACCCCATGAATTCGTAAATTACGTTTTGACTGATCATCATCCAAAAATCCAACAGGAATGTAGAGTGACTCCTTTGTATACAGCATTTGTCTTACAATTTGATCTCCACTGTCTCCTGCGCCATAAATCAAAACAAGTTCACCATTTTTATTGAATTTGAATCGTTGTCTATAGGAGCGCAAAAGAAATCGGCCAGCCAACATCACACCTAGAGCAAACGAACCTGCAATAAAAGGAACAGATCTAGGTAAGATTGGAGGTTTATTAAAAGTTAAAGTAATAAATCCAATTAAAACTACAATTCCTGCACTAAAACTTAGACTAAAAATTTCATCAAAAGATCCAATTACAAATCTTCCTCTTATTGCTTGTAAAATGAAACTTATTGTGATTTGGATTATTCCTAGATAAATTCCAAATTTTAACGCAGTCAACAATACGTTGTTACCAACTTCTATGTCATAACGTAATAATGTTGCTATTGGGATTGATAATGTCCAGCTAAAAAAATCCCATAAACTTTGAATAATCCTTCTAAGAAAAATTTGAGACTTCTTCACTCAACAGTTCTCAATTCTTAATTTTATATGTGATAAATGTACTTTTTTAAAACACACACCTAATGAATGCTGTTCTCGATATTTCGTAATTAGCACGTGATCCATTTTCCCATGACTAAATAAGTGTAGCGAACTAACTACGATTATCGAATTTATCCGGGGTATCGGTCTAGATTTCCCCTCACCCATTAAGTTCAATAAATAAAATTTAGTTCGCCTTAATCTCCTTTAATGATTCGTTGGACCATATCTTGAGATGATAAATGCGTTATACTCATCTACAAGCCTGTAACCACACAAACTATGAGGTCTTTTATTAATTTTTTAAAGTCGAAAAAATCACTTGGGACAATCCCACCCTTTTTTCTATTAATTCTTGGACTCTGTTGGACTTTTGCATCACCCATTGGTTCAGCTCCTGACGAAGATTTTCACTTAACGACTATCTGGTGTCTAAAGGGGGAAAATAATTTATGCAATTTTGGGGTCAGTGATTCACGTAAAGTTCCGGCACTTTGGTCATCTTGGCCTCCTTGCTATGTAAATTGGCCAAACTCAGATAAAAGTGCGGAATGTTTAGCCAATCTTGAACTTCCGTTACAACTTATTGCCACAAAAAGATATAGCAGACCAGGAGAAGACCCAGTTCTTTTTTATCAAGTCATGAATTCTTTTGCTGGAGATAATCCAATTAATTCGGTGAATTTTATGAGATTCTTTAATGTATTGATTTCATCATTCTTATTTTTCCTAGCAATTTATGTTGCACCTTTTATAGTTAAAAGAGCCCTTATCTTATCTTGGGGTTTAGTATTAATTCCTATTGGTATTTTTAATATAGCTTCAACAAATCCAAGTTCTTGGACAATTACTGGGGTAGGAACTTTATGGGCTTTTCTACTATCTTTAATTTTCCATAGAAAATCGCGTAATAAGATGTTTTACTTATCATTGACGGGTGTACTACTTTCTCTTATAATTTCGTTAGGATCTAGAAATGATTCGAGAATATATGTTTTAGTTACTTTTATTGCAGTTATTTTACTCTTTATAACTAAAAAGTGGATACTAGGTAGGATTAAACTAAAAATTTTCTTATTAGTGACTTTGATTTCCATGACTTTGACCGTTTTATGGAAATTTAGATCTAATTTTATGTATCCATATTGGTATTACCCAGGTGCATTAATAGAAAAAAATCAACCCAACGCCTTTATAGCTTTGATTTTAGAACTTCCTTCTTTTTTCCTTGGATTACTCGGCGGACAAATTCCATCAAGTGATATAAATAAAGGTGATTTGTTCGAAAATTTTGCATATGGAATAAGTTGGTCTGATTTTAGTTTTCCTTCAATTGTAGGGATCTTATTGGGAATTAGTTTCATATCTATCATTTCTATTTCAATAAACAAATCATCACTACCAAAAATATTTTCACTCTCATTTATTTTTTTTACCATTTTGGCAATTATAGTTTATGTAAGAGGAAGATTTCCAGAAATTAATGATGCCCAAATAACCCCAAGATATATCTTGCCCTTATTTCTGTTGTTAGTAGGTATTGCTTTACTTTCTACGACGACCGGTAATTCCTTATTCGGTCCAGTTAAAAGCCTGATTATCACCACTTTCCTAACAATTGGTGGTTCGATAGCTTGGTTGGTTACGATATCAAGATTCTCAATTGGTCCTAATTCAGCTTTTACTAATTTTAATCAATCATCTGAATGGTGGGGACTATCTCCTACATTCTCCAGACTTCAATTTTTTGTGCTCACATTATTTATTACTTTTTTTTGGTACCTGTCGACAATATATGTCTGGGGCAAATTGAAAGAGAGCAATGAACCAACTTTTATTAAGACTCTCAAAGAGTAATTCTAAGTAACTAGATTTTAAACAATTTTTTCAATATTAAGACTTTCAGAAACAACATAAAGTGGTCTTGCTTTAACTTCCCTAAATATTCTACCCAGATATATCCCAATTATCCCTAATACAATCAATATAACGCCACCGGTAAAAAAAATTGAAACAATCAAACTTGGCCATCCTATTACACTAAATCCCCAATTGATAGCTCCAATAAAAATCCATAGTGAAAACAAAACAGAAACAGCAGACATTAGTAATCCAAGTCCAATGGCAAATCTCAAAGGTCTATCAGAGAATGAAAGAATTATATCTAGTGCCAGAGTGATTCTCTTCTTAATTGTGTAAGAAGGCCTACCGCTAAATCTAATTCCGTGGGCTGCGTTAATTGAAGCTCTAGAAAAACCTAACCACTTGATGGTGCTGCCATAAAAACGTGCATTTTCAGGAAATTTCTTGAACGCTTCGACAACTTTTCTATTTATGATGGAGAAATTTGCCTGTTTAGAATCAAAATCAATCCCTGATAAAAATCGGAGTGAGGCATAAAAAAGCCTTTGTCCTAACTTGTAGGCAAAAGATTCAGGTCTTTGCTGTCTTGAAACAAACACAACATCAAAGCCTTCTTGTGCTTTATCTAGTAATTCGGGGATCACCTCAGGTCTATCTTGTAGATCTGAATCCATGACTACGACCCATTCACCTTTGGCGTTATGTAATCCCGCTGTGATGGCATAGTGATGTCCAAAGTTTTTTGATAACTTAATTCCTACAATTTTTTTATCTATTTTGGCCGCAATTTGAATTTTAGACCAAGAATTATCAGTACTACCATCATCTATAATAATTATTTCGTAATCTGAACTAATTTTATTTAATTGCCCAGTTACCCGTTTAATGAATTCACTTATTAAAGTTTCTTCATTTAAAATCGGTGCAACGACACTAATAAAAGTCATATTTCTTTAAATTACCCTGCCATCAAGTGTGACCGCGTCAATTAAATTCTTAGCTTCCAGGATATTTCTGTACCAGGAAACTGTTACAGTTTTAGGTCCTGTGTCAACCATCCCACTTTTTAACGCTGAGTATATTTCTCTAATTCCCTGTTGGATACGTATTTTGGGCTCAAAATTAAGTTTCTCTTTGGCTTTTCTAAATATCACATTGTAATCCCTCTTATCAGCATCATCTGGTGCCATATCAATCTCAATATTAATTGGAAGCTCTTCTCTCACAAGGTAAGCAAGATTTTTGATCTGAAAATTATCAAGGCCTATATTAAATATTTCTTTATTGACAACATCACTTTCTGCTGCAATAACAGTTAGGAAAGCATTTGAAACATCAGAAACATGAACAAGTGGTCTCCACTGTAATCCGCCCCCCATGACAATAATTCTGCCTTTTTGAAATGCTGTTAAAGTCATCAAATTTACGACTAAATCAAATCGCATTCTTGTGGATAACCCAAATACAGTTGCGTTACGTAAAGAAGTAACCGAGAAATTAGAATCAGATAGCTTCAAGTTTTCTTGCTCTGCCTCTAAAGTGGATTTTGCATAAACAC
>Ga0315902_10000971_pt1 | contig 47060 bp, 38 predicted proteins | sample LakEriMetagenome_9_FD_203523 | JGI IMG/M metagenome (GOLD analysis project Ga0315902, IMG submission 203523) | Freshwater fungal communities from buoy surface, Lake Erie, Ohio, United States - Buoy 12 MA117 | ecosystem: Environmental > Aquatic > Freshwater > Lake > Lake biofilm | place: USA...
ATTGCCGTGGTCAGGCGCCTGGGCGGCCCCAACCCCTGGGTGCTGGGCGCGCTCGGGGTGTCCATCCTGTTGACGGCCAGCGACGTCCAGCTCACCGCCATGCCCAAGCCCTTGTCCAACGCCGGTCAGCTCTTCATTGGGGTGGCCTTGGGCGTGCGCTTCACGCCCGCCTTCGTGCGCGCGGCGCCGCGTTGGCTGGCCGCTGTGGGCCTGGGCACGGTGGGCATGATCGCCGCTTCCGCTGTCTTTGCCCTGGTGCTGGCCCGGTTGACGGGCCTGAGCTCGGCCACGCTGGTGCTGGGCACCTCGCCCGGAGGCATCGCCGAGATGTGCATCACCGCCAAGGTGCTGCAACTGGGGGTGCCCACCGTCACCGCCCTGCACGTGGTGCGCTATGTCGCGGTGCTGGTGTCCACCGAGCGCCTGTGGCGTTGGGAGGCTCGGCGGCTGGGCTTGCGCGCTTCTGCCGCCTGAGGGCTGTTGAGGCCGCAGCCCGCACCGGCCGGCGCCACCCCCCACCCCCGCCGCGTCGGCCGTCAGCTGCGGCGCACACGTGAGCGGAACAACTCCCTCAGGTTCACCTCTCGCGGCCCGGGCTCGAGTCGCACCGCATCACCGGCCTGCACGCTCCCGGGCTCGATGACCGCCAGGTACGTGCCACAGTAGCCGCTCTGGCTCATCAGCTTGCCTGCCTGGGCAAACCCCATGGCGGCCCCGAATTTGAAGCAGGGCATCCGGGGTTCGCTCACGGCCAGCACGCAGCCGGGCAGCACCAGGCGGTCGCCCACCCACAGCAGCGATTCGTCCAGACCGTCCACCGTCAGGTTCTCCCCCAGGGCACCCCAGGGCAGGGGTTCGTCCCACAGCGAGACCCGGGCCTGGGCGCGCACGGTCTGCCAGAAACCGTAGTGCCCGCTGCCGTAGGCGTACACCGCCTTGGAGCGCCCGCCGTGCACGCTCAGGTCGGCTTGCTCATCACCCTCCAGGCCCAGCGGCCCCACCTCCACCGTCCCCGTTTGTGCTCGCTTGGCCATGGCCGTCATCACCCGTCGGCCGTTGATCTGCGCCGCCACGGCGCGCCCGGTGTTCACGCTGAGCACTCTCATTGCATTCATTGCAGCGCTTGAGGCAGAAGTCTCAGTGAGCCTGTTCAGGCTGCGCGAAACCCAGCGCCGCCGCCGCTTGCCGCAACCTTTGGTCGCGAGTCCAGAGTCTTGTTCCACCCGTCAGCGCGACCGACGCCAACAGATGAACGTCGACATACCCGATGCCTTTGCCGTACAGGGCGTGGCGTTCGATGAACTGCATCACCTCGTCGTCAGTGGCCACCACCGCAGCCGGCAGGTCCTGCAGCAGTTCGAGCACCAGTTCTCGATCGCGTAGGGTTCCGCAGGCGATCTCTCCCACAACAAACGGATGCATGACCACGGCTGAGCGCTCGAGCAAAGCGACAAGGCCCGCGTCGGTGCGGCGCAGGTGATCGACCCACACCGAGGTGTCGACCAGGATCAAGCAGGGCGCTCCGGGCGCCTGCGCGGCGCGCCCTTGAGCTCGGGCTCGACACCTCCCAGTCGCGCGAGCCGCTTGGCACTCTCGCGCTCGATGAGCGCCTTCAAGCTCTCGCTCAACACAGCGGTCCGATCCATGGGGCCCATGAGCTTGAGGGCCTTGGCCAGCAGTTCGTCGTCAATATTGATCGTGGTTCGCATGCTTCTACCTGATCACGTGAGCACGGATTTTAGCTTCATGTGATGTCTTGATTGATGCCTGTCGAACTCCATTCAATCTTGAACTCCACCCGCAGTTGAATCAAGGACTTAGCGACTCTCTGATCAGTGGTTTTTGAACCAGCTATTCATTCAAGTCTGAACTTTTCAGGGATCTATTCACTCAATTCTGAACTCTGATGGGTCGTCGTAAGGCGGGAGCCAAAGGTGGGCGCGTTATGGACTGCGGTTAGCTCTGAAGACGCCACACGCTGACACCTGAACGCTGCAAGACTTCGTTGCGCTCCTCGCCATCATGCCGGCGCCTGACCGGCAGCCAAGACGGCCTGTCATCTCCGGCCAAGCTCAATCGGCCAAGTTCATGAGGATTCCGTACGGAATGCGGTCGTTCATGTGGGCCTGCGGTCGACCCTAAACGGAAGTAGCTGATCTACAAATGCAGGTGTAAAACGCCGGAGTTGACCTACCCCCATCGCTGCATGCACGTATCGAACGAATTCTTGGATCACCGCCTCATTCCCAACTCGAGGAAAACCGAGAGCGACGACTCATAATCCAAAGAACATTCTGCGATCTTCGCTCTTGTGCAAGTCATGTTTGGCGATGTGATGTTGCTTCGGCTCGACTGAACTTGACCATAACCGAAAAGGCAAGTCATCAATACAAATTTCCGCGACGACTGCAGAAAAGTCTTTCAGGTAACAGTCCCGAAGGATTTTCAAATTCGTTGATGGAAAACTGTCCTTCAACTCTTTGTTGAAGTCAGGATAGAAGTACCTGATTAGAGCAGCCTCATACAACGAGATGCGCTCACCCTCCGTGGTGTTAAAGAGCTTACTGAAACCTTGTTCGATTCTTTTTTCGCCTTCCTTTGTGTTCTTCGCAAATGGATTGATCGAAGTTATCAGTTTGGGGCTTGGCTCGATTTCCAAAAGAAGCAGAGTGAGACGATACCCTTGGGGCACTCCCATCAAGGAAATTTTCTGAAGCGTCTCGTGCTTGGTGAGGCGGTCTATCGCACTTCTAGATCCGTCTTGTCCGTAGGCTTGCCCGACGTACTTGACCTCAAATTTGATCGCATCCGTTGAAGCAGCCAGTCTTGTTTGCATTTGATTCTCGCTTGGCCAGAACCGCCCTTCGGAGCCGTCGTCCAGATACCATAAGTCACCATCTGCTTTGAGCGAAAGCCCTTCGGGCAGTTCATAGTCGAGTACATGCTTTCTTGAAAGGATCTCGAATGACAGTAAAAGATGTTGGTCCTTCTGTTCAGCCCCAACAAGGTCAATTCTCGGCGTGTAGCCGATCAAGTAGATATGGCACTTGTCGAGGACACTCCCAAGGGCCGCGAGTACCTGCTTGTCGTAGATGCCTTCTGCTGGAATTGTGCAGTGGCTGAATGCATACATGTTGAGTGCGTGTTCAATGTCGAAGGCGGGCTTTCCAAAAACATCCTTCTTAGTGAGCCTTGTAACCTTAGTCACGATTATTTCCTCAGATCAAGTAGCCACAATACACATTTGATCACATTTTCTTTACTGTCAATTGAAACCACTAAAGGATACCGACAAGCCAAGAATACCGACAAGCAACGCAGCAACGCAGCAACGCAGCAACGTTGCTGACGTCGAGTGATCGTCAGCTTTCAGGGAACGCTCTCAATGCCCGAAGTTGGCCGATGCCGTGAGCTCAAGTTGAAGATCGCGGCGCCACTTTGCTGACGCTCAGACTAACGGCTTGACTGTCTGCTCTGGGGCGAGGCGTTTCAAGACTCGGCCTGCTCATTTCGGCCAGAAGCGGCTGGTGGTGCGTCTAAAACTGGCGCTCAACGCCTGGGTTCCCCAGCGCTACCCGGCTTGATCGCACTGCGCTGGCGGGCTCATTGATTAGCCATTTTTGATAAGCAAGGGTCTGAAGTCGGCGATCTTGTAGGCCTTAACAACAAACCCAAGGTTATTCGGTATTCTTGATAGGCTTATGGGAACTTGAGCGAGCGGAACTTCGATGGTTTGAACCTCGCCCTCTGCGATATGCTGTGGGCCTGCGAACAGAACACCTAACAACATAAGACGGCCACCGCCGAGGTTGAGATTTCCTTTTGCATCAAGGTACCCGCCTTGATCAAAGATGAAGACCGGACTGCCACTTGACCCTGGGAAACAAGCGCAGTCAATCACAAACACAGGAAGCCCGTTGTAATCGTACTTCGGGTTGGTGGCGGTAATGCCCCGTCTCACGATTGGCATGTTGTTCTTTTCATCCCAGATGCCGTTCGGGTAGCCGATCATGGTGATGTTTTCGAGACCGGACAGATCGGCAAGTTTCTCCGGGGTGGGCAGTAGATCTTCACCAATTGGAGGAGCGAAGAACTTCAACCCCTTCGATTCGGCCTGAAGATAGAGCGGCCCGATTGGGAACACCGCCAAGTCCACGGTTTCTTCAGGATGCTTGATCCAGAGGCTCTCAAAGTTGTCGAGAACAACACGTTCGGTTTGTCCAAAGAGCGGCTCCCCCTGCTCGTTACTCTTTGTGAGAACGAACGTACCAACCCTAGATTTTTCTATCACGTGTTTGTTCGTAACGATGAGCGGCACGTGGGTCTTGCCATCAATCTTGAAGGAGAAGAAAAATCCAGTCCCTGTAGTTTGGCGATTCCCGTCCAGCAAGCATTCAAGCCGGACAGTGGTGTGCATCAGAGTTTCGGCGGGCGTCATACTTAATGAACTGGCTAACGAAATTTAGACCGCAAGATCCGGCGAGTGTCGAGTCGGCTCACTTCAACACGCGCGCCGGCAGGACTGGGGCCCTCTCCTGTACGGCTCGGGTGTCGATCGGTCCGTTTTGAATCGTTGACTCATTTGGGGAAGGAATTCTCACTGTCCGCTTAGGGTCGATCGCAGTCCAACTCGGACGACCGCTGTTTGGTACCCAGGCCTCGTGGACCTCGCCTGCCGTCTCTGGTCTGAGGTCACAGGCCGTTTTGATCCGGGCGCCGACAGATGGTGATGCGCAGCACGAGCTAACCGCTCTGTGCTCATTGCCTCTGCAGAATGTTTTGCGTTAGGAGGCGGGCCAAGTGGGCGAAGCCAGAGGGAAGACTCCGAGAGCTTGCTGTGAGCAACACCAGCGCGGACACCCCTTGACCTCGTGAACAAGTGGATAGCTTCTACCCGCGCCTACGCAGGACCTTGGAGTTCAGATCTGCGTTTCGATTGACAGGCGGCGGTTGTTGCCCATGATCCATTCTGTCAATCCCGTCCAAGATTGGGGGGTCAAGGCTGCTTCCCCAAGCCTTCAAAGCTGAGGACCTTGCCAGGCAGCATGCCTCGCCGCTCTAGTTCGATCAGCTTACGAACTGGAAGGGCCTTGCCCTCTGCTGATAGCCATACGTGGCCCCTATAGAGGGCGGCAAGCACGGCGCGTCCGTTGGCCAACCTGGTGTTATGCCAACTCTCGCTAGCCGAAACCAGCTTTGGCGAATAGGCTACCGCGGGCACTTTGCTCAGTTCGTAACCGCAAGTCAGACAAGAGGATAGGTATGCTACCCCCCGACCCTTGGGACCCGCTGTGGTCATGCTTCTTGGAAGGACGATAGTCGAACCGCAGTTGGTACAGGCATCGACCATCGCGCACGCGTGGAGGGGGCAATAGTGCCAAGCGGTAAAGCGCCAGTGGACAGGAATGTATGGCTGCCGCATTGAACTGAAGCAGCCCGGGCAGAAGCGATAGCGCGGCCTGCGGCCGTCGAATAGCAAGAACCTCGACGGCTCTAGGCCGCCGATTCGGAAGCTAGAAAAGACGGCATTAGCGGCGTGTAGTGCCCTGACGTTCAGGCCGAACTTTGACAGGCCCACCCGAAACTCAGGCTTCTGGATAGCCACGTCGACATCGCCACCTGGCGAGGGCAGGGTGGACAACAGGTCAGAGATGGTGATGCCCTGGGAGAGGGCGATGCGTGTCAACCAGGACGCTGGTGCCTCGTCCACTTGGCCGGCTGGTGCATGCACGAGATGGTTCACGGGCCTTCACTTTCCTGCAAATCGCTAAACAGGTCTGGCTGGCGCGTAGCGGCCCGGATCCGCCTGTAAGAGACTCGGCGACCCTTCAGTGTTGTCAGGAGCCAGATTGCGCGCGCTCGGTCTGTCGCTGTCAATCCATGGCTTGCAAGCTTCAGGATGTCGTCGATGGCTAACTGATCTTCGGACTCAAGTCGCCGACCCGTCGCGAAGGCAAGAAAGCGGTGAACGGCAAGGCTCGTTTGCTGAGCTACCAATGCGGTCGGCATCCATGGTTGAACTGCCGAGAACCGCGCGAAGGATGACTCTCGCTTACCCCCAGCGAATGCGGCGACCAGTGTGCTGGCTCCACCAACGCTCATGCCCTCCAACACGCGCTTCGCCTCGCGGGGCATCAAGGACCCGGGAGGTTGTGTGGGCACCAGGGAGTGCGATACCCACTCGCACCAGGCCAGAAGTGGAAGCTCGGCGGCCTGAGGCGTTAAGCGTGTACCGAAAAGAACATGCTTACAAACGCAAACGTCCAGGGCGGGCCGATGAGGGTCGATGCTGCGGCCACAGTGAGGGCAATGATCTTGCAGAACGATGCCATGCTCTGGGCATGCACTGCATCGCGTTACTTCCCAGGTAAGGCGAGCGAATCCGTTTTCTCTGATGCACTCAGGGCAGACCTGCTGCCTATGGCGCCGCAGATCCGAATCTGCTCCCCACATCTGGCCGACAAAGAGAAGAGCTGTCCCGTCACCATTACGCCGAACGACTGGGACTCTATGCTCAATCCAACTGCGTGGAACCTGGGTCATCCACGCAACCATGCTGATGTCTGAAGCGTTCAACGCTCGGCGGCTCGAGATCCCCATGCGACCAAGAAGTTGAGGGACAGTGATGTGGTTTGCGCGCGCAACCCGAATCAGAAAGCCCTCTACAGACTCAGCATCATCGGGCATCACCGAAGTGGGCAGCGGGGCAGGGGGACAGGGAGTCACGAGATTGCGCCGTTGCGGTCTGCCGGGGCCTTGCTAGCGCCTGCGTCAAGCCCCTCAGTCAAGGTGTCCAGGCGCGCCATCTCGCTCTCAAGGAATTGCTGCCAAATTCGGCAGGCTTTGCGCTGGGGGGTCACTTGCTGCTCCCCGATGGCGGGAGTGCAGGTCTGCTGGTCAGCCAAGGATTGGTGATCAGGGTGGCGCTGCCTCTGAGTCGCGCAAACGCCTCCGCCATGACTTCGCTGTTGAGACAAGAAAGATTGCGCTCCGCCGCCACCAGAACACCCTCGATGAACAAGCTCTTTGTGTGTCGAGGATTCCCGTTGGTGGCCTTGTGCATATTCGACGCCTGATGAGGGTCGGCGAGGAATGACAAGTCAAAGTCTTTGGATTGATTCTTGAAGGCGGTTAGAAAGCCTTCGTATATCGCACCATCGGCGAAGTCCTTTAGTCGCTGTCGAACTGTGACCCGAGCGCCGAGTGCTGGGTCCACCCGATCCAGCGATGACAGTTGCTCGTTGCCGCACAGCATGAGGGCGACTTGCGCCTCGTCCATCAGTTCGCAGCACAGTTCAGTGATTTCATTACCTGTCCTTGAAGCGTGTGCTCTACGCACTCCGATGCCGCACATGTGGCCGGCTTCATCGATACCTATCATCCGAGTGCCCTTGGAGCGAAGGGCTTCGATCAGGATCCCGCGCTTGGCACCAACGGTGTGGTCGCTGACCTTGGGAAACGGATAGCGCAGTTTGGTCAGCATCATGCTGACGACCCTTCCCAGAGACGGGCGCTCGGGCAGCCGTACGCGGACAACTCCCAGGCCAGCTTCAAACAGAGTCGATGTGGGCAAGGACGCCATGAAGTACTGAAGCGTCGTACTCTTTCCCGAGCCAGGTGGGCCGATAAGCGCAACGCCCTGTGGCACCGATAGTTCTTTGCCGAGCTGAAAGACGCGGTCCATGGCCCTCAGCGTCGAGTTGAAGTCAGTGTGTGCGACCAGGACTCGATCAATCTTTACGGCCAGCTTGATGGCTGAGGCGGAGTAGGTGGCGAGGCGGCGTTCCAGCGTTCGCTGCTGCTCCTCGCTGATTTCCTCGCTCATGGGTGTGAGGTCAAAGTGCATGGTGATGGCGTTGCTATGCGAAAAGGTCAACGGACTCGAAATGGGGGACTTCACGCGACACGCGAGCCATTTCCTCGGTACTGATGACACGCTGTGCGGCCTGCACGGTCCCCTGGTCGTCGCCAAAGCGCAAGGCGTGGCTAGAGGTCAGGCCTGAGAGCGCGCGCAAATGCGCGCCCTTCAGACGGCGGCCACGCACCGTACGGCTGTTCCACATGTTCATCAGCTCTTGTTTTCCGAGGGTCAAGGTGGCAATCGCGTCCTTTCTGGTGAGTTCGTTCTTTTTGTGTTGACGAATCGCTCGGTGCTGAACCAGGGATAGCCCAGCTGTGTATTCGGGTTGACAACTTTCTACCTGCAGCCAGCCCTTACTGACAGGGTCTTGCACCCACACGTAGTCCAGGTTCTCCGGATTGGTTTTCACCAGTGTCTTGAACGTGTGGCCCCGTTGACGCCGCAGTGCAGCCAACTCGTTGCTGTTGAACCGAAGGCTTTCGGTGACGATGCCTTCGTTCCCCACCGTGAGCTCGCGAGATGGAGAGACGATGATCTCGAGTTCCCGTGTCCCGCTGGGAAGCAGCGCGGGGAGAAGCAACTCCAAGCCCTCCTTGAACACGTCATAGCGCCGATCTAGTCTGCGTTGGTTAATCTCAAAGGCATGGATGTCGCAGAACGCGACCAGTAGCCCCCGCGCCAGGTCGCTGAAGGTGATTGCAGCGGTTTCCGCCGGATTGCTCGGTAACTCGTTGGTGAGGGACTTGCGGACACGGCCAGCGTGCGGGAGGTAGTTCAGCACTTCGCCCAGCGCCCGCTCAACGAAGGGCTTGAGCCAAGGTTGGCGAACTGCGCAGTAGTTGAGGTCGATGCATAGCTGCAAGGCCATCTGCCGGAACTGTGGAGAGTGGAACTCCAAGCCGTTGTCGATCACCAGGGCTTCCGGCAGGCCCATACCAAGCCACTCGTGCTGTAGGCTGGGCAAGTGCTTACGGAAGTCTTCCTTGGGCGCGATTGCAACCTTGAGGGCACAAAACGTTGCAGCCAAGCCTGTGCCCCAGAAGCTGAGGAACCACCCCGTGCAATAGCCGCTAAAGGCGTCTACTACGACGGTCAGGGTGGGCCGCCCCAGCGGCATGCCTGTGAGGTCGCAAATCACCACCAGATCAACCACTGTGTGGTCTACCTCGTAACGCGCCATCACTCGATCACCGCGGGCACCTTTCAATGAGTAACGCCAGCGGTTTTGAGCGAATGCATTGCCGTACCGTTTGGCATCAAGGGCGTACGGGTCAATCTCGCCTTTGAGGCGCTGCATCAGGGAGTAACTGATCTTTGCGTCCTGCTCGGTAAGGGTGCCCTCTTTGACGTCTGCGGCCGCCTTCTTCTCAGCGAAGGTGAGCGTTTGCTTGAGCGTGGGACGGTTCTTCGTGCAGAAGTAGGTGCGCAACGCTTCGCGGCAAATCTCTAGCACCCTTTCAGCAACCCGTCGCTTTCGCGGTCGAATCGCATGGCCACTCACCAGAGCGCTAGGCGCTCCGCCAGCAAGTGCGAAGCGCTTCATCCAGCTCATGACGCTGGATGCACTCGGCGGAGACTTGTCCTGCAGTTTCTCGGCAACCTTGGGAATTTCACGCTCGATCTCGCGCCGCATACCTCGCGTCAGACCCGAACGTGCCATGGCATTGGTGTAGGCGGATCTGTATTCGACGGCTTTGCGGTGCTTTTCGGGCAGCGATGACCACGTGAATAACAGGTTGCCTGGGGCGCCAGGCGGCTTCGCGGGGTCCGGGCTGTTGCCGGTGATGACCGAAAGCTTCCCTGACTCCATCTCCTTCCAAATCTCACTTCGAGTAGTGCTCCACGGACGGCCCGTTAGCCTGTCCTGGAACACCAGGGTTCCGTCCTCCAACTCACGCTCGAGTTGATACGTCCGTTCCCCACGGCGCACAACCAAACCAATCGTGAAATTGAAGACGCTCATCTGTGACTCCCTTCTCCGGAAGGTTGAGGAAGGTGTTTGGGGTTGTCTCTAGGTCGCGACCCGCGCAGAGCACGCGGCGGCCTAACAGGTGATAAAGGGTCTCGATAGCGAGGCCTCGCTCGGTGAACTGACTGACAGTGCATCCGGCAGTGCTCTCGCGAACCATCTGTAACGCGATGGCGACTTCCTCTGCAGATGCTGGGACTCGGGCGTAGCGCCGCCACAAATTCGCCAAGCTCTGGCGGCGAGTGTTCAGATGCTGCTCGGTGATGACGTAGTACCAAGCCTGGCGCTGAAGCATGAGTGCTGCCGACTTGTCAAACTTCACCTTGTTCTGCTCTACGAACTTCGTTGTCTTCACTTCGACAACCAAGGGCTGCCCGCCAACCAGTCGTACCAAGAAGTCGGGCGTGTGTTTGCGCTCCTTGCCAGATTCGTCGACGTAGGTCAGCGTGAACGGCTGGTGCTGGATATGCGCGATTGCCGGACAAGGCAGGGCAATCTGGATGAAGGCTTCTTCCCACGTGGATTCCCACTCTATGGGTTCCGGTTGTATGTAGGTCGCGTGCACGGCCCCCACGTTGCGAGGGGTGGATCGATGCACGATCGTTCGGGCTGGTTTCATTTCGTCAGTCGTTGGTGGCGAGTAGCCGCAGCATCGTTGCCCGTCCGAGACTCGGACGAGCGCCTGCAATGGCCTGCTGGGCAGGCCCGCGGAAACTTCGGAGAGACCGCTAGCGGCCGGTGGGGCCGCTCAACGACTGTGGAAGGTGTTGACGATTCATCAACGCACGCCTTGGTGCTTCAAGTCGTGCACTTGCGATTGATCCCGCGATGGCGCTGCAGCCATGAGGGGCTGCCGTGGCCTGTGATCTGTGACTCATCTGCGCTCCTGATCTTTGATTGGGCAAAGCTCCGCCCTGAGAGGGTCCAATAAGCCCTCAAAGAGGCTTGACGAGGTCCGGGAAGGCGCAGATACTGAAAGTGTGTGAGGTCAGTGATCTGGCTTCTGGAAGGCCGGCCCGTCAATCGATGGGTCGGCTTTTCTTATTTCATGCTTCCTCCTTGACGAGCGTACAGCTCGCATAGATGCGTGGTCGGCCATCAGAATGTTGATGGTGGCCTTGAGTGCGTCGATGTCCTTTTGTCTGCTGGCCTACCGTTGAGCAGCACTTTTGGCAGCCGCAACCCGACCTCATCGGGTCAGGGTTGGGGCCATTAGCTTCAGTGACCGCTGCAAGCACTAGTCCTACTTGAACGCCACCGGCTACGCAGCAATGGAGTGCGCTTCTATGTGCGCGGACACTTGCGCCTTGCGGGCCAGGTTTGGAGTCAGGGTGGGCCATGGAATGGCCTTCCAGAGAGTTCATCACACCCAGGCTGGGGGCATGTAGTCGCCGCTTGCGGTGTATTGATTAGAGAGCATTTGTGGGACTCCTTCGGTTTTTTAAGTGCAAGTTGGGCGTTATATGAATAGAAAACGCTCTAAAAAGCTTGACAACAACCTCGAAAGTCCTGAAACTTCGTAGCAAGCGTGATTCAAAGCTTGCTTAGGCAAGTTCCGCCCAAAGCCGCAAGCACCACCTTGCGGCTTTTTCTTTTCAGTATGCGAGATGAGTCAGGCGGGATCGGCCTCCTGTGGTTCGATTAGCGAGGTGGGCGTTGGCGCAGTGGCTTGAGGCTCGCAAACGAAGGTAACGCCCATACCAGAGTCGGCAACCCCTGGCTTCAGTCCCAAGAGGACTGCAATCTTGTGGCTTTGCCCTCTCAGGCCGATTCGTCGACCCGCCAGGATCTGATAGGTCAGGTGCGCAGACAGGCCTCGGTTGCGTGCCCACTCGCTCACGGAAATGCCCCGCCGAAGAAACTCAGCGCGAACGTCGTGTGCACTTGAAACCCGTACAATATCTACCATAAGTGGTGAGAAGATTCGAATACAGTTCACAATAAACCGATAAGAGGACATCATACCCCTCTCATGACCAACGTCAAGCCTTCATCCAAGCCCTCATCGTTTGGCAGTCGACTGCGAGAAGAGCGCGACCGGCTCCAACTGAGTCAGGCAGAGCTCGCAAGCACTGGCGGCGTCGCGCGCACAACTCAGCACATCTACGAGGCCGACGTGCGCGCGCCTGACGTTGACTACCTCGAAGCCGTACGTCAGGTCGGCGTAGATGTGGTCTATCTGCTGCTGGGCGAGCGCAGGGTCCAGACTTCGAAGGGCATGCTTGTACTGAGTCGGGAGGCGCTTGCGCGCATCTTCGATTTCGTCCTGGAAGCTGGTCGGGACTCTGATGGTGACCCGTTTCCGAGGGAGCGGCTACAGGATATGTTCCTGACACTGTGTGCGTTCTGTAGCAGCGCGCAGGGTGAGAAAGCTGACCCAAAGGCGCTCTGGTCGAGTCTTGGTCAATCAACAGGGACATGAACATGCTCCGAAAGCTTCGTTTCTTGAAGGCCTTGGTTGGCACCTACGACAGGGTGCGCCTGCTGCACTACCAATTGCTGGCAGGTGTCTGGTGGACTAAGGGCCGTAGATGGCTACAGTGGCGCAAGCTTGGAGCGGCGCTTGAGGAAACCGGGCAGTCTTCGATGGCCGCTCGCGCAGCTTTAGAGCGATACCGGAGGTTGGACTTCGGCGTTCAGTTCTGGCGCCATAGCGGACCCCAGGTCACTCGAGTGCTGGAAGCCGCGCGAAAGAAGGGCGTTCCCCTGATGGACTTACGCCTCCTGGCGTTGAATCGCGCAATTCAGCAGGTTGGCGACGACATCGAAGTTCGACGCGAATGGTGGCTACCGATGCTTTGCTGGTCTGCCGTTCTGAGTGTCGGGTTGAGTTGCACGCTGCTCTGCTCTCTTGTTGCTCTCTCTCCAGCGCCCTGGGCTGACAAAACCCTCGGCATTGTTGGAATCCTGGCCCTGTACCTGTTTCTTTGGCCGGGTTTCAGTCTGTTTTCTACCCGCGCCTACGATGCGGTCCAGCGCAAAGGCGCGAAAGTCGAGAGGGCGGCCAGGGAGGCGCTCACGGCTCGCGCTTAGGTCGTCGAGATGAGGCCCAAGACAGATTCGTAGGTAACTGGCTGAGTTGAAAGAGTCGCCAGCCTGAGTTGCTTGTTGACATAGGGTGCGCCGCCTCCGGTGGCTGTACGCACGTCCAGATCACCCCATGAGCTACCGCTCACTGAAGATGCCGGGAATTCCACAGCGGCTTCCCAGGACTGAACGGTGGCGCGGCCTTTGAGTTCACAAATCGGCGAGTACCTGCGCTACCAAGGCGAGGGCGTGAGCATGCCCACCCACCCGCTGGAGGACTACTTCGCAATGGGCGGGCCACGGCCGGCCTTGAACGCGGCCACCAGGGCGCTGCACCGCGGCTACCTTGGTGGCTGGGAGATCGTGGCCGGTCGCCTGTACCTGGTCAAGCTCACGGCCACGCTGCAGGATGGCGCCCAGGCAACGCTGCAGACGCTGTTTCCCGGGTTTGGTGACCGGGTCTTCGCCCACTGGTTCACCGGCACGATCCGCATCCTGCGCGGCCGGCGGCTGCACGGGGTCTACAACCGTGATGGCAGCGTCTTCGAGCGCGAGGAGATGCTGGAGTTCGAGCGTGGCGTCATCCGCAAGACATCGGTGCACAGCAACGTGCCAGAGAATGGGGATGGAAATCTCCCCAAAACGACCGGTGCGGGTGTCAAGGATGCCCGCCCCAGCACCGCTCCAGTCTTCAAGGCTCGACGCCGGCACCGCCTGGTACGCCTGAGCGTGGCGCAGATCGAGGCCCGTGAGCGTGTGGACGACCCGCTATGCGCCGTGCCAAACCTGCCCTTCGGGCACCTGAACCCGGTGTGGTGTGCCCTGAAGGCCAAGCCGCGGTGGGGTGACGGGTTCTGGTCCTTCAGTGCCGAGGAACTTGGGGCCCAAGGCAAGAGCGTCCAGTTTCAAGGCTATGTGCGTTGTCGCTGGGGCCGGCCCGTGGGTCAGATCCTTACCGTGTGCAAGCCATGGACCCTGCCGCCTCAGGCGTCATCCCCACCGCTGCACGGCAGGCAAAGACGTGACCCCGAGCCGTGGGATGGTGGCGAGATCGAGATTCCCGCCTTCCTGCGCAAGCAAGCGGATTGAAGCCGGGCCAAGCCCCATCAGGAAAGCTGAGGTCAGGCGTCGGCTGTTTCGGGGGCAGGTCAGCCCCCCGATCCTGTAAGTGCAGCCGTCAGGCGTTTCAGGCGGCTGGGCTTGGAGTCCGGGTTGGCCTGTGAGCCCAGGCCACCGAGGTGCTGCTCCAACACCCGCCAGGCATGGCCGATGTCGGCGGGGGTGAGACCGGCCTCGGTCACAGGGCCCACCAGCACGGCTGCAATGGCGGGGCTGCCTTCCGCCCCGGGGCGCTGAGCGATCCACAAGGCCAGCAACAGCCAGGCGGCGGACTCCTCGCCCGTGAGGCCGCAAAGTTCAGCCACGGCCTGCTTGAAGGCGTGCTCCAAGGCTGGGTCGATCCGGAAGCCCGCGGCCACACCGGTCAGGTCTTCCATCAGGCCGCCTCGGGCCAGGTGGTATGCCACGGCACCGGACATTTCAGTCAGCGTCATGTACCTTTGGGTCCCTTGCGCCCTTTGCCCCCTTTTCTCCGTTGGGGTCGGCCCATCCCCATCTGCCTGCTTGCGCAGGAATGCGGGAATCTCGATGTGGTCCATCGCATCAGCAGCCAGCGTAGGCGTGGACACGCGCGCCGAGCGCCAGAGCGAAGGCACCGCGCGGCTGTAACTGACCGAGGGGCTTGCCACCCTGAGCCTCGGGCTCGCGTCGATACCGAATCGCACACGACCTGAGGACACCTTGGTCTGACAGCTCGCCACCCCCCCGGTATTCCCCCAACCCGCCGCCAACATCGACTGCACGCGGTGCAGCAACGATTCGTCCTGGGGTTTGTCGTCTTCGGCTCTGCGGTGCACCAGCACGCCGTGGGTATGGCGGCTGATCAGGCGGTATTCCAGCGCCAGGGCTCGCGCTTGCGTGACGGGCTCCTGCTCCACCACGGCCTCGTCCATGCGCTGGGCCAGGACCGTGTCGTCGGGCGCACTCAAGGCGTCCAGCGCCGCCAAGCGCCGGGCGGCTGCCATGCGCGGCAGGTCGTCACCATCGACGACGCCCACGATGGAGACTCGGCCGACCTCCACCTCCTGCCCGTCGGGGCCCTGAGCCAGCAGTCGCACCTCGCCGAACTGGGGCAGAACCTTTGCCTGGGGTGAGTCACCGTCTTCGGCAAATCCCGCCAGGGCCAGCAGCGTGTCCCCGCCAAACGCCCGCTTCGGTGTCGGCAACTCCCACTGCGGCGCCTCGGCCATGCCCCAGTCCACCCGCAGCCCTGTCCACACGCTCTGGCGCATGCGGTGGAGCATCCGGCTGGCTGCCGCCTCCAGCGCCTCGCCCGGGGTGGCGAACTCGCACGCTCCACCCGTGGCCTCCGCCAGATGCCGCAACACCCCCTCGGCAGGAGAAGAGCCCACGCCAATGACGAACACCCGGTGCCCGCTGCGCTGGGCCGAGGCGATCATGCGCTGGGTGTCCCAGACCTCGCCGTCGGTGATCAGCAACACGTCGGCGCAGCCCGTTTGCGGTGCGGATACCTTGCCTGACGAACCCTTGCGTGGTTTTGCAGAAGGTACCGAAGGCAGCCAGGAGGGCAGAGCGAAGACGCCCAACAGTGCGGCCTCCATCTCCGTACCGCCCAAGGAAGCGTCTGTGGCTTCGACGGCCTCACCCAAGCGCTGAAGTGCCTGAGGGGTGCATCGCTGAGGCGTCATCACCAGTTCCGAGTTGGACCCGAAGCGGGTGAAGCTCACCTCGTCGTCCTGGGTGAGCCCTTCCACCACGCCCAGCAGGGCTCGCCGAGCAGAAGCGATGCTGTCGCCGCCCATGGAGCCCGAGCAGTCCACCAGCAGCTTGAGTGCCAGCCCCGCCGACCCTTCAGCCTTGGGTGCCACCGGCAGCTCAAACGCAGCCAGCGCCACCCCTTGCGCCCAGGTCAGCACGTGGGGCCGTGCTTCATCCGGTTTGACCAGCAGCACCACGTCCCGATCCATCCGGGCGCCTTCAGCCAGCGCCACCTCCAAACCACCTTCAAATGGTGTGCACCGGGTGGGGTGCGTCGGGCATTCCACGCCGCCAGCAGCCAGACCTCCGGCTACCTGCACCGACAGCTCCAGCGGGTAGTCCGCCTGCAATGACGCTTCAGGCACCTGGTGCGGGTGCAGCCCGGAGCGTTCGGGGTTGCCGTAGCGCGGGGCAATCGTCATGGGCACGGCCAGGCGCAGCCGCCCTTGCTCGAAAGCCACCAACTGCGCGAAGCGGATCTCCAGCACCACCTCTTCGCCGGGCTTGAGGTTGCCGATGTTGGCCGTGTACAGGCCGTCAGGTCCCGCCTCCAGGAGCGCTGGTGCGTCGCCTTCGGCCAGGGCGGTTTCGTACACCTGCTCGGCCTGGGCGCGAGGCATCACTTCGCAGTCCACCCGGCGGCCGGACAACTCGGCGGAAAAGCCCAGCAGCACTGCCGATAGCGGCAGCGGGAAGGTGTAGACCACCTCCAGCGTGCGGCGGCTGGTGTTGCGGTAGGTCTGGCGAAGCGTCAGCGAGAACAGCAGCCCGTCCAGCCGCCCCTGCGCCTTGACGCCGGCGAGTACGGGGTGGACGCCGTCATCAGCGGCAGCGCGCAGGCAAAACGCCCCTTCGGTCGATTCCGTCATGTTGAAAGTCCCTGAGCAAGTGTTGTTGCAGCAATGCCTGCGACCGGCAGGACGGTCGAACGTATCTGGGCACGCTTATCGACGCTGTGGTGTCAATATAACTGTGAAACAAACACCAAGCTGTCAATAAAATCCCGAACGTCAAGCTCGTCTCCCAGCAGCAACACGTGCCGCCCTGTTGGTTGCAGACCAGAGAGATCTTCAGAGGGGGGTGGCTCATAGGGCGAGCTAGTGGGGATCAAGCCAGGCTCACAGACCCCCGAGGAAACACTGCTGGTGTTTTAGACAGTACTTTGGGTCTCCCAGGTTGAGCCTGATCGATTGAGCAGTGGGCTGCCGATTAGCATCCGCTCATGGCCCACTTCCACCCCAGCCTCCCCCCGCGCCGCGCTCTGACGGCCGGTGACCATGCCGAGCTGGCGGTGTTGCGCCTGCTGGAAGACGGGCTGTCAGGCGCCTACACGCTCTTTCACAGCGTGGACTGGACGGATGCCCTGGGCGCGGACGCCCGCCACGGCGAGGTGGACATCGTCATCGTCAACCAGGCCGGTGACGTGATGCAGCTGGAGGTGAAGGCCGGCGTGGTGGACTTCACCAGCAACGGCATCTTCAAGACCTACGCCGGCACCCGAAAGGACGTGGCCGGGCAGCTCAACGCCCAGTACGGCGCCATGCGCTCGCGCCTGGACGCAGCTGGCCTGAGCGTGAAGCTGCTGCAGCGCCTTGTGCTGACCGACGCCCGCGCCGAGGGGCAGACGGCCCGCTGGCCGCGCGAGCACATCATCGACAGCGCCGAGTGCCCGCACCTGTGCAGCCGCGTGCAGGCCGAGCTCGGCCCCGGCACGCCCAGTCCAACCAACCAGCGCGCCGTGGCGGACTTCTTCGGCAACGTCTTTCGCGTGCAGCCTGATGTCTCTGCCCTGGCCGGGCGCCTGGTGGCGGCCAGCACCCGGCTGTCTTCGGGCTTGGCCACCTGGGTGCCGCGGCTGCAGGTGCCCTCGGGCATCGTTCGGGTGGTGGGCACGGCCGGCTCGGGCAAGACGCAGCTGGCCCTGTGCCTGCTGCGCGACGCTGCTGCCCAGGGCCAGCGCGGCGCCTACATGTGCTTCAACCGTGCCCTGGCCGACCACATGGCCACCGTGGTGCCCGTCACCAGCCAGGCCGAAACCTTCCACCAGATGGCGGACCGCCTGAGCCGCGCCGCCGACCAGCCGGTGGATTACGCGGCCGAAGGCGCCTTCGCCACCCTAGCCGCGCAGGCGCAAGCCCTGTTGGACCAGAAACCGGCCGATCTCGACCTGCTGGTGCTGGACGAACTGCAAGACCTCCAGCCTGAGTGGGCGCAGGCGCTGACTCAGCGCGTCAAGCCCGAGGGCCGGCTCATCCTGCTGGAAGACCCCGAGCAGCAGCTCTACGCCGACCGCGAGCCCTTTGCCGTGGAGGGCGAGGCGGTCATCACCTCCAACGAGAACTTCCGCTCACCGCGCGCGCTGGTGCGGCTGTGCAACCTGCTGCGCCTGACACAAGAGCCCGTGGAGGCCCTGGGCCCGCACGAAGGCACCGTGCCAGACCCCGTGACTTATGTGGACCCTCGGGGTCTGATCAATGCCACCCGCCAGGCCGTGCAGCGCTGCCTGGACCTGGGCTTTGCGCTGGAAGACGTGGCCGTCATCACGCTGCGCGGCCGTGGGTCGTCTGCGCTGCTCAAGCTGGACCAAATCGGCCCCTGGGCGCTGCGCCGCTTCACGGGCGCTTACGACGAGCAAGCCAACCCCATGTGGACACCCGGCTCGTTGCTGGCCGACACGGTCTACCGCTTCAAGGGCCAGAGCGCGCCGGCGGTGGTGCTCACTGAGTGCGACTTTGAGCAGTGGGACGACAAGTCTCGGCGCCTTCTCTTCGTGGGCCTGACGCGGGCCCGGGTACACCTGGAGTGGGTGGTGTCTGATAGGGCTGGTGGAGTGATGACCGGGATAGTGTGAGGGTCAGGCCGCCAGAGTACCTGTTGTTTCGTCCAGGTCACCTGGTGAGCCACTTTGCGAGAAGGATCTTGCTCATCAGTAGATACCCTAAACCAGCCCTCTCGATCACAAATCTGAGCGCTCAAAGCAGGGTTTCATTCGTAACATCCTGGCAAACATTCCACAAACATCAGGGCAGGTAAGGTGGCAAGACCCATACTGTCAAGGCGACAGGCTAGTGCAGCGAGGCATTCGCCGGACGGTGAAGTCACCGAGCCCCTGAAGACAGCTGAGGTCTGTGCTTCAGTGCGAGGCGGAGCCAGGTTCTCGCACCCGCCGGTAAGCCGCGGTCACATCCTGAATGAAAGCCCGCACCTGCTCGGGCGTCATGCCCGCACGTCCGGGCTCCACCTGAATCTCCACCCCGTCGGCCAGCGTGATGCGGCTCCACACCTCCACCATGCCCGGCTTCACTGGACGGGGCGGAGCCTCCTCGGGCGAGCCGGCCTGCAACTCGCGCACCCGCTCCAGGCTCAGCCCGGCATCCGTCCAGCGGCGGATCAGCAGCAACTGTTGCAGGTGCCGCTCCTCGTACCAAGCGCCTCGCTTGGCGCCGTGGGGCCGGTCAATCAAGCCTTCGGCGATGTAGAAGCGCACCGTGCGCGTGGGCACGCTGGCCAGGGTGGCCAGGTCGTGGATGTTGTAGCGGGTGGGTATGGACGGATCAGTGGCCATTTAGGCGTATTTTCAGACACTCGTCACGTACAGTCCGGTGAGTTTGCACAAGGGGAGCGCGAACTTGCAGACCCAGGAAAACCAGCATACCCGTTAGAGGCAGCACCTGTGGTGAGCGGCTTCACGTCCCGCGGGTGCTTCGCTCACATCTCATAAGGGTGTACCGTGGAATTGTCCAGCTTTCTCTCCTCGCTTGATTTCACGGTAAAGGCCGCGTCGGTCGGCATTGCAGTAATTGCCGCTTGCGCGTGGTTCACTTGGACACCGCGTATCAAGGCAACTGCGCGCGCTCTCGAGGCTGTGCGACAGCATCTGGTTCGCCGGGAGCCACCAGGGCGTGATGCCATCAGCGAGGCAGTCCAGAAAACCAAAGACCTCAACATCCGCGCGCTACTGGCGGAGGTTCAGAGCGGACTCTTTGAGCTGCCCGGAGACTTTGGAAGGAAGACTTACAGCCTGCGCTTTTACCAAGACATCTGGACACCCAGCTCTCTATTGGCCCGTAAGGTAAATCTGGCCCTGTACGAGGCTGCACCGAACATACTGATCGGCGTTGGCCTCCTGTGTACCTTTTTCTTCTTAGCCCTCGCCTTAGCCGACGTCATCCCCGCGCTAGGAAGCAACACCCCGCCCGACGCGATACGCAGTGCGATTTCAGGGCTGCTTCAAAACGCTGCGGGCAAGTTCCTAACTTCCATCAGCGGGATGCTGTGCTCACTGCTTTGGACCCTCGGCAGCAAGCGCAACCTTGAAGCCCTCGAGGATGAGATCCAGGCCCTCTGCGTTGCCATGCGACTCCATGTCGAAGACACCGGCAGCGAGGCGGCAATTTCGGCGCAGATCGCTGTCATGGGAGAGATCCTCGACCAGAACAGGGAGCAAGTCGGTCAACTAAAGCGGTTTGAGACTGACTTTGCGTTGGCAATCGGCAAGGCCCTCGGCTCGCAGATGCAGCCTGCCTTTGAGCGGCTGACAGATTCGATCACCACTGCCTTGAATGCGCTGACCCAGAAGGTCGGCTCGATGAACGAGGAGGCCCTGAGAAAGATGCTCGAGGACTTCCAGACAGCCATTCGCGAGCACTCCGGAAAGGAGATGGAGGCTTTCCGGCAGTCCTTGATCGACATTGCCAATCAGATCAAGGAGGCTGCTAACAGGCTTGAGGGGGCTGGTGGTCAGGCGGGTGAAGCTATCAAGGCCAGCGGCAAAGAGTTCACCGAAGTTTTGGCCGGGGGCGCTGGAGACCTGCGCGGGGCCGCCAGTTTGCTTGAGCAGGCCATGGTTACTGCTAAGGCGACCGTCAACGACATGGATGACACGCTCGAACGCGCATCAGCGGAGGGTCGGCTAGGCCTTGCAAATCTTCAGGACACGCTCAATCGCCTTGCGGCCATAACCCAGCAAGTGGTCAGCCTCGTTTCAGACATTCAAGCTGCTGGTGGCGACTTCAAGTCGGCAGCGACTGCTGCAGCAACAGCGACTGGAAACCTTGAGAAAGTGGCCGCCACACAAAACGAAATCGTCACCAGAGTAGCCCAGACCGCCAGTACTCTGGGATCCTCGATTACCGCCGTCAACGAGGAGTTCCGGAACACCGCCAAGACGATGGCCGCCACTACCGCTGAGATGACTGCGGGAGTGAAGGACTATTCTCAGCAAGTCCACAACCTGCACTCAAGTCTCGATACCAATTTGGCCAACGCAATCGGCGCCTTGAACGGGACCGTGGCAGAGCTGGTTGACGGACTAGAGGAGGTCATCGAAGAGTTCAACAAGAGGCGTGGGTGATGCTGATCAGCCGCTCGCCTGCGAAACCCCGGGCCACAGCTCATGCCGGTGAAGGCTATCTTGCTTCGTCCGCTGACTTGATGATCGGAATCCTCTTCATCTTCATCATCATGGTCGTGTACTTGGCTGTGGAGATCAAGAGGGTGACCTCCACTGGGCCGATCCCTGACCCGGTTGGTACTCTAGTCAAGGAGATTGGAAAGGGACTCCAGGGCAAGGGTGTTCGGGTTGAGATCGACCCTGACAGTGGGGTGATTGCCTTGCCTTCGGATGCGCTGTTCGACAGCGGAAAAGCCGTCCCTACTGCGGGCGCGCTTGAGGCAATTTTGAAGACCGAAGAGGTTCTTCGTGCTGTGTTGCCTTGCTATGTAAACACCGCCTCGCGGCAGGCCCGCAAGTGCGGAGAATTGAATCAGAAGGGTGTTGAGCTCGAGACCGTGATGATTGAGGGGCACACCGATTCCGATCAGTATCTCAATGACCCATCGAGAAACTGGCATCTTGGTCTGGATCGTGCGCGGTACATCTTTGATGAGCTTGGCAAAGGTGAACTCGGCAGATTCAAGAACAAGAAAGGGCAGCCATTGCTTGGCGTATCGTCGTACGCAGACACTAGGCCCTCAAAGATTTCTTCCAAGGCCACTGACGCCAAGGCCAAAGACCGACGAGTTGAGCTACGTTTCATATTGAGCTACCAGGATGAGGGGGCCAAGAGCCCAAGTGGCGAGTTGACTGAGGCCCTGCGCAAGCGTTGAGGCGGCCATGTTCATCGCCCCACCAGCAGGATTTCCGCAGTTAGAGGCTTACGTTCGCCAGTCTGACGGTTCTATACCAGCGCCACCTGATCTTTCAAGCATTGGCGAGAAGGTGTATCGCCTGTGCGTGGGCATCTCCCCGACTGAGCTGAATGGGCTGCGCAGCTCCACACGACGTCGCATTCCGTACGCCATGTGGCTGGATTCGCAGAGAGACATCAACAGCCGCGAAGATGTCGTCTCCTGGTACTACAGCAGAGCACAAGAACTGGAACTCGATGGAACCACCAGAACCCGCCGATTTCTGACCCCGTTGCTGCACACTTACGTTTCCAAGTTTGCGCGAGGGTCCGCGCAGTTCGACCGGCTTGCGAACAACTTGAACGTGATCGCCAGGCGCTGCGCGATGCGATCAGTTCAAACACTGAAGCTGGCTCAACTTGACCAGAGGTTTGACTTCTTCAATCCCCAGCGGGTGGGGCAGAACGTCGCGGCAGCGATCCTTGATGCATCCAGCGTGAACTCGGTAGAGCGGTGGTTTGAGTCAGTGGGGTTGTGGCCGGGAACCAAGACTTCTCCGCTCGGCCTGCACGTCTATCGGTCGGCGCTTCTTCTCCCCCCCCACACATACAAGCGTGCTCAATGCATAGATGTCCTCATGCAATGGACGCGAGGCATGGTCAAGGGCTTGTCGGCTGAGTTGAAAGGGATGCTTGCCGAGGCGCTTCTCAAGCCCTGGCTGGATGCAGACCCCGCTGCCGACACAAAGATAAAGATCGCCGATTTCTGCGTCGAGATTCTTGGCGATCCACGATTCGACGCGTTTAGCTGGAGCCGAGTAGGCGCTGCTGAAAAGTCGGTACTTCTGCGATGGTTGACCGGCAGGACGCTAGACGCCTTCTTCGACGTGCTTCGAAACACCGCAGACAGTATTTGGCAGCACCGTCAGGTGTTCTGGATCCGGTACTACCGCGAAGGGCATATCACTGAGGCCTGGGCAATCCTTGGACCCGATGCGCACCGATACGTCAACAGAAACCACCGAGGGGCTGATCTTGCCTATGGCCGGCTGGTTGGCAAGAGTGATGAAGCACAGAGCGTTCTACTGATGAGGATGGGAGACCTGGTCTTCTGCGAGTGGAGCCATAACGGCAAGTTGCGGGTCACAAGCGCAGAAGGCCCGCTGGCACCAAAGCTGTACAAGAAGTCATACGACGCCTCGGACCTGAAGTTCACATCCCTGTCGTTCCTATCGAACACAGGTCACGTTCACGAAGACGGCTTGCCGCACCTGCACTCTGAAAACCGCTGGTGGCAAACAACAGCTGCTGCCTTCATTGCAAAGCGACTGGGAATTCGCCGGTGACCATTAGCGCAACACTTCAAGCTGACGGGCTGCGCGTCGACCTCAGCAGCCAGCTCAGTGACTGGGCGGCTTATGCTCCGGACGCTCTCTTACCGCTGGCTGCGCAACTGCTCAGTGATTGCGAGTCGGCTGGCCTGCCAGCCCAAGGCACTTCCCTAATCCTGCCGAATTCGCTGGTTGCGGACTGGCCTGAGGCCGTCGCGCGGCTCGCCAAGCTGCCGCCTGCGCTTCCGTTCCCGCTGGATCTGCGACTGAGTGCAGGGCTCGGGCAACCCGGGACCAAGATATCCACGCGGTGGCTCAAGGTAGGGACATCCATCCCGCTATCGGTAACGCCACAACTTCGCGGCCTCTTCGCTGACTTCAAGGGGCAAGCCTTCCGGCTCACAAACCCTCACTGGGCCGTTCTGAGGCTGGTGGACGAGTTCAACCAGCTATCCGATGACCCTCGCGCACAGTTTGAAAAGTGGGCGGCTATCCGTACCCGTCTGGGTGATCAACGAGCCACCGAGCTTACTGACACATTCCTGCGAAGCCTGCGGGTGATCCCGGCGGACTCCTTCACTCTCAGCTTTGTGGCTGGTGCGACTGGTGGCCCTGACATCGTGCCGCGCTTGATGCGCAAGCGATATGACGAGACCGGCCAGGATGAAGCCGGGGGCGCAGGTACCCCGACCGGTGAGCTTGCTCTGGTGCCCGATGACGAAGAACTATTCGTCGACCGGCTGGACAGTCTGGCCGAGGGGCAGACCGTCTTTCCGCTACGGGATGGGACTTTCATTGCATTGACCCCTGAGTTGGCTACCCAGCTTGCCGCCATCAAGAAGGTGCGGCGGGCCAGTGCAGAGCAAAGGCGCCAGATGGTGCTGAATCCCAGCGGGGTTCTGCGTGAAATGCTGGCCGGAGAGGAGGGCGATCAACAGCCCTTGGAGTTCATCGAGACGGACAAGTACTCTGACCGTGTCATGACGCTGGCTGCATGGGTGCCGCCTGTAGTCCCCTGGGTCAAGATTGCGCCTACCGATTGGAAGGGTGCTGCAGCGCCGGTTGGAGGCGTCCGTATTGGCGACCAGGAGATCACCCTAAAGCATGAAGAGGTGGCGCCTGCCATTCAGCAGGTTCGCGATGCGATGGCCGCAGGCCGGGATACCGCGCAGATTGCGGGTGGCACCTTGGTCCCTGCGACAGAAGCGACGGTCAAGACTCTTCAGCATTTGGACAAGGCTCTTCGAGAGCCGCTGCCAAAGGAGCCGAAGGCTGAGGACGAAGACCGCAGCAATCTCGTATTGGTCATCGAGACCAATTTCGAAGGCGAGGGTTTTCGGCGCGTGAAGGTGCCGCCACGGCCTGGGCAGCCCGGTTTGCCTTACGGCCTCGTCACAGCCCCCAAGCCCCACCAGGAGACGGGGATCTCCTGGCTTCAACAGCACTGGGCTCAGGGCTCCAAGGGTTGCCTGCTGGCCGACGACATGGGTCTGGGAAAGACCTATCAAGCCTTGGCGTTCCTTGCCTGGGTTCACGAGCAGATGAATGACGGGGTGATACCCAGAAAGCCCCTCCTGGTGGTGGCTCCTGTAGGCCTGTTGGCGAACTGGGAGCGTGAGCAGGGCATCCACCTCCAGAGCGGTGGCCTTGGGGAACCCTTCCGGGCCTACGGATCCTGGATCAAGTTCCTCAAGCGCGGCTCTCACGTAGGGGGTACTGCCGCGCTGGACACGACTGAGATCAGCCGAGCAACCTGGGTACTGGCCAATTACGAGGCGATCAGCGAATACCAGTTGTCATTCGGAGCCATCGACTTTGGTGTCGTGATCTTCGACGAGGCACAGAAGATCAAGTCGCCTTCGACAGCCATGACCTCGGCGGCCAAGGCCCTGAACGTTGACTTCGTCATCGGGATGACCGGTACCCCCGTCGAGAACCGACTGGCAGATCTCTGGTGCATCGCGGACACCTGTCAGCCAGGGGCTCTGAAGGACCTCAAGTCCTTCAGCCAGAAGTTCGAAGCCAGCCCGACGCCTGAGGCTCTCAAGACCTTGCGAGATCACCTCTGGCAACAGGAGAGTGCGGTCGGAAAGGCTGAGCCTCTGATGATGCTCAGACGACTGAAGGTGGAGAAGCTCAAGGGCCTGCCCGAAAAGCACGAGCACGTCATCCGCCGCAACATGCCCGAGCGCCAGCTTGCAGCCTACAGGCAGGCCATTGCACTGAATGACCTGCGCGGGCCACAGGGGACCCTGGGACTGATCCAGTCATTGCGACAGATTTCCCTTCACCCGGGGCTTTTCGACGGCAAGGACTTTGATCCCGATGACTCAGCCCGCTTCGCGGCGATGGTGGAGATCCTGGATCGCGTACACAAGACAGGCGAAAAGGCGCTGGTCTTCATCGAGTCCCTGGAGATTCAAAGCGCCACGCAACTGCCGCTATTGCTGCAACGTCGCTATGGCCTGCTTCAGGCCCCGATGGTCATCAACGGTGCTGTGGGAACGGCCGAAAGGCAGCGGCGCGTGGATGCATTCCAGGCGGACTCCTATGGTTTCGACGTGATGTTGCTGTCCCCGAAGGCAGGCGGAGTGGGGCTCACACTGACCGCCGCCAACCATGTGATTCATCTGTCCCGATGGTGGAACCCGGCCGTCGAAGACCAGTGCTCGGATCGTGCTTACCGAATAGGCCAGACCAAGGACGTTCACATCTACTACCCCATGGCCATCGACCCCGGTCGACCGGATGACAGCTTCGACATCAAGCTGAACGAACTTATGGGGCGCAAGCGAGACCTGAGCCGCACGATGCTGATGCCCATGGAGTTCGGCAAGGAGGATTACGAGCGGTTGCTGTCAGGCATGGGAGTCATTCGGAAGTGAACGCGCATCCGATACCGTGTCAAGGCGCAGCGCCAGTGCAAAAAACTCACGGAGACGGGATCGCGTCTTTCGCAGCGGATCTCATCAGCTAGCGATCTATGTTGACAGTGGAGCTGCCACCTTCAGTACACACTGCCTTTGCAATGTTGGCGCGGGTTGCGGCGTCTGGCGCTACTTGCTCAGGCGAACTGGAGGTAGCCCAGGAATGGTTGGCGGGTGATGGATGGGATCTCCTGCTCAATCACAGTGGTGAGTTGCAGCTCCTAAACATCAAGCAGCTTGCAGATTACGAATTCACTGACAAGCAGCTCAAGCAGGCGTTCGGGTTGCCGCTTACCAGGAAGGTCAGTGACGCCCAGCGCGTGCAGTACGCAAGGCAGCGAGTCGCTGAATTCGAATCAGGTGAAGACGGCTTCTTCTGCCCCAGCGTGGCCATCTATCCGCTGGAGGCCGGGCTGGCAGCACATCGAACTTCCGCTGTTCTTGGCGGAGTGATTGAGATTCATGGGCAGGCCGGACCGGTGGTGCAGTGGCACGGCCTCTTTGCCACGCGGGAAGCCTTCGATGCCGACTTGTATGCGCGTGGATTCGTTCACTTGGCCACCTGTGAAGAACTTGAAGATCGAGAGCTCCTGACCTGGTGGCGGCGCTAGTTATCTCAATAAACCGCAAGAAGAATCACGATGTCTGATACGTCACGCTTCAATTCTGTAGTCAGCTTCATCTGGTCGATCGCCGACCTGCTCAATGGCGCGTTCAAGAAGAGCGAATTCCAAAAGATCATCCTGCCTTTCACGGTTCTTCGGCGGCTGGACTATGCGCTGGAGCCAACAAAGGAGAAGGTACTTGCCAAGGAGGCGCAGCTCAAGGCTCAGGGACTGGAGAACCGTCACGGCCAGTTGTGCCGTGCGTCCGGGTATGCCTTCTACAACACGTCCAAGTTCACTTACGAGGGGCTCCTGCGGGATGACGCCAATCTCGCGCGCAACCTGAAGCAGTACGTCCTGGGCTTCTCCAAGAACGTGCAGGAGATCTTCGACGCCTTCAACTTCAACGATGCCATCAGAGATCTGGAGAAGGCCGGTCTTCTGTACCTGCTGATGGACCGCTTCAACGAGAAGAGCCGAGTAGATCTGCAGCCATCGGGCCTGTCGAACCATGAGATGGGCTACGTCTTCGAGCATTTGCTGCGCAAGTTCAACGAGGCGTTGAACGAAAACCCGGGGGAGCACTTCACGCCGCGGGAGATCATCCGACTCGTAGTCGATCTTGTGCTGCTGTTCGACACGGAGTTGGCTACAACGCCCGGCGTCAGCCGTACGGTGAACGATTGCTGCTGTGGCACGGGGGGCATGCTGACTATCGGCAAGGAGCACATCCTCGCGGTCAACCCGAAGGCCAATGTGCACCTCTACGGCCAGGAACTGAACCCACAAACCTGGGCGGTAGCGCGTTCCGACCTCTTTATCCTGGAGCCGGACGGCAAGGACGCCGAGAACATCAAGCTCGGCAGCACACTGTCCAATGACCAGTTGGCCGACCTGAGGTTCGATTACCAGTTCGTCAACCCGCCGTATGGCTACGAGTGGAGCAAAGACGAAGCGGACGTGCAGGAAGAGGCTGCTCGCGGGGAAAGCGGCCGCTTTGGCGCCGGCCTGCCGCGCCGTTCCGACGGGCAGATGCTGTTCTTGCAGCATTTCATCGCGCGGATGAACGATCCGGCCGAGGCCCAAAGCTACATCGGCATCATCCTGAATGGCTCACCGCTGTTCACCGGCGATGCGGGTTCGGGTGAGTCCGAGATCCGCCGCTGGATCCTGGAGAACGACTGGCTGGAGGCCATCGTCGCGCTGCCGCAGCAGATCTTCTACAACACCGGCATCGCTACCTACATCTGGCTGCTCAGCAACCGTAAGCCTCAAGCCCACCAGGGCAAGGTAATGCTGGTCGATGCGTCGGGCGAGGAGTTCTGGTCTCCCATGGCCAAGAGCTTGGGTAACAAGCGGCGCGAGATCACCGACGAGCACCGCCGCAAGATCATCGAACTGGTGAAACAGCGAGAGCCCGGCGTTCATGTCAAGCTGTTCGAGACGAGCGACTTCGGATACCGGCAGATTCGTGTTGAGCGCCCGCTACGGCTGCGCTTTGAGATCTCTGCCGACGCTCTGGCTAGGCTCGAGGAGCAAACTGGATTCAAGAACTTGGCCATCAGCAAGAAAAAGGACCATAAGGAGCGAGAGAGGGAGGAGGCAGATGGCCGCAAGACCCAATCCGGAATTCGCGCTGCGCTGCAAACGCTGGCAGGTCAGGTATTCACCAACCGCGACAAGTTCCAGGCTGCCGCCGAGGCCGCCTGCAATGCGGCGGGAGTCAAGCTGAAAGCCCCCGTCTTGAAGGCGATCACGACCGCCGTTGGTGAGCGTGATGAAACTGCCGATATCTGCCTGGGTACCGATGGCCAGCCCGAGGCCGACAAGTCCTTGACGGACACCGAGAACGTTCCGCTGCGCGAGGACATCCACGACTACTTCAAGCGCGAGGTGCTTCCGCATGCGGCCGACGCGTGGATCGACCTCGACTACGTTGATGAGCGGGACGCCAAGGTCGGCCGGGTGGGCTACGAGATTCCGTTCAACCGGCATTTCTATGTCTTCAAACCGCCGCGCCCGCTGGCCGAGATCGACGCCGACCTGAAGCAGAGCACCGACCGCATCCTGAAGATGATCCAGCAGCTGTCAGCCTGAGCGGACACGGAGCGCACCTGCCATGAGCGTCATCACGCCCCATTTCCGCAGCGTCAAGGAACTGCTGCAGAGCCAGTCCTACGGCATCGACGAGTACCAGCGCGAGTACAAATGGGAGGAGAAGCACATCGTCGAGCTGATCGACGACCTCCAGGCCAAGTTCCAGGCCGCCTACCAGCCCGGTCACGAGACCCGCATGGTCAGCGGCTACGAGGGCTACTTCCTCGGCTCGATCATCGTCAGCCGCCGCAACGGCAAGAACTACCTGATCGACGGCCAACAGCGTCTGACCTCACTGACGCTGCTGCTCATCCACCTGTACCGCGAGGCCAAGCAGCGAGGCATGGGCCTGGACGCCATCATCGGCCCGCTCATCTATTCGGACAACTACGGGGCGCCCAGCTTCAACCTCGACATCCCCGAACGGTTGCCGGTGATCGAGGCGCTGTTCAAGGGCCAGCCCTTCACGCCCGACGGCCAGGAAGAGTCGGTGCAGACCATGTACGCGCGCTTCCGCGACATCGAGGCGCAGCAACTGGCCGAAGACCTGCAGGACGCGCTGCCGCACTTCATCTACTGGCTCATCAACCGCGTGGGCCTGATCGAGATCGTCACCGATAACGACAACTACGCCTACGCCATCTTCGAGACCATGAACGACCGCGGCAAGCCGCTGAGCCCGGTCGACATGCTCAAGGCCTACCTGTTGGCGCCCATCGACGACCCCGAGAAGCGCAAGGCGGCCAACGCCATCTGGAAGACCCAGGTGCTCAAGCTCATCAGCTGGGGCGGCGAGCACGAGCCCGAACGCGACGCCAACTGCATAAAGGCCTGGTTCCGTGCCCAGTACGCCGAGTCGATCCGCGAGCGCAAGGCCGGCTCGTCAGACAAGGACTGGGAACTGGTGGGCACCGTCTTCCACCGCTGGGCGCGCGACAACGCGACGCGGCTGCCCTGGGGCAACGCCGGCGAGAACTTCGCAATCATCCAGCGCGACTTCCCGTTCTTCGCCAAGGCCTGGCTGCTCGTCCAGCAGGCCAGCCGCCACTACACGCCGGGCCTCGAGGCGGTGTTCTACAACGCCCACAACGAGTTCACCTGGCAAGCCACGGTGCTGCTGGCGCCGCTGATGCCCACGGACGACGAGGCTACGGTGCGCTCCAAGATGGCGGCAGTGGCCACCTACCTGGACATCTGGCTGATGCGCCGCGCGGTGAACTACGTGCGCGTCACCTATTCCAGTAGCGGCTATGCCATGTACCTGTTGTGCCGCGAGATCCGTCACCTGCCGCTGCACGCGCTAGTGCAGACCCTGCGGGCACGGCTGGACGCCGACGACGTCAGCTTCGACGGCGCGCCGGCCAAGGGGCGCGAGGGCATCCGCGACCTGCGGCTTAACCAGTTCAGCCGGCGCTACATCTACCACCTGCTGGCACGGCTGACAGCCTTCGTCGAGGTGGGCGCTGGGCGGCCTGACCTGTTCGCCCAGTACGTGGACCGCGAACGCGCGAACCCCTGCGACATCGAGCACATCTGGGCCGCGCAGCCCGACGCGCAGGCGCTGGCCGAGTTCGCGTCACGCGACGAGTTCGAGCGCACGCGCGACCACGTCGCCAGCCTGCTGCTGCTGCCGGCGGACGTGAACCGGAGCCTGCAGGACAAGACCTACGCCCAGAAGCTGCCGATCTACGCGACACAGAACTTTTATGCGGCCAGCCTGAGCAACGCGGTGTACGCACACCAGCCGCGGTTCCTGCGCTTCGCGGAGGAGCTGGGACTGCCCTTCGAGGCGCTGGCGACCTTCAGGCGCGAGGGCCATGGAAAGCGGCTGGAGCTGGTCGACAAGCTGGTCAAGGCGGTTTGGTCGCCGGCGCGGTTGGAAGGGGTGGGGAAATGAGTTTTCCGAAGTACCAGCGCTACAAGGATTCCGGAGTGAACTGGATCGGCTCTGTTCCTGATCATTGGAACGTTTTGCCCCTCAAGCGCCACTCCCGGCTACTCACCAACAAGACGGACCGCAGGTCGTTTCCAGTGGCATTGGAGAACGTCGAGAGTTGGACTGGTCGCTACGTGCCAAGCGACTCGGAGTTCGAGGGTGAGGGTGTCGCTTTCGAGAAGGGCGATATCTTGTTCGGCAAGCTCCGGCCTTACTTGGCAAAGGCATTGGTTGCGTCACGCGCGGGTGAAGCCATCGGCGACTTCCTCGTATTACGCCCGGACGACCGCGTCGTGAGTCGCTTCACTGCTTACCAAATCTTGAGTCGAGAGTTCATCTCCATCGTCGATGGCGCGACCTTTGGAACCAAGATGCCTCGTGCCAGCTGGGAGATCGTCGGCGGCATGGTGCTGCCTCTTCCTTCCCCTGCGGAGCAATCAGCCATCGTTGACTTTCTCGACCGCGAGACGGCCAAGATCGACGTGCTGGTGGCCGAGCAGGAAAAGCTGATCGAACGGCTCGAAGAGAAGCGTCAGGCGGTCATCTCCCATGCCGTCACCAAGGGACTGAATCCGGCAGCGCCGATGCAGGATTCTGGAGTTGAATGGCTTGGGCGAGTGCCGACGCATTGGAAAGTCAAGAGTATCCGGTACATCCTCAATGCAATTGGTGATGTCGACCACTTCATGCCTGTGTCAGTCGAGAGCGGGGTTCCTTACCTTATGACGGGCGATTTAAAGGACTTTGTTAGCGAAGTACGGCTTGAGGAGTGCAAGAAGGTCAGCCGGCAGGACTTCGTGCAACTTTCCAAGAAGATTAGAACGTCTAAAGGTGATGTAGTCATGGCGCGCTACGCAACGATCGGAACCTCAATGTATGTCGACCTAGATCTCGACATTTTGGTCTCTTACTCGTGCGTGACACTCAAGACAAATCTATCTCAAATGTCTGGCATGTACCTGTTTCAGTACATGAAGTCAGATCCATTTCGTCAGGGAATCGAGCACCAAGTAAACACAAACACTCAGGGCAACGTCGGAATTACGGATTTGCAGGGGCTGAAAATTGCGGTGCCGCCAATCGATGAGCAGGCCGCGATCGTCACCTTCCTTCAGCACGAAACTGCGAAGATCGACCGCCTTATCGGTGAGGCGAACTCAGCGATCGCGTTGCTTCAAGAACGACGCTCAGCCCTCATCTCCGCCGCCGTCACCGGCCAGATCGACGTCCGCCAACTGGTGGCCGCCTGACCATGCCCAAGATCACCACCGAATTCGCGTTCGAAGAACACGTCGAGCAGGTGCTGCTGGCGAAGAACGGCTACGTGCCGGTCAAACAGGAGGCCTACGACAAGGCCCTGTGCCTCTACCCCAGGACCGTTATCGAGTTCGTCCGTGCAACGCAACCTGCCCGGTGGCGCGACTACGTCTCGCTGATCGGTGACAAGGACACCGCGGCGCAGAACCTGCTGAAGCGCGTGAAGGACGTTGTCGACAAGGAAGGCACGCTGCACGCGCTGCGCAAGGGCATCGACATCCACGGTGGCGGGCACTTCGACCTGTGCTACTTCGAGCCCACCAGTCCGGCGGCCGAGGAGAGCCGGCGCCTGTACGAGGAGAACCTGCTGCAGGTGCAGCGGCAGCTGAAGTTCTCGGAAGCCGACGAGCAGTCGCTCGACATGGCAATCTCGATCAACGGCCTCCCGATCTTTACCGTCGAGCTGAAGAACCAGCTCACGGGCCAGGACGTCCGCAACGCGATCAAGCAGTACAAGGAGACGCGCGACCCGAAGGAACCGCTGTTCCGCTTCCGGCGGTGCCTGGCCCACTTCGCGGTGGACAACGAGCTGATCTACGTGACCACCGAGCTCGCCGGCGCCAAGTCGTACTTCCTTCCGTTCAACCAGGGCGACAGCGGCGGCGCGGGCAACCCGCCCAGCAAGACGGGGTATGCCACGGGTTACCTGTGGGAGGAGATCTGGCAGAAACCGCGAGTGCTGGACCTGATCCAGCGTTTCATCCGTGTGGTGGACAAGCTGGACGACAAGGGCAAGAAGACAGGCAAGCAACAGCAGATCTTCCCTCGCTTCCACCAGCTCGGCTGCGTGCGTGATCTGGCGGCCGACGCGCAGAAGCACGGGGCTGGCCGGCGTTACCTGAACCAGCACAGCGCCGGGAGCGGCAAGACCAATTGCATTGCTTGGCTGGCGAACAGTCTGGCTACCCTGCATGGCACCGACGGCAAGCCGGTGTTCAGCACGGCCATCGTGATTTCGGACCGGCGGGTGATTGACCGCCAGCTTCAGCGCACGCTGGAACAGGTGATTGAGACCAAGGGCATGCTGGTCAACATCTCGTCCGACGACGGCATGACGTCCAAGGACCTGAAGCGGGCGCTGGAGGACGGCAAGCGCATCATCGTCTGCACGCTGCAGAAGTTCGGCGTCATCGCCGACAGCATGGCCAAGCTGGCCGGCGAAACCTTCGCCGTCATCATCGACGAGGCACATTCATCGCAGGCCGGCGAGAGCGCCAAGGCTGTGCAGAAGGTCCTGTCCTACGGCTCGATGGAGGAGAAGGACAAGGAAGAAGCGACGGTCGAGGAACTGATCGCCGAGGAGTTGAAGCGGCGTGGGCCGCAGAAGAACGTCAGCTACTTCGCCTTCACCGCCACGCCCAAACCTCAGACGCTGCAGCAGTTCGGCACGAAGCAGAAGGACGGCAGCTTCAAGCCCTTCAGCCTGTACACGATGCGCCAAGCCATCGAGGAGGGCTTCATTCTCGACGTGTTGAAAAACTACACCACCTACGACCAGTACTGGGCGTTGCTCAAGAAGGTGGAGGACGACCCCGAGTTCGATGGTGTGAAGACCAAGTCGCTGCTGAAGCAGTTCGTCAGCCAGCACGAGCGGACGATTGCCCGCAAGGTGGCGATTGCGGTGTCCCACTTCCAGACGCAGGTGGCTAAGGACCTGGGAGGCAAGGCCAAGGCGATGATCGTGACTTCGTCGCGCCTGCACGCGGTGCGCTACAAGCTGGAAATCGACCGGCACCTGAAAAGCATCGGCAACCCGTTCAAAGCCTTGGTGGCCTTCACCGACACAGTGAAGGACCCGAAGGATGGGCAGGAGTACACCGAAGCGGGGATGAACGGTTTCCCCGAGTCGGCTACGGCCGACCGGTTCGAGGCTGACGAGAACCGCTTCCTCATCGTGGCCAGCAAGTTCCAGACAGGTTTCGACCAGCCCAAGCTGGTAGCCATGTACGTGGACAAGAAGCTGAGCGGTGTGACCTGCGTGCAGACTCTGTCGCGCCTGAACCGCACGATGCAGGGCAAGGAACGCACGTTCGTGCTGGACTTCGAGAACAAGGCTGAAGACATCGAGGAGAGCTTTCAGCCCTTCTACGACCGCATCGCGCTGTCGCGCGAGACCGACCCCAACGAGCTGTACAACATCCGCACCGGGCTGGACAAGTGCGCGGTACATGACAAGGCCGAGGTCGAAGCGTTCGCCGGGCTATGGTTCACCGGGCGGCCCAACATTGCCAAGATGCATTCGGCAACCGACCCGATCGCCAAGAAGTGGTTGGCGCTCGACGAGGAAGACCAAGCCGAGTACAAGTCGCTGGCCAGGGACTTCGTCAAGCTGTACTCGTTCATGTCTGCGCTGGTGCCGATGCACGACAAGGACCTTGAGAAACTGTTTGTGTTCCTGCGGTTTCTGTTGCCCAAGCTGCAAGCGAAGAAGGGCGGCCTGCCGTTGGCTGTACTGGGCATGGTCGACATGGAAAAGCTGGCCGTGCGCAAGAACGATACCCAGAGCATCGTGCTGAGGCGGGGCGAGATCAGCGTCGACCCACTGGCCTATGGCGGCGGCGCCAGCCTCAGCGACGAAGATCGGGAGGCGCTCTCACAGATCATCCAAGACCTGAACACACGCTTCAACACGGCCTTCACCGACGACGAGATCGTCGTCATCAAGCAACTCGAGAAGAAGATCAGCGAGGACCAGGCGCTCCAGCAGCAGTTGAAGAACGGGTCGCCGCATGCTGTGGAAGAGACCTTCCGCCAAGTAGCGCAAGACGCCTTCGAGGACCTGATCAACGAGAACTTCAAGTTCTACAAGAAGGTGAGCGACGACGAGGAGGTGTCGAAGGAGTTCTTCTCTCGGCTGTTTGACTGGTACCGCGAAAGTCGCGGAGGAGGTGATGCCAAGGGGGCCGCACGGGGTCGCTCATGAGTGCCAGGACACCTGGCGAGTTATCTCAGGCCACTACGGAGGTGGCTGCAGAACCTGCGGCCCGCTACTTTCTCGGCGTGTTCACCGTCGAGTCTTGGCGCGAGTTCAAGCGCCATGGCGGTCAGGTCATGGGATTCACAGACAAGAAGGCGGCCGCAGCAGCCCGCCTACGGCCCGGCGACCGCATCCTCTGCTACCTGTCTAAGGTGTCGGCTTTCATCGGCGTGATGGAGGTTGCCGGCCCTTCGTACCTTGACGCGACCCCGATTTGGTCAGACGGGCTTTACCCTGTGAGGCTACCCGTACGCATAGAAGTCGAACTGCCCCTCTTCAACGCCGTACCCATAAGATCTCTCGCGGAGCGTCTGAGCTTCATGCGCGGCCGTGAGGGTGGCAGCGGATGGACGATCTATGTGCGGTCGTCCCCCAGGGGCTGGAGCAGCGCAGATGGAGAGGCGGTCCGCGATGAATTGCTTAGTCGTCAGGTAGTGACAGAGGTCGAAAACGGTCGCGTTGTCGACTCAGCACCCGTAACGTTGAAGAAGAGCCGCCTGCCGAGGTTCAAGGACACAACGCGGGTCGGGCGAATCATCCAGAAGACATCGGACAAGTTGTCGTCCGAGCCAACTACGTTGATCGGCTCCTACGACGTTGCACTTTCCTTCAACAAGGTCACCGGCTACAGCGTCAACGTGCCTATTGCATCGACCTGCCAGCCCACGGCCACGTGCCTGAAGACCTGTTACTTCGCGGCCGGCGCTCCAAGCTGGATGAACGCCTTGAGGCATCAGAAGTCGGTTGAAGCCACCATCAGGGCAGATCCCAGAGCTTTCGCGCAGCGGGTCGCGCTGGAGTACGACCGTCTGGGGCTGAACTTCTTGCGGTGGAACGGCGGCGGTGACTTGTTCCCCGAGAGCATCGATGCCATTCATCATCTGGCCAGGATGCGCCCGGACGTGGTGCTGTGGGTGGTGACAAGAATCCCCGCCTTGGCGGCGCAGATCCAGCACCTACCCAACGTCTTCATCCACTTCAGCCTGGACCGCAGCTCGATGGCGAGAAAGCGCCAGTTCCTGAAAGCCGGTCCCAAGAGCCGGAACTTCTTCTTCTCCTATCAGGCTGAGCCGGGCGAGAGCGTGCCCCCTTCAGTTGCTGATGAGGTCTCGGTCGTGTTCTTTCACAACTACGAGCCCACATGGTCTGGCGACATATTGGACCGGCCAGAGGTATGCCCATTGAATCGGGAGACTAGCATCGTCGGGGTATGCGAGCGGTGCCGGCGGTGTTTTGATGGAAGTGCTGTGGCTGACGCTTTGGCTAAGGATTTGGACTTTGTTTCGCTTTCTCGAGGTTAGCCTCTATTCAAGCTGCAGCAGGACTTCCAATGGCCGTGAATACCTCACCCCCAAGGGGGCAAGCACGTACTGAAAGCCACAAGCGTGCTTCGGGCGCTTTCTGCTGCTGAGCACACTCCATCACTGAAAGCTGCTGAGGCAAGTGGTGATGCCGAAGGTGGCTTACTGGGAAAAGAGCAAGCCCATGGCAAGAAACGGGGATGCCGCATGAAGAGCGCACAAGAAGTCCTCGCAGCGTTTCAAAACGTACGGCGGGCAGTTCGCAACGACGTGTATGCGCCGCTCAAGCCTTTGCTCCTGTTGCTGACCTTGGGGCGAGTGCAGCGCGGCTTGCCGAGGTTGTCCACGTTTTCGGAAGTGGAACCGGACTTGAAGGCCATGCTGGGTGCCTATGCGCCCGCCTCGTCGTTGTCGAGTCGCCATTACCCTTTTTGGCACCTTCGTGGCGATGGGGGCAGAGCGTTGTGGGACTTCAGCGGACCTGAAGTCTTGACCTCGCGGCCGGACGGTGCAACGCCCAACCTCGGTGAACTTCGAAGGCCGGGTATCCAGGCGGGTCTCTGCACCGACGTCTTCGACACACTCGCACACCAGCCCGCGCTGCTGCAGCAGGTGGCCCAGCAACTCCTCGATGCCAACTTTCCCGAGACGCTTCATGCCGATATCGCTGCTGCCGCCGGATTGGACCTGACGCCTGTGCCGCAGGCGCGCGAGGCCTCGCAGGATGCGTTCAACACCCAGGCGCGCCGTCGCCGTGACCCTGCGTTCCGGCAGAAGGTGATGCGCGCCTACGAGTGGCGCTGCTGCGTCTGCGGTTTTGACCTGCGCATTGGGCACGTCCCGGCTGGGCTTGAAGCCGCCCACATCCAGTGGCATCACGTCGGCGGCCCGGACATCGAACCCAACGGACTGTCCCTGTGTGCCCTGCATCACAAGCTGTTCGACTTGGGCGTCTTCACCATAGAACCGAGCGAGTACCGCGTGGTGTTTAGCCGCGACGCCCTGACGGCAGACCGTGGCACGGGAGGTGAGCTACGGCACCATGGACAGGCCATGCTGCCTCCGCAAGACCCGACGCTCAAGCCGATGCCGCAGTTCCTGGCCTGGAACCGCGACAACGTGTTCAAGTCGCCTAGGCGGGCATGAAGCAGAAAATCTTGTCCTGCTTCACCGCGCTCGTCAGGCTGGTGTCCGGGGTTCTTTTTTTAGAGCTATCTTCACACCGCTTTTATGAAGGTTGCTCCGGCGGCCTAAGGTTCCATTGATGGCGGCACAGTTGCTTCGAGTGGACTGTACGTGTCTGCGCAAAACAGACGGGAGTTAGAAGAAATGGGAAAAAAGTGGGGTCGTAAAGAATGGTATGAGTACCATAAAGGCAAGGCTGTTTCTGCCGCCATTGAAAAGTATGCGTCGTCTGAAAAAAAAGCTCTAGACGCGATAGATAAGCGAATTTCTGATCTTGATGACCAGCAGAAACGGCTTTCAGCCTCTATGACAGGTCTGTCAGGGCTCTTGGCAATCTTCATTCCAAACCAGACGGCACGTGAAATTAATTCAATTCGAAAAACCATAGAGGACCTGCGAAATCAAAGAACAACGTTGTATCGCAAGTACCACGAGGCTTCAGTTAAAGCTTCAGCGCGGGGCGCAAATGAATACACCGTCCAGCGAGAAATTCGAGCCGAGGAAGAGACAAGATTGGTTCAAGAGCGAAGAATTCGCTATCTTGAACGAAGTCCAGCTATTCGCTCTGCACAAGCAATGATTAGAGAGCATATCATTGCAGAGTACTCTGAAGTAGGTGAGATAACTTGCTATTACTGTAGCGTAATTCTTCAGCCTGAAGAGGTTCACATAGAACATAAAACTCCTGTTGCTCGCGGTGGAACGAACAAGCGGAAGAACTTGGCACTGTCGTGCGCGCGGTGCAATTTGAGTAAAGGCAGAAAGACAGAGGCAGAATTTCGCCGCCACATTGAAACCAAGAGTTGAATTGGTGATTTTTATAGAATTACGATTGAATTCCTTCGCGATATTAATGCCGCTACATTTGGGAGATATTCACGTGAACACTGGCTATGTTTACGTTTTGAGCAACACCTATGTTCCAGAGCTTGTGAAGATTGGGTATACCCTCAGAAGCCCAGAGGACAGAGCCACTGAGCTAAGCAACTTTACCGGGGTTCCCGGTAAGTGGTCCATTTGTAAGAGTTGGAGAATCAATGACGCTGCGCAATGGGAGCGCCGAATTTTTCGTTCTCTACATCAGTATCGAGAAACCGGAGAGTTTTTTAAGCTATCGCCTGATAAAGCGATTGAGTTGATTTCAGTCCTTCTGAATCTAGCTGGTGCAATCGATGTTGAAGGGAGGAGTGCAGCAGATCTTTACGAAATTGAGAAGGCCAAGTTAGCTAACAAAAATTTTTTTGTTGCTGAAGGCTCTCGCATTGTCAGAGAAGAGTGGGACCGAATTAAATCTAAGGAACACGATGCAGCCCTTTGTCAAGCTGAAAGAGAATTTGGAAAGAGTCTCAATGAAATAAATAGAGATAAATATGGATTTTCAAGTTTGCTAATTCGAACATTAATAAATTTGTTTTGTATTTCCCTTCTGGCCTTTGCGGTTATTTTTTTTCCTTACTTCGTGGCTTACTTCATATCGTGTTTTATTGCTATGTATTTGTTGGCTCTGTTTGGTGGCGAGGGACTCCTTGATAAAATCAGCCGTACAAAGATTTGGAAATGGCGAGATCCTCGTGATATTGATCGAGAGAAACTGTTTTCGATTCGAGATCGAATCCTGACACAGGCAAGGCGAAATTTTTTTCAATCAAGGGGTGTATCTTATCCTTTCGACGATTAGGTGTATTAAGGCGGGTGTATAGAGAAAAAATTTAGAAATGCCTAGTTTTCTCCCTGTAGTTACTGCTTTGCCGCCGCCTATCGACCTGATGTGAGATGGCGCGCGAAAGCTATCACAGGGGTAGGACTTTCTCCAAGTTATGATTACGGACAGTCGAGCGGCAGTCTAAAGGCAAGGCTTTGGGTTTACCTCGCCCCTAAAGACTTCCAGCCTCTATAGGAGGCACGGTAGTAAAAGCGGATGCAACACCTAGTTTGAGATAACGTGGTTGGATTTGGTTCTGGCTTGCTCGGTCATCGCCAAGACCTAGAAGACGGGCGCTTCGCAAAAGCCGATGAGTCGATGTTGCAAAACCCTGATATCCGCATGAATGCTGGGTGTCTGGGGTGAATGCCGATGATGCGAACCCCCTGTCATCGATCTAATCGGCGTTGGTTTCAGCGAGTTTCGGAAGGCGTCACGGCGAGGTCCATCTCTGACTTCTTTTGCGCCCGGTTGAACGCCATGATCGACTTGCACCGCCCGTTGGCTGTGCTGGCTACGCGGCTGTATTGCCCCTGCGGCTTGACCACTGGGTTCTTCTCGGGCCAGGGCAGGCCCTGCCAGTCGGTACGCTCGGGCTCGGGCAGGTCTTCTTCCATGCCATACAGGGCGCTCCACACCTGCACGTAGCGCTTGGCCCGGGCCTTGCCAGTGACCAGGGCCACCTCGTCCTTGAAGTTGGCGTAGTCAATGTCGGCCACGATGCGGGGCATGGCAGCGGCCAGGTCACTGTCAGCGCACAGCATGCGCCAGGGGTAGTCGGTGCCGGCATGCGACGTGGGCGCGCTGGCCTGGGGCAGGTAGTGCTGGCGCAGGCGAAGCAGATCGCCGCGGGTGCGGCTGCGGATGGTCAGCTACTGGCCGGCCATGTTGCGGAGGATGCTGAAGAGGCCGACGGAGCTAGAGACACATGGGTTTGAAGACGCGGGCACGGCAGGTTGGAAAAGAGCAGTACTGGCCCTGAAAGGTCGGGGATCTTGACAGGTGGGTAGCTCATGGGGGAGAGCTGGGGTGCGCTGGCAGAGAAAACCTTTATTGCTTGCGTACTGGCCAAAACCCGTGTCACACTTCGACCGTCATCAAGACGTGGGCCGACGCCCACACCAACCTGCCCGGCCGGGCAAGGTGGTCAGCGAAAGCGGATGTGGCGCCAGGCAAACCCTGGTGGCAACCAAGCGGCAGCGCCAAGCGTCGGCCCTCCCAATGCGGAGGGTTTTTTCATGGTGGATTCGATTCGGGCGGCCAGCGTCACGCTGGTGGACGTGGGCGTTTACGAGGAGCGCGTTCTCATCACCCCGATGCTGCGGCCCGAGGGCTGGGCAGAGTTGCGGGTGGAAAGCCGGCTCGACTTAGCTCGGAACCCCGAAGACCCGCACGTGCGTTACCGGGTGACGCTGGACAGGCAGGGGTTGCTGCGCTTACGCGAGGTGGTGGATGCCGCGCTGGGGGCCAGTAGCCCGGCGCCAGACCAGTCCTGAGGCCAAGACATAGCTTGTGGTTTGGTTCACCTGCCGTCGGAGACGGCAAACGAACCGGGGGGATTTGTTCCAGATTGCCACCCCTGGCGTGCTGCCGAAGTGGCTAAACAGGAGATGGAGATGACTGTTCGAACCAAGACGCCTTCCCGCGCCGCCGGAGGCGTTGATCTTGACTACCGCCCACAGAGCTACTTCTGGGCATTGGACTCAGGCATTCGCTTGTCCAACGACATCACCGGGGCCAACCGCCGAGCGATGTATGAGCAGGCGGTCCAGCAGGGCAACCACCTGCTGGCCACCACGCTGACGGCGCAGCCCGTGCTCAGCCAGGAAGACCGTCGCATGATCGGCAGCATTCACCCCGCTTTCATGGGTGGGGAGTACCTGCCTCGGCGCAAGACGCAGGAAGTGGAGATCGCCCGCATCACCATTGCGTCGACCACCCAGGATGTCACCTGCGTTTATGCCCGCAGAACCAAGAACCGCATCCACTACCGGGTGGTGGACGAGTACGAAGGCACCACCCTTAACCGTCCCACCCGCACCTCTCTCAAGCCGCTGACATTGCGGCAACTGGCGGATTTCTTCCTGTCCGCCTGGGACTTGCTGGAGTGCCTGGAAGTGAACTTCTTCGACGATGGCTTTCCGCGCGACATGGTGCAAGGCTTCATCGTTGACGCGAGTTCGAACTTCTACGCCGACTTCGAGGACCTTGTCCGCCAACGCGTGGACGAATGGCTGGACGAGAAGCATGCTGCCCTCCAGGCGGAGGATGAGGACGATGAGTGAGGCCGTTTGCCGCGGCCCTTGACTTAGCCGAGTATCACCCTCCCCACTGCCAGACCCTTCACTGTTCTGGTTGTGAGTGGAGGGTAATCTGTACAAAACATCAGGTTGCCCCACGAGCCACTGAGCCGCGATCATGTGAAAACGAACCGGGGTTTGACGGCTGCGTCTAGCGGCCGGGCCCCCAGTTCGAATGATCAGGAGAGCCTCATGCGCCGCCGCCGCACAAGAAGACAAGTGGGCCCCAACTACGGCTGGGCAACGGCCTGCCTTGGTGGGGGCACCTGCTGGCCATCGCGGCAGGCTTCTTCATCGATCATTCACTACGCGCTGTACAGGCACAAGTTGAGCACGGGCCACACTTACCAGGCCCGCAACCGCCACCCGCCGGGGTTTGGCGGCACCATCTCGCAGATGCTGCGCAAGCACGTTGCGCCCGCGCTTGAGCGGGAACTGCCAGTTGCGGAGGCTGGCGACATCAGGCACTCCGGTGCCTACCTGCTGGAGACCGTGCCCACGGTGGTCTACATCCTGGAGCGTTACGGGAACAACCCGCGTAAGGCCATCCTCCAGGCGGTGAATCACCCGCGCGACAACGACACGGTGGCTGCCATCGTCGGGGCGGCGGTTGGCGCGCTGCACGGCGCCAGCGCCTTGCCCAAGGCCTGGGTAGACGGCCTCAGCGCGCGCACTGGAGCGGACGGAAGTCTGATGGGTTGAGTCCGAGATCCCGGAACACCGCACAACCGACAAGGCTCCCCAACTGACCTGGCCGCCGCGGCAGATCTACTCCAGCAGGAAGCACTGGATTGATCCTTGAGCGGGGACTACCGGCGAGGCTCGATTGCCGGGCTTCTTCGTCTACTGGGGATCAGCCTGCTTCGAAAAGCGGTTACGTCATGGACAGCCCAGCGTGAGGCTCCTGTTCCTGTGCTGCTTGGCTCAGCTTCGGTAGTGGCTGACTGTTTGCCCACCGAGCTCTGTTTCCTCGCCGAGTTCAGAATTGAATGAATAAAGTTCAGAAATCAATGAATTTCGACAATGCCTCTGTGTTTGGCGGGTACCCCTTCCGGAAAGAGTCCGGTGCGGCTGCACCCCCCTTCATAACCATATGCTTTTTTCGCATAGTTTGGTTGATCCTTCCGGTTACGGTGTGATTACATTGGTCCGACAATGCGTCCCCCGCAGCAGGGCGGCCGGTTCAAAGGTCAGGACAGGCGGTCTCGGGCGAGGTTCCAGGTGTGTGCACAAGGCGCGATGCGCAAGGTGTGCGGCTCCAGGGACCTGGCCCGAAACCGAATTTCCAACCTCCTGAAGTCTCTCCCATGAACCATCCGCTGATGTCGGGCCTGCGCCTGAACGCTCCTGCCTTTGTGAAACACGCCCGGCTCACCGCCTGGGTGGCCGAGATCGCCGCGCTGACGCAGGCGGCTGACGTCGTCTGGTGTGACGGCAGCCAGGAAGAGTACGAGCGCCTGTGCGATCAACTGGTGGCCGCCGGGACCATGCGCCGGCTGAACCCGGTCAAGCGCCCCAACAGCTTTCTCGCATGGAGCGACCCGAGCGATGTGGCGCGTGTGGAAGACCGCACCTACATCTGCAGCCAGCGCCAGGAAGACGCCGGCCCCACCAACAACTGGATGGACCCGGTGCAGATGCGAGCCCTGCTGCAGACGGGCGATCAGGCCTTGTTCAAGGGCGCGATGCAGGGCCGCACCCTGTACGTGGTGCCGTTCTCGATGGGGCCGCTGGGCTCGCACATCTCGCACATCGGGGTGGAGCTGACCGACAGCCCGTACGTGGTCATCAGCATGCGCACCATGACGCGCATGGGCCGTGCGGTGTATGACCTGCTGGGCGAGGACGGCGCCTTCGTACCCTGCGTGCACACCGTGGGCGCGCCTCTGCAGCCGGGGCAGCAAGACGTGGCCTGGCCCTGCAACAAGACCAAGTACATCGTCCACTACCCCGAGACGCGCGAGATCTGGAGCTACGGCTCGGGCTACGGCGGCAACGCGCTGCTGGGCAAGAAGTGCTTTGCGCTTCGCATCGCCTCCACCATGGGGCGCGAGCAAGGGTGGCTGGCCGAGCACATGCTGGTGCTGGGCGTCACCTCCCCAGCGGGCAAGAAGTACCACGTGGCCGCCGCCTTCCCGAGCGCCTGCGGCAAGACCAACTTCGCCATGCTGGTGCCCCCGGCCGGTTTTGAGGGCTGGAAGGTCACGACCATCGGCGACGACATCGCCTGGATCAAGCCGGGCGCGGATGGCCGCCTGCACGCCATCAACCCCGAAGCCGGCTACTTCGGCGTGGCTCCCGGCACCAACGACAAGACCAACCCCAACTGCATGGCCTCGCTGCAGCGTGACGTGGTCTTCACCAACGTCGCGCTCACCGACGATGGGGACGTGTGGTGGGAAGGCATGACCGACGAGCTGCCCGCGCACCTGACCGACTGGCAGGGCCGCGATTGGACGCCCGAGATCGCCCGCGCCCACGGCGAGAACGGCAAGCTGCGTCCGGCCGCGCACCCCAACGCCCGCTTCACGGTGGCCTCGACCCTCAACCCGGTGCTGGACCCGGAGTGGGACTCCACCACCGGCGTGGCCATTGACGCCTTCATCTTTGGTGGCCGTCGCTCCACCACCGTGCCGCTGGTGACCGAGGCGCGTGACTGGATCGAGGGCGTCTACATGGCCGCCACCATGGGCAGCGAGACCACGGCCGCGGCCGCCGGTGCGCAGGGCGTCGTGCGGCGTGACCCGTTCGCCATGCTGCCCTTCTGTGGCTACAACATGGCTGAGCACTTCGGCCACTGGCTCCACCTGGGCGACAAGCTCAACGGCCACGGCGTGAAGCTGCCCAAGATCTTCTGCGTCAACTGGTTCCGCAAGGGCGCGGACGGCAAGTTCGTCTGGCCCGGCTACGGCGAGAACATGCGCGTGCTGGCCTGGATGCTGGGCCGCATTGACGGCACGGCCGGCGGAGTGGAGCACGCCATCGGCACCAGCCCCCGTTATGGCGACCTGCATTGGGACGGTCTGGCCTTCACGCGAGAGCAGTTCGACAGCGTGATCGGTATCGAGCCCGCGGCCTGGCAGCAGGAGCTCGTGCTGCATCAGGAGCTCTTCACGCAGTTGGCCCACGGCCTGCCGGCCGAGTTGCCCGCCACCAAGGCCCGCATCGAACAGCTTCTGGCGGCTTGAGCCTTTGGCTGAAGAGCGGGCGCCGTCAGGCGCCCGCGCCAGACCGGGCATGATGCCGGGGTGAAGCTCCAGATCCTGTCCGATCTCCACCTGGAGAGCGAGACCTTCGACCCCGAACCCGCCGCCGGCGCTGAACTGCTGGTGCTGGCGGGTGACATCGACACCCGCTGGGCAGCCCTGGAGCGCTTCCGGGGCTGGCCGGTGCCGGTGCTGATGGTGGCGGGCAACCATGAGTTCGATGGCCGCGATCTGAGCCATGCATGGGGGCCGCTGCGCGATGCCTGCGATGCCAGCGGCATCCAGCTGCTGCAGCGGCAGGAGACGGTGCTGACCAGCCCGGCGGGGCGCCGCGTGCGCTTCCTGGGCGCCACGCGCTGGAGCGACTTCGACCTCTTCGGTGAGCGGGGCCGGCCCAAGGCCGAGCGGGCGGCCGGCTACTACCTGAAGAAGATGGGCTCCACCCTGGTCGGCCGTCCCCTGGACACGGCGGCCCTGCGCGCCGAGGGTCAGGCCTGCCGCGCCTGGCTGGAGCAGGCGTTGGTGCTGCGAGCCGCGCAGCCCGTCCAGGCCACCGTGGTCATCACCCACTTTGCGCCCAGCCTTCGCAGTGCCGACCCGCGCTATGGCCGTCAGCCTGGCACAGCCAGCTTCTGCAACGCCGATGACGACTTGATCCCGCGGGCGGACCTGTGGATTCATGGCCATCTGCACTGTCGGCACGACTACCTCGTCGACCGCCCAGGCCGCGCGCCCACCCGGGTGGTGTGCCAGGCCCGGGGTCTGGCCAAGAAGGGTGAGACGCTCGGTTTCGATCCGAGCCGCCTGTTCGAGGTGTAGCGCTCGCGAGCGGGTGTTGGCGGACCTCTGGGGAAGCGTGCATCCGAGGCCCGACGGATGCACCCTTGACATGCCACAAAGGGGGCCATCGCGGGCACGGGATACTGTGGGTTGCGCCGCAGGCGTTGATCGGCGGGCATGGTGCCCGCTGCATGCAGATGTTCAGCCTTCTACCTGGAGAAGACCTCAATGAAGATTCTTGTGGCCGTTGACGGCAGCACCTACACCAAGCGAATGCTCGGCTACCTGGCGGCCCATGACGAGTGGCTGGGCGGTGCGCATCAGTACACCGTGCTGCACTCGGTGCCGGCCGTGCCCCCCCGCGCGGCTGCCGTGATCGACAAGGAAACCCTCAAGGCCTACTACAGCGAAGAGGGCGAGAAGGTACTCAAGCCCATCCGCACCTTCTTCAGCAAGAAGCGCGATCTGAAGGTGGACTATTCGGTCAAGTCAGGCCCTGCCGCCGACAACATCGTGGCCGCGGCCACCAAGGGCGACTTCGACATGGTCATCATGGGCTCGCATGGCCACAGCACCTTGGGCAACCTGGTGATGGGCTCGGTGGCTACCAAGGTCCTGGCCCACTGCAAGACGCCAGTGCTGCTGGTGCGCTGAGACGAAACGCCGGCCTCGCCAGGCTCGACCAGGCTGACGCTGCTGTCGGGTGGCGTTGGCCGGCTGGCGGCTTCGATCGCTCTTCAGCTCGGCCGGGTGGCAATGCCGCTGAAGCAGGTGGACAGCACCCAGTCCACCACCTGATCGTCGCTGTGGCGGCCCGATGACTTCAAGACACCCGGTACCGGGTCACATGCCCTTGCGAAGAGGGTGTAGAGCACCAGCTCCGGCGGCAGCGATCGGTCCAGGTCGCCATCGCCCTGGGCCTGGACGATCCACTCGCCCAGCCGGTCACTGACCTGCATGAGCAACTCCAGATAAGGCTTGTGGCCGAGCAACTCGGCCCGCAGGCTGGAGTTCTGGGAGGGCAGGATGGGCATTTCGCCGGCCAGCTGCACGCGCAGCGCCCAGCGGGTCACCTCGCGCAGGCGTTCCACGGCGCTGACGCCCCGCGCGGCCTGCTGACCCAGCACCTCCATGGTGCGCTCCAACACGCGCACCATCGCGGCGGCGGCGAGCGCCTCCTTGGAGGCGAAGTGCTTGTAGAGGCTGGCTTTGGCGATGCCCACGTCGGCCGCCACTTCGTCCACCGTCATCTGCTCGAAGCCCTTTTCAGCGAGCAGGCGGTTGACGGAGGAAACGATCGCGTCTTCACGAACCCGCAGGACTTGATCGCGAAAGGAACCTCGTGCCATACGAGGATTCTAGGTCGCGGACAAATTCCCGCGACTGCAGGGTTTTCGATTGAACTGTTCAGTCAGGTCTTTGCGGTACGGGCGCCGCCCGGACCTCGGCGGCGCTGCTTCCTCAGAGTCCAGGTGCCGGGCGCTGTGAGGAGAGTTGTGACCACCAGGTCGGGGCATCGGGTCCGACGGCGTCTGGCCCGGACGCCGTGGCCGGGCGGGCTTCGATCGACAGG
>Ga0315902_10000976_pt1 | contig 47001 bp, 51 predicted proteins | sample LakEriMetagenome_9_FD_203523 | JGI IMG/M metagenome (GOLD analysis project Ga0315902, IMG submission 203523) | Freshwater fungal communities from buoy surface, Lake Erie, Ohio, United States - Buoy 12 MA117 | ecosystem: Environmental > Aquatic > Freshwater > Lake > Lake biofilm | place: USA...
AGAAGCGATTAATTTATCTAAAAGGTTCGCCTTTCTTTTTTCCTTTTTTTGCTGGTCTTCGGATGAATCTGAAGACTTCTGTTGGTTGTCTTTTTGGGGGGATTCTTCTGGCATTTAGAAATACTCCATCATTGGTAATTAATCTTATAACCAATAATCCAATAAGAAAAATTTTTTTCATCTTCCTTCTGATTTATGAATCCAAGTTTTAAGTTCGTGAAGATATTGTCTTAACATATCTGCTTTTTCTAAATGCCACAAATCACCACTCTTAAAGTACTCTTGAGTGTGATTGTCTATTGCTTTTAAAATATTATGGATAGGAGCATTCCAAGGTTCCCTTTTGGGAGTATTCCATTCTCTTGGCAAGGTGGCACCTCACTTTTTCTTTCCGCCGTTTTTTGCTTTTTTCGCAGTCGCATTACCTTGATTTTGCTTGGATTGCTTGCCGCCAGCAGAACCCTTCTTACCTTTGTTTGCAGACTTTGCCACTGCACCGTCCCAGATGATACAATGATATTTATGAAAAACGGTTTCTATTTATACTGTGCCACCTGAGCAATTGGACCTATTGACAGCATTTCCTAACGGTGCTATGATAAATAGGTAAACAAATGTTACGGGTTTCTCACAACTCTTAACATTACTAAACACCCGCTTAACCGAGACCTATGGGTGTATAAGAACGTCTCTCATATCTCAGTCTGAGGGTGACTGAGAAATAAGTATCTCCACCATTTCCCTGATGGACTACTTACTTTTAAACAAATGACTGCTTCAATTGCTTCACGCCGTTCTGGCGAAAACCTCTGGGAATCTTTCTGCCAGTGGGTAACTTCAACCGATAACCGTCTTTATGTCGGTTGGTTCGGTGTTCTGATGATTCCAACGCTGCTTGCTGCTGCTACTTGTTTCATCATCGCATTCATCGGTGCTCCCCCAGTGGACATTGATGGAATCCGTGAACCCGTTGCTGGTTCACTTATGTACGGAAACAACATCATCTCTGGTGCTGTTATTCCTTCGTCCAATGCTATTGGACTGCACTTTTATCCCATCTGGGAAGCTGCTTCACTTGATGAGTGGCTTTACAATGGTGGTCCCTTTCAATTGGTAGTCTTCCACTTCCTCATCGGCATCTACTGCTACATGGGTCGTGAATGGGAACTCTCTTACCGCCTTGGTATGCGTCCCTGGATTATGGTTGCTTACAGCGCACCTGTTGCTGCTGCCTCTGCTGTGTTCCTGGTTTATCCTTTCGGTCAAGGTTCTTTCTCTGATGCGATGCCTCTGGGTATCTCTGGTACGTTTAACTACATGCTTGTGTTCCAGGCAGAACATAACATTCTGATGCACCCATTCCACATGCTTGGAGTTGCTGGTGTGTTCGGTGGTTCTCTGTTCAGTGCAATGCACGGTTCTCTGGTTACTTCTTCGCTGGTTCGTGAAACCACCGAGCAAGAGTCGCAGAACTACGGTTACAAGTTCGGCCAAGAGGAAGAGACTTATAACATCGTTGCTGCACACGGTTATTTCGGTCGCCTTATTTTCCAATATGCTTCCTTTAATAACTCACGTTCGCTGCACTTCTTCCTTGCTGCCTGGCCCGTTGTAGGCATCTGGTTCACTGCCCTGGGCGTTAGCACTATGGCTTTCAATCTCAACGGTCTGAATTTTAACCAGAGTATTCTGGATAATCAGGGTCATGTTATTAAAACTTGGGCTGATGTTTTAAATTCTGCTGGACTTGGGCTCGAAGTGATGCATGAGAGAAACGCCCACAACTTTCCATTGGATCTTGCTGCTGCTGAAGCAACTCCTGTTGCTCTCACTGCTCCAACCATCGGTTGAGTTTCTTACAAATTAAATATTCTTCAAAGGAGACCTTCGGGTCTCTTTTTTTATGCTATAATGCATAAATAATAATACACGAAAAATGCACGAATGCCGAGACCTATTCAAACGTCAGGGACGAAAGTTTGTACTGCTTGTAATATAGAAAAGGATATTGATGAGTTTTATTTGAGGGGAGGTAACTATTCTCCAAATAGTCGTAAGTCAAAATGTAAGGCTTGTGATATTTTAAGGGTTAGAAAACGACATCAAGATAATCCAGAAAGAACTAAAAATAATGATCTGAAAAGATTGTATGGTATAACACTCAACGAATACAATCAGATGCTTACAGAACAAAACAATCAGTGTGCTGTATGCAATACTACTGATCCTGGTGGTAAGCATGGAAAATTTATGGTAGACCACTGCCACAGTACAGGAAAGGTTAGAGGTCTTCTTTGCAAACGATGTAACATTGCGTTGGGTGAAGTGGGGGACAACATAGATACCTTACATAAAATGATTGAGTATCTCAATGTCTCATAAGAACCAACACCATCCTATGGAACCCTGGGTAATCTGGGCAGGAGTAGGTATGATGGGATTCACAGTTATTGTGTTTGTCGCCTTCACTCTTGGAATAATTTATTGGGGTTAAATACTTACAAAAACACCAATGGACTTCTTCTACATCCTCCTAGCATTCCAACTCTTTGGAATCATTATGTTTATACTGTCCGTCACACAAGATCTCTAATACATAAACCAGTTACTTCTTACTAATGAAAAACATAGAACTTTCAGAAGAACAAATTAAACTTCTTGCAGATGCAGTATGGATGAGACAAAGATGTTTCATCGCAGGAGACAAAAGATTTAAAGAATATGGGGCAATGTTGGATACACTCTTAGAAGGAACGGAATATACTCCAAAAAGATTTTGATTATCTTCAATTCATAACAAAATTTAACACCTTAATAAGAACTCATTATAATTAGAGATGAGTTCTTATTTTTATATGAAGATCTTTTTAGATACCGCAGATGTTTCAATGATTGGTCCAGCATATGAGACTGGACTACTAGATGGGGTCACTACAAATCCATCTCTAATTCTCAAAAGTGGCAGACAACTTCAAGAAGTTATTCAAGAAATTGCAACAATATTTTCAGAGTTAGAAAGCATTTCTGCGGAAGTGGTTGCAGAAACCGCAGATGAAATGCTTTCGCAAGCAAAATGTTATTATACAATTAAACCCAATGTTACGATTAAAGTTCCTTGTACGGTTGAGGGGTTAAAGGCGTGTAAGTTTCTTTCTAATGTTGGAATTAAAACTAACGTAACATTGGTATTCTCAGTAGCACAGGCAATTCTTGCATCCAAAGCAGGAGCAACATTCATTTCACCTTTCGTGGGTCGTTGGATGGATAATTCAATTGATGGAATTGAATTGATTAAAAATATTCGCAAGGCATTTGATTACTCTGGCACATCGACACAAATCCTTGCAGCATCTCTTCGTGATGTAAGGCAAGTAGAACAATCTGCACTTGCTGGCGCAGATGTCGTTACAATTCCCCCTATTGTATTCTGGGCAATGTATAAGAACATTATGACTGATAAGGGCCTAGAACTCTTTCAGAAGGATTGGGAAGAAGTTATTAATACTAAAAAGAAGAAATGAAATCAGACCACCCGTGTTGGCATTTTGTAATGTCTTCTTTTGCAAGAATATATGGGGTCAATAAAACAAAAAGTGATGAAAGAATACATGCATTTGCATTAGAATGGTGTGATGATCATAATTATAGTTGTGACATTCATTTAGATGATTTAAAAAAAGTTGATGCTTATTTTAAACAACAGTACGAAAGTTGGGAGGATTAGATGAAAGTAGGACTGATAGGACTTGGGCGAATGGGAGAGGGAATGTCTCGCCGTATGATGAAATCCGGAATTGAAGTTTGGGGATATAGGAGAAATTATGAAAAAGCAAATGAAGCGTTTGAAAAAGGATTTGTTAATGGAATTACAACTACTATTGAAAATCTTGTTAAAATAGTTAAACAAAATAAAAATGGTAGGAAGCAACCAGGCATCTTTCAAATGGTTGTACCTGCCGAAACCGTGGAGGAGACGATCAATGAACTACTACGATATTGTGGTGAAGGAGATATTATTATTGATCATGGCAATAGCAATTTTAAGGACAGTCGGAAGAGAGCAGAACGTTTGGCAAAACTTGGTATCCAATATATTGATTGTGGCACTAGCGGTGGTGTTTATGGTTTGGATCGTGGATACTGTCTTATGGTTGGAGGTGGAGATACTGCAGTCGCCACTTGTGCAAAGATATTCTCCGCCCTCTCCCCAGATATTCACTCCTGCCATAGAACGGATCCAACATCTGATGTGACTTCTGCTGAATATGGTTGGTTGCATTGTGGTGGTCCTGGAGCAGGACACTTTGTGAAGATGGTGCATAACGGCATTGAGTATGGTATTATGCAGGCATACGCAGAAGGATTTAACATCATCAAGAACGCTAATGCAGGTGCTCAATATGTTAGAGAAGGAGACGCAGAGGTTGCCCCTATGGCAGACCCAGAAAGTTACTGCTATGATATTGATGTTGCTGAGGTTGCTGAGTTATGGCGTCGTGGTAGCGTGGTTGGGTCTTGGTTACTTGACCTTACTGCTGATGTGCTACGCAGGGATGGTAGCCTTAAACAGTTCTCTGGAGGCGTATCCGATAGCGGTGAGGGTCGTTGGACTGTTTCTGCCGCTGTGGACTTGGGGGTTCCCGCTCCTGTTATTACTGCAGCATTATTTGAAAGATTTAACTCACGCAATCTCGGGTCATTCGGAGCAAAAATCCTAAATGGAATGCGTTATATGTTTGGGGGACACCACGTTAGATGATTAGTTCAGAAACACCTTATAAACTTGCGGAAGTTATTAGAGATACTTGGCCAGGTCTTTATAGACCACCTAAAAAAGAGATATATAAGAATAATTCTAATAAAAATAAAAGTTTATGATAGAACATTATTATTTTGATGAAAATGTTTTTGGTAGTGAAAATTGGTTCGGATATTCAAATTTATATAAGTCAATTGTAGAAAATTGCCAGAATGAGTCTAAAATTGTTGAAGTTGGATCTTGGATGGGAAGGTCTACAAGTTATATGTCTGTAGAGATTGCTAATTCAAAAAAAGATATTGAATTTTATTGTGTTGATACTTGGGAAGGAGGTCCTGATCACCAAGGAAGAGAAGAACTTTCTGAGTTATATAATATTTTTTTAAATAATATGAAACCTGTTGAAGAATATTATATTCCTTTAAGAGATACTTCTTTAAATGCTTCTAAAAAATTTGAAGACGATTCTTTAGATTTTGTTTTTATAGATGCTTCTCATGAATATGAAGATGTAAAAAATGATATATTGGCGTGGTTGCCAAAAGTGAAGCCAGGGGGGATACTTGCAGGGCATGATTATTATCCAGAGGGATGTTATGATTGGTTTCCTGGCGTTAAAAAAGCAGTCAATGAATGCTTAGATAATTTTAAGGTATCAGAATCTGAAGCATGTTTTATCTATAAAAAACCTATTAATTTTTGTCCCACAAAAGTTTTATTTTTTGGAAGAAATTCTAAAGATGAAATATGGGAACATGATTTTATTTTAAATGGGGTTCTTGATAAAAGTAAGTTTAAAAAAACTTACTTTTTGTCTTTAGATGAAGTAAGAAATTCTTCAGATACTTTTGATGTTTTTGTTTATAGTGCTAGAGATCCAAATAATTATCGTTGGGGATATACACCTACTTACGATGAAGTATTAGAATGTGTATTGAAAACAAAACCTAAAGTCGTCATTCAATTATCTGACGAATTTTATGAGGAAAACTTACAAGAACACAATAACATATCAAATTATTGTGAATTGTTTTTGAGGCAATATAATCACTCTAATTATCAATATACTAAAAATACACTTCATATTCCTTTGGGTCATTATAATGGATATGATGTGTCTAGAGAAAAGATAAAACCTATAAAAGAGAGAGTATATAATTGGTCTTTTGTTGGAGCAAAAAAGTCTGATAGGATCTCTATGGTTGATACTTTCTCTACAATTCCTGATAATTATTGCTTTCTTCATGAAGGTTCTATAACAATACCTGCTGAAGAATTAATAGAAATTTATACAAATTCAGTTTTTGTTCCTTGTAGTAGAGGATGGGAACTATTAAACACAATGAGATCTTATGAAGTTTCTATGTCTGGGGCCATCCCGATTCTTGTTGGAACCCAAGAAGAAATAGAAAATACTTTTAAATATGAAGAAAATCCTCCTTGGTTATTTTTTGATTCTTGGGAGAATGCTGTTAAAAAGTGTCAAGAGTTGTTGAATGACATAGACACACTTCAGCAAATTCAAACCAATATATTATCTTGGTGGGATATGAGAATGGAGAAAATACAAAAAAGAACATCAATGGCTTTAACTGAAAAAGTTGAAAAAAATAAAGACATGAAAGTTTTATTTTTTGGAAGAAATTCTAAAGATGAAATATGGGAACATGATTACATCATGAATGATATTCTTCCTAAAGGTTATGTTAAAAAAACTCATTTTCTATCGTTAGATGAAGTGAGGAATTCTTCAGAAAATTTCGATGTTTTTGTTTATAGTTGTAGAGATCCAAATATCTATTCTTGGGGATATACGCCTACTTACGATGAAGTATTAGAATGTGTATTGAAAACAAAACCTAAAGTTGTCATTCAATTATCGGATGAATATAAAGATGAAGATTTAGAACACTTTAATGAACTCTCGAACTATTGTGAATTGTTTTTGAGGCAATATAATCATCAAGAGTATAGAAATAGTAAATTTAAAACCAATGTACCGAATGACAACATAGTCTATATTCCACTTGGATATTGTAACGGAACACCAGTTGATAAAATAAAGACCGTCCCCTCATCAGAAAAAAAATATAATTGGTCTTTTATAGGCAAGATTAAAGATTGGGAATTTTGTTTTTTTGATAATATAAAGCAAAAATGGGTTTCGGTTGGTGATAGAACTGAAATGACAGAAACCTTCAAAAGTAATATTCAAGATTTCTTTTTTGCTCAGGAAGGAATTGATAAAGATGATCTAATTCGAATTTATAGCAATTCTATATTTGTTCCTTGCGGCAGAGGAAATTCTAGTTTAGATTGCTTTCGTTTATATGAAGCATCAATGTGTGGTGCTATTTCTGTTGTTGTCGGATCTTTTGAAGAAATAGAAAATACTTTTAGGTATGAAGAAAATCCTCCTTGGGTATTTGCCGAATCTTGGGGTGAAGCTGTAGAAATATGTAAAGACCTTTTAAATGATAAAGACCATTTGCAAGAAGTTCAAAATAATCTTTTATCTTGGTGGAATAATAGAATTGATAAGATCCAAGATAGAGTTAGTGATGTTTTTTCTAATATTGAATATACTGATTATTCACATAAATTAAAAAACTTTCCTCCAATTAACTTTATAAGTGTTGATAAATCTGAGGATAGAAGAAAACTTCTTTATGAAAAATTTGATAAGTATAATTTAACTAACATTAGACCTCATATATTTGAAGTTTATAATGATGAAGATCACCATTATATTGGAGAATCTTTTCGTGAATTGAATGGTATTGGTAGAGGTCCAACAACTTCGCACTTAAAAGCAATAAAAGATTGGTATTTTGATACTGAGGAAGAATATGCGTTCTTCTGTGAAGATGATATAAGTTTTGAGACTGTTAAATATTGGAATTTTACTTGGGAAGAGTTTTTTAATGCTTTACCTGAAGATTGGGGATGTGTTCAGCTTTGTTGGATTAGAGAAGGTGATATGTTCGTTTTCTCTAATAATGGAGTTAAACTTAGACATAGATGTTGGTGCGATTGGTCAGCTTGCGCATATTTGATTACAAGAGATCATGCGAAAAAATTAATATCTCATTATTATAGAAATGGATCTTTTAATCTTGATTTTGTTGGCAATGATTCCCATGCAAGACCAAAGTGGGCAAAAGATCCAGTAGCAGAAACTGTTATTTTTTCGCCATTAGGAAATCCTAAAAACCGTGATGTTAATATAAGTTCTGTTTATGGTTTCCCACTTTTTGTAGAAGATTATTATAAATGTGAATCTGATTTACTTAGATATGATGCTACAAATTTTTTATCCAATCAAAGACCTACACACGAAATGTCTCACAATACAATAATTAACTGGTGGGAAATGGAAGGAAAAAATTTAACAATAAAAGATATTATTAATCTTTGACTTTACAAGCATTAAAAAAAATGATATGATTTTACTTTAAAAAAGCAAAGGTATGAAATTTACAGTCTATTCTAAAGATGGGTGCCCGTACTGCACCAAAATTCAACAAGTATTGGAACTAACCAATTTGCAACATGTTGTTTATAAATTGAATGTTGACTTTACTCGCGAAGAATTTTATTCTGAATTTGGAGATGGATCTACCTTCCCCCAAATTGTTTTGAATGACCAACAACATCTTGGAGGTTGTTCTGATACAGTTCAATATTTAAAAGAACAAAATTTGATTTAATTTTAACTACCTGGAGATAAATATGAAAAAAGACCAGGGAGATTCAAAAATAAAACTAAATAAAAATGAGCCTCAGATTAATCGGGGTGTTGAGTTATTACTGCGGAATAGGAGGAAGAGAGAATCAGCACCAAAAACTTTTCAAGTGAAATTTGGTAAGATGATCTCTCTTTTTCGTAGAGAGTTTCATTTTTTCATAGAATTTCATTTTGATATTAGGAAGAAATAAACTCTCTGGAGAAAGCAAATGGAACTATCAATCATTCTGACATTTACAACTTTATTTTGCGTAATGTTCCTTTTCATTGGTTTAATTGGTGGGTGGATTTTTAAACAATACCAAGTAGAAAGAATATATGGTATTCGTAATATACATCCAGAATTTCTTGATAATAATGGGAATATAATACCAGATGAAGTATTAGCTGTTCGTTTTGAAGAAGGATTTTTTGATGATGAGGAATATGATGATAATGAAGATGAAGAAGATTGATAAATATCCAAGATTATTCTAATATACTGATTTGTATTGAAAATTATGACCACAACTAAAACGAAACCTAAAACTTCAATCGAAGTTTTACCAACAAATCCTTTTATTTTTGAAATTTTGAATTTGGCTTCAAAACAAAGATCAAATGCAAAAAAAGTTGAAGTTCTTCAAACATATGATGATCCTTCATTAAAAACTATTTTGATTTGGAACTTTGACGAGTCTGTAATTTCTCTTTTACCACCAGGAGATGTTCCCTATGCAAGCGCAGGAGAGCAGACTTCTTATAGTGGAACATTAAGTGCGAAGATCGGAGATGCAGTGTCCAAGATGGAAGAACTGAATTCAAATTCTCTTGGATCTATGGATCAGGGAAAATCTTCGATTAGAAAAGAATATCAGATGTTTTATAATTTTGTAAAAGGTGGTAATGATGGACTAAGTTCTCTTCGTAGAGAAACCATGTTTATTAATATTCTTCAAGGTCTTCATCCACTTGAGGCAGAAATTGTTTGTCTTGTGAAGGACAAAAAACTACAAACTAAATATAAAATAACTTTGGAAAATGTAAAAGAAGCATATCCCGACATTCAATGGGGTGGTCGTTCATGAATAAACTTAAAGAAGTTGTACAAAGAGCACAAGGAAAAAATATGGAGGAGTATAAAAAAGGAGAAAAAAATATTCTTCCCAGCAATTATGGTTGTGATATTTTATTAGAAAAAACTACTTTAGATGCAACAAAAGATTCTTCTTTTCCCAATGATGCTTACTTAATTTGGTATGCTATTGGAGAAGAAACTTTCCTTGACTTGGTAAGAGGAACTAAAGTTAGAATTTTTGATATGTACTATGATAAGTATGGATCAAAGGCAATTAAAAAGATTGATTTTGGATATGGAAGAACAAATCCAAAATTGTGGGGATATAAAAAACCAGAAAAAAAGAAAAAGAAATGAGTGAAGGTTTTAGTGAAGAGAAAATTGAAGTATCAATTTACAAGGATGAAGTAAAAAGTCTTTTAAAAAAATATAAAAAGATAAAAAAATATCAAAAGTCTTCTATTTTTGAGATTAAGACTATGGATGGTACTGAAACTTATGTAAGTCAATTAATTAAAGAGGTGGAGGAAAATCCATAGTAAATGGGAAAGCATTATCTACTTAACTTGTATGGATGCTCGTTTGTTCTTTTAGACGACGAGCGTTGTCTCATAGATTTACTGGAAAACGCTGCAATTGCAAGTGGCGCTACTGTGATTCAAACTATCTCAAAGAAGTTTGATCCTCAGGGCGTTACGGTAATTTGCTTGTTGTCAGAAAGTCATATTAGCATTCATACTTGGCCGGAAGAGGGAAAGGCCGCAGTAGATGTATATACTTGCGGAGACTGCAATCCAAAGATCGGTTGTGATATTATTATTCAACAACTATACGCAACAACTCATACTTTAAGTTACATAGAACGGTAACAAAAGTTACAGAAGTTTTTGCCTAACTATACTAACAGGTCTATAATGACCTTACGTTCATCTGGAAACAGACGGAAGTAAGCCGACGCGGAACGGATCGTTCATTCGCTATTCGCAAATAGCGAACGCAAACGCCGACTGAAGGAACGCTCTTTAACCTAAAAAACTAAGGAGAACCCTAATGTCAAAAGTAGTTTATCGTGGCATCGAATATGATACTCAAAAGCGCCTTGAGTATCAACAACAGATGATGCAGCAACCCCAACAATATAACGAAACCTATCGTGGTGTTAAGTTCGTAAAGGAGGGGCACAAATGAAAAAACTCAACGTACTTCAACTCATTAAAGAGCAGAAGCAAAAAGAGCAACGTCGTCATCAAGCACTGCTTGTAAATGTAGGAGCAGGAAAATGATTAGTGTGATTGCTGCTATTACTGGGGCATCAACAGCATTTATTTTCTTGATTTATTTGGAAATCTTATTACTGAATAAGTAAATATTTTAAGAGAGGGACTTGACTCCCTCTCTTTTTTTATGTATAATTACCTTTGTCGAGGTTGATAAAAATGGATCTAGAAAAGCTTAAAGTGATTGTTAGAAACCTTGAATCTCTGGTAGAATGTCTAAAGTCAGAGATTTATTCTGAACCTAAAGATCCTCACTATGAGGAAGTTAAAAGATTCCTAACTGATTATGATGAAGTATTTTACGACGAAGAAGATTGAGGAGAATAAATGAAACCTATTAAAGCAAAAGACCTACTGGAACTTGATAAGAATCTTGAAGTTGCTATGCTTCAGTGTTATCCACTTCCTGAACAAGTTGTTTATCAAGCAGGTAAGAATGACTATTCAGAAACTCCAATTCAGAATCAAAAGATCCCATCCCCAGAAGAATGTGGTAAGTGGGCAGTAGAACGTCTCCTAAGCAATGAGAAAGGGCACTGGGGACCTCTAGAGCACCCCTCAATTACGTTTTCGGTCTCTGGGTATGTTCATAACGTTGCGATGCAAGCAAGGACCCATAGAGTGGGCGTAAGCTTTGATGTTCAATCCCAACGATATACTGGAAAGAGAGTCATTAAAGTTGCAAGTGGGGAACTCAAACCAGAAGATGTATTCTTTGTTCGTCCTCCTGGTTTCTATACCAATCGTTATGGTAAGAAGTATGATTGGACCCAAGAAGATTACCAAGACGAACTTGGTTGGATTCTAGAAGGTTGTAAGCGTTATGCCGCAAAATATGAAAAGGGAATGTGTGAAGAACACATTAGGGATTATCTTGCACAAGCAATTCGTCAGAACTTTGTGGTTTCTTTTAACCTACGCTCTGTTCTTCACTTTATGGATTTGCGAGCAAAGATGGACGCACAACTAGAGATTCAATCATTGTGTGAGCAGATTGCTCCTCACCTTGAGAGATGGTCTCCAAATGTGTGGAAGTATTATGAGGAGAAGCGACTACATAGAGCAAGACTTTCTCCCTGAGGTTTTATGAAGAGTTGGTGTTTAAAAGATCATCTAACAGGACACATCTTTAAAGTTATTCTTACTGAAGATGATCTTCAAAAATACTTAAAAGATAATCCGGATATTCAAGAGTGTATAGATTGTATTGAGTGTGATGACGCTCCTTCTATTATCATTGACTAAATATCCTTACACACTATGGAGGAATGAATTTGGCTACGTACCCCGTCGTTAATAAATCCACGGGTGAACAAAAAGAAATAGTTCTTAGTGTTCATGAATGGGATCAATGGAAAAAAGACAATCCAGAGTGGGAAAGAGATTGGTCAGACCCAAGTACCTGTCCTGCATCTGGTGAAATTGGTGAGGTCTATGATAGACTGAAAAAGTCTCATCCAGGATGGAATGATGTCCTAGGTCGTGTAAGCAAAGTCCCAAAATCAAGAGTTAAACCTGTATAACCTGGATATAATATAAATAAGTTTATGCTATTCCAACCAGGTTTATGTCTAGAACTTTTATAAAGCATCCAGAAATAAAAGTGGGAGATAAATTTTATTATCTTGAAGTTATTTCTCCTCCTTTTTTTGAAACTTATTCCAACGGCAGAAAAAGAAAAAAACTTTTATGTAGATGTGTTTGTGGAAATGAAAAAATTTTTATGTATGAAAGTTTCTTATGTAAAAATGAATTAGACAGAGCAAAAAGTTGTGGATGCAAGCACACTTATAGAAATAATCTAAACTCTCAAAAAAGAAGAAAACCTGAAAGCGTTTATAGGTACATTTATGAACAGTATCAATCTGGGGCTAAATCCAGAAATATAGATTTTGATCTATCAAAAGAAGAACATCTTGAAATTATTAAACAAAATTGCTATTATTGTGGATCAGAACCAGAATTAAAACAACCTAACAGAGGTAGGGGAAAACATGTAGGAGTTCCTGTTCCTTATAATGGAATTGATAGAATAGATAATACAAAGGGATATGAAAAACAAAATTGTGTTCCTTGTTGCACTAAATGCAACTATATGAAAAGTGATATGGATGTATCTTCATTCGCTGAACATGTATTAAAAATAACAAATCATTTACAAAAATCTAAATGGCAAGAAGAAGAAGGACAGATGATCAACCAATTGGCGTTGGTATGACCGCTAAACAAATGAAGCGTAAAAAACCAATTGGTTCTGAGTTGATGAGAGAGATTGAACCTCTCACAGACAATCAAAAACTTTTGTATAAATCATATGAAAAAAATCAACATGTCGTTGCTTATGGATGTGCTGGAACAGGTAAAACTTTCATCACTCTTTATAATGCTCTTCAAGATGTTTTAGATGAAAGAAGTCCTTACGAAAAAATCTATATTGTAAGGTCTCTTGTTGCTACTCGTGAAATTGGTTTTCTTCCTGGAGACCACGAAGATAAGTCATCTCTTTATCAAATTCCTTATAAGAATATGGTAAAGTATATGTTCCAAATGCCAGATGATGCATCTTTTGAAATGCTCTATGGAAACCTCAAAACTCAAGGTACAATTAGTTTTTGGAGTACTTCTTTTATTCGTGGAACTACTCTGGACAACTCAATCATTATCGTAGATGAATTCCAAAACCTGAACTATCATGAACTTGATAGTATCATTACTCGTGTAGGAGAGAATAGTAAAATCATGTTCTGTGGTGATGCTACTCAATCTGACCTCGTTAAGACCAATGAAAAGAATGGAATCGTTGATTTTATGAAGGTTCTTCGTATCATGCCCTCAATTGATATTATTGAATTTGGTGTTGATGATATTGTTCGTTCCGGATTTGTGAAGGAATATATTCTTGCTAAAATGGAAGTCGGTGTATGACATTTATTCATCATAATTTTTTAGGTGATATTGAACTAGAATGCAAAACAACAGAGAGCATCCGTCTCTATAATCTACCAAGTGGAGATTGGGTGCCTTCTATCACTTCAGTCACTTCTTTTTACAATCGTCAAATCTTTATTGACTGGAGAAAACGTGTAGGACTTGAAGAAGCAAATCGTATTACAAAGAAAGCAACCGCAAGAGGAACTGATTTTCACCAAGTCTGTCAGGATTATTTGGAAAATAAAGAACTTGTTTGGGATGATTATCATCTCCTGACAAAACATATGTTTCATCATGCAAAACCTTATCTTGATAAGATAAATAATATTCATGCAATTGAAAGAACACTTTATTCAGAATATCTTGGACTTGCTGGAAGAGTCGATTGCATTGCGGAATATGAAGGCGAGTTGGCTGTAATAGACTTTAAAACATCAGATAAAATCAAACCGGAAAAATGGATTGAGAATTACTTCGTCCAAGAAACATTTTATGCTGCCGCATATTATGAACTTACAGGACAAGTGGTTAAAAAACTTATCACGCTAATGGTTACTCCTGGTGGGGAAGTTAAAGTGTTTGACAAAAGAAATAAAGGGGACTATATTAAACTTCTAGTTCGATACATTAAAGAATTTGTACATCACAATACTGGGTCAAATGGAGAATGAGTTAGAGAAAGCACTAGAAAGTAAGTTTTTCTGCCCATCGAGGTTTGCACAAGAAATTGAAAATCTTGTTCACGTTAATATAGAAATGAATTATATTGATGCTATTATTCATTTTTGTGAACATAATAATATTGATTTGGAATCAGTTCCAAAACTTATCTCTAAACCTTTGAAGGAAAAAATTAAATACGAAGCAATGGAACTTAATTTTCTTAAAAAAACTTCCCGTGCAAAATTGGTTTTTTAATCCATTTTTGGTCGAAAAAAATTCCGGCAAAAAAATCCCTATATTACTTTTTTGAATGATGCCATTCGATGCCTATCGTGAGTACCTTGCTCTAAAAAATCACTTTACAAAAGATAGTTATGACTATCATAAGTACTGTGGAAAAAGTAGAGCAACGGTACAATCTTTCTACAAACGGAAAGATCGATTTTGGTTTGAAAAGATTGCAAGGCAAAAATCAGATAAAGAAATAGTTGATTTTTTTGTTGCTAATTTTGTATCATGCTCTGATCCAGAAACACTTTGGATTGGTGAAATGATAAAGGAAGGTGAAGATAGATATAAAGATTGGCAGAAAAAAATTCAATCACTTTCCTATATTTTTAAAGAAGAAAGTCAATCTTTATTCGAAGAAAATAAATTTGAAGATGTCTTTAAGTGTTCAAAAGGACATCCAGTTCTACTTAAAAATTTTCTAAGTGGAAAAATATCATTGGAAACAATGGTGCTTTTCGATAAGATCTTTTTATACTCAAAGAATTTTGACAAAAAACTTAAAGATCCTGTATGGGAAACCGTTAGTCGTAAAGTTAGAAAGTACACACCATTTATAAATACTGACATCTTTCGCTATCGTAAAATTTTGAAAGATCTTATTTTGGAGGATCAATGAGTTTTTTTAGATCTGAAGTTGTCCGTGCAGAGATGACTGAAATTGCTGAACTTCAAGAACAAATTTACGGAAATATTTTTAAATTTCCAACGATGTCTAAACAAGAAAAACTTGAGCATGTTGAAGTTCTTGAAACTCTTCTAGATAAGCAAAAAGTTCTTTATACAAGAATGAGTTTGTCAGATGATCCAGAGGCAAAAGAAATGAAAGAAAGAATTGTAAATTCTGCGATTATGATGGGGATGCCCTCTGGAACGGATATGAATATCATTCTCAACAATATGTCAAAAATGCTGGATATGATGAAAGAGCAGATTGACAAAACGGGGTCAGACCTGTAGAATAAAGTGGGCTGAACGATCCCTTAAGCAAAGTTACAAAGGCCAAATACAATTAACAAAGGTAATCAAATGTCATTTGAATCTCTTAAAAAGCAATCTTCTCTTGGATCTCTGACACAGAAACTTGTGAAGGAAGTTGAAAAAATGAGCACTCCTGGTGTGGGTGGTGCTGATGAACGTCTATGGAAACCCGAAATGGGAAAGGACGGAGTAGGATCTGCGGTAATTCGTTTCCTTCCTGCACCCGATGGTGAAGAACTTCCTTGGGCAAAGATGTACTCGCACGCTTTCCAAGGTCCTGGTGGATGGTATATTGAAAACTCTTTGACCACTATCGGGCAAAAAGATCCTCTTGGGGAACATAACCGCGAACTTTGGAATACTGGTTCTGAAACCAATAAAGAAATTGTTCGTAAGCAAAAACGTAAGCTTAACTATTATAGCAATATTTACGTTGTAAAGGATCCTGCAAATCCTCAAAATGAAGGAAAGGTTTTTCTTTTCAAGTATGGTAAGAAAATCTTTGATAAGATTATGGAAGCAATGCAACCTGAGTTTGAGGACGAAGAACCCATCAATCCTTTTGACTTCTGGGCAGGTGCTAATTTCAAACTCAAAATCGTAAAGAAAGATGGGTATTGGAATTACGATAAGTCTGAATTTGACCGCGTTGCACCACTCCTGGATGATGATGATGCTCTTGAATCTATCTGGAAGAAAGAGTATTCTCTAACTGCAATTACTGCTCCAGATCAGTTTAAGTCTTATGAAGATCTTGAACGTCGTATGAATATGGTTCTTGGTGTTAAGAGTTCATCTCCTACCCGTTCCCGTGCAGTAATTGAACAAGAAGACGATCTGGAAGACTTGGTTCAAACTCCAACAGTCCAAAGTCGTGTAGTGGAAGAACTTGAAGAGTCTTATACTCGTTCTAAGTCTTCTTCTCTTCCTAAAGTCACTTCAGATGATGACGATGAAGATGATGCTCTTGCATATTTTTCTCGTCTCGCAAATGATTGATTAGGAATAAAGTCTAATATTATCAGCAGTTTTTAAGGTTTCGGTTTTAAATTGACCGGAACCTTTTTTGTATTTCATAATATCGTCCATATCATCAATAATAACATTTAAATATCTTGCTTTAAGTAAGAATATACTTCTTTTATTATCTTCGATTTTTTCTTCATACTCATAATTTGTAATCGGAGTGACTGGATATATGGTTGAATATGCTGAAATTAGTTCGTCATAGTATGTAAGGGAATAATTTTCATCTACCATCAATCCCTCTCTTACTAAAATTGCACCAGAAGAATTGGTTGCCCTAGTTGTTTCATAATGATGTATCCCATTATAAATTCGATTATAAGTATCTGTCTCTGTATCCCCAACAACTTTATATTTTTCAAACAAGTAGGTGTCAAATGAAGTTTGGGTTAAGGGCCATTCGGTTTGTATGCTAAGAATATTATTGGAAATTAAAACAATCCAATCTAAATTGGAATCTCCATAAAATTCATATGCTACATTGTCTGGTCTGTCGTCACCAACTATCTTATATTTTTCAAAGAACATTAGATTTTGAAAAATATCAGGTCTAATTTTTCCCCTCTTAAAAAAATTTTTGACTTGAATATAGTCTCCAATCTTAGAATTTGGAAGTCTATTTACATATTCAAAATCTGGAACTTTTCTAAAATATTCGTTTGCCATTTTAGTAACCTATATTTGTATCTATTGATTTTCCATCAAGGTTTCTATAATCATCATTAAAGATTGGTTCGAGTTCTTGGAATTGCATTGATATTTCATAGGAAGTCATTAGACCATCTGCAAAGGTCATATAATTTCCTTCTGGAGTATAATTTACGGTAAATGATTGCAAGGCACACTCTTTAATTAGATTAATATATGGATGATCTTTTTCTTTATGCAAATATCTTATTTTGAATGTATGAGGTGCTTTTAGGAAGAGTTGGGATTGTGTTCTCTGGACCGCCATTCCTTGTTTGAAGAATCTTATAATCTGACGAATTTCATCTCTATCTTTAGTACCTCTTGCAGATAGTTTGAAGTTAAATGTGAAAGGTCTTAGTGTTGGACCTGAGAACAGTAACTCCATATTTGGATTTGTTATTGCACCTTGGGTTCTTGATAATAAATTCGTTGTCCCAGTTGCTGCTTGTGCAAAATAACTCTTTACCCATTCTTTTGCATCTGCGGAGTTATTTCCAATATCTCCAACTGTTCCTTCAGTGGTATTAGCACCTGCTTCTCCTCCACCACCAATTGCTGACATAGCAATGTTTGCAAGCATTGATTGTATGGGATTCATATCATCACTTCCCCAAGTCACTGCGTTAGTGTCTGAAATTCCACCTGGTATTGGTAAATATACTCTTCCTATGATTAATTCATCTGTAATTTCTCTTCTTTCTTGAATTGGGTTTATCGTTCCTTCTCCACTTTTAAATTTTCTTGGTGAATATTTCACCATATTAAATTGTATTACGTCCTGTTGAGCAATTTGAAGATCTGCAGGATATGTTAAATTTTTTGGAAAAGAAGACCTTGATAAAGCTTCGGTTTCTTTTGAGGTTATATCTGATAGAGATGCTTGCGCTTCTTCTGTAGTTACCGTTTCTGATGCTTGATTTTTTGCACTTACTGCCAATTGTGCTTGGTCTTGGTTAGATAGTGGCTGTGGCGCACTCTTTGCGGAGGATTTAATTGCGTTCTGAGTATCTGTTTTTAAAGCACCATCTTTTAAAGATTTTTGAGCATCTGCTCCAAAAATTGGTTTCTCATCTATTCCATTCTTAAAGGTCCAGCTTGCTCCTCCATTAGAAGTTTCCGCTGCTTGGACCCAGTTTTTTACAAAGGTTGTAGAATTATTGTAAGCAATATATGATTTTTGAGTCCCTGGAATTAGTTTTCCATTATTATCTACTTGATACTGCGTCTGAACATAATATTCTAGAGGAGTTCCTTGAGATCCAACTTTTGTAATTGTAGGTTTGCTTTCTATTAATTTTGTTGTTGCCATTAAAAGTTCCTCCCACCTCTAGTAGGAATAAGCATCTCAATTTTTTGTAGAGTATGAGACATTTATAATGGGAGTTTCTTATTTATTTAGTAGGAATTTTGCATAAGGTATAGTAAGCATTTCGTCAAGTTCTTCATACCTTACTACGTGAAGTTTTCCTGCAACTTCTTGCCAAGTGTATTGTCGGTATTTTCTCCAATGAAAATTAATTCCTCTAAATCCCCACGGTTCTATTGATGTGCAGGCAATTAGTGGATGCTGATCGTACTTAAGACCTGGAGTTTTGGCATTGTAGATAAAGGTATAAAATTTTCCTACTTCTGGGTATAATGCTTCTTCTTTTAATTCATCTATGATAATTATCATCAAGTCTTCGGAATCAGTAGCTCTTTCTCGTTGAATTCTTTTTTTCAGTTCCCTCATTCTTGGAGGTAAATTGAGATATTGACCAAAACCTTCTGCCATTAGAATAACTCTTCTTCTGTGATTATTTTAAATTCTAATAGTCTATCTGCACACCATTCTTTAACCGCATTCCACTTTGCTTGATTTACTGCATAAGTTCTACATTCGTGTAGATATGATTTTGTAACTCTGGATCTTTGTTTTGGCGGAAGAGTTTGTTTCTTTGGTTTTACTTCAATCACATAATTTTTAATTTCACCCGATGTTTCTTTGATTTTAATTAAATAATCTGGGAAATATCTATGGACTTTGCCATCAACAGGCGATACGTAAGGAACACAGAATTCTTCCGATGCCCAAGAAATTATACTTGGATTATGATCACACCAATAACAAAATTTTCTTTCCCAATTACTTCTACAGATTATATTGGAAGAGTCTCCTTTGTATTTGTCTGGGTATGATGGTTTGTACTTACTCTTAATACTTTCTCCCATTATCCCTACTACATAATATATACGATCAAAAAGTATTTATAGATGGCCATTTCTACGCCAAAACCTAGAAAAATATCTGATATAAAAAGTTCATTATTGCAGCCAGCAACAACTTCTCATTATGAACTTTTTCTTTCGATTCCAGATCCTGTTTCTTCGATGATGAATACGAATGGGATAATCTTTTCTGGGATTCAAAATGATTTACAACTTGCTTGCTGTGAAGCAACTTTACCTGGATCCTCTCTAGCAACCATTGAAATCAATAATGATTATACTGGCGTAACTGAAAGGCACGCATATCGTAGAATATATGACGATAGAATAGATTTAACCTTTTATGTCGATACAAGATATACTGTAATTAGATTTTTTGAAACTTGGCTTAAGTTCATTTCAAATGAAAGTATTTCTGGTGGTCCAAATAATACACCGTTGGGTCTTAAATCTCCGAATTATTTTTATACAGTAAGATATCCAGAAGAATATCAAACTCAAAATCTTAGTATTGTTAAATTTGAAAAGGACTATACCACAAAACTTACTTATACTTTTTTGAAGGCATATCCGATTAGTATATCTTCTATGCCTATTTCTTATGACTCTTCTTCGTTACTTAAATGTACTGTGTCATTTTCTTACACCAGATACTTTGTTGAGGATCTTAATGGATCTCCTCCTCCAACAAATAGTGAAAATCCACAAGCATCATTGAATAATCCATTAGAACAAGCAGGATTTAATCTTAATGCTTATCAGACATTCGTAAATCCTGAGTTTGGTGTAGATACGACTGGAGGAGTAAGTATTCAAAATGCACTTTCTTCTGGCAATTCTATCCAATCTTTTGAAGGTGATGAGATTATTAGTGCAGTGAATGCAAATTCGCGTTTTGTTGAATCGGGTCTTCCTTATGTTGGTAGGAACATTGGTCCTCTAGCACCATAAATAATCACACCTGAAAATTTTATAGGATATTATGCCTTTACCTAAGATTTCTGCGCCTACCTATGAACTTGAGTTGCCTTCTACGGATCAAAAAATTCAATATAGACCTTTCTTGGTCAAAGAAGAAAAGTTGCTTGTGATTGCTTTAGAAAGTGAAGATATAAAGCAAATTACAACTGCAATTAAAACTGTAATTAAGAATTGTATTTTTACTAAAAATATCAAGGTAGAATCTCTTCCAACTTTTGATATTGAATATTTGTTTTTAAATATTCGTGGTAAATCTGTTGGAGAGGAACTTGAGGTTAATATTATTTGCCCTGACGATGAAACAACTCAAGTTCCTGTGAAAATTAATTTGGATGATATTAAAGTTCAAAAAAATGAAAGTCATACAAATAGAATTAAACTAGATGATTCTATTATGATGGAAATGAAATATCCTTCATTGGATCAATTTATTAAGAACAATTTTGATTTCAGTGATAAAAATGCAATGGATCAGTCTTTTGAATTGATTGCATCTTGTATTGATAAGATTTTTACAGAAGAAGAAGCTTGGACAACTTCTGATGTAACCAAGAAAGAAATGAATGACTTTTTGGAATCAATGAATTCTTCTCAGTTCAAAGATATTGAAAAGTTCTTTGAAACAATGCCTAAACTTTCTCATAAAATTAAAGTTAAGAATCCAGTTACTGAAGTTGAAAGTGAAGTTGTTTTAGAAGGGTTAGCATCTTTTTTCGCGTGAGTATGGTCCATATGGACCTTGAAAATTATTTCAAACTTAATTTTTCTTTGATGCAATACCATAAATATTCATTATGGGAAATTGAAGGTATGATCCCTTGGGAAAGGGATATTTACGTTAGTTTATTGCAACAGCACCTTGAAGAAGAAGAGTTAAAACAAAAACAGCAGATGAGCAATGCCCACTTCTAAAGCAATAAGTGCTTCTAGTTTTTTTGGTAAGGATAGGTATGAATATTACCTAAATGAACTCCTTACGGAGAATACTGTCGGTGGGCAAAAATTATCTAAAGAACAATTAAAAGAAGGATTTTCTAGAAGAAAAAATAAGATAAGTTTTGAAAAGTTTGTTGATAAAGTCGTAACCACAAAAGCAGCAAAAGCAGCAGTTTCTTCTCCTGGGAAAGGTCCTTCTCCAGCGTCTGGTGGTGGAATGAAGGGACCTCGCGGAAATGCTCTTGTGAGATCCCCATCTAGTGCATTGCAGAAATATACTGGAGTTTCTCAAAAAGTTGGCGCAGGAATAGAAGAAGATATTTCTGCAATTGCTAAGTATATGTCTTCGATTGCAGATACACTTGCTCTGCAAAAGAAAGTGGATGATGATGCATCTGCATATGAAAAAAGGAAAGCAGAACAAGAGAAAAGAAATCTTGCAGAGAATAAATTAGAAAAAAGGTTTGAAGGATTAAAGAAATTAGCAGAAAAAATTATTGCTCCAGTAAAATCCTTACTTGATAAAATACTTCAATTCTTTACCACAGTCATACTTGGAAGAATCGTATATAGACTTGTAGAATGGTTGGGTGATGAAAAGAATGTAAGTAAAGTTAAATCTATTATTCGTTTTGTAAAAGATTGGTGGCCTGCATTACTTGGGTCCTATATTTTATTTGGAACAAGTTTTGGTAAGTTGGTTAGAGGTTTAACAGGGACTGTCGGCAGATTTATATTCCAAATAGGAAAAGTTGCAATACCTCAACTTCTAAAAGTCATTGCAAAAAATCCACTTACTTCTTTGGTTGTTGGTGGTGCAGCTGCTGCTGGTGTTGGTGCTTATGCTGCTTCTCAACAAAATGAACAAAAAAGAGAAGGGGTAAAACCTGGACAAGGAACTCCAGGATCAACACAACTGCAAAGAGAGCAAGTTTTGCAGCGTGGTTTGGGTGGAATGTTTAATGGTGGTGGATTTGTAAATGGGTTTGTAAGTGGTGAGAAGGGTGTAGATAAAGTTCCTGCGATGCTTTCTGATGGCGAGTTTGTGATGTCTCGGGGTGCTGTTGCTAAGTATGGTGTTGATACTTTGGAGGCAATGAATGCCGCTGGAGGTGGAACTAACAAACCTAAGATTATGAGCGGAACCACTTATGCCCAAGGTGGTGGTATGATTGGTGATATACCTCTTGCTTCTAGTTATGGAACAAATCCTGATGTTGATACTCTTAGACGTGCTGCACGTGTTTTTAGGCAATTTGGAACAGAAGAAGATTTGTTTAAAGCATTTAAGAAATTGAATGGAGTGCCTGATTTTGCAAAAATGGTCGGTGGAGAAAATATTTACGAAAGAATATTTCAGGGACATCACGGTGCTGATGATGCGCTTGATGCTATTCGCCAATCTGCAGCAGACAAAATAAAAGCAGTTAATAATCCACAATCATTTACTCAAAGTTCTAGAGCAGCAGCAGGACTTGATGACTTGGCGAAGAAATTTGATATGGATGCAAAAACTGCTCCAAGATATGCAGAAAACTTACCAAGATTAAACACACCAAAATCAAATTTGAGAGGTCAATTCACAAATCTTAAATCAGATTATTTTTTAAGAGGTCAATTTAGTAATCTTCCTGCAGACTATTTTTCAAAAGCAGCGAAAAATGTTAGAGCACCTATCCCCGCAACCAGTGCTATTGTTCCTTATACTGGTGGAGGACTTGCTAGAACTGGAATAACTGGAGGACTTTCTGTTCCGCAAATAAAAACTAATATGAAAGTTCCTGGTGGATTTGGAAATCTCAAGTCTCTTGGTGTGGAATTATTGTTAAGTTATTTGGTGCAAAGTGGATTGGATTATGTTGAAGCAAAGAGACTTGCATCATCTATTGAAAAGGCAAGAAAAGAATCGCCAGAAAAACTTAGAAATAGAATAGAAAAGTTGAGAGAACTTGTTGATAAAGAAGAAAGATTCCAAAAAAGTTTTGGTGGAATTCTTCAGAAAGTTATTAAACTTGGTGGAGAAACTGGTTCTGAAGTTTTATCAAGGCAAGCAAAAACTATTTTGTCTGGTTTAGGGGCAAAGACTTTCCAAGGTGGAAAAATTATGGGTGGTTATGGATTAAAAGACCAGTCCTTTAAAGATGCTCCTAAAACTCAGATTATGACTGATGATAAAGGAAGACCTTTTGTTGGATATAAAGCAATGAGAGGTGGTAAGACAGTTTATGTAAGAGGACCGCAACCAGGAACAGGAACAAGTAATCCACTTGAATCACTTGGAAGAATGATAAATCCCGGTGCGTATAAAAATATTGATGCTGCAAATGCAAGAAAGAAATATGATGAGGCATCAAAAGGATCTATTTCTTCCTTGAAAGCAAGGGGAGCAACCCAAGCAACTATTGCTAAGAGACAGTCAGAATTAAATAAGAGAAAACCTTTATCACCTCCAACAAAACCCAAACCAAAAGTTGTAGTTGCTGGAGGTGGAATGAATGGTAGAAGAGGAAGTGGAAGCAAACCATCAACTTCAAATGTACCTAATTTCAGTGCTTCTACTAGAGGCAGTAGATCAAAGCAAAATACTTTAGGGTTGGCGAGGTAAGATAAATGGCGATTAATACCCAAAAGTTTTTGCCTTCCGCAAAAGGGGGAGCACTATCAAAAGTTAATAATAATATTATTAAAGGTTCCTCATCTATAGGATTTACTAATAAGTCTGTTGAAAATCTTGGTATTGTTCGTGTTAAAGTAATTCAAATTGATGATATATTAAAAGGAACTCTAGCAGCAGATAAGAAAAAACTGAATGAAGAAAAGAAAAAAGAGAGTTCTGAGAGACGTGAAAAAATAGAAGAAAAATTAGAAACAAAACCAAACGCAGAAAAGGGCAAAATAAAAATGCCTAGTCTGCCTAGAATGGGATTTTTGGATTGGGTAAAGAACTTTATTGGAAATATTATTCTTGGATATTTTGCAGTCAGACTAGTAGATCATTTGCCAAAGATAATACCTATTGTAAAGTTTTTGGGTAAGGCAACTGATTTTGTTCTTGGTGTTGGTGGAAAACTTTTAGATGGTCTTGTAACTTTTATTGATTGGGGATATAAGGCTTATGATGCTACTCGTGGATTTATAAAAAATCTTTTTGGTGATGATGGCGCAAAACAGTTTGATCAACTATCTAGTTCATTAAATCAGTTTTTAAATCTTGCTATTATCGCAGGAATGGCTGTTGCTGGTTCTGGTGGATTTGGTGGTGGGAAGGGACGTGGTACTGCGGTAAGACCTGGCGGAAAACCTAAGGTTACTACAAGTGGTGGTAGAACAGTAGGGAGACCTGATGTAAGAAATCCTTTTAGACAAAGACCTAAAGTAACAGTTGGACGTGGTGGTAATAGAGCACTTCTTTCTTCGGTAAGACCATTTTTAAAAAGGATTCCTCTTCCGGTAGTTGGAGCACTGATTGATTTTGGTTTGTCTGTTGCTCTTGGAGAGAACCCTGGAAGAGCAGCATTTAGAGCAATTGGTGCAGGACTCCTTGGTGCTGTTGGTGCTGCTGCAGGAACCGTTGTGCCTGTTGCTGGAAACTTTATTGGGGGATTGTTAGGGGGTGTTGCTGGTGATGCTATTGGTGGTGTCTTATATGATTTTCTTTTTGGTGGTAAGTCTTCATCCGCGAAAGGAAAGACTGTTAAGAAAGCAGGCGGCGGAATAACAAGATCTGGAAGACCTCAGCGTGGAGTAAGAAGAACACTAACAAGAAAAGCAAAATATAAAAGAAAATTAGTACCAAAAAAACCTGGTGATGTTGAGGCAACTTCTCCTGGTTCTGATGTTGGTGGGGAGCAAAAATTATTTGGGTTATTTCCAAATCCCTTTAAAATGATGCAGGAAAAAGCAAATGAATTAATTAATCCATTTAAAATGATTCAAAACGCGGGTAAGAATCTTGGAGATAGTGATTACTTTGGACCAATACTTGCAATTACTTCTAAGATACTTTTGGGGCAAAAACCAACACAAGAAGACTATAAAAATGTTGGTCTTGGAATTAATATGTTGGTTGCAAAAGGAATAGATGATGGGAAATTAAAGGGTGGTCTTGCTGCTTTTGCTGAGGGTGGATTTGTTGATCCTAAAACACTAGATGCCATTGCTCAAGGTGGTGATATTAGTGATTGGGTAGCAAAAGCATTTAAGGAATCTACTGAGACAAATTCTCAGAAAACGCTGAGGGAAATACAGGAAAACTTGAGACTTAGGAAACCCGGAGGAGATGAAAAAACTGCTCCAAGTGCGGAAGATATGGGAGAAGGTGGAGGAGTTCAAGTTTCTAGTGATAGTGAAGATTTTTGGTTGCTTGCTACAGCAGCAATGTTTGAAAATTCTCATCCACAAGGTTCTGCAGATGTTGCTCAAGTGATTTATAATAGAACACAATATCCTGCTTGGAATGCCCCTACTATCAAAAAAGCAATATTAAATCCTGGTCAATTTCAACCAGTTAGACAATATGGTGGTACTGATGCTTGGTCAAAAATAAAAACAAAACAAGATGCTATTAGGTTTTCTAAAACTCACGGTAAAACACAGGAACAACTTGAGAGAGTTGCTGCCGCTTTATTAGATACTAATAAACAACAATCTGCTAGACAATTTGTTGGAGCAAGAGACAGTTTTAGAGCAGATGCTTATGAAAAAGCAAATAATCATCTTGCAAACGAGACAGAAAAATCAAGGCACGGGCATACTTTTGGATTTGAACCTGGTGGGGCAATGATAGGACAATTTAAGGCAGGTAAATTAAGTGCAGCGCAGGTTAATGCTAATATAAAAGGAGAAACATCTTATTCTAGTGATGTTGGTTCTGGTTCTGGGAATTGGAGATTTGGATTAACTGGAAGAACATATATGTCTCAACCTAACTGGTCTCACGCACACTTTCAATCTTTTGATGGATCTGTTGATACTTTAGTAAGGGATGGAGTTCCTTTAATCAAAAAAATGGCAGGATCTGGGTTAAAACCAGAACTTTCTGACGGAACTCCTATATTAGCAAATAAAAATAATGATTACTATGTTAATCTGATTAGAAAAGGTCAAGCAATGCATACTCATTCTGGCAGGAAAGCTGCATTTGATGTTAATATGCCCGGATTCCCTTTGGTTCCTTTTAGACTTACTAATTTTCAAAATGATCCTGGTGGTGGTGGAAATTATGCAACCGTTCCTGGATCCGGTAAAACCGTATTGATGCATATGAGTAGTAAATTGAATGGTTATGATAAAGGTGGATTTACTAAGTCATACCCTCATATTGCAAAAATTGCTGAGAAGGGAAGAGAGTTTGTTATTGATGCAGATTCTACTGCTGCAATTGAAGGAACTTTTCCAGGTTTCTTAGATGCTATTAATAAGGCAAAATATAAAGATGCTATAAATGTTTTAAGTAATTTTGCTTCGTATGAATCTGGGTCTGAGCAAATTGTAATTGTACCTAATACTCAAATTGTTGCGGGAAGTGGGGATGCTTATGAAGGTGGGGGAGGTTTGATGATTTCTTCTAACGAAAGTGAATCCGATCCATTTGACTCTCTTTATGTTGGTGGTTAAATATAAGTAAGAGGTAATAACAAATGGCGAATTTCATAGCAACTAAAAGCGCAGAATCTTCTTATATACAGAGACTAGATGTAGTTTCTAATAAGGATCAAAGTAAAACTGCGAGCGTTGTGAATGGTGCTGTTCGTCTAATGTATTATGAAAGTATTCTGCAGGATACTATTAAAGCAACTTATACTTTTGCTGATACTGGAAATTCGGTTGATGATAAAACAGTAGTAGATGGTTTGCCTATTGTTGGGCAGGAAAAAGTATATTTGAAATTTACTGATAATAATGAAGTTACTTTAGACTTAGTTCTTTATGTGAATAAAGTTTCTCCAATTTCAGAAGATACTACAAAATCTATGATTCAATTGGAATTAGTTTCCAAAGAATTTATTATGAATGAAAAAATTAGACTCAATGAAAGATTTGATGGTAAAATTTCCGAACACATTAAGCAGATTTTAACGGACCAAAAATATCTTTCCACGGGCAAAAAAGTTGATATTGAAGATACATCTAATAACTATAATTTTATTGGAAATAATAGAAAACCATATTATGCTTTAAATTGGTTGTCTAAAAAAGCAGTCCCTAATTTTTCAGAAGCGACTGGAAATACTGCGGGATATTTTTTCTTTGAAACTACAGATGGATTTAAATTTAAGTCTATAGATTCTTTATTAAGCCAAGAAAAGAAAAAGTCTATTATATTCAACCAAACACCAGACTCTAGGGGAGATAATGTTCCTTCTGGATATGATGTTAAAGCACTTGATTATTATAAAGATAATAGAGTTGATGTCCAAGAAAAATTAAAAATGGGAGCATTTTCAACTCGCACAGTTTTATTTGATCCCTTTAGTTGTTATTATGAAGTTATTACTCCAAATGCAAAAGAAAAAGAAAAATCTTTAAAACTAGGAGGAAAGGAACTTCCAACTTTAAACCCAGAATTTAACCGACTTGGCAGTAATAAAGAATTTTCTAGGACAACTTATTACTTATTGGATAAAGGAACATTACCCTCTGGGAACACTCAACAGCAACTTAGTAAATCCAAAGAAGAAAATTTTGAATATAAGAATATATTAAATCAATCTATAATGAGATACAATCAATTATTTTCTTTAAAGAGTACTATTACTATCCCTGGAGATTTTTCTTTGCACGCTGGGGATGTTGTTTTTGTAGATGCTAAAGAATTGTCGATTAATGATGAAGAGGTAAATAAGGAATATGGTGGTCTATATATTATAGCAGATTTATGTCACTACATTTCCCCAAAAGAAACTTATACTAAATTAAATTTGGTTAGAGATTCTTTTGGTAGAGTTGGCAATCACACTTCTGGTAAAGTACCATTATGACTAACAAAAGTCTTCAACAACATATTAACGATGATATTGATGAATTAAACGATTCTAATGTTAGTAGTCAGCGTCGTCGTCATTTGAGCGATGAACTCAATGCACTTGAGCAGTATCAAGTAAATCACCCAGACGAAGATTATGATCCAACTTCACTTGAATTGTATTGCGACTCTCACCCAAATGCTCTTGAGTGTAGAATATATGAGGATTAATAAGTAATGGAAGGTGGGTCTTTATTTAATCCTGGATTTCTAGGATCTCATTTTTATTGGTGGATCGGACAGATCGCTGATGATTCAACTTGGAGAGACAATATTATTCCTGGAAAATTTGAAAGTAAAGATCAAGTTCCTGGGTGGGGTCGTAGATATAAAGTTAGAATAATTGGATTGCACGATCGGGAGGAGACTACAATTCCTTCCGATCAACTTCCTTGGGCACAAGTGATGTATCCAATCACCGCTGGGGGAGGACAGGCAGCAGCATCTGCAACTCCAAATATTCGGCAGGGTAATTTTGTTTTTGGATTCTTTTTAGACGGGCAAGACCAACAAGTTCCTGTTATAATGGGGGTTCTTGGAAATAATGCTCAGACCGTATTGGGCACACAAACTGGTACAGATAAAACTAATTTTGGTCCCACTAGTGGATTCGCAACTCCTGCAAATGGAGACAAAGATTTAAATATTAAAGTACCTGCAGAGGCACTGGTCACAAACAAACCAAAATCAACAGAGCAATCTGCGGAGTGTTCTCCCCCTCCATCTGGAGTTGCGTTAAATCAATATGGTCTAAGATCAGATCTTCCTTTATCAAAAGCACAATTTCAAGATCAACAAAGAGCTATAATAGAAGCGGAAGCGAGAATAAACTCCGGTCTATTGAGACAAGAGGATAGGGCGGCATTTATTCAATCTGAAGTAGCAAAGGGAATTAAAAATAGATGCCAAGAATCAAATTCTTCAACTTCTCCTTCTCAACCTGGTGCAACTAGAGAACAACCAGATAATCCGCACGAATTAAGTGCAGCTGATGTAATTCGTAATGAAAAAATGTTAAGAAAGGTTCCTCTTTCTAGTCCTTGTAAGAAGCAAAAAACAGATCTAAAAAATATACAAATAGTAATTGAGAATCTTACAAAAGATATTAATAAGGTTCAGCAAGCAGCAAACAGTTATATTGATGCAGTATCTACTAATCTAAATGAATCTAAACTAAAATCATTAATAGATTCTGCTGCGTCAAAAATTGCATCCTATATGAAAAGTATCTTTGAGCAGGTTAAAGCATATGTGATTAAAGAAATGAATTCTAGAATTTCTAAAATAGTTGATAAAATATTCCCAAATCAAAGAAATAAAGTTTTAAAGTTAAAGGATAAAAGCACAAGTAAAATTGTTTGTCTTTTTAATAAAATAGTTGGAAAATTAGTTGGTTTGATAGGATCATTCTTGGGTAAATTATTTAAAGATGATTCTGGCAATTTAAAAAAAGTTGCACCAGAAGAAGGAACTGCTCCAGTTGTTCCAATTTGTTCAGTTGAGCAACTTACGGGAAATGTATTGGGAAATGTAATTCAAGAAATTACTGAGGGAGTGGATGCCGCAATATCTCCTATTGGAAATTTAGTTTCAGAATCTTTGGGTTCTTATGTTGAACTTGGGGGAAGTGCTTCTGGAGATTCTAATTCTTTTCCTTTGAATTCATTGTTATATTCTGATTCTTCTGCATATGTTTCTGGTAAAATTGATTCTCTTGCTGGACAGACTTCTAGTTTTATTTTTGGACAGATTGATTCTGCAACTGGGGGCGTAAGTCAGCCTTTAACCAATGTTGCAACAATATTAAATCAGTCTTCATCTTTACTCGATGGAATAACTGGAAATATGACAAGTGCTTTGGGATTTGTAAATTCTGTACTGCAATTCTTTAGTTGTGATGAGGAGGAATCTTGCCCAATCAATGATTATCACACTTTCCAGAATGGTGGAGGAGCATCTAAATCTATCGATCAGCCAGTTTTAGATAATGTGTCTAAAAATATAAATCAAAATTCGGAAGTTTCTAAGAAAGAAATTCCTTTTGCACAACCTTCTAAACAAACTGTATCTGGATTTACTGTTGGAGCAAATTCAAACATTGGATAGTCATACTAAATACTTTTAATAAAAGAAAGAAAAAATAACAAGATCAATATTATATGGCAAGACAAAGCAGTTTATTAGGACCAACACCAAGATCTGCCATAACTGTAGGATACGTTGATCCTACTTTAGGATATATTGATAATGTTTCTATTAATGATGCAAATAAATACGCGCAAGTAAATCCAGGAACTGTTTTTATTTTCTTTGATGGTGATAATAATCTAAGATTTTTAACAATTACAGAAGTAAATTCTTTAACTTATTCTGATTTAATTTCTAATAATAAGTGTGATAATAAACCACAAAAATGCGGACCTCCTGTTATTAATTTTTTTGGAGGTGGTGGAGTAGGGGCCTCAGCAAATCCTATTATAGGCGCAGATGGATCATTACTTGCGGTTGATATAATTTCTGGAGGATTCGGATATAAATTTCCACCTAAAGTTTCTGCAGAAGATTTTTGTCAATTTGGAAGTGGTGCAGTATTAAGATCTTCATTAGGAGAAACCGCTACTATTTTAGAAACTTATGAGGATGAAGAAGATTTTGAAGAATATGTAATAGAAGAAGAAGAGGGTGATGGTGTAGTTGAATGGGGACCTGATGGAGAAATTTTAGGCGAATGGAATGCAGATAATTATGATTTTGATAATGAAAATGATCCAATTGCAGATGAGATTAAAAAGTATCAGAAAGTTCTTATAGAGAAACCTTTTTGGACTACTAGAAAAAGCAAACCGTCTAAAATAACTTCTTTAGATGAATCTTATGATTCTTATGATGTGACTCATCCCTCTTGGAATGAGTTTATGAATAAGTATGCGATTTCTCCAGTACCATCTTCAGATTTTCCTGGAAGTGATTATTCTGGAAGAGTCTTTACTTTTGAATGGATAGAAGAATTTCCATATGATGGGCAATATACTTTTAATGGACTTTGTGATAATATAGCAAAAGTTTATCTTGACGATTCTTTACTTGTAGATAATTTAAACGGATTTAATAGTCCAGTAACATCTTTTTCTATAAATATCACAGAAGGTTTTCACGTAATTAGAGTTGATTTATTAAATATTCCTGTCCCACAAACATCTAGTTCTTCTACTTCTCCAAGTAGCACTCAAGTATCAAAAATAAGTCCTAAATTTGTAAAAAAAGGAAAAGATTTTTTTATAGAAGTTGAAGGAACTGGCACCGGAAAGGTAACTATTTTAGTTGATATAAAAGATTCTCCTACAATTGCAGGTGTTGCTGCAAAGGAAATTATAATTCCTTCAGAGGAAGGTAATATTAAATTTACTAGAGAAGGATCCTCAAGTGGATCTGATTTATTAATAAAAACTGAAGAAAATATAAGAAAAACTGCTAGATTTGCTGGAGGAAAAACTTATGGACCTATTAAAATTGTTGGAGCATCGTTAAATGTTCTAGACCCGCAAGTAAAAGGTAATAGTAAAATTGCGTTGTATGATGCTGATGGAACTGATCAAAATATTCAGGTAAGTATTGCTGATGTCGTCAATGAACAAAATGTATTAAAGGTAAATGGGATTCAGATAACGCAAAATTCCCCAGCATCCACACCAACTTCATATCAAATACCAGGAATAAAGTTTGTTCAGAAAAATAACCAATATTATGTTGAAGTATCTGGTACCGGTGAAGTTAAAGCAAAGATTAAAATGGAGGTTAATGATAATCCATATATTGCTGATATTGCTGCTTCTGAAATAATTTTGCCTACAGATTCGGGAAATGTTTCTTTTAAGAGAACTAAACTATCTCAGATAGACACTTTTACTTCTTCATTTATTTCTTATCTAAAAGAAGAAACAATAACGAAAAATGTAAGTTTCACTGGTGGTAGATTATATGGACCGATACAGATTATAGGTAGTAGTTCTACTCAAAAAATAACGGGTTCAAAAAGATTAGACTTATATGATTTGGATGGAAATGATGCAAATATTAAATTTGAAATTTTTAGCATAAATCCAATTAGTTCTAAAGATTCATCAATAACTGTTGGAAATGTAGTATCTTCAGCATCTTGGAATACAAATCCGATGGGAATTTCTATGTCTATAGATGCTCCTGATCCACCAATTCCAGTAGAACCAATAAAAAAACAGACTGGTAGATGTCCTTCTAATCCAATATGGTCTACAAGATTTTCTGGAGCAACTGCAAGTTGGTATCCTGTTAAATATGAAGTTCCAAATACCTGGAGTAAGTTTATGAACAGGTATGCGGTTTCTCCAGTCCCACCTTCAAGTGATCCTGGGAGCGATCAATCTGGAATAACTTTCTCTAATACTTGGAATGTAAATATTCCATATGACGGGTTTTATGCATTAAAAGGAACCGCAGATAATTCTGGAAGAGTTTATGTAGATGGGATTTTAGTGACATCATTAAATGGATTCTCTGTAAATAATCCTACAATTAGTAAAGTTTTTATTACGGAAGGACCTCATACGATTACTGTTGAAGTTTTAAATTTTCCTCAAGATGTTTTTAGTACAGTTGATAAAAAAATATTCAGTACTCAAGATTGGAGATCTCCAACACAATCTGAATTTGTTGATGTTGTTTTTAGAGTTTATGGTGAGGGTAGAAATAGTAATAAAATGAAATTTTCATTTACTTCGGAAGATAAGTCTAGTACATTTACTATTAATGGTGCATATTCTTCTGGAACTTATAGAACTGAAACAATTAAAGTAAAAGCAAATACTAATTATACAGTTGTTGCTACTTCTTCTCTTGGGACTGTAGAGCAAGGTGTTATTTCAAATGGTAAAAAAAATAAAGAAGGTGGTCTCCAAGAGTCTAATCGTATTTTTGGAGACCGGATTGCATCTGACAATGATAATGATGATATGCAAATTACTGTAGAGTCTGGTACATTTGTCCCTTCTAATAAAAGAAATGCAAAAAATAGTGGTAGAAGTACATATGACCTTACTTTTAAAGTTGGGACTCAAAATTTGACTTCAGTTGCAAACATTGGTGGGGTTAGTTATTCTGGACCTCCATTATTTGCCCATCAGGATAGATTTTGGAGTGATAATTTTATGAATAATTACTCTGTTTCTCCAAAAGTTTTTGTTAATATATCACAACCAGAAAATCCGGTGATAGGAAAATATACTTTAACTTGGAGTAATGTTGATTTTCCAGAAAGTGGTACATATAAAATAAATTTTCAAGCAGACAATACGGGGACTTTGAAAATAGATGGTCAACAAATTGCAACATCTACTGACTTCTCTGGAAATCCTATTCAATATATCGCAAATGTAACCCAAGGAAAACATACTGTTAGTGTTGAACTTGAAAATGTTCAACAACCTTTGGATAATAAAAATTCTTTTATATTTAAGAATAATCCAATGGGAGCTGCTGTACATATTACTAAAGACATTAATACTCTTAATCCAAATGCTGCTTCTTGGGCCAGATCAAATCCAATTGGAGTTTCTGCTGTTCTTATATCTCCCCCTTGCCCTAAGGAAATTGGTGGTAGGGGAGTTGTTGATGAAGTAATAGTTGAAGATCCTGGAAATGGATATTTGCCACCAGACCCTACAGGACAAACATATCCAGTAACCCTTGAATTGACTGATGTTGTCGTAACCGATCCTGGAATTAATTATAACTGTGGAGTTGATGAAATAAAAATAGTTCCAGATAATGGAGCTAAACTATCGTATATTTGTGATTCTTTTGGTAGGATCTTGGATGTTGTTGTAGATGAACCTGGGAGAGGTTTTACTTCATACCCAAATATTTTTATGCAGTCTCCTACGCAACCTACCGGAGTTAATGCATCTTTCATTCCAGTCTTTAGAGTTGTAAGAGATCCTATAGAAGTTCCTGAAGATAAATTAATCCAGGTGACTGACTTAGTTGGACTTAAGCAGACTGGATATGTTGATGGTCGTGCATATTATGGGGCAGTTTATTATGATAATGGAGTTAGATATGCTGGTTATTATAAGACAACTGGAACTCAAATTATAGTTTATGATACTCTGCAGGAAAGTATAACTGCTAATATAGTTACTCCTCCAAGTGCCATTGAAGTATCTGGAACTGATGTTTCTTCTAATGATCCAAGATTAAATATTCCAAGAACTTTTGGAACGACAACAGAATTGTGATGGTAAATAGTAGTATAATTTATAAATGATATATGGCGACACCTCAAAATATAAAAAATACACGGGTAGGATCTCCTAGAAGCGAGGCATATGCTACTGGAGCATTGCCTGATAATAATAGATCAAAGAAGACTTATACTACAGTTCGTTATGGAAATGATCATGGATCTATAAGTTTCGGTCATATTCATAAGCAAGCAGACGTTGTTGCGGATGTTTTACTTCAGGCTTCTGATGGAAGACACTCTATAATGATGGATAAGGATGGCCCCAGAAAAGGTGGGACTACTATGTTTGCCCCAGGAGTTTTTCAAATTCAATGTGGTGATGATAAAAGTGGAGATGAAAATGCTTTGGTTCTTACTTCCATCAATGGAGATATAATTATTAGGGCTGAAAATGGTAGAGTTCGTATTGAAGGACTTGACATTGATTTAATTGCAAAAGGTCCAGACAATACTAGAGGAAATATACAAATTAAAGCGGAGGGGGGGAATCTCAATCTTAAAGCAAATAATATAACAATTGACGGAACTTCTTCATATAAACTAGTCACCACTGGTCAGGCACAAATAACAGCAAATTCTACTATGAAGATATATAGTTCAGTGATTCAGGGTGTGACAGATGCTGTTGCAAATAGAGATTCTAAAGTTGGTGGAAAGGATGTATATAGATCTCAAACTAAAGTAAAATAGGAGAAATAAATGGCTTTTTTGATGGATGATAATGCCGTAGGTGGACAATTTGTATGTGGAGCAGGAAAACCAGTTGCGTTGGGAGTGGGAGATTCTAAGATAAGGGGGTCTGCTTATGTTGAAGGACCTATGCAAGTTGGTAAATCAAGTGACCACAAAGTTCCCCGTGCTACTGTTCTTATAGGAAGACTTAATAACTCTGATGCACCATCTGCTTTATATTCTCTTTGGGTTAGATTATATTCAAGATTTCAGAACTTCGTTAGAATTGATGTTTTATTGAAATGTAAGTTCATTGAAGCAAAAATTGTAAGAACCCAAGTTCTTCAGGCATCAATAAAGAATTTTGTAATTGATCACCCAACTAAAGAAGGGAAAAAATTAGTTCATACTTGTTTAGAGGGACCTGAAAATGGAGTTTATGTTCGTGGGAAATTGGTTGATGAATCTGTAATTGAATTGCCAGAATACTGGACTAAGTTGGTTGATGAATCTTCAATATCAATTTCTATTACTCCACTAGGAAATTCCCAAGATATTTTTGTATCTAAGATAGAAAATAATAAAATATACTTACAAGAAAAAGAATCTATGCCAATAAGTTGCTTTTATCATATATTTGGTACAAGAAATGATGTCGAAAAGTTAATAACGGAGATTGATGAATAATGGCTTTTACGTTTGAAAAGTACGGTACTTTTACTGGACCAGGAACTCCATTTGAATATAGAGATAATGATGATTTTGATGTTAGTAGTTATGATGGATCTCCTTTTAATCTAAGTGATGTTTCTGTTTGTCTGGTGAATAAGTCGGAGTCTCCTGCAGACTATACTTATATGCACTTGAATGGGACAAGCACATCAACTCTTACTTTAGAAAGAAGTAGGGGAAATATCCCGTCTTTTTTTGTTAATGCAAATAGAACAACTTTTAGTGGTGAAGTTTTTTCTAATGGTGGTGGGCATAGACTTTCTGCTAAAAAGAATTTTGATATTCCGCATCCAAATAAACAGGGATGGAGACTCAGGCATACTTGCATAGAGGGTCCTGAAAATGCCGTTTATTTCAGAGGAAGACTTACTGATTCAAATGTAATTGAACTTCCAGAGTATTGGAGAGGATTTGTTGATCCAGAAAGCATCACTGTTAATTTGACACAAATAGGATCTCAACAAGATCTTATAATTGAAAAGATTGAGTGGGGGACTAAAATTATTATTAAATCTGGGTCAAGCTCTTCTATAGATTGCTACTATATAGTGTATGCTAATAGAATTGATGGGGAAAATTTAATAGTAGAGTACGAAGGAAATAGTCCTGCAGACTATCCTGGCAATAATGATGAGTACTCTATTGTTGGTTGGAATTATGATGTAAGACCTTAATTTTTTTTCTAGTATCCTCATGCCACGTACCAGTCAAACTTTTTACTACTCTAGAAAATATACAGTTGATACTAGTAAAGAATATGATTCAAGTGCTGTAAATATTTTTGATGATGCTGGATTTTCTCTTGCTGTTTCTGTGGGTGGGACAGTAGGAATTTCTACAACTTTGATTGTTGGTATATCGACTTCTGGTATTACTACAGATCATTATATACGGGAAATTAGTGAAATAATCCAACCAGGAACAAAAGTAATATCAATCCAGAATGGAAGTTTAGTTATTAATCAAGAGTCTTTAAATAATGTTTCCATATCGACGACTCTTGGGTTTGGTACTTATCCTGCATACTCTATTCCAGAACCATTTGCAAATCTTCAACAGGATAATATATTAGTAAATAATAATTTATTTTTACAAGGTCCAATTTATGATAAAACAGATTATAGTGGGGTACTTGGAGAAATACTTTTAACTGATGGAACTTCAGTATTTTGGAGAGATATTTCTGGTTTAGGAACACCTCTGCAAACTATAGGTGTTTGGGATGAGAATTTATTCAAAGGAATTGTTGCTAATTTAAATTTCTTTGATGGTAGTGATCCTAATAATTTGGTAAAAGCTGAAATCAGTGGTATTAGTAGTAAATTTGCAAATATTACTGTATCTGATAGATGGACATTAACATCTTCAGATACTGCTAGTAATGCTGTTAGTTCAGATGTTTATAGGAATAGTAAAGTCGGTATTAATAACTATGTTCCCGAATATTATCTTGACGTTTCTGGTGACCTTAGAGTTACTGATATTGTAAGATTTACTAGTACACAGCAGTCTATTAATTTTTCTTCTGGCGCTTTAGTTGTAAATGGTGGTGTTGGGATTGGTAAAAATCTTAATGTAGGAGGAAATCTTATTGTTGTTGGAACAGCAGATATTTTTGATGATACTACAATTGATGCTTCTTTGGATGTTACTGGTGATGCATATATTCAACTTCAATTAGAAGTTGATTCTTATGTTGATGTTGGAGATTATTTAATTGTACGTTCTACAGAAGATTCTTCAGGTATAGGTACTGGTGCTCTTGTAGTTGAAGGTGGAGTTGGAATTAAAAAGAGTTTAAGTATTGGTAGTTCAGTCTCTATAGGAAGTTCTACTGATTCTATAAGTAAAGATACTGGTGCTCTTGTAGTTGAAGGTGGAGTTGGAATTAAAAAGAGTTTAAGTATTGGTAGTTCAGTCTCTATAGGAAGTTCTACTGATTCTATAAGTAAAGATACTGGTGCTCTTGTAGTTGAAGGTGGAGTTGGGGTTGAAAAGAGTTTAAGTGTAGGAAGTTCTGTTTTTATAGGAAGTTCTACTGATTCTATAAGTAAAGATACTGGTGCTCTTGTAGTTGAAGGTGGAGTTGGAATTAAAAAGAGTTTAAGTATTGGTAGTTCTGTTTCTATAGGAAGTTCTACTGATTCTTCAGGTATAGGTACTGGTGCTCTTGTAGTTGAAGGTGGAGTTGGAATTAAAAAGAGTTTAAGTGTAGGAAGTTCTGTTTTTATAAGTGGAACTTATTCTTCTGTTGATAAAGATTCTGGTGCTCTTGTTGTTGAGGGTGGTGTTGGAATAGAGGAGAATTTAAATGTAGGAAATGATTTTTATCTTTCTGGAGATGCAGAAATCATAGGAACAGTTGATGTTCTTTCTGGAAATTCTTCTAATGATAAGGATTCTGGTGCTGTTGTTATAACTGGTGGTCTTGGTGTTGGAGAAAATATTAATGCAGGTGGATATATTACTGTTGGTAGTGTCCAAGAATCTACAAGCAAAGATACTGGGGCATTAATTGTTGAGGGTGGAGTTGGAATTGAGAAAAATTTAAATGTAGGTAAAGATGCTACTGTAAATTCTACTTTAAAAGTTGGAGTAGCAGGCACTGTAATAACAACTACTGCAATAGGATCTGTTGGATTTGGTACTACTTCTCCGAGAAGAGATATTGAATTTAATAATAAAGATGTATTTTTTAATCAGGGTGCGATTTATGATTCAAATGAAAATGTAGGATTTAGGTCAGAGCAATATCAAGTTCCTAGGAATGTTTTAACTACAGTTGGGGTTGATACTGGCGGAAATATTATTGCGGGAAGATTTTTTGATGCAGCAAATTTAATTAGAATTAATTTAGATTTTATTGCAAATGAATCTATTGGATTTTTAACTAGCACTGATTATAAAAATCCTCCATTTACAGTTGTCAATTCCTCTGGTATTGCTACTGATCCCGTAAATTGTAAAGATGATATTAAGAGTATATTAAAAGCAATTACTTATGATATTACTCGCGGAGGGAATTCCCAATCAGTAGGAGCTGGACTTTCTTATTATAGTGGAAATACTTTAGTTCATATTGGTGGAACTGATACTAATGGATATTCTGTAAAAGATGCGACAATAGTTGCTATCACTACAGCGTCTCAACTTGCAAGATATGTAATTAATAATGTAGATCCACCAAAATCATATCAGAGTATTGGATCTAGTATATTTCAAATAAAAGATTTTACAATTCAAGATGATCTTTCTGTTGGATCTAATTCGAATTTAAATGGATGTGTAAATGTTGCTTCTGCAATAGCGGTTTGTGCAGGGATTGTAACAACAATTATACGTAATGGACCTTCAGCATCTCCAAATAGAACTTACCCTGATGGAAAAATTATTTGGGCACCTGCTGGAGCAGATTCTAAGAATCTTATTTACGTGTCTAAGTATGGAAATGATGATAATAATGGAAGAACAGAGGGATCTGCAAAATTAACAATTGGTGCTGCTGCTGCAATTGCACAACCCGGTGATACTATTATGGTTCGTTCTGGATTTTATATTGAAGAAAATCCAATAGGTTTAAGAACTGATGTTTCAGTTAGTGGTCAAGACTTGAGATTAGTTACTGTTTGTCCTCAATATGATGATGATGTTTTTTATGTTAGAAGAGGATGTTTGATTGAGAACTTGAGTTTTGCTTTTGGTAAAGTACCTTTTTATGCTGGAGAAACTGTGGTTCCGATTTCATTTAAAAAAGGAGCAGCAGTAGCATTCCCTCCTCCTATAGGTATTGGTGGAGCAAGGAGTGGATATTTAGATCCTGGTCCAGCTAATGAAGGTCCTACCGGAAGATGGAGATCACCCTATATTAGAAACTGTACTAATTTTATGGGCGGAAGTATTGGAATGAAAATAGATGGCGATCATTCTACAACGCTAGATCCAAGTAATCTTTCAAATGATCTTAAATGTATGGTTTGTGATTCATTTACTCAATATAATGAAAATGGAATTGGTGTATCAATTACAAATAATGGGTATGCTCAATTAGTTTCTATTTTTACAATTAATTCTCATATTGGAATTTATGTAGATAGTGGTGGTTCTTGTGACCTTACAAACTCCAATTCTTCTTTTGGTAATTTTGGATTGGTTGCAGTCGGACTTGGAAGAACTGAATTTTTTGGGAAAGTATATAATTCTCCTCAAAATTTCCAAGATCCACCTACTAGATCTCAAAATGGAGTTAATGCTGGAAGTGATAAAGTAACTTTCTTTGATGTTAAAGATGAACTTGGACGATATAGAAAACCATTTGATGGGCAGGCATTATTCTTTGAAATTGATCTGAGCAAATATCCAGACACAGTAGTTCCAAATAAAAGTGTTCCTAATATATTAGATCAACCAATGAAAGATGTACAAGAAATTAAAGTTCTTAATGGTGGATCTGGATTCAGTGCTGCTGCTCCCCCAACAGTTTTAATTCGTGATGCTGATGATCTTTCTCAATCACCGAAAGGTCCTCAAGGAATTATTGCTGAGTTGAGTCCAACTGTTGATCCTGTTACTGGATCAATAGTTGCTATTGATGTTGTGAATAGTGGAAGAAATTATTTACCAACTCAAAATCTTGAAGTTTTTATTCCAGATACGGGAAATACTGGTGTCGCGGCGACAGTTATTACTCGTCCAATTTATTACACTGTTGATTCTGCTACTGATCCAGTTTCGGTTGGTATTGGTTCAGTTACTACTGTAACATTTAATCAATTCATTCCTTATGAGTTATTTGGAGATGAAGATGTTTCTTTCAAAAGAATCAGTCGTATTTTGACCAGTTCTCATTCCTTTGAATACATTGGATGTGGAACAGATATAAATAAGGCAACACCCTTTGTTGGGGCAGTTCCTATAAAAGAGAATGAAGTTGTTGCTTTAGATGGAGCACAAATTCCATTTACAAGTACTGATCAAAAAGGAAATTTTGATATTGGTGAAGGATTCCAAATTAATCAGCCAACAGCGACGATTAGAGGAAGAGATTTTAGTAAAGCAATACAGGCGGAAGTAACTCCACTCATACTGGCATTGAGATAAAAAATGGCAATAGCACCACTTAATAAATTTTTAACAATTGCAGTTCCTGTTGCTCCAGGAGAGCAACTTATTTACACTACCCCAACGGGAGTATCTGCGATTGTTCTTTATGCGCAAGTATCTAATGTGGGGATAGGAACATATCCAACAGTTACTTTTACGCATAGAAGAAAAAGTACAGGATCTAGAACATTTGGAAATATTAGAGACACTAGAATTATTAAAAATGCAGAAATTCCTCCTAGCGATTCATTAATCATTATTGATGGAAGATTAATTTTAGAGAGAAATGCTACACTTATTGATTCTATTTTAATTGAAGGAACTCAGTCTGGAATTGTATCTATTTCTAGTTGTCGATATGATAATACTACGGGAATAACGACTATAACAACATTCAATCCACATAATTTTAATGTCGGTGATGAAATAACTATGAGTGGATTAGCTTTTACTTGTACTGGGTCATTTGGTATTACTACTACAATATACCCATCACCTCAACAATCTTTTACTGTTGATTCCATTATTGGCAGTGTTGGAACATCTAAAACTTTTGTGACTAATTCTGGTGTAGCAATTGGTATTACTCATCATTATGTTAGTGGTGGATTGGTTGGACCTCTTCAAATGGAATTTATTTGCAGCATTCTTGAAAATAGCACGACGTAATTTATATGACTAAAAGATATTTAAGTGGTAGAAATAAGGTAAAACCATTTTCTGGATTAAGTACAGATAGGCATCTTTATCTATATCCAGATGAAGCAGAACCTAATTTAGGATATCCTGGAGAAAAAAGTACAATTGGTATTGCGGGAACTTATTATAAACTTGTAACTCTAGATTCTGATAATTTATATGATAGGTACTGGATTCCAGAAGCTCCCCAAACCTATTTGAATGGGCTTACTATTTTTGATGAGGATGTTGCTTTAATTGCAGGAATTAATAGCGTATCTAAATTGAATTTTAGAGGCAACTCTGTAAATGCAACTATTGATTCTACTGGAACTATTTCCACGATTACCGTATTTGCGCCAGGGGACCCTGGAAATTTTATATACACTAGACTTAATAATAGAAATGATAAAGATTTTTATGCCACTTCTTACATTCAATATGATTATGTAAATTCTAGAGTTGGTATTGCTACTACTTTACCTGATGTTGGATTGGATGTAAATGATGAACTTAGACTTCGTTCTCGTTTATTTGATTTTGAAAATAGTTCTGGCAATCCTGGGTCTATTTTAACGTCTTCTGGCGATGGTGTTATGTGGTCAGCACCATATGAGCTGATGTTCCAAGGTACCCAAGGTACCCAAGGTACTCAAGGCACTCAAGGTATTCAGGGACTTCAGGGAACTCAAGGTCTTCAAGGTCTTCAAGGTTCTGGTGGTATTCAGGGAAATCAAGGCACTCAAGGTCTTCAAGGAATTCAAGGTCTTCAAGGGGTTCAGGGTCTGAGTAATCAAGGAACTCAAGGAACTCAAGGTACTCAAGGTACTCAAGGTACTCAAGGTACTCAAGGAAGACAAGGAATTCAAGGACTTCAAGGTTCTGGTGGAGAAACTGGTATTCAGGGTGCCCAAGGTCTTCAAGGTCTTCAAGGTTTAAGTAATCAAGGTACCCAAGGTACTCAAGGACTTCAAGGCACTCAGGGACTTCAGGGTCTTCAGGGCACTCAAGGTGTTCAGGGTCCAGCTGGAACTATGCAAGGTACTCAAGGTACTCAAGGTCTTCAAGGTCTTCAAGGCACTCAAGGTACTGGAGGTATTCAAGGCACTCAAGGAACTCAAGGTCTTCAAGGTCTTCAAGGTTCTGGTGGTATTCAGGGAAATCAAGGAACTCAAGGTCTTCAAGGTCTTCAAGGAACTCAAGGTTCTGGTGGTATTCAGGGAAATCAAGGTACTCAAGGCACTCAAGGTCTTCAAGGTCTTCAAGGTTCTGGTGGTATTCAGGGAAATCAAGGCACTCAAGGCACTCAAGGTCTTCAAGGTCTTCAAGGTTCTGGTGGTATTCAGGGAAATCAAGGCACTCAAGGCACTCAAGGTCTTCAAGGTCTTCAAGGTCCAGCCGGAACTATGCAAGGCACTCAAGGCACTCAAGGCATTCAAGGTCTTCAAGGTCTTCAAGGTCTTCAAGGTCCAGCCGGAACTATGCAAGGCACTCAAGGCACTCAAGGCACTCAAGGTCTTCAAGGAACTCAAGGTTCTGGTGGTATTCAGGGAAATCAAGGAACTCAAGGTCTTCAAGGTCTTCAAGGTACTCAAGGAAGACAAGGAATTCAAGGACTTCAAGGTCTTCAAGGAGTCCAGGGGTCTGGTGGAATAAAGGGTGATGACGGTATTCAAGGCACTCAAGGCACTCAAGGCACTCAAGGTCTTCAAGGACTTCAAGGTACTCAAGGAACTCAAGGTCTTCAGGGACTTCAGGGAACTCAAGGTCTTCAAGGTCTTCAGGGTTCTTTAAGTAATTTTCAAGGCACTCAAGGTCTTCAAGGTATTCAGGGTCTTCAGGGAACTCAAGGACTTCAGGGAGAAAGTTTTCAAGGTACTCAAGGAACTCAAGGTATTCAAGGACTTCAGGGAATTCAAGGTACTCAAGGTCTTCAGGGTTCTTTAAGTAATTTTCAAGGCACTCAAGGTCTTCAAGGTATTCAGGGACTTCAAGGTATTCAAGGTTCTGGTGGTATTCAGGGAAATCAAGGCACTCAAGGTCTTCAAGGTCTTCAAGGTCTTCAAGGAACTCAAGGTTCTGGTGGTATTCAGGGAAATCAAGGAACTCAAGGTCTTCAAGGTCTTCAAGGTCGTCAAGGTATTCAAGGACTTCAGGGTTCTTTAAGTAATTTCCAGGGAACTCAAGGTCTTCAAGGCACTCAAGGTCTTCAAGGCACTCAAGGTGGTGGTGGTATTCAGGGAAATCAAGGCACTCAAGGTCTTCAAGGTCTTCAAGGTCATCAAGGTCGTCAAGGTATTCAGGGTTCTTTAAGTAATTTCCAGGGAACTCAAGGAAGACAAGGAATTCAAGGTCTTCAAGGAACTCAAGGTGGTGGTGGTATTCAAGGTAATCAAGGTACTCAAGGTATTCAAGGAATTCAAGGTACTCAAGGAACTCCAGGTGGTAGTGGTATTCAAGGTAATCAAGGTCTTCAAGGTACTCAAGGTCTTCAAGGTTTTCAAGGAACACAAGGACTTCAGGGATTTCTAAGTAATTTTCAAGGTACTCAAGGTATTCAAGGAATTCAAGGTACTCAAGGTACTCCAGGTGGTAGTGGTATTCAAGGTAATCAAGGTACTCAAGGTATTCAGGGTACTCAAGGTCTTCAAGGACTTCAAGGAAGTCTTAGCAATTTCCAAGGTATTCAAGGAATTCAAGGTACTCAAGGTACTCCAGGTGGTGGTGGTATTCAAGGTAATCAAGGTACTCAAGGTATTCAGGGTACTCGGGGTCCTCAAGGAACACAGGGAATTTCTGGACTTTTTGCTGGTATAGGAAACCAGGGAACTCAAGGTGTTCAAGGTCTTCGTGGTCCTCAAGGAGAGGTGGGAATTCCAAATGATGGATTATTAACTTTATCTGCTGGTACTGGAATTACATTAAGTCTCAATCCTACTTTTAGTGCAAATCAAAGTTCAAATAAAACAATTACAATTACTGGAACGGGTATTTCTAATCTAGATATTTCTAGTCTTCCTTTGTTGCCATAAATATGCCAATACAAAATAATGATCTTTTTTTGGTCAGTAGAAATAGTACAAACTATAAAATAGAGGCTCAAAATTTAATGACTGTTCAAGATACTGATTTATTTTTAGTAAGTAGAGATTCGACTAATTACAAAGTTCCTGCATCGGAACTTAGAAAATACTTTGGTGCAGAAGATTTTACTGTAGAAATATGGGGAAGAGGGTTTACAAATCAACAGTATACAGGTAGTAATGGTGGTGCTTCTGCAACTGTTGTTAATGGTGGTGGAGGATATACAAGACTTTCTATGAAAATCCCTTCTTCATATACTTTACAAATAAGACCAATATATTACGCTGGTGGAACCCGTAATACTACACAGTTTGATACTTACGATGGAGGTGCAAGTACCACTACTTCTTCTACTCCAGATACTGGTGGTGCTGCTGCTGGAATTGGTATCAATAATATTTGGTTAGCTGTTGTTGGTGGTGGAGGTTTGGGAATATATCAATATAGTTTTACTAACAGTAATATAACCATAAATGGAAATACCCCATACTTTTATGCTTCTAATGCTAGTTTGGGTAGCGGAACCGGTGGAAAAGGTGGATATAATTTGGCTAATCCAACGGCAGAGCCTGGAATCGGTGCTAGCGCGAATAGTAACATTACCTTTTTTCTTACAACCGTAGCTCCTGGGCAAATCTATGCCTATGGTAATGGAACAATTGGAGGCGAAGGGGGGGCTGGCGCTCCCCCAGGATCTGCGCGACAAGGTGGTGGCGCAAATATAAGAATATGGTATGAAAAACAAATATTAGATGGATTCTTAAATTCTTTTCCAGATATAAAAATGACGTTTCAAAATTCTGCTGACGGATCTCATTTTTCTGCACCAAAGGTTAGAATAACAAGTAGATTAACAGATAATTTTATTGAATATACTACGAATCAAGATGTTTTGGTGAGTAATTTAATAACGCAACTAGTAGGGTGAATGTTTTGATTATTGATGCTTGACAAGAATTTTTAGATCTGTTATGATACATCAGTAATCAAAAGAGATCCGAATGCAAGACGAGTACCTCACACGATGCGTTGTTGATCCAATCAAGCGAACTGTGTATTTGTATTCCAGTGAAGGGACAGAAAAGCAAGTGACCTGCGATACTGTAGATGAGTTTATGAATGTGCTAGAATTTGTTCGTGGGGTTCTTGATGAAGACACTCTTTGTTATGCAAATCCACTCTAAAACCAAAATTGACCTTTAAATCCATTTTTGGTCGAAAAAAATTCCAGCAAAATTTTTACCTTATTACTTTTTCAAATGAATCCTTATCGCATTAATTATAAAGCACTGAAGGAAGAATCAGTGAAAACAACACCAGAAAATGTGAAGGAAGCAAATGAGAATTTGTTTTGTGCAAAGTGGAATTTACCAACTGCAGCAAAACATTGTGGAATGAGTGAAAAAGAAATGCGCTTGACATTCTTCGAGTACTTGAAGTATAATCCAAATACTTACAAACCTTGAAAACTTGGTTTTTCTGCCCCTGTGGCGAAATTGGTAAACGCAGTTGATTCAAAATCAACCGCTTCGGCTTGTCGGTTCGAGTCCGACTGGGGGCACTTGACAATCTAAGGTTCTTGCCTTATGATTGTCTTATAAATGGTTCTGTTGCTTATTGGTTAAATCCTACACCTTATAAGTGTAAGAAGAGAGTTCAATTCTCTCCAGAACCACCTTGGGAGCGTGGTGGAATCGGTAGACACACCTGACTTAAAATCAGTTGGGCATTATGCCCGTGGGAGTTCAACTCTCCCCGTTCCTATGAGGTTTATCCTCTAAATAGTCAAAAGTAAAGGACTATTCTATGAAATACAGAATAGATGCCAAATATGTTTGGTATAATCGAGGAACTGAAATTGTTCTTTTGTATTTCATAACTCAAAT
>Ga0315902_10000979_pt1 | contig 46913 bp, 42 predicted proteins | sample LakEriMetagenome_9_FD_203523 | JGI IMG/M metagenome (GOLD analysis project Ga0315902, IMG submission 203523) | Freshwater fungal communities from buoy surface, Lake Erie, Ohio, United States - Buoy 12 MA117 | ecosystem: Environmental > Aquatic > Freshwater > Lake > Lake biofilm | place: USA...
TTAACCCAACTATCAGCTGACGATAAACAAAAGGTTTTAGAGTATATCGAAAGTTTAATAATTTTAGAAACAACTGTCGATCATGAACAAAGAAATAACGGCCAAGTTTGAAGAGTTTGTAAAAATTGCTTTAGAGGAGATCGACGAGCTCAAAGCGCAATTAAACAGCACAAACGAAAAAAGTGCAAACGAGAAAGAACTTCGTGATGAAGCTTTTGATCATGCATTAAAACAGGCCGCTACTGCTCTTTATGACTCTGATTTTATTAACGACGAATACGACAAACGTAGGTTCGTTAAAAAAGCCAAAGAGGATCATAAATACCTTGCCGAAGTGATTCAAAAGGTTTGCCAAGCTGCAGACGTCGCCGCTTTTGGTTCTGTCGCTAATGTGAAAACGGCAGGCGATGCAGGAGATGATCCCGTTATGCGTAGAGCTTTTGGTTATGATGTGAATTATAATTTGATGGATGAATAAATTATATATTGACGCATAAAGTAAATTTTGAAATAATTTAAATATAACTTCAGCAATACAACTAGAGTTTTCCTTGAACGGAACCGGTCTGAGAGCGGAAGCAAATAGAAACAACAAACAAAAAAGAAAAAATATGATTAATATTAAAAAAGGACCAGGCCTGAGCTTAGGACAAGTTGATAAAGTCGCTAAGCCTGCAGCCTCGGCAGGAACTATTGAAGCAGGTCAAGTTGTTAAATTGCACGCTACTGACGGTACTGCGGTTTTACCCTCTGGTGCATCCGACACTGGATTGCTTGGCTTCGCTATTACGGACTCAACTGACGGTGACGCCATTGAGTCAGGCAAAATTGGAATTCTTCTTCTTGACGGTGTTTCCGTTATCGAGACAGATAAAACTGGCGGTACTGCCATCACTTCCACTAACTTTAACGTTGGCGCTAATCTCACCTGCACTAGCGCAGGTGCTGTTGCTGTTGCAACGGGCAGCGATCGCGTTATCGGTAAAGTTGAAGGCATCCGCAATCTTCCTTCAGTTGAAACCGTTAACGGTGTGAAGGTTCAATCAACCAGAGCGTTCTTAGGAATCAAGCTCGCAGCCATCTAAACTGAGGATTAAATATTATGGAAAAAATCGCTGACATCAAAGTATTCAACGACACCTTCGTTGAGATGGTAAAAGCTGGACAAGAAAAGCAAGCTGCTGTTTCTGCTCAGCAATTCACCCGCAACAAGCTTCGTGAAGAGAGCTTCGCTGAGAAAATCATCACCCCTATCGACATCAGCAATGATGAGCTCGATAAGGCTGAAAATCCTGAGCTTCTCGTTAAGTGGAACGATCGCGAGCCTGACACTGCCCCTGCCACAACTGTTCCTCTCGGAGTAGTTCCTGACGCTGTGCAGTTCTTCGGTACTCGTTATCCTTCGTACTTCACACGCATTGTTTCGCCAAAGTTCAATAAAGACATCGATCAGCTTCGTACTTACGACTATGACATTCGTGCAATCATGCTCGAAATCAGCACTAAGGACATTGCTACCGAAATCGACACTCGTTTCATCGAGCGCGTTGATAGCGTTATCGGTACTCAAAATACCGCTAATGCCCTGAACGGTCTTGGCCTCCCACAGAATGTCACCATTGCTGGTGGTATTACTCGTGAGAACGTTGCCGAAGCTTTTAAGGTTATCAAGCGTCTCCGTGTTCCTTTTGGTCCTTCTCAGCCCGATGGCGGAGAGTCCAAGGGCGTTATGCTCATGAACACTGTTACCGCTGACGACTTCGTTAAGATGAGCCGTTCTGAGGTTGGTGGCGATCTCGCTCAAGATATGTTTGTTAATGGTCTTCCTTCCAAGACACTCTTGGGAGTCAAGCCCATCTACACGATCAAGCGTGATCTCGTTCCTGATGGTGTTATTTACCTCTTCTCCTCTGAGGAGTTCTTTGGTAAATACTATCGCTTACAGCCACTCACTGTGTTTATGAAAAATGAAGCTTACTTCCTCGAGTACTTCCAATACATGAACATCTCCATGGCTATCGGTAACGTCAAGGGTGCTGTTAAAGTTCAGTTCACTTAATAGTATATAGAATAGAAATAAAGCAAAGAAAGCTGGAGAGGCTAATACCTTCTCCAGCTTTTTCTTTTTTTATAGGTTCACTTATCTAAAACTGTGCTATATAATGTAGCTATGAACTCAGACGAAATACTCTCAAGCTTTTTAAAATACGCCAACATGGCTTATGCACAGCCTGCAGCACCACCCACCTCAAACATACAACAACCAATTATTCAATCAGGACAACCTCCTAAACGTACTTTGAATTTGGATGCCGGTTCACCTGCGGGAAACAACAACGGCAACAGTCTGTCTAAGAGTGTCAAGCCCGCCACAAATCCGAGTAAACTAAAGCTTTAATTTTTTTTATGGCTCAACCTATTGTAACTTCAGAAGAAATTAGGATGTTTATGCTCGATAGGGCGGAAATGAACCCGCTCCTTTTAGGTGTTAGATTTACTCCTGAGATGATCGAGCAGGCAATCGTCAACACAGTGGATTACTTTAATTTGATGAATCCGCCCACTAATCAAATGTACTCTGTGGAAGATTTTCCGTATCGCTCCCTGTTGCTTTTGGGAGCTTCGGGATATTTGCTTCGATCTGCTGCCATAAATGAAGCCTCAAACCAATTGAGCTATGCTTCCGACGGGGTGCAAGTTAACGACAAAGACAAGGCTCAGATCTTTTTAACTCTTGGTGGAAGTTTGTGGGATGAATTCAAGCAGTTGGCCAGCAACATCAAGATTAATATAAATGTTGCGCAGGTTTACGGCACCAAGCATTCTGAATATATTTACCGTGTGAGATAATATGAGTCAGCTCGTTGATACTTGCGATAAACTAGGGCGTGCGCTGGAAGTCAATATGGCCAATGGAACACTTCTTAGAAAATTAAAAACTTTGAAAAGAAGTAAAGCTATAGGCATTCCTATAATGGAACGAGCAATGTCATATTATAATCCGGCTTCATTGGCGCTGCGCACTTCCTCCTGGTTTGTGCATAAAATCCAGACTGTGTTTGACCAATGAGATATAGCCAAGTATTTTCAAAACTGTTCATGGTTCCGGATTTTGTCCGAGGGCATTTTATACAGTGGGAATTGGACCCTTTTTTTAATAGTCCTCGCCCGTACGATTTTGTTTTGCAGGTGAGTCAAACCATGGACTTTTCTGAAATAGCCTACGAATTAGCTGTGGGAGATAATTTTTTTGCTGTGGACCGGAGTGGGTACAAACAGTCGTGGTCCATGAACTACAACTATCGGGTAGTTTTAACTACTGGCGATGGGGAGGTGTATTATTCGACTCCAGTACTTTTTGGCCACACCAATACATCTCAAAGAAAATTTTCTATGGCTAGTGAAATTATTAGAAAAGAACTTCTTCTTTGTAGATTTGCCGGGCATCAAGCCTGGCTCCTGAAGCGTAAAACTTATGGTGTTCAGTCTGCTCAAACATCGGTGTATTTAGATCCCGTTTCTGGTGTACCTATTTCAGATGAACGTAATGTTGATTATGGTGTGGGTCTTGATGGTGGATATTTTTCTCCGGTAGCCTGCACATACACCATCGACCGGTCCACAGCAGACAAACAAACAGATCCGGCAGGTATTGGTGTGAAAGAAACCACCGACATGATGGTTAGAATGCCTGGATATCCTTTGGTGGATTGTCGAGACATCATATGCACAAATTTAGACGGTTGGAGGTACAACATAATGGCTAAAGACACGGTGTTTTTTCCAGGAACTGGTATACCCATTAGTCAAAAAGTTACATTGCGTTTGATTCCTCAAACAGATACTATTTATAACATAGAAATACCTGTTAATTTCAATGAATAGCGTTGTAGAGCCTTGTCCTTCACCTGTTGATTGGGTGTCCCCCTTTTACAGAGACTCTGTTGATTGTCCTGCCGAGAAACGACGTCTCACCCTGACTCCGTGGACAGTGCAGAATATCTGCTACGAGTTAATTGCTAATTATATGTTGGCAAATGACCCTAAAGAGCAAGGTTATGTTTTTTCTCAAAAGTACGACAGGGATCCTAGAAAGACTGAGATTTTCCTAGATCTGGCCTACAACTATCGTGATGACGTTGTGCAAAAACGCCCTGCAATTTTTGTGAGTCGTGGTGGAGCACAATATAAATACCCCACAATGAATCAGCAAATAGGCGCAAATTCAGCCGAGTCCGAGAAAACAAAATTGTCTATTGTTCAGATGCCGGTTACTGCCACCGTGGTGGGAACAAACGTAGGTTTTACCGAGCAGTTGGCAGAATATGTGTCGTTTGGAATACTGCATTTTTTAGAGCAAATTCGAAATGATTTTAATTTTCGTGTTTTTAGGCTGGAAGAGATGGCCGGGCCTGTGCTATATTTAGAGTCTAAAGATCACTTTGCAGTTTCTTTAAACTTTACAACAGCTTTTGACATAGGTTTTGTGATTAAGGGAGACCATCTAAAATTAAAAACAGTGAGCTATACAATTTTCAATAATTGTGCAAGCATACCTTTCCAGTTTGGAGAGTCCCAAAAAAATTAAACAAAAAAGCTATTGCAATCAAAATTTAGTTAGCTTAATATTATAAATAACAATCCAGGAGAAATAAATTATGGCATACATCGTACCAAAAGTATTAATTCAGCAGGAATTCACTCAAGTCCCTGTCTATCGCGAGTTCCCTATGGCGGCATTCATTATTGGCCCGCAATACGCTCTGTTTAGATATGACGTAGAAGACGAGAAAGAATTTACAAAAGTAATGCACCCCGTTGAAGAGGGTCTCGGCAACAAGTATCAAAAAGAAGACGATGTTACTTACCTCTTCCCGAATGTTCCTGCTGGTGGTAAGGTCGATAAAGATTACACTCGTGTTATTTTTGAGGACGCTGCTGCGAAATACTTCCCTAACGCCGACCTCGGAACAGAAGATCTCCAAGCTGGCGCTGATGATGCTACGCTGGTCCAAAATAGTCAAGGCGCAACTTACAAAAACAGAATTCGTTTCCCTCAGGCTCTCACCGATGGTCATGGTTATGATCGTTCCCCTTGGTTCTCTAATCGTGACGTGCGTAAGGGCGACATGATTCGCCTCACCGACGAAAATGGTTTGCAACTCACCACCTCGATCAAGGCTGTTCTTCCTGAGACTCCTATCCAGAATGAAAACCTCGCCTCTAAAGTTGGCGAAGCTGCCGCCTCAAAAGCCAGCCCGATCGATCCTGATGGTGAAGTGTTCCAGAACAGCAATCGTTTTGTTGCCGAATCTGGCAACTTCACTAAGGAGCAAGAAGGCGAGTTCATCACCATTGCTGGTGAGATCAATCAAACTTTCAAAATCCTTGCTGTTGTTAGTCCGACAGAACTTCTCCTTGATGAGCCTGCCGTTGAAAACGAAGGCGGCTTAGCTTGGCACATTGGTGGAAAATGGGCGGATATCAACAATGCCGAAGGCCAAGTTAAGAGTTTGGATCTTTCCTTCGAGAGCGATGTTGCCGGTCAAGTCGCCGGAAACTGGATGCCTGTTGTTCCTGCCGGTAAAGCTATCGAAACCTTTACTAAGGGCGCTGGAAGCACTATCCTGGCAGAAGCTGGTGAGACCTACACTGCCGTTACTGTTGATTCTTCGACCGGTGATGGTACCGGCGCGACTTTCACAGTTACTCGCAATGGTACAGGAGCTATCGGAACAGTCACGCTTGTAAATCCAGGCACTGGTTATGACCCTAACGAAGTTCTTACTTTGGATGGCGCTGACCTCGGCGGCATTACCGGCACAGACAATCTCACAATTACTGTGAACAATGTGTCTACCGCTAAAGATGTGTACATCGGCTATAAGCACTTACGTATCATTCAAGACATCTACACTGTGGAGCTGACTGATTATCAGGGCGATCTCGAGAGTGCGAGATTTACTATTTACTCCAATAGTGGGGCTTTTGCACCTAAGCAATATCGTGCGCTTAACGCTGATGGCGAACTCGTGGTTGATGCCTCTAGAGGTAATAACCTGGTTCTTGATTTTAGCGCTTCTCAAGATTGGGTTATCGGTAAATCTGCGAAGATTGCCGCTAGAGCTCAAGTTGAGTCTGCTAATTTTGATGCTTCAGCCCCAGGCGCACTTGGATACACTGGTGTTGCAGATCTCACCTACAAGATTTCGGTTATTCGTGGCGGTCCTTTCTTGAAAGCTGACAAATCCAACATTGATATCGCCGCCAAGGTGGCCATCACCTCTTCCGGTATTGATTCATCTGGTTCTATTACAGTTCAGAAAAATCAACCTTTTGCTATTGGTAATTATGGCGTTTTCGCCACATTTACCGGCGGCTCTGTGGGTGAAGGCGACCAGGAAGGTTTGGTTGCCGGAGATGTGTTCTATCTTGGAGCTAAAGCAGCCAAGCTCGGACCATACACCATTATCGAATTGAATGACGAGCTTCCTGCTCCTTATCTCTATGCCGATGATGAGCCAAATATCAATATCGAACTTTTCGCTATTCTGCCTAAAGCTGAAATTCCTGCTCTGCGTGACCTTGCTGAAGGAACTGCAAACTGGACACAGCTTGAAAACTATATAACGGTTAATGCTGGAGCCACCACCTACCTGTCTTCTCTAGTCGTGGGCGAAACACCCGCTAGACTCTCTATTGAGACTGCTAGGGTGTTTGTGCACCACAGAGACCTGCTGCAAGATAACGTGGTGTCTATCGGTAGTGTTCGCTCTGGCGGACAAATCGAAAGAACCTTAGGTCTTATTGATCCAGATAATCCTCTTGCTCAAGGCGTTAATGACGCGGTGCTTAACGCTAACGGGTCCATTGTGTATTACCTCGGTGTAGAATCTGATGATCTTCCTGGTTATTTAGCAGCTATCGAAATAGCTAAAAAGTCCGACAAAGTTTATAGCTTTGCACCTATGACTTTCGATAGAGCTATCCAGGACGCGGTAGTTGCTCACGTTAATGCGTATAGCACTCCTGAGGTTGGTCGTTGGAGAATTGCTTGGCTCTCTGTTCAAGATAAAAAAACCAACACGCTTCTCGAAGCCAAAGAAAATGGTGCTCCTTGGGTTGGAACAATTACTGACGACCTCCAGGTTCCTGGAGCTCAGAATAGACTTGTTACCATGCAGGGCGCTAGATTCATTGACGCCGGCGTACGTCCTAACGACTCGGTTAGATTTAACTTCCGCCTCGATCCAGACGGTCGCTTAGCTTACGATGAGTTGTTCGTTGATGAGGTTAGAACTCAAACAACGCTGGCTCTAACCACTAGTGTTCCGGCAGCAATTAATAGTCCTATAAAGATGGAGGTTGTGCGTCATTACACTCGCGATGAGCGTGCGCAGAACTTGGCCTATATCGGCGGTGAGTTTAATAATCGCCGCGTTCGTTGCATCTTCCCTGACGAATATCGTTACGAGAAGGGAGATGGCACCATGGTCACCAAACAAGGTTATTTCCTGGCTGCGGCTCTCGCGGGACTTCGTTCCGGTGTGGTTCCTCACCAAGGTCTAACCAATACCCAAGTGCTCGGCGCCTCAGATCTCAGCAAGGTTGTTATTGAGTTTACCCAAGATCAACTGAATGTGATGGCTGAGCAAGGTATCTGGATAGTTACTCAAGAAATTGTGGGAGCTACTCCATACGCTAGACATCAGCTTACTACGGACGAGAGAAGCCTCAACACGGCAGAAGATTCTATCACCACTAACGTTGATAACATCAGCTACGCCTTGAAGCACACCCTCGAACCTTATATCGGTACATACAACATCAACCCAGAAAACCTGTTGGTTATCAGAGATGCGATTATCGGAGAGTTGACTTTCCGCGCCACAGGCACAAGAACTGTGCGCGCAGGCAATCAGCTTACCAGCTTCACACCAGAAGACGATATTCTTCTTCTCCAGCAAAACCCAACCTACAAAGATCGTATCGATGTAGAGGTTAAATTAAACGTTCCATATCCTTTGAACTTCATCAGCTTGAAGTTGATCGTGTGATGAACTTAATCCAATCAGGGTTTTTAAAATGTGCAAAAGAGTGTGGAGTGCCTGAAAACCAGGCGCTCCACCTCTGGAAGAGAGCCACAGCATATCCAGGAACTGAAGAAGTATTTAAAAATTTAAATATGCCTACAGCTACAGAATCTGCCCATAGTCCGGAAGAGTTAGAAGCTCTTTCTAAACTGATGGAGCAAGAAAAGGTAGATGCGGAGCTTCAAAAAATGAAACAACAACTAGGAATTTGATGAGAATAGTTGTAACTGGAGATTTTAAAGAACCTGTTCTTTTGGACACAGACAAAGCCACCGGATTGCTTATATATTCAGATAGCGGAGAACCTAACACAATTTATCGCATGGTTGGCAACGGTATGGGTTGGATAAGATTTACAAAAGGCGAAGACAAAAATTTCAATGACGTGGCTAGACAATTAGGTCTAATTAATATAGACAATTAGCTTTAATTTAGCTACAATAGTATTCAAACAATCAACAACAAACAATAATTAGGAGATCATTATATGGGAGACATCTATCAAAGAGACGCAGGAACTTACAAAGCACCAATCACTGCGGATAAGTGCACACTCACGTGGGACGGTGTAGTTACCGCCGCTATCCAAGTGCAGATTTCGTATGCTCAACAGATTTCAAGACGGCGTTCTATTGGAAACAAAGACATGGTGATCTTTGCTAGTTATCCTCAAGGGCAGATCAGTATTGCTAGAATGCTTTGTGACGGCGCTAATGATATTTTTGGTAAAGGCGGTTGGAATCATTGCCAACCTACTGAAATTTCTTTCAACATGGCGGGTTGTTCTGGTGGGTTTAATCTTACCGCGAATAATTGCGTTGTTTCTCAATACACTGTTAGCGCCGAAGCAGAAGGTCTCACAGTTATTGATAACCTCGTGATTGAGTTCCTCGAACTCACCAAGTAAGTTAATTTTTATTCATAATTAAAAGCAGTCTTGGAAATTTTTTCCGGACTGCTTTTTTTTATTGCTTCGAGCTACTAGCTCGGTATAGTAAAGAAATGGATCTATTTTCTAAAGCCACAGACTTCACAAACATATCTAGTAGATTTGAGAAAGGATTTAATCTCTTTGCGGGAATTGTAGTTACTTCAACTTCAGGATCGTTCACAGTAACAGTAATTCGCGAAGGCTTTGCAGGGCCTTCAGGAGACGGAGGAAACATGATGCAAGGAATCATGCTTTCCAGTCAACTAGCTTCTTTTTTGGGGTTTAGAGAGGTAATTATCCCACAACCAGGTTCTCGAGTTCTTTGTGCTCAGACAGGCGCGAACAGTTGCTATATTTTGGGGGTAATTCCTCAAAACAACATGACCGCTGACGAGATTGTGAGTCGTTCACATTTTGGTGCTGGCGAGGCGCATATGGAGCCAGCCAACCAACAAGGGCATGTCGAGAAAAACTCAATTTTGCCTATAAACAGACGACCTTCAGATATTGTAGATGGAGAGTATGCTGTTGCTGACGACTTTGGAACCATGCTCGCCATGTTCCAGCAGATGGCGAGTTTAAAGGGTAGCGATATTGCTCAAATACAGTGTCATTTAATGGATGACTTGGTTCGGATTATCGGGCACAATTTCAACCTGTACTCTTCTTTGGGAGAATTTAACATCTGGCATGATGGAAAATCCATTATGTCTGAATTTGGTGCTACACATCAACCTGGCGAGAGTTATGGTCGTCCCTTGGTGGAGAGCTGTGATGGTGGACCGATGTTTACTTATACTGGTTCTCACGACGTAGAAGATGGAACTGATTTTTATAAGATAGCTGAGGACGAACGCGTTCGAGCTATCGAAAGATTTAAAGTTTTCATTGGTAGGCTTGGGGATTTTTTGCATGCTTATCTGGTACGTCCTGACCCTAATGAAACTAGAGGATACCATAAGCGGCCAGGAAAGCCAGATACAGGCCTTGCTGATCTGCAGGTAGGCACGGACGGCAGTATTTCTGTGCGTAGTGTTAAGCAGGTATTTATCGAAAAAACAAACTGGATACGTGTTCCTCATAGATGCAAAGATCCTGCGGACAGGACTGGAGATATTGAATATCAAAAGACCTACGAGGAAAAAAAGAAGTTCAACTGGAAAGACGAATATAAATACATAGACAACCCGTTTATGTATTTTCTTCAGCTTCGAGATTATGTTGCTTATTCGTTGGAAAAAAGAAACTATGAAAATTTTAAAAAGCTCGAACAAGATTTTTATGTAGAGGATAGTATCGGTAACGAGCATAATTTAAAAACCATTAATAAGGTAGATTGCTGGACCAAGCTCGAGCAGAATCAATACGAGCTCAGAATAGCTGGAATATACATGATGCCTAATGGGGGTGTTGTGATAAAGGACGCTTGGAATTCTTCTATTGTTATGGAAGGGGGACAAATTTTTCTTCAAGCTGCAAAAGATCTACATCTCCAACCCCTGAGAAATCTTGTGGCGAAGGTTGGAGGCTTTGCCAGCATCGCGGCTCAGTACGACGTAGATATATCTTCAACTGAAAAGGGCTTTCGTTTGAAAACAGAGAAAGCTCAATATTTTTACAGTGATAAGTCTGGCATTGTGTTTGAAGCCAACCCCGAAAAAAAGGTACCATATACTCCAAAACCTAAAGATGGTGACGAAGCTGTGGAGGATGTAGGTGGTGTGGTGTTTAAATCTTCTAGAGGCATATATGCCTATGCTAAGGAAGAAATAAAGATGGAGTGCGAAGAGCGCGCTTTACTCAAAAGTAAAATTATTCAAGTCAAAGCTACGGAGTTGTTGAGCTTACACTCAGACAAAGCTTGGATAGGTACTTCAGATACTGCGATGATTCTGCATGGCGAAACCGCCGCGTTGTTGTTGTCCTTGAGTGGTGCTTGCATCGCCTCAGGAACCACAGCTTCAGCCTATGGCATGAAGGATGTTTATCTTGGGGTTATGTATGACGACGAAAGCCCGTTTATCGATCCCTTGAAAGGTATTGTCCCTATGGACGAAGTTGCAGCTCAACTCCGCCCAGGATTAGAAGATTTGAGAAAACTGGAAGAAGGATTCCTTTTCGATAAAATAGAAACATACACAGATCTAGAGTTTAGATTTTTAAAATCTCATAAATATGGAAGCTTGGACAAGACAAAAGACGCTATACCCATGACTATGGTGCAGCAGGATGAGAAGCTTACAGGAAATTACAAACTCACAGCGTGGAAAGAAAAAGAAATCGGTAATTCTTACCCATATCCTGGAAAAGACAAATGGGAAGATTTTTATCTAGATTCGGAAAAACCAAAAAATTGGGAAAGTAACCCAAGAGGTAAAGATTTTAATGCTAAAGCTAAATCTGAACCTGAACCAGCGACATTAACGTTCAAGTCGCTGGGAGACTATAAAGTACAAAAGAAACCTTAAAACATATGGAAGAAATAAGTGCATCATTACTAGAACGAGCTGCTGAAGCTCCAAAAGGAATAGAATTAACCGAGGAGGAAAAAGAAAAGTTTTTCAAATCGGTATTAACAGATACTCCTTACGAAGATACTGTGAATCTTTTTGACGAACGTCTAACAATAACGCTCAGAACTATGAGTGTTGAAGAAAACAACGACGTTGTTGAACAAATAGCTAAAGATAAAGAATTTGGAAATGCAGAAAATTCTGATGCTTATTTTATCACTATTTCAACGTATCGCTTAGGTTTATGCCTACTCAAGGTGGACGACAAAGAATATTCAAACGTCTCTAAAAAAACGTTTAAATCTGAAGACCCCGGAATCACATATATTCGAGCCCGAGCATTGAAAATGCGTGATTGGCCAACTTTTAAACTTTCAGCATTTTTAGATGCTTTTAATAAATTTGAGTCTCGTGTGGTAAAATTAACCAACGCAGTCCAACAGCAAAATTTTTGGAAAGCCAGCGTGTAAAGTTACTTCTCGAGGGATATCTACACGGCTGGCTAGATTTTAAATATCCACAACAAACATCTAAACTTCGAGAAAGTTTAGTGGTTCGACACCTGGAAACTAAAGGTTTTGAGGACGCTTTATCACATAAACTCATGCTTGACTCTGCCCTAATTGGCGGGCATCAAAGTAAAACTAAAGAGATGCTTAACTCTTTGAATAAGACTTATAACCTATACATTGGTTTAAAATTGCCAGATTTAGCGGTTAAGGATACAATTGAGGAAAATGCTAAACTCTCTAAACAAACTTTAGCAGACTATAAAAAACTTCTCGATGAAATGAAAAAGCAGACCGCTCAAACTAGCAATGCCTGAAGTATCCTCATACCCCTCCAATCCCGACGTAAGTCAATATTCGCCATACGGTAGAGACTATGGCAATGGTATACTAAACTTGCTGGCTTTTAGTTCTTTTGGGTTTAATTACGCTCCAAAGCCTCAAGGGGCTCAAGGTATGTATGATGCTTACTACCAGCGGGAAAGGTCTAGGCAGTTCATGGGTATACAGCAAGATGCTTTCGCCAACAACATGTTATTCAAGCAGGCCGGCTTCGACCCAGAGAACAACCTGCTTCAGTTTGCTGGAAAAGCTTTTGGATCTCCTGATGGGATGGTGGCTAGAATGCTTTCGCCCCTGATTGGAGGAAACCCTATGGCTGCGCAGATGCAGTTATATGCTGGGTTAAGTGGTGCCAGTGTTATGGGAGCTTTTGGAAGGATCGGGGATGTGTCTAAGGAAGAAACTGACGACATGATGCGTGTGGTTGAGAAAAATTTCTATCGCACCACTCCCATCGACCAAGTAGAGAAAGAAATGGATCAAAAGTTCTCTCAGGAACTGCAAAAAAACCCAGAATATGCTAGACAGTTAGGTGTGGGTGTTCCAATGACTTCCGCAGGTTATGTCGACGAGGAGGCTGTTGAAGCGTTGCAATCTCGAGGGGCAGAGCGTGAAGAGGAGGCCTTAAAATTAAAAACACTGGCCGAGGACTTTAAACTAAACGACAAACCAGCTAACAAAAAACAATATTCTCCGGAAATAGCAAAAAATGTAAACCCCAGGCTAGAAAAAGCTTTAAAGTCTGCGGGTGTTTCAGACGACCGCCTAGCTGAGTTAAAAAACACACCTACGGGAGATGTAGATCTTTTTGGCGCAAGAAAAGAGCTCAGTAAATTATCAGAAGGATTAAAAACAAAAGAAGAATACGGTCAAGAGGTAGCCGACCGCATGGCCGATAAAATGGGAATAATCGGCAAGAAAAATTTTACAAGTCGAGAAATCGAGATGGAGGGAGGAGTTCCCACAAAAATAGATGGGCGGGTGGTTCCTGTTGAGTTACACACACAGGAACAGAGAGACAATATCAATTCCGCACGGCAGGTGGTTGCTGAGATGCACGATCAACCCACGCCTCCTATTTATGGTGAAGGTGTAGCTCCGGCTCCAGCTGAAACTTATGACGATATAGTTAAACCGGAACAAAATGGAAAAAAGCGAGAAACCCTGGAAAAAGCGGTCAAAGAAGGCTTTCGTTCGGTGGATGTCTTGGAACAGAACGAGAGAAATCGTAAGAATGCTCCATACAATCCTATTGTGGCCGGCACACTGTCTAGTCGGTTAGAAAAAGCTGTATTGTCTTCAGGCTTGGCAGACAGAGACCAAATAGAGGCTAACCGCAGCGGGCGTAAGCCTGGTAATCGCCCAGGCGAACTCTCTGCAGAGTTTATTGAGGAGATTACTTCCCGTGGCGGTACTTCAGCTAAAAAGCTCGAAGAGTTGGGAAGTAGATTAGAGCGTAATGAAAAGACTAAAGCTGATCCAAGTTACGACGAAGGCGTATCCAAGGAATTAAACGATGAAATAACTAAGACGCTCACAGAGGAGTTCAATGTGTCTCAAGAAGACATATCGAAAGCCACAGGTAGAGATGGGAAGATTTCTACTGAGTTTGTTAAGGAGCAGGCAGAAAAGCGACAACGCGCGGTTAGAGAAATCGGAGGGATGCACGAACAAGTTGCAGGTATGCGCGAAGGTAGAAAAGCGCAAGCTTGGGAGCTTGCCGCATATTCTAAAGACATCGAACAAGAAATCAGAAAATCCGGTGTTTTAACCGAGGAACAAATCGCTGCAGGTAAAACCGAGGAGGGTGCAGTAACTTCTGACTTGGTAGATAAGTACTCGGAAATTTCAGATCAGGCAATAAAGGAAATTTCTGGACTGTCTTCAGAGTTGAGCAGCAATGAGTTAAAGTCTACAGCTGCAGATTACGACAAAGAATTATCTAAAGCTATCTCTGATAGAATAAAAGAAAAGCTAGAAAAGTCTTTTGGCGCTACTGAAGATGAGCTGGCAAAAGCCGTAAATGCCACCGGCGTGATCGACTCTCAGTATGTAAAGGCCAAGATGGCGGAGCAGGAAAAGGCTGCGCGACAAGTTCGAAAAGATTTCAGAGAGTTTGAAGAATTGCAAAAACCTCCCGCCGCAGAAGAAGCTGCAGAAAACCTCGAAGATAAGGCCAAGGACCAGCAAGAGAATATTCGTAAAACTTTAAAAGAGGTGTATAACGTCTCTGATGAAAAACTAGCTGAGGTAACTGATGATCGAGGTAACATAGATCCTGAATTTGTAAAAGAGGTATATAGCAAGGAACTGGATCGCTCAGCTATAGAAAAAGCTGGGTTGGACTTTAAAGAGGTTGAAAAATTTAAACTGAGTAAAGAGGCTCCTAGAATGCGTGCCCAATATTTTGACCGGCAAATGCAGGCAGCGGAGTTAGAAGAAATTCAGCAAGAAATTTCTTCTGCTCGAAAAGAGGATACGGAAGAAAGCCGTGAGCGCGCTAAAAAATTAAATATCGAGCTGAAAGAAAAGTTAAAGAAGTTAGGAGTTTCAGACGAAGACATAGAAAAAAACGCATCAGATTCTGAGGGAGGATTTTTAGGTTTTGGGTCAACAAAATATTTGAGCCCTGAGTTTATAGCCAGGCAGAAGGAACAACTCACGAAAAAAACTTACGCAGATGTAGAAGCGCAGAGAATGGTTCAATATCAGCAGGCTGGGTTTAAATACAGCGGTATTAATTTTGAAAAAACAAGAGGATTTAATATCGAAGATTTCACATCAGCTTTTACAGCGGCATCAGACATGCGATTGATAGGTGGTAAGGGAACGCCGGTGGAAAAGATGGAAGGCTTTATGCAAAATTCTGGTGGAGCTTTGTCTGCTGCTCGGAGTGTATTTGGAGATAATTTGTCTGGTGGTCAGTTAGTAGGTAAAATAAGTGATTTATTAGGATCAAAAGCACAGAATCTAACTTCACAGGAAGGTTCTGCCGAAGTAGAAAAAATGCTGCGTGATGTTAAATCTACGGCTCGAGTGGCCGGCATTAGTATTGATGCCTTGTTAGGGGTTATTGACGCAGCCAAAGAAGTAGCCAGAAGCAACCCCAGACTCAGGCAGATGAGTTCAGCCGCAATAACAGACATGAGTCTAAAAGCCTTGTCTACCACCGCAGGAATGGCTGGGGCCATGAATGCTGCAGAATACAGAGCTTCGGGAGGAACTCAACAAATGTTGGGAGAAAAGGTAGGCGAACAGCAAAAACTACTGAGTTCAGATGTGGGTCAATCTATGATCGCCCTACAACAAAAATTTGCGGGAGATCCAAAAAAGATGGAAGCTTTTAAACGCGCCATGAAAAAGGGTGGGTTTGACGAGCGTGGTGTTACTGAGCGAGATATTCCAGCTGTAGTTCAAGCTATCTTGCAAGAACCTGAGATGGCTGGCGTATCTCAAGGAGAATTATATTTTGCGTTAAATGATAGTACGCTTAGAGAGCTAGGAACTAAAAACGCCGACATTATGAACTATACTGAAGGTGTGATGAGTAAGGGAGCAAATCAAAAGTTTTACAGACATATCAAGCAGCGCACCGGCATGTCTAAAGAAGAGTTTATAAATAAGTACCAAGAAAAAAGAAAAGAAAATGAAAATCTAACTTTTGAGCAGTATGTAAGCGGTGAGCTTGGAGGTAAGGACCCGGTAGCCTTAAACCTCTATAAGGAGTTAAAGCAGACAATTGAAGAGGATGTTTATCGAAAAACAGACCCAGAGCTATTTAAAAAGATCGAAGAAACCCGTAAGCGTCAAACCGAATTAGATACAGAATTAGACAAAAAGTTGGGCGGGCGCAACGCTCCCATTATTACTCAGATTGTAGATGAGCTTTCTCGCGGAGATAAGCTAGATGCCACAAAAACTGAAAAGTTAATGCGTATTTTTGCTGACGAAAATGTTTACAAGGACAAAGGTGAGATGGAAAGACTGCAGACCGGGTTTACTCAGGCTGTTGAGGCCGCAGCCATTCAAGACAGCGAGGGAGTGGCTGAGGGGCTTTCTAAGGCTTTAGATATAGATATTTCTGAAAAAGACTTAAAAAATATTCAAGCCGGAGGAAAAGTTACCAGTAACTATAAGGAAGCACAAAACGAGTATCGTAGGTTGAAAGAGGGCGGAGCAAAAACAAGCCAGGAAAAGCAAAGACTCAAGGCCTATGAGGCTATGGAGAAAATAGGTTTGATCGACACCGATTCAAGCTCCACAGCTAAACAAAAAGCTTTTGAAGTATTTCAGCAGGGTGAGGGTGTTGCGGGCATTACGGCAGGTGCAGTGGAAGCTGAGAAAAATAGAAAAAACCAGGAGCAGATTGCGGAGGTTAAAAAGGGTGTAACCAACGCTTTGGGTGAGGAGTTAGAGGCGAAAGCAAAGTCCACGGCAGTTTCAGCTAAAGACAGGGATGAAACCCAGCGACTTATCGATTATTACGAGGACAAGGGCGGAACAGAGCAGATGATGAAGGACGCCGCCAGCGGCTCTGGAGCTTTTGACGCCAAGAGTGAGGTAGGGCAGACTTTCAATCAAGAAGAAGGCAGCGCAGTGCAGCAGGTTAAAGCTAGAATAAATGAAGCTAATGAACAGATCAAGCAAACCGAGGAAAAGGTGGCCGGCAGTGGTGAAGGTTCGGGCAGCGCTGAAGGAGATCTGGCCAAGCAAATTAAGGACTTGATAAAGTCATTAGAGGAAGGTAAGTTGACTGGAGCACTTACCAATATCGCAGCAAACTTACAAGCATAACATTATGGGAGCCGTATTTGTATCATTAAAGGGTGGAGATATATTTAAAAATACTCCAGGGTCTCATTTAATTAAAGTACCTAAAATAGACAATATTTTAGGTAAGTCTGGTTTGGCGTTATACACCCAAGTAAGCGTTCAGTTGGCCGAAACGCTGCAGTATTTTTTGACTTTTGACGATGTGATCAAATTTATTCACTTCGGTAAAGGGCTGGGAAACATAACTGCGGAAGGTATTCTTTTTTCTGACTGTACCGGAGACATTCCAGGACTGCCTCAATTCTTCCAAGCTTTCAGCGGGCTTCGCGGTAAAAAAGAAACCATATCTGTAGGCGACACAGCTTTCACGGTAGTTATATCTTCAGCAAGTATCACAGCAATTGGAGAACCTGATACAATGGCTTACTTTCAAGCTGTGTTTTCTATTGTTGATCACCAACTGTAATAATATGGTTAATCATTACGCCACACTGTTGTTAAATCTTGCGGGAGAAAATCACGCTGACGAGAATAAATCCTACTTCACCGCGCATGAATATATTCCTTTGGTTCTACCTGGAGCGTTGAGAGATTTTCACCAAATCCTTTTTCCTGCCGGTAGTTCTTTCTATTATCGCCAATTTTTGTGTTATTGCTACCTGCGAGTGCTCCATGCGGCTAACAGGCAGGCAGATATTCTCAAATATGACACTAGGATCACTTACGATTTAGACGCCTTGAAAGAATACTTTCGATTGAACCGGCAGAGTAACCCGACTACATCAAATCCCGCCTTCAATTTGCTGCTTATGGGCAAATATACCAATGTTTATTCTAGTAGTTACTATTTCAATTCTTATAGTGTTATTCAGAATGAAAATCTTCCAGAAGTATTTATATACTCTGAAATAGACAAAGTTTTTTTGAAGGGTGATAAAACTGGGGTGGCTAGAACTGACGATATGCGTATCCCCTTGCAGTTTGCTTCCAACCATTTAACAAAAGCTATACCTTTGGGTGGTACAGGACTCAGCTTTGCCCTTGCCGGAGATTTCTCTCAAGAAAACCTTTCAAATAGATTTACAGATACCGCAAACAAGACTTGGAAATTTATTGTAGAGAGTCCTTTTGTGTTTGAATTCATTGAGTTTTATCAGAGAGCGATGGCCAAGGATACCTTGATAGCCAGAATGATAAATTATGGAGAAAACAAAGAGCCGAGCTATCTAAACTTTTGGAACAATCATTTTAACGAGGCCTACAAATTTTCAGGACTCCTGAATTTATACATGGAGAAAGTTCACGACATATGGGTCAAAAATCAGACGTAAAAGTTGATGTTTCTCCGTTACCTGGGGTGACTGTAGTTGGCATATCGCTAAATTTCACAGCCGGAGCTATTCCAACAGCTTTGATTGATGTTGCTCCTGGAAGTAAGTCGGTAATTAAGGTTGGGAGTACGTCTCCGCGAGGTAGCGGCAATTCCCAAGGTATCCTAGCAAACCCAGACAAATTTAAGCGCAAGGAGGAGATAAAGGTTAAAATAGAGGTTAAAAGCCAGAGTGGGTCCGCTGGAGATAAAACTAGAACACTGGAATGGACCGGTTTATTGGACGGTTTGACTATAGGTAATACCGTGGGACAAAATACTTATCAGGCTGTTTTGAAGGGTAAAGCTCAAACATTGTTAGAGCTAACTATTGCTACCCCAGGACTTCACCCGACTTCAATTAATCCCTATAGAAATCCTTTATATTCTATCATAGGAAACGCCAATGCTGGCGATAAAGACTCTGAGGTGGCCTGGGCCAGCATACCCTGGTCCGAAGAGATGGATTTTAGTGAAAACCCCATAAAATTTTACACCAAAGCAATCAAGAACATCATTAAATTACAAAAAGAAAATTATCAGCAATATTTAGGTAACGAAACAACTGTAGACTCCCAGATAGCCATTCAACAAATTTTAGACGAGAAGCGATATAAGAAAGCTTTAGAAAAGGCTGAAAAAATCTGGGACAAGATAGACACTAACGCGGTTGAAACCGGCTCGATTACTAATTTGAGGAGCAGCTCGCCGAACGCTTCGAGCACTCTTAAAAATTATTTATTGGCTGGCCCTAATGTGTTGTTAGAAAATTATTTAAATTTTTTAACTTTTATGGGCTGCACTATGATTTTTGGTGGAGACGATAAATCTTGGGTTGTACCGGAACGATCTTTTATAAAGCAAACACACAGCGTCCCAGGCCAGAAAAAAACGTCTTCAACCACGAATGTGGCTCACCCAGCAGATTACAACGGCTATACCTATAACGATAACGGTTACAGAGATATTTTCGCAGTAATTGTGGCTTCGGAGATTCCTATCGGCGGAGCCACAGTTTTGAACATTGATAAAGAACCTGGGTACATTGGTTGGTATTACGACAAGCAAGAGCTTACAGAAGCTTCAGGGTTGTTGATTATCAAAAACCATCCATTTAGTTTTTATTACGCTCTCAACGATAACAATTACGTTGACGCTAAAGAATTAAAAAATATTGCTGACGGCGCTAGTGATTATTACCCAGCGGATAAGCAGTGGGGGGCTAAGCCCACTGTAAATGACCAGAAAAAAAGAAACGAGGAGAAACGCGACAATTACGAGGATAATCTTGGAGGCTCTGACGTTTTAAACAATTATGCTGAAACTAAATTTTATCAAGGGCGTTATGGGGATCGACGCGGAACCATTACCATGGAATTTAACCCGAAGTGGTGTCCTGGGACTGGAGGAACTCTATATGTTCGAGAGACCGGTTTCTTTGTGGACTTCTGGGTTGAGAGTGTTACACACAGAATTGACATGACTCCGCCGACAGGTGGATCAGCTATTACAGTAGTTAATTTTTGCTGCGGTAGAATGGGCGCCTCGCCAGTTGGGACTGACGCAGATAAGTTTTTAGGTTACGACAAAGGAAAAGAAAAAGGCGTGCAAGAAGCATTTGTGGCGGATATAAAAGGTACTTAACGATGAATAACCATAATGATGTAGAAAAGTTATTGAGTGAGCATAAAAAGCTTATTGAGGCAGAAGCTAAAAAATATGCCATCAATATACCACTTGTCACGGTCCAGATCGAAGCTTATAAACTGGCAAGGAAAGCTGCGGAGAGTTATACCCCAGGAAACGTTAAATTTAGCACTTACTTAGTGAACAGTTTAAAAAAGCTGTCGAGATTGTCTACCCAGTATGGAAGTTCCATACGTATGCCAGAGAATGTTCAATTCGGTATAAATAAGTTAAACACAGCTGAAAAAGAACTAGAGAATTCGTTAGGACGCACTCCCTCGGTAGCCGAGTTGTCTGATTTTACAGGGTTTAATCTAAAAACTGTGGATGGCTTGTTGAAAAATAAAAAAACCACAGTGTCTATGAACAATTTGCTGACTACTCCCACTATTGTGGATAGCTCTAACGACGAATGGTTGTCGTTTGTTTATCATGATCTAGCGCCCAAGGATAAAGTTATTTTTGAGCATAAAACTGGTTTTGGTGGACGTCCCGTGATTGAAAACGAAGCAATAGCTAAAAAATTAAATTTGTCTCAAGCCCAACTAAATAATAGAATTAACCTCATCGGTGAAATGATTAACAAAGGATGGAAATAATATGGCTGTAATCGCGACAGATCTCAAACAGTTGTTTGAAAAAATAAAGGGTTGGTATGAGCAAGAAATACCCACCCGGAGAGAGTCTAACGACTCTCCCGGTCGGTTGTGGTACACGGATCATCTACCTTGGCCTGATCCATTGAAGGTTCAGTTATTGAAAAAGGCTACTGATCGCGCAGGTCTTAACCAAGAGTATGTTCAACGCTGGAAAGAAGATAAACCCCCCGCCCGCAAAGGTGTTTCAGCTCATAAGTTGGAGATTAGTCAGCTTTATTCCTGGAACAAGACGTTCGTGCAGCGGTATAAAACAAGACTTCATTATTACCAAGACGACACCGCATTTAAGAAGGGTCGAGTTATGTATAATGTGTGGCAGTCTTTCTCTATTTTTGATAGATTTAAGAATGAAACAATGAATGGTTAATTATGGCTATCGCTAGACAGATTTTAGACTATACCGGAAGAAAAAAAGATTTAAGTATTTTACAGTACCCAGATCTAATTACTCCTGATGGTGGTGAGGTTTTTCCTAAGTTTGGAAATCCTTCTAGGTTTTGCGCAGGTGTGCAAAAGCTTATACAGCGATATACCATACTGATGCTCACGAATGTAAACTCGCAAGATTTTTATCCGGAGTTTGGTACAGATTTTTTATGGCCTTTACAGTCTGGAACAGATCCTACCGATAGCATCGCCGCAAGACAAATATTTACTCTAGCTGATTATGCTGCGGTGAATGTTATTAAGAACTATCAAATAGATAACCCAGATCTTCCGAGCGACGAACAGCTAGACTTTACAACTTTGAGAAATATTACGTTGTACGGTGGATATGTTTCTTTTGACGTGAAGCTCACAACGTTGGCCGGAGAAGCAGTAGACTTTTTAGTGCCGTTACCTAAATAAAATTTATGGCTGAACAAATTCAAGACACCGTGGATAGGCTTACAGCCTTTATCACCGAGACGTATAACGAAGCAGATGTCTCACCAGGCTCAGTGTTGGGGGAGCTTTTAGTCAAGCTGGCTGCGAGTATTCAAAACGAACAATATAATTTTATTGAAAGCATATCTCAAGGCCGGTCGGTAGAGCAAGTTCTAGCTTCAGACACTGAGAGTTATCTTCCTGTGATGGATTTGATCGCCTCTAATTTTAACACCACACGCAACGCCGGCAAAAAAGCTACGGGAAGCATAAAGATCACTGTGGCTGCTCCGAACACCTATGCCTTCACAGATAAGCTCACATTTTCGCAACCGGCTCTAGGTTTGCGCTACAAATTAACTCGGAGTTACTCGATCAGTCAAACTCCAGATCTTTCGCGCGGAGAATTACCCATATATAGTAAAAATGGTGTTCATTATTTTATTTTACCTGTGGTGGCTGAAGAGGTAGGCTCAGAGTATCAGGTTTCATCAGGAGCAGTTTTTACTGTGGTTGAGCCCTACTTTATAAACAATTTTGTAAAAGCTGAAGCTTATGGAAATTTCACTTCAGGTCTACCTGTAGACACTGACAAGCAGTTGGTGGGTAAATTTAAACAAACTCTCGGCAGCACTAGATTTGAATCTCCTGCAGGGATATCCAACAGGATCAAACAGCTCTACCCATCGTTTCAAACACTTTCAGTTGTGGGAGCCAATGACCCAGAAATGTTACGGTCCAAACAAAATCTTTTAGGTATTTCTACTTTTGGAAAAGCTGATGTTTATGTTCGCACTTCTGTGGGGCCTGAGCTGCGTAGCGCTGTGGTCACTGGAACAAAACAAGGTCCGGGAAAATGGCTCTTAGAGTTGGATAGCTCTTTTTGTGCTGGGTTTTATAGGCTGGCGAGCATTTTACCTGCCGTAGACGAAATATCTATAAGCGGAACACTTCTCACATCAAATATTTCCTACGGTCATCGTCGGTTCATGGGTTTACGAAATAATGAAATCAACAACTCTACGGAGGCAAGATTCACCAAATATCAAACGGCGAGAATTGAGTTTGACTATGACGAATTACCTAATCTGCCGATAGTTCCGGGGCAACCTCTACCTACTAAAGAATTCGAAGTCACAACCATATACCAGCCCCATATTGAAGAGATTCAAAATCTATTGCTGCTCGATGCTGAGAGATTTGCTTGTGCAGACTATCTGGTTAAAGCGGTATTACCTTGTTTTGTTTCTTTGGACTTGACCGTAGTTAAGAAGCATACAACAGACACATACGATTCGTTAAAACTCAATAAATTAAAACAAGATATTTTTACATATATAAATACAATACCTTTTGGCGAAGATCTATATGTTTCAAAAATTGTAGATTTATGTCACAACTATGACATAGCCCGAGTAGATCTGCCCGTAATTCTCAAGGGAGATATATTTTGCAACGACGGAACACTATTAACTATCACAGACACCGACTATTTGACCATCCCCACAGATATTCAAAAGGGGGTGTCCAAAATGACAACACTGTACTTCACAGATTACTATCGTTATGATCAAGGGGCCAATTTGGAGACGGTAGACAACATTGGAATTAGATTAGTATAATGGAATTTGATTTCATACCTAAAAAGTACCCAGCTAACGACGTAACGGATGGAAACAGGCTTTACGCGGCGTTAGGCTCATTTTGGACGCAAATATTTCAGGAGCGTGGGACATTAAAGGGTTATACGCTGGCTATGGCTGAGGAGCTGATCCAGAGCTATTATCAGCTCGTGGAAATATTGAATTCTTATTCAATACGGGATGTTCCTGTTTTTAATCTTAAAAAGTGGCAACCTCTCACTATTAAAAGATCAGAGTTCAACAGTGTTCCACTAACGTTTCAAAAAAATTCTGCGGTTTTCGGGATGCAGCCAGAAAACGACAGGTTTTATGCTGGAAAAGTTTTTAGATTTGGTTTTTCTAAGAATACAAACGACAACGTTTTTAGCTACAAGCCAAACACACCATTGAAAAAATTTAACGTGATTGCAAATCGCATCATAGACCCTTCTTTTTTCTATATCAATGGCGTGGATGTTATTGTGGATGACTTTGGAGTGTTCTATTTTAATAAAAATATATTTGATGACTCGCGAGTCCCGAAAGCGGCTCTAGTTGGAGAGAATGGTACTCCTGCCACATTTAGAAATATCGATGGTGATTTAGTGGAGGATGAGTTTGTTATTTTATGGGTGTACCACGCAGAAGTCGATACCAGTAACATATATAATAGTTTTGGCAGACTGTTTGAACTTAACCTTCCATCATCTGAGGGGTATCGTAGAATTTTACACGCACTGATAAATCTTTTTGTGGGAGGCCCCACCATAATTAACATCAAAGCCGTTATGGCGGCGTTTGGGGGAGTCACTCCAGTTATCGAGCCCGTCGAACAAGTAGAACGCGTTTATGCCGACAGCTTGTACAAGTATGTAATTACTGACAAAAATGTATATCGCTTTAAACCTTACCAAAATATTTTAAAAGAGGTTGTCCCGGGTTCGCTAGTTTATGGTGGAGATATTTTGATAGACTTGGTGCAGTATTATGACAACTTAACGACTCCTGGTTGGTGGGAAAAAGTATTAATTACGCCGAAGTTAGCGCTTTCTTCGCATATATTTTTAGGTAATTACAAACATCAGCTGTTTCTTCCCAGAGATGTGGACATTGTTTCGCTCACAGCACAAAACAATATAGTGTTTCCCATAACTGGTAGACCTGAGGATGTAAAAGAATTCCACAAACACATAAATTCTGCCGGCGTTAAAGAAAGTTTGAAAATTAAGCTGGGGTTGTCTGCTGAGACTCCTGTTGTTGTTATCAACCCCATATCTTTTGTTTTTGAAAACATCCTAAAAAACAACACCGCTCTGCTTAAGTTCAACTTTAATAGTCCTGAGGAATTGGCTTATTTTTTTGAGCTGCTGCCTTTGATTAAAGACTATTTGCCTCCGCATGTTTATATTTTGTTTTATATAAATTTAAACATACCTGCAGACATTTTAAATAACTTGAACGAGCGGTATAGCCTTGCCAAGTTTTTAAATATGCCTTTAAGCATAGATGGCTCTACTTCGGACGGGATGCGTCCGAGGTTGCCGGGCGGAGACCCGGGCTATTACAAGGAATACACGGATCGCCTCTTTTGTGTCAGTGAGGGTCCCTATGCCGAGGATGCTGCGCATGGGGGGATCATCCCCGCAGCAGAAGATCGTAAAGAACCATTGCACAAGGAGCAGAATCTGTTAAAAGTGATTATGTCTTCAACTGGTTCTGGTACTCCAGTCCCAGGGCAAGCCAGAATTTCAGCCGGAAAAGTTTTTACAAGCATACCGACGCAATCAACCCCAACAAACAGAGAAATTCCTACCGTCTTATTAATAGACTTTTCTTAGGTTTAATGTAAAATTATAGAAAATATCATGCAGACAGAAAACACCAACTTGAACAAGACGATTTCGGGCTTTATAAAAGTTTGGAAAACTTCACCAATAACCGGAGAAACAGAACTTGTTATAGACCAACCAAATATGATTTTATATGGTGGGGCTAGGTTGATGTCTTACGCCATATCAGGCAGAGAAAATTCTAAAATATGGGGAATGTATATCGGGTTCAACAATACACCTGGAGGCAATTTTACTCGACCTGTCATAGACCCGGCTTATTCTCAGCCTTTTCAAAGCTTAGATCCCTCTGATGGTTTTGGTTATCTCAGAGAGCCTTTAACTTTCACACCTTCCTACTTGAGTGAAGGTGTATACGTGGATAATACAGCACTTTTCAGTGTTATGATTACCTCAGCATCGTCAGTTAATCCTACTCCGTTTTTACACGATGTGAGTCGCATATATGAGGTAGCATTAGTCGGAGCATTAGATCCTAACAACAGTGTAAAAGACGTTGTATTTTCTCGCACAGGATTTAATCCGATTAAGTACGACACAAACTTCAACTTCACGATCACGTGGGGAATTAAATTTCTTGTAGATTAATCGATTATGCCTATCACGCCTTGGGTTCCTACAGTCCGCACAATCAGAGACGGAGAAGATGTTTCTCAGTCGGTGGTTAACATACCTCTTGAACAACTTATTCAACGAGAACAACACCTTTATGAAAAATTTGAAGAGCTCTTGGGTAAATCTGTTTTGATTGCTTTTGGGCAGCCGACATATCCTTCAGAGTTGCAGAGTAACAAACCATTACAACCTGGAGAGTTAAATGTTGTTTACTTTAGAGAAGATGCGGGAGGTAAAGGTGTTTGCCGTGCGTTAACGGGGTTTTCCTCAACAAACACAAAGGGGATGTATGCCCCAAACAAATCAAATTATTCTTTTGGTATTGTTAAGTCTATGTCCCCTGGAACTTCTCCGCTGGTGGATGCTTATATCGAGGGATTGTGTGAGTTGCCTATTGATCTAGACGATCCAGACCGCGGACTTATCGAGGTTGAAAGGAACCATCTAAACGAACCCATCGTCGAACCGTTCGAAGTTGGTCCTTATTACCTATCCAGAAAATACCCAGGCAAAATCACAAAAAATCCGGCAGGTATTCCTACTTACGTTGGTTATGCGATATCTAAACGTAGATTTTTATTACATGCTTCGGTGGACGAGTTTTCTCAGTTTTTCATCAACTATCGCTATAATGTGTTAGACCGTCCAGCCGCCACACCACAACTATTAAATGGAATTTGGACAATCCCTAGTTCTGGAAATCCTAATCGCTTGGGTTGGGTGCAGGCCAACAGCACAAACTTGCCTGGATACACAATAGCTCAAAACCCCATAAACGGCACACCCGCCAAGTTCTTTTATTATATTCCTGAGGGTTTGTTGGAAGCAGATTCGCCTGATTTTTCCTCCCTTACTGAGAGTGAGAAAGTTGAAGCTTCAGAATTAAAAGGATTACTCCCGCCAGTTCCGTCAAACTTCGTTGAACTCAAAGCCAACGGAATTACTCAGCGCTTGTTGGATGAGTACACTTCGGATGGAATATTTTTAATTGATAACTATGGTTTATGGTGGTTTGATGATCGTGAGGGATTTCAGCCCTGGGCAGACGATATACTTTCTGAGGGGCCTTGGGGACCTGATGATTGGCCAGATTATAAAGGAAGCAACTTTAGACGTCCTAGATTGTTTTTGTCTTTTTCGAAATTTAATCCCGCTTTGCGCACACAGCTTGTGAGCTCCTTAACGGCTTATAACGATTTACAAAATCCTAATGTTCCGCAGACTGAAAAAAACAACAGCGAAGAATTCATCAAGTTCTATCTAAAGGAAACAATCACCAGCGCAAACGTCAGAGAGTCTTCAACCGGAGACTTGTTGGTTAAAGTCACGCCTAAATTTTTACGTCAGGGTGTTGTGGGAGAACGACCTAATCCACCCACAACTCCAAATGAAACATATACTTCTGATCGGGCCGTAGCCGATTTAGCTTATGACCAAGCTCAGGGAAAATTTGTAAAAGTTGTAACCCCTGTAGTAGCTAAACTAAACGGACAAGGTGGAGTGAATGTGACCCCTGTGGCAGCGCAGCCAGGTGTTTTTAATATTTCCTATATGGCCACAGGCATATACGGACCAATCGATTCTATGGAGCCGATAAACGCCCGACTGGAATTTAGAGGTTTGAGTTCTTATTTAAAGTTTCCTTATGCTCAAACTATTACTGTTCCTTACGGCGTGATTGGTAAAATTTTATTGACGAAAAAAGCCGTGAGTGCTCCCACAAACATTAAACTCTATATACAGGCTTTTGGCTTTTCTAGTTATGCTCCTGAGGGCACAGATAAGGTTATAGCTTTTACTTTCGAATATGCCGCCACCACGGCACAAAATAGCGAAGCTCCATCGAGCGTGAAAGCTTTAAATAAAACCGTACAGCCTGCAGCAGTGGGTGGCTCGTTGATCTCCACCGCTCTCACGGCTGCGGGTGTGGGCTACACAGCCTACGAACCTGTAAATCTAGAGGGTGATTTGATCATACCTGCAGCACACGTAGCCGAAGACACGATTCTTAACTTTAAAATAATGCGCAACTTAGCAGATACCTCGAATTATCAAGGAGACTTGGGTATTTTAGGTATTTATTGGGGAGTTGTTTAACTAAATGCCTTGGATAGACTCATTAGATTATTTAAATTTAAACTCTTTACGGCGTTATCCTCTGCGTGAGGGTACGTCAGCTAGGAGCGCTGATGGTTTGTTTGAAATTCCAGACACACTGATTGTGGAATTTTCTTTAGCCGCTTCAAACGACGTCAGTAAACGTTACTATATCTCAAAATTTTTTAATAAGATTTTTTCGGCTACTGTAGAAGTTTCAGAAATTTCTAACACTCCTGACTTGGTGGTGGGTAGTTTCGACATAGACTTTAATAAGCATAAAGTTAATGATACTTATTATTTAACTGCAGTTAATGACTACGTTGGAGCTCGTGGACGAATTACGATTGGTGTTGTGGAAGATTTGCGCACACAACCCGCAGGAAATTTTACATTCTCCTCTGAGGCTACTGAATTTGAGCCAAAGACAATTGTACCCGGCCTGGCAGGCGTAACTAGAATTAAATACATAGACTCTGAAACAAATACGCGGAGTTTGACTGGTGATGTGATCATGCAGGCCAGGAACAACATGAGATTTCAATACAATGTTAATGAAAACCGGGTTGTTATGGATGTTGCAGATAATCTGGGCTTGAACAAGAACTGCGAAATAACAAACTGCATTAAACGCATAAATGGTGTAGGGCCGGACCCGGAAACAGGAAATATAAGTTTACTGGGGGTGGACTGTTTGAACGTTACCAGTGGGGCTCCTTACACGTTAGAGTTAGAAGATAGCTGTTGCACACCTTGTTCGGGTTGTGATGATTTATCTGAGCTTACCACAAGGTTGACAAGTCTAGAAAATAAGTTTATAGAATTGAAAAATTTCTATACAACGATAAATGGACAAATAACCAATTACTTAACAACCGTTAATTCTAATTGTGAATGTCCTGATTAGAATTAAGGTATGTCTGCGTTTGAATATCTAACAGTCAATAGTTTAACAGCTTATCCGTTCAGAGACGGACGGGCTGAGAATCTTATACAGCCCATATCTTCAGATACTTTTCTAGACATTGTCTTTGTACTGTACTCAGCAAACATTTCTAGACCATATATCAAGCAGATTCGGTCTGAGAATGGTGCAGTTAGTCTAGATTTTCATGATGTGGATGGTGATGCTCTCATATTCACGGTAGATGTTCCAGCCGTTGAAGCTGTGAGCCACTATAAAAACAAACAAAAAAGTTTTTTTGGTTATCGCCCCGTAGACTATTATCCAAAAGCTGCCGTTAAGCTTGTTTTTGGTGAGGGTTTACAAAAAATCAAAGAAAACGCACTAACTGTAGATTATACTCCGGAAGAAACAGAGCTCTCTCCGTCAGCAGTGCAATATTCTGTTCCGGAAGTTTCCACGGTCGAATTTGAATCGTGGTTTCCGGATTTCGACAGCCCCGACTTTAACCCACTTGTTCCTCAGGAAGTAATATCTGTTAAAACATTTTTGAGAGAAGAAGACGTGGGAATGCATAATGGGCATAATAACGTTTTTAATTATCTGGCACCAAACACCATGTATTTGGATATTTTGCGTGGTGCGGGAGCTGGACTTTATGATCCGTGCGGCAATCTTCCACCGTATGACGTTATCACCAAGATAAATCAAATTGCTCCTGACCCGGGAGGTAATATGTTCTTCAAGGTGTCCGATTGCCACGCACTCAGACTTCTAACTGACGACGAGCGCAGCTTAGCGCTCGAGAGGATTGCTGCAGGGGGAACAGACTACGTTAATTTTAAAATTCCTCATTATCTCTATTTATGGGAGGGAGACGTTAGAGAGGACTACACCGAGCATTATCCCTCTCCAGGAAGAACTGTGAATATTTTGGGAACAGGTCAAACTGCTGGCGATATAAACTGTGTTAATCACGGTTTTGTTTTAGAAAATTTCTGTAAGCCGAAATGTCCTCACGAGAATTTAAATGCTTTTGCCGAATATTTAAATCGTGTAAAGGATGGCGTATCTGAGCTGTTTAAAGTGATCGAAAATCCCATCGAGACCGGCGGCAAGGCACGCATAGATGGAACTCTTTTAACGGCCACCAGCTTTTGTCAGGATTTACCCGATGGTTGGCTTGATGGCACCTGCGGAACAGGCTTCAAAAAATATTTTCATGAGGGGCGGAGAATTAGAATACGTTACAATAACATTACCTCCTACAACGTGGATATTGTGGAAGTTTTGGAGGCGGTTAGTGGCCCAAACACTCAAATACGCATAGCCGAAGCATTACCACAACTTTCTCCTAACGTTGATTACACCTTTAAAGTTTCTGACCTGGGAATATTGGATAAATTTAATGCTGAGGTACTCCAGCAAAATACCTGGAATATCACAAAAAATTCTCCTTATTTGGAGTTTAATTACAGTACGGTCGAAGCTTTCAATGGGGATGGAAACTACGTCACATTCATCACCACTATCGCTGTTGTTTATAACCCAGGCACCGACCCTCTCCCATTTCAGGTAAATCTCACAACTGGAAATAATACAACATTTATTCCCAGCTCGATGAAAATTCGGAGAGAAACCGGGTTGATTCTCTACGGGCAAGCCAGCGATGTGATTCCGTGCAAGAGCTACGCTATATTCGAATCTATTTTTTATATACCTTGCGGTAATTTATCCGGATCCGTCACAATTTCTGTGGTTAACGCCAACACCGGAGGAGAAATTGAAAATTCTCCCAAGCAGGTATTGGCGCAGAGCGCTGGATGCGTTCAGATCAACGTAGGAACAACCAGAGCCACAGCAAAAGAAAATCAATTTTGGGGGTTTAATTTTGCCACAACAAATCTAACCACAGCTCAAATACTTTCTATAGCTTATTCCGGACTTCCGACCTGGGTCACACAGAGCGCCAACAACAGGGAGGGCGATATTCTTCCCGGACAGACTGAGGCTTACCACCTGTATGGAACACCCACAGCGACAGCTCCAGGAACCCTTAACCAGGATTACTCCATAACTGCATCTATTACTACCGGAGATGGTGTGTTTGTGACCACGTTGTTGCTGAGCTATCTAGCCAAGCCCAGGATCACTTCTCCGTTGGGGGGTGAAGTGATCGAGATACGTCCACCAGATACTCTAAACCGCACGTTCACTGAGGGTTCTCCACTAATAAAGATAACAGCGACTAACAAACCAACCAGCTATAACTTCAGATCGGCGTTTCCGGCTCCTGGGTTTTTTGCCAAGGGCGGCAAACTGGCAGGTAAATATGGATATTCTCCTGAAACAACTTTTCCTATTGAGTATACGTACAAACTAGTTGCAAAGAACGAAGCCTCGCTTCCAGAGCTTGGTGACGATGCCGAGTTAGGTGTTGATGTAAAAGTTAAAGTATATGACACAGCCTTGGTGGCTCCTAATGCCTTGCAGGGGGTTCCATACTGCTTCAACATACCTAACCCCGAGGCTGCCTCCCTCTCATTGTTATCCACGCTGCCTACCTGGCTCTCCTTTAACGCAGACCCGGCTGCACCAGGCTGTAATTTAACAGGAACCAACAATTCCAGCACTTCCACCACTGAAAGATTCATTATTAGGTACGATTACGGTAACAAGTTTGAAAACTTGGAGTACCGATTTTTTTATCTAGCCAAACCAACTATCTTAGCCCCGGCGGTTGATGGTGCGGTTATAGAGCTTCGCCCACCCGATTATATGTCAGGCGGCGAGTCCACACAATTCACCTCGGCTAGACCTGTGCTTAAAATTCAAGCAGCCAACCTACCCACAGACATCACCGCCACTGGGTTGCCGGAAGGCTTGGAGGTGGTTGTGCAGGCTGGGCAAACAGGAACACAAAAAACAGCAGTTGTAGTGGGTAAAATTGCTTCTGGGGTTGTTCCAAACGACTATTTGGTGACCATCACAGCAGAGAATGCCGCTGGTGGTAACACGCGAACATTTGTTTTACGTTTGCTAGACACCGCCAAAGCCATAACTGCACTGGAAGGCACGAACTTTTGTTATCAGTTTTCAGAATTAGCTGCAGCTTCAGAATATGGTGTTACTTGGGACCCATTACACTCACCACCGCCATGGCTCAATGCTGTGACACCACCCACCAACACCAAAGTAGCGTGTCACTTTTTCACAGCTGTGGGTGAGAGAGCATACGGAGAACTGAGTCAGGATATTCCTTTTGTACTACGCTATGCCTCACAATCTTCTCCAGGCATAGAATTTAACGTAGCTTATGTTTTAAAGTATATAGCCAAACCTAGAATTTTAATTCCTTCCGCCGGTGAAACTTTTACCATAGCGTCTACAACTCTCGCCGACGAGGAGTTTACTGCGGCGAACCCACTTTTCACGCTGGATGTGCAAAACACACCAGCAACTTATCAAATTTCCGGGCTCCCGGCAGGTTTGAGTCTGCTAGGTGATAAGGTTGTAGGTAAGATTACGGGAACATCTGGGTTATTGGGTGAATACCTGTGCAATGTAACTGCAACTAATTTGGCTGGTAAAACAACAACAACTTTTAAAGTCATCTTGGCAGAACGCACGGTAGAGCAGGCCTACCAAGACAAGTTTTATTGCTATAAAGTGCGTGGCATGTCTGGCGTTACTTCTTACACCTATACGGGGGATAAACCCGCATGGCTCACATTTAACCCCTCGAGCACGGCAGTTTGCCCCACAGGTAATTTTTACGGAACTCCCGGACCAGAAAATAATCAAAATTTATTGGGTGATGCTGGGTTTAAGTTTTCTGTGCAGGGTCTTCGAGCTGGTGGGAGTATCGAGCAAGATTTTAGGCTAGATTATTATGCCAAGCCGGTGATAACCTATCCCGCCCCAGACACAGTGTTTACTGTGGCTCCTCCGGACTATAATGCCACACTTTTTTCCAGCGTTAATCCATTATTCCGCATCTCGGCAACAAACAATCCAACCTCGTTCAGGGTTGCAGGATTTCAAGCCAATACATTTCGCGTGGATAATTTTGGTAATTTAATTGGCAGCTCTGGCGTTTCGGTTAATGATGACGCACCTAGGGAGATTCTACTTTATGCCACAAATCCGGCCGGAGAATCGCAGGCTGTTCGAGTTTATTTTGTGGTGACAAAAACTACAAAAACCATCACGTTTAACTCAGGCAACACTACCCCATGTTCTCCGGAAGCACGTTATCAATTCAGTACATCCGCCGATAAACCCAGCAGTATTTCACTCACAGGGCAGCCAAGTTGGATTACGTTTAATCCAGACATGACGTCTCAGTGCAATCTGACTTTTGACTTAAACCCACCCGCATTAACTGCGGCACAAACTATACCTTTGTTATTAACCCGCAATTATGTGGGAGGTAAAACTGTGGAGCGGTTTAATTTACTCATTACTGCTCCACCAATAATCACAAATCCTACTCCGGCAACCAATCCAGCAGACAGGCTTAGATATGTTATAACTAGACCGGATTTTAATAACAGAATATACACGGCTACCCAACCGTTGTTAACAGTCACAGCCAAGAACGATCCAACAAGCATAACTTCTACAGGTCTGCCTCCAGGTTTACGTATGGTTGCAGCTGGTGCTGATATGGGAAAAGTGGTGAGCACCACAGAAACAACAAAAGTAACCATCCCCGGACTGTATGAAGTTTCTGTGGTGGCGAGTAATTCTGCCGGACCGTCCGAGACCGTGACTTTCGAGATAGAGGTGAAGGATGAGGACGTCGAGGTTTATACTCGACAAGGAACACCTGTTCAAAGCACATATTGCAAGCTCTCCACAAGGGACAGAGCCACATCCTACAGCATTGTTTCAGGAGCACTATTGTCTGGGTTGGGGTTCACTGGATCTATAGACGCCAGTTGCAATTTTTATGGAGTTCCTGTGGGGAATAACTTCGATGTATCTGTTCTAGAAATTAGAAGTAACTATGTCGGAGGATTTTCTAATTTTAATTTTAAATTCATACATCTGAATTACCCCACTATTGTTAAATTTACGCGAAACGGTTTAGATGTTTTGGACGATGTTTTGGATATAGATCCGGGCGATTATATCGGAGTTCAATACACGGAAGAAAATCCCTTGTTTGTGGTTGAGACCACTGGAAACCCCACCAGTTTTTATGTTGAAGGCTTCCCGCTCGACTCGAGTTTAACTGTTGGCTGTAGTGGTAAGATTGTTGGAACTATCCCAGCCTCGGCTGCTGGGGTTTATATAGCTCGAGTGGTTGCCGTGAACGAGGCCGGAGAATCTTCAAAAAAAGCAATCACTTTAAATTTATCTAAAACAATTCCAACCATAACCTGGCCTACTCCAGATGAAATTATATACGGCACCCCGCTGAATTTAATAGATCATTTAAATGCTGTGGCTTCGGTTGCAGGAACATTTGTTTACGATCCGCCGGCAGGAACAATCTTGAATGCCAGCGATCAATCCAGGGCTTTAAAAGTTACATTTACTCCCACAGATCTTGTTAACTACAGCACAACTATAAAAAACAACACAATCAAAGTGAGTCGGGCTATTCCACAACTGGTTTGGGACGAGCCTGCAGCTATTTCTTATTATACGCCATTGAGCACTGCACAATTGAATGCCGCGGCAAATGTTCCAGGCTCTTTTGTTTATTCGCCATCTATTGGCAGTAGACTGAGTACTGGGCAGCAAACATTGACTGTGGCATTTACACCCGAACAACCTATAAACTATGTGCCGGCTCAACGTCAGGTGATTTTGCGGGTTGAAAAAATAACTGTGACTCCGGAGCACATATACTGGAACACGCCCAGTAATATAACTTTTGGAACAGCTTTGAGTGGTAGTCAATTGAATGCTGTGGCGAGAATAAGCACCACCGACTCCAGCTCTCCGGGCATTACTTCGAATAGTAGTTCGTATGTTTATAGCCCTCCCATAGGCACAGTATTGGCTGCAGGCACACACACCTTAACAGTGACCTTCACAAGTAGTGATTCTCTCAATTTTACTGTTACTCCCACACAAAAAACTGTGACAATTCAAGTGCTCCCACAAACATTGCAAGTAAGCTGGAACAATCCAGCCGCAATCACCTATGGAACAGCACTCTCCAGCACACAGCTAAATGCTTCTAGTTCGGTTAGTGGATTAACTTTTACCTACGATCCTGCCGTTGGAACTGTGTTGAATGCTGGCGCACATACTCTGAGTTTGTTGGTTTCTGGTAATCCTAATTATTCTCCTGTTACATTGAGTAGAAACATAACAGTGAACAAAGCCTCCTCCGCACTCACGATAACTTCAGTAGCTTCAGGCGCTGTAAACGAAGAAATAAACATCACCAGCACAAAAACAGGCTCTAGCGGTGCTGTGACGTATAGCAGCCAAACCCCTACAGTTGTATCGGTGAATGGAGATGTGGCGCGCTTGCTCAGGGCAGGAACAGGCACCATCACGGCCACTTTGGCTGGAGACGCTAATTTTAATGGTGTTAGTGTGGCTCAAACCATAGCAATATCGCGAGGAACGTCCACAATAACCATCACCTCCAGCGATAATGTCAAGGTGGCAAACTCTCTAACCTTAGCCGCCACCGTGACAGGCTCAACAGCTCAAGCAACCTTTCAAAGTAGTGATACCTCCAGACTATCTATTAGTGGAACCACCGCCAGAGGAGTGAAAACAGGCATAATTACGGTCACAGCCAGTGTTGCCGCTGATGCTAATTTCAACGCAACGAGTCAACAGCAGGTGTTTACGGTGAACAAGGGTGATTCTTCTTTAGCCATAACCTCAAGCAACACTGGAACAGAAGGAAACGATGTGGCATTCACTACAACAAAAACAGGGTCCACCGGCTCAGTTACTTTTACGAGCGGAGATTTATCAATTGTGCAACCACTAACCGTAAACACAATGCGTCTCGGTGTGCCTGGGAGTACCCCAATAGTAGCTACCTTGCAGGCTGATGATAATTACTTAGGAGCCACAGCACAGCAATCTTTTACTGTGGTGGCAAAGCGACCATCCACCGTTACCTATTCTGGAGTCACCACCGGATTTGTTGGAGGGTTCATTACGTTATCGGCAACAAAAACAGGCTCCACCGGAGCTGTGACTTTTGTGAGTCAAAATGCTGCTATAGCTTTGGTTACGGGAACACAAACACTCTCTCTTTTAACCCCAGGAACAGCAACAATACTCGCGACTCTAGCGGCGGATAGTGGGTTCAAGGAAGCCACCACAAGCTTTACTGTGACTGTGGATAAGAAGTCCTCCACTCTGAGCTTGTCTGGACTCAATGCGATTAAAATCGGTCAAACATATACTCTCACTGCGACAAAAACAGGGTCCACTGGAAGCATTAGTTATGTTAGTAGCGACCCAGGCATCGCTACAGTCAGCAACACCGGAGTTGTTACTCTGGTTTCCCCAGGCACTGTTACATTCACAGCCACACTGGCCGATGATTCTTTGTTTTGGGGGACAACAGCAACCAAGGTTTTAACAGTGAACAAGGGTGCTTCTTCCTTGAGTGTAACTGGACCAACCACAGGTAAGGTGGGCACAACAAGCAATCTAACTTATAGCGTCACCGGCACTGGGGGAGCTGTTACAATTGTGCCTGCAACAGATAGTGGTATAACTGTAACAAGCGGAAACCCGCCTGTCCTATCTTTTGCGAAGGGAGGCACTAGAACAGTGACTGTTTCTGCAGCGGCAGACACCAAGTACGAAGCTGTGAGTAAAACACACACCATATCTGTGTCTCTTGGAGATTCTTCCATCGGTGTGATAGAACACTCGCTCAACGGCACCACCTGGACCGCAGGATACCCAAGCCCTGTTAATTTTGAGAGTGTGTTGTTTTTGCGCCCTGTAGTAACCGGCTCCACCGGAGCAATAACGCTCACAACGTCTCCGGGAGGAAATTTAGAAACCACCACCCAATGCACATCAAAGAACACCGGGGTATGTTCAGCCAAATTTAAATTCATCGAGGAAAACAACTCCACACAGAGTTTTACTTTCACTGTGGCTTCTGATGGAAATTATGCTGGGGCTTCTGCTTCGGGCACTATAAGCATAAACCCCAAACCGCCCAGCACAATTGTGTTGGAATTGAATACTGGTGGTGCTTGGTTTACTCCTACCACAGCCCTGAGTCTTCCCAGGGGCAGCACTTTGAGCGCCAGACCAAAAATTACCGGGTCCGGCGGTTATGTACTTATGACTAGCAACCCAACCACCAATGTGACATTAGTTCAGGATTGTACTGGAGGCAGAACCGGAACATGCTCTGTGCAATATCAGCTAGACTATGGAACATCCCAGACCATAACTGCCCAAGTTTTCGCAGACACCAGCTACAAGGGAGCTTCAACAAGTGTAACGGTTAGCATAACTGGATAATGCTATGGCTATATATACTTTAGACTTTTTAAACAAGAATAAATACCGAAGATATCCATTTCGGGCTGACACCGCACTGACCTCTGAAAATGGACGAGTTCTAGGTAATGATTTGCTCGTAGCTGCGTCCTTTTCCGTGGCTGGAGTTAGAGAAAACTTACACATCAGTCAAATTTGGGTTAGGGGCCAATTTATAGATCTTGTACTGAGCTGCACGGTCGGCGATCGTCTTGTGAGTTTAGGTAGGTTTGCTGGAGAAATTATTGAAGATTATTCGGTTTTATTTTTAGAGCAATTTGAAAGATTTGTTAATGGGACTATAACATTTGGTAGTGCTGAAGTTGTGAGCCGAATGTCCGGGGGATATTTCTTTAATCCCACACAAACGAAGCTGGAGGATTCTACGATTTTTTATTACACTCCTCCCGGGGTTAAAAAATTGGTACGAAGCTCCGCCGAGCTCAGAGGAAGAGTTGAATTTGGAAATTTGATAAACTTGGTAAAAACCAAAGAAGCCAAAACAATTAAATTAAGCACCAGTACCGGAGTACAGATTGCCAGCTTAGCCGATCGCGCCTCGCAATTCAAAAACTGCAAGACTCCACTAATTTATAACATAAACGAAACAGTCCCATTTAAAGACAGCACAAACAACTACCCGGTATTGGATGGAAATATTTATTTGGTGGGTATTAAACCTGTTATTTTTTATGGTGAATTTGGAACTCCAGAAAATACTGGTGGAACTATACAGGCTCAAACCATAGACATCAACAACAATCCACTCACGCTAGATACTCTATGCACAGCCAGAAATAAAGTATTGCCACCTATTGATCCTGTATATCTTGTTAAGCGCCCAGACGAAACCACTACACCTAGCACATTTGCAGGCAAAGAAAATTACTACACCAAGTCGTTTAGTAAACCTGTTAATTTTATCAAGGTTGTGGAACCTGAGTTTTTGTCTTGGCCTCAGTTTTTTAAAAATTTTACAGGTTTCGCCATAAATAAAGCCCAGGGAACACAGCAAGATATTGTGACTGTACCGACAGGAACAACAGGCAGTAAACTTGTGCGTATGGTTTTACGAAATTCTCCGAACGCCGGGGGAAGCGGTGCCTCTTTAGGCGTGATAATGAAAAAGAACGACATCACCTTGAATCCTACGCAGTACATACCGTTAACTCCAACACAAGCTATTGTAATTGATAGTGTTAATGAACAATTTGCTCCCGGAGACCGGTTTAGTGTATACTTGGATTCTGTGACAGGTGCTGGATATACTTTGCAAATTATACTTTTTTATAGATAGTTATGGCTGATTTTAACGTACTTCCATGGCAGAATGAGAATAGCTTAACAAGCTATCCATTGGTTTATCCTCTGGATTATGATGGATTTATTGTGGACGCCTCATTTATTCAATTTGACTACTTTGTCCCGATATTGAATTCTATTTTTGTTGGACCGGACTACATGGAAGTTACGATTACTTTTGACAGTGGGGAGGTGACTCAAACCTATAGTGAATCTGCTTATCGCGCAGGTATTCGAGAAATTAGATTTATGGAGCGTGAGGATAGATATTTGGGTTGCATCACAGTAGGAGAACGCACTGACTTTTTGTGGGAGAATTTCCGTGGGCAGCGGCTTGTGAAAAATATTCCGTTTTTACCTACCGTTGTTCGAAGCATTCCATCGAAAGATGCTGTGTATGCTTTGGACGATATATACGGGGATGTTGTGTTTGGAATAGAAACCGCAGAGTCCACGAGTTTTTCAAACCCCAACAGTTTCAGCTATCAAAATAATTTCATTCCTGGGATGTCTTTTGAAAACAACGCCGGAGGCGAGACAATTTTCTACAACTTCAACACGATAAACAACGCTCTGGTGTTTAACGCCGTAGCCAATCACGCATTACCTTTAGAGGATGCTCCTGTTTGGGCTTTGAAACGTATAAACTTGGTTCCTCCGGTAGACAACAACCTTTATCTAGCCAGCAACGATTTGATCAAGTTTTCATCAGTCAATAATCAAAAACTGCAAATTTCCTTGGCTGGTCAGAGCGCCACCGGCGCTTCGATAGTTCCAACCCTCGCTTCTTAATATGGATACTGTAGTAGAATGGCTGAATGAAAACGAGTTGAGAGCATATCCACTCATCGAGGGAGAACTGGCTCAGAACATTCCTGAAAATTTTTTACTAGACCTTATGCTTGTGATAAATGTGGAACTTGACGAGCTTGCAACTGTTCGGTTACTCAATATTTCCACCGAAGCTGACGGTCTTACAGCCACCTTTTCTGGAGAAGGTAATGCCTTCTATGTAACTAAAAATAAACCTTTTCCACAGTACGTTCGTAATCCAAATGGTAGTTTGGCTGTTTTTGGTGAAGGGTCAAAAATATTTTTTGATTTGGGTAATGCAACTTCTATAGATTGTGCTGTGCCTGTAGAACCTGCAACTGTTTATAAGTTCGATTTGGCTTGGTTAGGAGTGTCAACTATTAGCAGTTATAAAAATTATCAATCTGAGTCTTCGGAAAGTTACATCCCGAGCACCCCACTTGCTGAGGATGGGTATAACTACAATTTAAAAGAAACTGTGGAATTTTATCCTGGCTATAACTACAAGATAGATTTTCGTAACGACAGAATTAATATGGCGGTTGGATTTAAGTTTGGAATACCTATGGACTGCACTACTGAGTTCGTGGCTCCGGAGTTGAAGGATTGCCACGAAATTATCTCGTACATTAATGGAGTTCCACCAGATTCCAAGGGAGTATTTCGCGTTACGGCAGGAGAAAACATATTCACCTTTTCCGGAAATACCGTAGATGAGGATATTCCTGACACTAATCCCAAAATAGCTGAGTTATATTACACTCAAGGTAAACCACCGATAACAAAAATAAATCCTAATGCCTTGTTTGTGGGCTTGACATTCCTTGAGACTGATCTATGTTCACCTGTACAACTTCTACCTACAAATAACTGATATGAATATAGTCCCTCAAAAAAAGAGAATGATCCTGAGCAGTGTTAATCAAATACTTACATTAATAAAAAGTAATGAGAAACTGCAAAACCTTCCAAGATTTAAAGGGTTGAAAGATAAAGAATTGAGTACGACTCCGTCAAAAACGTGTAATTGCGCAAGACCTATAAGAACTCCCGATGTGAACAAGCAGATTTTAGAAAGTACCCTTTCCTCACTCACTTCGGCAGATTTTCAGCAAATAAAAGAGGCTTTAGCCTTGGATGAATTGTGCTATTATAATAGAAGTACAAAAACAAATAAGCTGGAGATGCTCTGCGTCTGATATGTATAATCAAACTCCATTTTTTTCTAATATCGAAGATAAATCTGTTCCTTTACCTCTGGAAATTGCTGGAGGTGTGGAGGTAGTTAAAAAAACTCGAGTAGTTGGTAGAAATGTGGAGTATCCCGACGTATTCGTATCCAGCAGCTCGGGGTTTGGCTTTCCTGGCGTTCCTTTTGTTCCCGGTGAACCTAATCCTTCCACCTTTTGTCAAGGCGAGGACGCCCAGTTTGATGCCCTACTATATCAGCATGGTGCTCCTGTGCTGGCAGAAAATTATCGCATACAGGCTGTAGTTAAATCGTCTCTAAGAAGTCGAGACATTTTGTGGGCTGGTGAAGTACAGAGTGGAATATATGAGGAAGATAAATTTGGGAAGTACACTATCTGGATTCCATCAAAAGTCACAGCAGACTGGTTAGCTGGTAGTTATGTGATGAATGTTTCTTGTTTTGAATCCATAGGTCAAGGTAGGGGTGTACATGATCGTAAGATTTCTTTGATTGATCTAATGTTCAATATTGAATATTGTGGCGGAAGCCCTAACCCTGAAACTTTAGTACGTAAAGAAGACGCGCCAGATCGAGCCTTATTGGAGAAAACTTGGCCAAATTCTTCAAGCACCGTGCGCGGTTAGCCCCCATTAAAACTTTTATGTTTTTTTGGTATAATATTTTAGATGCCTAGATTTTAGGGTTATTTTGATACCCCCCCAGCAAAATTTATACATTTTTTGTTATAATACTATGCTGACTAATGTTGGTCTATTTGTTGTAATTATTTTACAATAAGCAGATAAAACAACAGGCATTTTTTAAAAATGGTTGATAGGGAATTGACTAATTTCTTTTCGTTATTTTAGCCTTTAAAATTGCGTTCGGGTGGTTTTGTAGGTAAAGGAACCTACTACAAGACTGCTGAATGGGGAAAGCACAAAAAGACACATCCCCGAGGTACAAGGCGGTAATTCTTTTCGGTGTTGTTTGGAGCATGTGAAAAGAACTACCTGGCGACAATCTGAAAATGCCTGCAAGCTTTTCAGTAAACCGCTCGCTCTATTAGACAGGTTTGCAGCTCTGTTTTTTAGAGAACGCGACGCAAATTTAGTTTTGGTCGTGTGCGATCATTAAGATAATTCTAGCAATAGAGGTAAAGTGGAGAACTATCACCGTAGTTGTCTGCGAGGGTCTTCGACCCTTCCGAGCACACAAAGAGGTAATCACACGCATTCTACTGTAAAGGTCTTGGATGCTGTGCTTTTCGGTTGAGTCCCGAAAGGTGAGTGTGAAAGCACAATAAGTAAACCTTTAGCTGATATGCGAGCAACTGGGCTGGTAATCCAGGTATCGCGTTCAGCAGCCTAGAAGCTTTCGTTAGGGAAAACCAAAAGGAAACTTCAAAACCGTGACAACCAGTCACAGGTTCAGTAGCGCATTGATTTCTACAAAATAGAAGTCAACGGAATCCGCGAGCACTGATCCAGATTCTCAGGTGAATATATTGTCTCTCTCGGGGTTATCTCGGGGAGAACACCATACATCTAAAAAGGAAAGCCTCGCGGCTTCTGCAGTGAAAGATGACTTCGCACCAAATTCGGTTTGGGATCTGCTGGTTTCCTGAAGCCCGCATGATACAGGTTAGGATAATCTTTGGCGACCGTTGCTGGTCTAGGAGGGTTCGTAGCCCTCACAGAGAGGAACTAGCGAACATCTGTAGTCGTAACCCTGATCTCGGGAGGGATCGTCATTGTCGAATACGTTGAAAAAACAACGTGGATACCGTGGAGAATCAATAATTCCACCAAAGGTCGACACTTGCTGCTGTAGTCTCAGGCGCATACTCAATTTCTCTTTTTAGGGAGGTCCAGAAACCCAAAATAATTCAGACTTCATGGAAGTACGGACCTTTCTTTTATTTTATCGAAAGTTTTCGATAATCCCCTGCGTAAGCCGCGAACATTACTTTCTTTCTTTCGGTAATGTTTCGCGGCTTCACGCATACCACTGACCTAGCAGTGCAGCTACACAATCTAGGCAAATTTTTAGCTATTAAACATTTATGAAAACATTTAAATATAAAAACACATCTGCAGTTCTAGCGATTGACTATGACTACGAGGATGATTGTACAAAAGCTAGTCATTATTTGGTAGAGCCGGCCACAGGTAAAACTTTAGCGTATATTCCATGGTCTCCATATTCTGATCCAACAGATAGTGAGATTGACGCATGGTTAGCTTTAGGTGCTCCGTCCGGAGTTATTTTGAAACGTCCGTGGGGTGAGCAATATGTTAATTTCTGCTCCAAGGTTTTAGAAGAAATCACGTCAGGTTGTAAAACCGTATTGGGTTGTGAGTACATATTCAATGCGGATCACGGAGTAAATACTTGATTCGTTCAATCTCTTTGATATTCTTACAGATGTTCGAGGTAACCACTAACCCACTGGTAGTAGGCCGCTGGATGAGATGGAAAGTTATTCTGCGTAAGTCCTGCCTCGAACGTTTTATATGCTTGTTAAACAGATAAAGTTTCGCGGAGTCTCTGTGGACTTCATCATACACATAGACTCTGATGTTGACTATCGTCTAGAGGTGCGGTCTAAAACCAAACTTACCGAAGATTTTTTTCAATCTTTGGTGGAATATATAAAGAGTGAGGGTTACGTGGACGAAGCAAGAAAAGGTATAAATGAAAAATAAAAATAACACACAGGTTAGCGCTGAAGCTAAGCAAATTGATATAATAATTGCGGCATTGATTATTCTGGCTATGCTGGCGTTGATGGGAGCCATTTGGGACTCCTATATGCAGTATTCGATCGAAATGCATAAATTAAAATTGTTCGAAGAAGACAAACAATCCGTTGAACAGCTTCAAGGGCTGATCAACACAACAAATAAATAACACACATGACAGTAAAAGTAGATGCAGAAACAATGACATTAAAAGTCATGGACTGCGATCCGTTCGAAGGGCATGTATTATCTACCACACACGACAAAACTATAGATGTTGTCTTGGTGGATTCTACTACCCCGGAAGAATACGTCGCAGATCTCACACAAGCAGAAGAAACACAAAGAAAAACTTCCGTGCTTGAACAAGTCATAGAAATCACAATACCCGAAGGAGAAAAATGATAAAAAAAGAACACTACACAAAAAATGGCAGACACCCAGAAGATGCCATTTTCGAAGAAAAGACTTACATAAACAAAGTTCAAAAACATCTTGATGAGGTTTTCGAACGTCTTTGCAAAGATTTAAATTTAACTGATGCTGGGCGAGATTGGTTATTTGAGTACGTCTTTAATGAGGGCGACACTATGTCCTTTGAGGAATATGTGGAGGCTCGAGATGCTGGTTATGACTTACTGGTTAATACAGATTAACGTATGTCTGAAATCACCATCACACTCAATGCTGAAAAATTAGAGCATAATCTGGTTAGAAATTTTACCCAAGCTCTGGGTTATGCTGCCAAAGATTCGTTAGAGGATCTTAAAAGCTACATCAGCGAATTTTCTAGATGCGTGGAGTACGTTATTGTTGGTGATTGGTCTGGGTTGTTCAACTCGGGCTATACTTCAATGGTGCTTGATGACGATATGTTAGAAACAATGGACATGCATTTTCAAAGCAAGAAGAAAAACAAACACACAGACGTATTGACCTTCGAGATTTATGATCCCGGGTTGGCGGCGGTTGTGTGTCAAATCAAGGAACAAGACATTAGTTATTAAAACACACAAATTATGGGATTGGATATGTATGCTTATAGTGTCTCTAAGAAAGACGCCATAAGTCCTTTTAAAATAAAGACAGGTGGAGCTAGAGAGCAAATTTTCTACTGGCGGAAACATCACGACCTTCACGGTTGGATGGAAAAGCGCTGGCTCGAAAAATTGAAAGATCTGGGGAAACTGGAAGACCCCGATCTCGCAACATTCAATTGTGCCCCGCTCGCGCTGGGTACTACAGATTTAGACGATCTTGAGGCCGCTGTGGTAGCGTGTACTCTACCAAAAACTGTGGGACTTTTCTTTGGAGATTTCCCTCCTAGTGAGGAGAGCGCGCAAAAAGATTTAGAGTTTATCTGCAAAGCCAGAAAAGAGATAGAGAAAGGAAATGTTGTTTATTATGACTCCTGGTGGTGATGATGATGTAATCTGGCGAGAACCTATAGATCGGGTCTTGTCCAGGCAAGAAAAAGCGATACTCCTCCATGAAGCGTTAACATTAGCTTTTTCGGATGGCCATTTAACCACACAGCTGGGTGAGGTTGAGTTGGATAATTTATTAAATAAGTTGGAAAACTCAGAACATATACCTAAAGAAGTGGGAGAATGCTGGGCACATACTGCTCGAGTTTGCGACATTGTTTCAGCCTATTACGGAGGTTGATTTAAATCGGAGGCCTGCCTCAATTAACTGAGGCAGGCTATTCCGGAACTATTTGAACTTTACTTGACGTTAGCTGTATCAAACTCAATAGTTGTCCTACATATTTTTCGTTGATGTAGGGGATTCCCAATCCCAGGTTTAGAAAAATTCCTCTAACGCTCTTAGCGAACATGTAGTTTGAGGCGAAATTCTTGTCTGCCAGCTCGAATGGAACTACTGACTCGTTGTGATATATAAAACCGCACCAATAGAAGTCTTCGCTTCTTTTGCGTATTTCCTGTATCTCTATGACGAAGTTAGTCAACTGTTCTTCTTCTCCGGCTTTTTTTAAAATATAGTACGATGTCTCACGTCTAACAAAAGTTTTTCCGCGAACCACTACTTGTTGTTCTCGGGAAGTCGTCCAGTGCTTGATAAGGTCCATCCCGGTCTTTTTTTCTAGCTCTTGAACTTGTTGGTAGGTGAGACCAGATATGTAATTTTCCAAGGCGGAGGAACCTTCTTGAGCTATGAGTTTCTCGATGGGGTCTTGCTTGAACCGTACTCCCGGAGCCTCTCCCCAGAGTTGCAGCAGGTTTGCCCCGGTGGCTAGGTTAGATATATCCACAGCTTCTCTAACCCAATTGTTAGCTTTATAGTTCCAAGTAAACCCCTGCCGGGCTTTTAGCTCGTTGAAGTCTGCTGCGAGGTAGTTACCTATTTTACCATACCAACCTAGTTCGCCATTTACATAGAGCTTTTCTCGTTCTTGTGGAGCTTGAAACTTCGCTAGTTCGAATGAGCATATGTGCTTCGGCGTGCAAAAACTCGGTATAACTAAAATTTTTTTATACTTTTGTTTAGCTCCTAGGTTTAACTTCGGGAAAGCTTTAACCACGTTTTCAGTAAGGTAACCTATCTCGTTTTCTACAAACCCAGACATTCCCGCAGACTTTAGAATATCTTCAAAATACATAACCTTGTCGCCATGCCGAGCCTTGTGGTTTTGAACTTCTTCTTTTGCCAATAGCCATGCGCTATGGTATTGCATGTGGAGGCATTGATTTTTAAACAATGACTTCTCTGCATATTCTGAGCGGGGTAATTTGAAGTCTAGACAATCTTCAAAGTCGTTCAAAATTGTGGAGTATATGGTTTTCCACCGCGAAGGCTCAAAAAAATCGAAAACGTTGCCGATAAAACCGCCTGTTTTAGCTTCGGCATACCAACCAAATACAGGCATTCGGATAAAATTAAAATTATCTACGCTCATACCTAGCTTTGATACTACTTTAGGTAGATTAACTTTAGAATTGAAGTCGTTGATATTCATGTTTAAAATTAAGACAAATTACCATTATGAATTCATTTGATCAAGCCACAGATTATTCCAAGAAAGAGTTGTATACTTTGCTGAGAGATGCAGAGTTGCCGGAATATGTAAAAACAGCCGAGGTAGACGACTACGACTTATTAGCAGGACTTCAAAAAGAAGCTTTTGCTGATAGAAATAGAAGAATTTATCCAATAAATGAACCATCTCGTGTATTCGTTTCTAATGCCTACTTCATGAGTAAGAAGGCAGATATTGAAAAACTATACGGAAAGAATTACAGCAGTCAAATAGAAAATCGAATCAAGCAAGCTGCGGAGGTTTTTGGTATTGCTGAAGATCTTGAAAAATATGCTCAACGCCAGGAGAAAAAAGCTGCGGAAGATTATCCTGAAACATACTTGGGTGAGTTTGTTGTTGCTGGCGGTGACATAAATCTCTATCCGGTTAAAACCGCACAAGACCTGGAAGCAAACACTGGGCATTTTGTTAAAAACATAGCTAATTACCCGTTTGATTGGCGCGCCAAAATAGCTAAAGAGATAGTTAAAGCTGC
>Ga0315902_10000980_pt1 | contig 46910 bp, 45 predicted proteins | sample LakEriMetagenome_9_FD_203523 | JGI IMG/M metagenome (GOLD analysis project Ga0315902, IMG submission 203523) | Freshwater fungal communities from buoy surface, Lake Erie, Ohio, United States - Buoy 12 MA117 | ecosystem: Environmental > Aquatic > Freshwater > Lake > Lake biofilm | place: USA...
GGAGATAGGTGAGGACGACGCGACGCGGTGTACCGCTCCGCCGACCGATCGTTTCCAGGATGATTCCCGGTCGCCCACCAAGATTGGGTGACACCCAACCGTTGGTTGCAAGCGCCAGTCGCGCATGCAGTGGCGCAACGAGCCCAATGAGTCGACCGAACCAGCGCTGCGCCCCCTTCAACCACGAAGGGCGCTGCGCCGCCCAATCGTCGCCTGGCACTTAGCGCTCGGCGAAGAGGTAGCGAACGGAGAGTGCCGCTACCACCGCTCCAATGAGTGGACCTACGATGTAGACCGCTGCAGCGGAGAGGTCACCAAACGCCAACGCGGGGCCGAACCAGCGGGCTGGATTCATGGCGGCACCAGTCAGCGGTCCGCCCACCATGATATCGGCGATGATCACGCCACCAATGAAGAGTGCACCCATCTGCGGGGCGCGCTTATCGACAGCGGTGAGGAGCACGGCGTACACCAAGAGTGCGGTGAGCACGGCCTCAACGGCGATCGCGGTGAGCTGAGTGAGGCCCGTTGCAACGGCAGGTGCACCACCACCAGCGATTGACCAGGCGGAATCACCGCCGTCGAACCCACCGAAGGCGAGCTTGAGGGCGAACCCCGCGGCTGCAGCCCCTACGAGTTGGGCCACCACGTAGCGAATTCCTTCGATGGTGCGCACCTTGCCGACCAGCCAGAGGGCGACGGTCACTACGGGGTTGAACTGCCCGCCACTTACCGCGGCAAACGCGGTACCGAGGGCGGCGAGGGTGAGGCCGTGGGCAAGCGCGACGCCGATCAGGCCGACCTCTCCCCCAGTCTGGGCATTCATGATCACTGCTCCTGCGCCGATCACGAAGAAGAGGAAGGTACCGATGGCCTCAGCAACGAGGGCGGCAACGAGGGTTCGACTGGGCATGAGTAGGGACCTCCAAGAGACTTTCGGGGGGCCAGCGGCACCCCGTTGGGGCTGATTGTAGGGCAGCCCCTATGAGAGATGAGCGTGATGCCGTATGCTACGGAGGTCCCCCGGGCTTCGGTGGACATAAGCACGCACGCACGCGACCGAGATCAGTCAACCGTTCCCATCCAGGGCTCGCGAGACCAGCATCGGACCACGAGGCGAGCCAGCACTAGGAGTGAACGGAATGTACACAGACAAGAACTTGGTCTGCATGGATTGCAGCCAGGAATTCGTATTCACAGCGCGGGACCAGGAGTTCTACGCTGAGCGCGGCTTCACGGAGCCAAAGCGCTGCACACCATGCCGCAATGCCCGCAAGGCGCAGCGCGAGGGTGGTTCAGCGGGTGGCGGCTTCGGCGGCTACACCGGTGGCAGCTCGTACAGCGCCGGCGGCTACGGCGCCCCACGCGCACCTCGCGGACCACGCGAGTTGCACCCAGCAACCTGCTCGGATTGCGGCAAGGAGACCATGGTCCCCTTCCTCCCAACCAGCGGCAAGCCGGTGTACTGCGACAACTGCTTCTCGACCCGACGCCCAGCGCGCTGAGTCCAGTAGCTCTTAGAGCAACCCGGACGGCCGGGGCCCTTCGGGGTCTCGGCCGTTCGATTTATCCCCGAGTTTCTAGCTGACTGAGTCGGTCAACGAGCAGCGCCGCATGAACCGTTGACGCGCGGTGATCAAACAGTGCAAGTAGCTCCGCGCCGCTGAGCGCGGCGGTGATATCAGCGGTGGCCGCACACACGTCGTGCAGCTGTCGTCGCTCTTCGCGCGCGATCGCTGCGGCGGTCTGCACCAGTGCATACGCCGCATCGCGCTGCGCTCCCTTATCAATCAGCGCAATCAGGAGTCGTGAAGCGGCGTGCAGCCCAAGCCCTTCGTCGAGGTTTCGTCTCATCTGCTCGCGGCGAATCTCTGCGCCATCAATCACGCCGTTGAGTGACTCCACCATGAAGGCGAGGAGCGAGGTGGCGTCAGGGAGCAGGATGCGCTCCGCAGAACTGTGGCTAATGTCGCGCTCGTGCCAGAGCGGCTGGTTCTCCATTGCTGCAGCGGCGTAGCCGCGCAGTAGACGTGCGAGGCCTGCGATCCGCTCGCTCTTGATCGGATTGCGCTTCTGCGGCATCGCCGAGCTACCAGCCTGACCGGTGCGGAATGGCTCACGCATCTCATCCACTTCGGAACGCTGCAGGTGGCGGATCTCGGTGGCGATTCGTTCAAGCGTGCCACCAGCTATGGCGATCGCGGCAACGAAGGCGGCGTGGCGATCGCGCTGCACGATTTGTGTGCTCGCCTGATCGGCGCGCAGGCCGAGCGCCGCTAGCGCGACCCGCTCAATTTCAGGGCTAATCTGGCTGTAGGTGCCAACCGGACCAGAGATCTTTCCCGTCGCAGCTTCGGCGGCGGCAAGCGTGATGCGCTCACGCGCCCGCGCAACCTCAAAGGCCCAGTTCGCCATCTTGGCGCCCATGGTCGTTGGCTCTGCGTGCATGCCGTGCGTGCGCCCAATCATGATCGTGTCACGCTCTTCACGAGCGCATCGGATGATGGTCGATAGCAGCGTGGAGAGGCCTGCGTCAATGAGAACAGCGGCATCGCGCATCTGCAGTGCGAGTGCAGTGTCAACAACGTCGCTACTGGTGAGGCCGTGATGAATCCAACGACCCTCCGGGCCAACACTCTCTGCAAGCTGATTCACGAAGGCAACCACATCGTGATCGGTAGTGCGCTCTAGCTCGTTGATGCGCGCGACATCGACCTTCGCCTTGGCACGAATCACTGCAACGGCATCGGCTGGGACTTCGCCCGTTGCAGCCTGCGCGTCAAGCACAGCCAGCTCTACCCGCAGCGCCGCACCCCAGCGCGCCTCATCGCTCCAGACCGCCGTCATCGACGGCGTGGCGTAGCGGGAGATCATCGCTTAGCGTGGCGCAACGGGCGCCAGGCGCGCTCAATTGTTTGCGTGCGCTCAGGGCCAACGGAGAGGAGCACGATCGGCGCACCGGCAATCTCTTCGAGCGCCGTGACATAACGACGGGCGTTCTCCGGGAGGTCAGCCATGGCGCGAACGTTGGTGATCTCCTGATCCCAGCCAGAGAACTTCTCGTAGATCGCCTTGGCACGTGCAAGTTCAGCACTAGAAGTTGGCCAGCGGTCAACGCGCTTGCCATCGATCTCATACGCAACGCAGAGCAGAATTTCAGGGATTCCCGAGAGAACATCGAGCTTATTCAACATGATGCTTGAGACACCGTTCAACTCAACCGCATAGCGAAGTGGAACAGCATCGTTCCAGCCGACACGGCGACGGCGACCCGTGGTCGTACCAACCTCGTGTCCGGTAACGGCAATCCGCTCGCCGATTGCGTCGGTGAGCTCGGTGACGAATGGTCCAGACCCTACGCGTGTGGCGTATGCCTTCATGACACCCATCACCTCATCAATCTGCAGCGGGGCAATGCCACCACCAGTGGTGGCGCCACCCGCGATCGGATGCGATGAGGTGACGAATGGGTATGAGCCGTGATCGAGGTCAAGCATCGCCCCCTGGGCACCCTCAAAGAGGAGGTGCTCTTTGCGGGCATAGGCGCGCTGCACCAGGTCGTTGGTGTCGGCGATATGCGGTCGAAGGCGCTCGCCCCAGGCCGCAATCAGTGCGGCCACGGCATCTGCGTCCACCGCCTCGGCATAGTCGGTGGCACCAAGCGCATCGAGGAGTGCGCGCTTCTCTGGAAGCACGCGCGCCAGTCGCGCCGCCGTTGAGGCTGGATCAAGGAGGTCTTCTACCCGGAGGCCGAGCCGAGCGGCGCGATCCTCATAGGCGGGGCCGATGCCACGCTGCGTGGTGCCCACCTTGTCTCCTGCGAGCGCGCTCTCGCGGGCTTTGTCGAGTGCCACGTGATGCGGGAGGATCAGATGGGCGGCGTGGCTCACGCGCACCTTTGAGATGTCGATGCCGCGGCTGATCAGCCCATCAAACTCTCGGATCAGCGTGGCGGGGTTGACGACCACCCCTGGTCCGATGATTGGGGTGATATGTCCGTAGAGGACGCCCGAGGGGACCAGGTGCAGCTTGAAGGTGTCGTCGCCAATGACGATGGTGTGGCCGGCGTTATCGCCGCCTTGGTAGCGAACGACCGTCGAAACCTGCTCGGCGAGGAAGTCGGTGGTCTTCCCCTTCCCCTCGTCACCCCATTGGAGTCCGACGATCACGCTCGCAGGCATAGCCCCTCGCTCTCGGCTGTATGAATGCTGCCGGGCAACGCACGGCGGGGGGATCGTACCCCCTCGCCGCCTCCATCGGGTGCCCCGCGGCGCGGCCAAGGTGCGATGATCTGGCGACCATGCCACACCCCCCAGTGCTCCTCTGGTTCCGACGAGACATCCGGCTTGCCGACCACCCCGCCCTTGTGGCGGCGGCGGCTGCGGCCAAGGAGCGCGGCGCACCCCTGCTCCCGATCTTCATCTGGGAGCCTGGCCTCGTCGCTGGCCCCCGCGCCAGCGCCAACCGCACCTGGTTCCTGCGCGAGAGCGTCACGGAACTCGCCACCAACCTGCGCGCACTCGGCTCGAATCTCATTGAGCTGCAGGGTCCAGCCGCTACCGCACTCCCACAACTCATTGGCGAACTACGCGCCGCAGGCGGTGTCGGCGACATCGATCTCTTCATGACGCGCGACCACACGCCCTTCGCGCGAAAGCGTGATCGCGCCGTCGCGGAACTACTCACACCACTCGGCGTGCAGGTGCACGCGAAGCGCGGACTTGTTGTTGTGGAGCCAGAGGAGCTGCTCACCGGTGGTGGCACACCGTACGGTGTGTACACCCCGTACTTCCGCCGCTGGCTCGAACAGATCGATGCCAGTACGCCACTACCTGCACCGAAGACTCTCCCGCCACTACCAACACCAACGCCGGCATCTACCGTTGATCAAGCGCTTCTCGATGCGCACGCGGTGCCAACCGCGCAAATCGATCAACTCCCTGTACCTGGTGAACGCGCCGCGCGCGCGCACGCCGATGCATGGCGAAAATCCGTTGGTGAGTATGCGAAGCGCCGAAACACGTTGGCTGATACCGCAGGGACGAGTCACCTCTCGGCGGCGCTGCACATCGGACTCCTCTCGCCGCGCGAACTTGTTTCGCGACAACTTCCACTTCCACCAGAGCGCGAGGGTGAGCGTTCCGGCGAACGACTCTGGGTGAGCCAGATTGCGTGGCGTGACTTCTACACCCAGGTGCTCTGGCACGCACCACATGCGGCGCGCAGCGCGTGGCGACCAAGCTATAACGCGATCAAGTGGAGCAGCGACGCGTCGTTGCTTGCAGCGTGGAAGAGTGGCAAGACGGGATACCCTGTTGTTGATGCAGCAATGCGCCAGCTTGAGGCCACCGGCTTCATGCACAATCGCGCTCGCATGATCGCGGCATCATTCCTTACGAAAGACTTGTTGATTGATTGGCGCGAAGGTGAGGCGCACTTCCTTCGCCATCTCGTCGACGGCGACATTGCTGCGAACAACGGCGGCTGGCAGTGGTGCGCAGGGAGTGGCACCGACGCGCAGCCGTACTTCCGCATCTTCAATCCGGTGACACAGGCGGGGAACTTTGATCCCGATGGATCCTATGTACGACGTTGGGTGCCCGAACTCACTGCACTGAACGCGCCAGCGATTCATGCGCCGTGGGCACATGAGAAGGCGCTCGTCGCAGCAGGCCTGGAGCTTGGACGCGACTATCCGCACCCGATCGTTGATCACGCCGAGGCACGCCAGCGCACGCTTGATGCGTACAGCGCCGCGCTAAAGCCGACCTCGCAAAAGTAATGGCCGGCGGGAAGCGGGTGCGAACGACGCAACCGCATCGGCCACCAAGTGAGCGCCCCGAGAAGATCTGCGTGGTCTGTGCTCGACCGTTCCAGTGGCGCAAACGCTGGGAGCGTGTGTGGGGCGAGGTGAAGTACTGCAGCGACGCCTGTCGGAAACGCCGTGGCTAACGCGCCACACCTCGTCATCCTGGGGGACCAGCTCACCGATCAGGTGGGGCCACTGCGCGCACTCATCGACGGCGAGAGCCACTTCGCACGACCCGTGTTCGTCATCGAGGTAACGGGAGTACGTCGAGCGAAGCGACACATTCAAGCGGTTGCCATGCAAATTGCGGCTCTCCGCACCTTTGCCGCCGAGCTGAACACGCGTGGCGTGGAGACCGAGGTGGTCGCCGCTGAAACGCTGGACCAGGCGCTCACGGATATCCGCACCCGCCATCAGTCGGCGAGCATCACGCTGATGGACCCATCGCAGCCACAGGAGCTGGCCGAAGTTGAGGCGTGGGGGAGAACGAGCGGGCTCCCGATCACGATCGCGCAGAACGAACTCTGGCTCACCACGCGCGATGAATGGGCAGCATTTCGAGCTGGGCGCAGGGAGCTCCGGATGGAGTTCTGGTACCGCCGAGTTCGTGGCGCACGAGGCTGGCTCATGGAGGAGAGCGACGTAACGAAGCCCCTCGGAGGAACCTGGAACCTTGATCAGGAGAATCGCGAGCGCCTAGCGGTCGGCACGAGCGTGCCCGTGCTGCCGCAACGAACGGTGCCCAGCGCTGTTAGTGATGTGCTCAGCGAGTTGCGAACAGAAGGGCACGACCTCTTTGGCAGCGCAGAGGAGTTCCGCTGGTCGATTACACGTGCAGAAGCCCTATCTGAACTCGAGGCGTTCTGTCGCGATCGTCTTGCTGGGTTCGGCCCCTATGAAGATGCCATGTCGCGGGAGCACGATCATCTCTTTCACTCACTTCTCTCGCCAGCGCTGAATCTTGGACTTCTGACCCCAAATGAGGTGTGCGTTCGTGCGATGCAGGAATACGCGAAACGCAGCAGCGAGATTCCGCTCTCCAGCATCGAAGGCTTCATTCGACAAATTCTCGGTTGGCGAGAATTCATGCATCACACCTATGTTGACTTCTGGCGCGAGTGGGAGAGCGATAATGGCCTTGAGGCGCATCAACAACTTCCCGAGTTCTACTGGAGCGGGGAGACGCGCATGTCGTGTGTCAGTCGTGTTGTGAAAAAGCTGCAGCGCAGCGGACACGCACACCACATTGAGCGACTGATGGTTCTTGGTAATTTTGCGCTGCTCTTTGGTGTGAACCCACAAGCGGTCGATTCGTGGTTTCTTGAAACGTTCATCGATGCGCTCCCGTGGGTCGTTACGCCCAATGTTGTCGCCATGAGTCAATTTGCTGATCTCGGACGCATCACGAGCAAGCCGTACATCAGCGGCGGTGCGTACATCTCGCGTATGGGCGATGACTGCTCGTCGTGTCACTACACGCCGAAGGAGTCAACGGGAGATCGCGCCTGTCCGTTTACGACCCTCTATTGGGATTTCATCGATCGCCACTCAGAGCGATTTGCGCGAAATCCGCGAATGGCAACGCAGGTTCGTGCGTGGGCCGGCCGCGCCGAACCGGTCCGAAAGGAGATTCGAGCGCGAGCCAAAGAGATCCGCGGGCTTGTAGAACAAGGAGAGCTCTAGTGCCGCGCATTGCACCGTTGAATTGGGAGCGGATTGTCACCATCTATGTGCTGGTGCAGTTTGCCGAGATCTTCGGTGTTGCCATGATCTACGCCTACCTTCCACTCGCACTTGAAGGGGCTGGGGTTCCACTCCGTGAAATCGCAACGCTGTCGGGCGCAGCGACGGCTGGCATCTTCATTGTTGGTGCACCGCAGGTGCCGATCTGGTTGGCTATCGCGGAGTTGCGATCCCGTCGACTGGTGGTTGTGCGCAGCGGGCTCATTGCCCTCGTCGCACTCATCGCCTTTGCTCTCGCGGAAGAGGCGTGGCAGCTGATCGGTGCAACGCTCGCCCTCGGCTTCTGGCTTGGAAACACCGGAGTCATGCTGGCGACGATTCGCGAGGTTTCGCCAGAGCACGCACGTACACGGTCAATTGCCCTCTTTAGCGCGGCGGCACCGATGGGGTTCGCGCTGGGGCCGCTCCTTGCTGGCGCGATGATCGACGGGCTCGGCCTCTCGCTCGCGGCACCAATCATGGTCGCTGCACTCCTTAACGCAGCGCTGATCGTGGCGAACATTGTGGCGATTCCAGATGTGCGGCCGCTTCATCCACCAACAGGAGGCGTCCTCGAGGTGGCACGCCGCGGCCTCCGCGAGGTCTTTGCTGACCGCACGATCCGTGCGGGCTATTTGGTGCTTGGCCTTGCCATCGCCGGCGAGCGGATGCTTCGCCCCGTCTTCCCACTGCGCATCGCCGAGGTGGTGATTGGCCCCTCCATTACGGGGGTCGTGGAGCCCCTCGCTGCGCCAGGGGTCGCTGGAGCCGTCGGGCTACTGACCGGGCTCTCGGCGCTGGGTGGTGCCGCAATCGCACCGCTGGTCGCCACAAATCTGGTGCCGCGCATTGGCGTCCCACGGGTCATGACAGTTGGGTTTGTGGGTGCGGCATCAGCAGCCGCGGCGATGATCGTGGTCTCTACGTCGCTCGGTTTAGCGCTGGCAAACACCCTCCTTGCCGCCACCTCCGCGCTCCTACAGGCGATGGTCTTCACCTGGCTGGCGAACACTGTCACCGAGCGCCGACGCACCGCCGCACTGAGCCTCTCACTCTTCCCACTCTACGCCGGTGCGGTAGTCGGCCCACTCGTCTCCTCGGCCGCAGCGCTCACTGGGGCACCACGCCCGGGCGACCTCCTTGCGCTCACTCCCGTCTTTCTTGGTTCGGTGACGTTGCTCGTCCTTGGGATCGTGGCAGTGCGTCGCCTCCCCACAGAAGTGGAGTCCGCGCGCTAGGCTGCGCACATGAAACACGTAGAAACGGTCACTGGCCCAATTAGCTCCGCAGACCTCGGTCTGACGTTGACTCACGAACACCTCTTGAACGACGTCCTCTCCTGGTGGCACCCACCGCTCGATGATTCGCCGCGATCGCGCGAGCTTGTCGACGAAAAGGTATCCATCAGCAACATCTGGGAGCTAAAGCACGATCCGTTCATCAATAAAGACAACTGCTCCATGCAAGACATTGAGCTTGCGATTAAAGAGGTGCAGCGCTTTGTAGATCAGGGCGGCAAGACGATCATTGAGACAAGCGCTGACGGCAACGGCCGGAACCCTGAAGGGCTCGCCACCATCAGCAAGCGCACCGGCCTCAACATCATCATGGGAACTGGCTACTACCTTGACTCGTCGCAGCCGGAAGAGAATGACGCCAAGAGCGAGCACGACATTGCCAACGAGCTGATTCGTGACATCACCGAAGGTGCGCGCGGCACCAAGGTCAAGTCGGGAATCATTGGTGAAATTGGCGTGGGCAGCGAGTTCACCGCACGAGAGCGAAAGTCCCTCGCCGGCGCCTGTATTGCACAGCGTGAAACGCACCTCCCAATGCAGGTGCACATGCCCGCCTGGTTCCGCTACGGCGACGAGGTGCTCGACTTCTGCGCAGCGCACGGCGTGCCGATGGAGAGCATCGTGCTCTGCCACTCCAACCCGAGCGGCGATGATCACGAATATCAGACGCGACTCCTGCGCCGCGGCGCCTATCTGCAGTACGACATGATCGGTATGCAGGTCTTCTACGCGGACCAGCAGGCGTCGTGCACCAGCGATGAAGATGATGCCCGCAACATTGCTCGCCTCGTGCGCGACGGATTCGGCGAGAAGGTGCTGATGTCACAAGACATCTTCTTGAAGACGCTCCTGCGCTCGTACGGAGGCCCAGGATACGGGCACATGGTGGAGTTCTTCCTGCCCCGTCTCGCCCGGCACGGTGTGCCGCTCGAGCAGGGCATCGCGATGATGACGGCGAACCCGCGCACGCTCTTCGAATCGGCGAGCTAGCTGCGTGGTCAAGGTCCAGACCGTAACCGGCCCAATTGAGAGCGCCGAGATGGGTCTCACCCTGACGCACGAGCACCTTTTCAACATCGTCACACCGTGGTGGCATCCGCCTTACGACGATTCGGCGCGCTCGAAGGAGCTCGTTGACGAGAAGGTTTCCATCAGCAATATCTGGGAGCTGCGCCACGACCCGTTCCTGAACAAGGACAACTGCGCCCTTGATGACATTGATTCCGCCATCGCTGAGGTGAAGCGCTTCGCGGCACAGGGTGGTCGCACGATCCTTGAGGCCTGCGCCGATAAGGGGAACGGTCGCGACCCTGAAGGGCTCGCACGAATTAGCCGTGAGTCAGGACTCAACGTGGTGATGGGGAGCGGCATCTTCCTTGACCCGGTGCACGGCCCAGAGCACCTTGATGGCAGCGTGCGCGAGATCGCCGACCGCATCGTGCACGACCTCACCGTCGGTGCCCAAGGAACGAACATTCGCGCCGGCTTTATCGGAGAGATCTTCGTTGGCCAGCCGTTCACCAATCGCGAGCGCAACTCGCTCGCCGGTGCCTGCCTCGCGCAGCGCGAGACAGGTGTGCCGATTCAGATCCACATGCCCGGCTGGTATCGCCTCGGCGATGAGGTGCTCGACTTCGTTGCCGCGCAAGGGGTGCCGATGCAAAGCGTGGTGCTCTGCCACTCCAACCCGAGTGGTGACGATTACGAGTACCAGACGCGCCTTCTGAAGCGCGGCATCTACCTGCAGTACGACATGATCGGCATGCAGGTCTTCTATGCCGACCAGCAGGCCCCCTGCACCAGCGACGAGGATGACGCCCGCAACATCGCGCGCCTCGTTCAGGCAGGCTTCGGCGATCGCGTGCTGATGTCGCAAGACATCTTCATGAAGATCCTGCTGCGCGCCAACGGCGGCCCAGGCTACGGACATATCGTGGAGTTCTTCTTGCCGAGGTTGGCACGCCACGGGGTGCCGCTCCAGCAGGGAGCCGCGATGATGACGGATAATCCACGTCGGCTATTTGAAGAGGCGCGTTAGCGCCAGAAGGGGGAGCTCATGGGAAAGCGCGTTCTGCTCGTTGGAGAGTCTTGGGTATCTGAGGCAACGCACTACAAGGGGTTCGACTCCTTCACCAGCGTAACCTTCCACTCCGGTGCCGATTGGTACAACGGCGCCCTGCGCTCCAAGGGTCACGAGGTCGAGCAGATGTACGCGCACGACGTGCCAGCAAAGTTCCCACATACCGCTGCAGAGCTGAGCAAGTACGACGTCATCGTTCTCAGTGACATTGGCACTAACTCATTCTTGCTCCCAATTGAAACGTGGCTGCAGGGGAAGTCGACACCGAACCGCTTGAAGCTCCTCGCGGAGTGGGTCGAAAACGGCGGCGCACTGATCATGGCCGGCGGCTATCTCAGCTTCCAAGGCTTTGAGGCGAAGGCTCGATTTGCCGGAACCGCTGTTGAAGCGGTACTTCCTGTGACCTGCCTCACCCACGACGATCGCGCGGAGACACCAGAGGGTGCACAGCCAGTCATCGTTGATGCGAGCCACCCAGTGCTTGCCGGTGTTCCTGCTGGCATGCCAGCGCTGCTCGGCTACAACAAGGTGGTGTTGAAGCCTGGCGCAACTCTTGTTGCAACAGTTGGCGGCGATCCACTCATTGCCACCGCGCAGGTTGGCAAAGGCCGATCCCTCGTCTGGACGTCAGATATTGGCCCTCACTGGTGCCCAGAGCCATTCGTGCAGTGGAACGGTTTCGCTCCGCTCATGTCCAACATGATTGATTGGGTCACCGACAAGTGAGTTTTGCCGAACGTGTCGCGGCCTACCAGGCTGCAACGAAGGCGTTTGAAGATCAGGTCGCGGCACTTGATCGCTTGAAACTCGACGTCAAGCATCCAGAGGGCTGGTCGCCGCGTCAGGTGATCCATCATCTCGCGGACAGTGAGGCACAGTCGTACGCACGTCTGCGACGCCTCGTTGCTGAGCCGGCTGGTTCCATCATTCAGGGGTACGACGAAGGTGCATGGGCGGCGAGCCCAGCCCTTGGGTACGAGACGGACCCCGTTGAGACCTCGCTTGCCGTCTTCTCGGCGGTGCGCGCAGGTACGCTCAACGTGCTTCAGCACCTCACCGAGGCGGACCTGGCCCGGTACGCGGAGCACAGCGAGCGTGGGCGATTCACCCTCGATGACTGGTTGCGGATCTACTCAAAGCACCCCCTCGATCACGGCGAGCAGCTCGCCAAGGCGCTCCGCGGGGAACTTTAGGCGGGGAACTCTAAGCAGGGAACCGATCCCGCCTCACAGGCGTTACGGTAGCGAGGGGCTCGCTTGAGCCCAGAACCGTAGGAGGCAATAATGACCCGGGTACTCACCGCCGCTCTCATGCTTGGACTACTGATTGCGCCGAGCGTGCGCCCTGTGGTTGCCGCCGATGAGGTCACCCCAGCTCCAGTCCCTTTGAGCGTGGAGTGCCCACCCGTTGAGTACGTCGACGGTGTCCCAGTCATCCCTGAAGGGGCTCCTGCTGACTGCGCCTACATTCAGACCGTCGGCCCAGAAGACCCATGTGCACCTGATCCCACCGGCGCAGTGCCAGTCATGTGCCAGTCAGGGCTCCCGGTCGATCCACCTGTGGGCGGTGACGCCTGCTGGATCACATCCGACGGAAGCACGAACTGCCCGCGAACTGGCGGCGAGATCATGCCAACGTTTGGTCGTCACTTTGCGATCGTCGCGGTATCACTTGATGGAGTTCGCTATGCGGTGACTGCTGGCCAAATGTTTTTTGGTAGCGACGGTAGCTTTAGTGCCACCATCGGTTGCAATCAGCTTGGCGGAAGCGTGACTACCAACAGCGACGGTACGTACACCGTGAGTGATCTTATTTCCACCAAGATGTACTGTCAGGATCTTGCTGATACAGAAGAATCGTTGAGCGCAGTCCTACTCGGTGGTGCGCTAACCCTTGGTCAGATGGACTCCGGACTCGTGGTGAAGAACAGCATTGGCTCGATTGAGTTGGCTGAAGCGATGTACGACGTGGTGCTTACGGGCGAAGAGGCACGCACCAACCTCGGCGATGGAGGCTCGAGCGAGCTACATGCGCTGATCATCGCGATCGCACTCTTGTTCGCGCCAGCACTCGTCGGCGCTGCAGGCCTGAGCATGGGGCTCTCGCGCCGCGACTAAGTGATTGACACATCCGCCGGGGTGCCGTTTGGCGCGCTAGGCGGGGAGGTGTCGCTCCGCGTGGCCGATGTACTTGGCGTCGGGGCGAATCAACTTGTCGACGCCAGCCTGCTCAATCGCATGCGCAGACCAGCCGGCAATGCGCGCGAGCGCGAAGGTTGCTGGGAAGAGATCAGGAACAAGGCCAACCCCCTGAAGCACGGCGGCGGCGTAAAACTCTACGTTCGTCTTCATCGCGCGGCCCGGCTTCATCTCCTCAAAGACTTTCAGGATCTGCTCCTCGGCGCCGATTGCGAGCTCAAGCCACGCGGGTCGCGTTGGCATCGCTTCAGCAACTTTGCGCAGTGCGGCGGCGCGTGGGTCATATGCGCGGTAGACGCGGTGGCCGAAGCCCATGATCAGCTCCTTGCGTGAGAGCTTGCCGCGTGCCCAGTCTTCGGCGCGATCAATGGAGCCGATCTCGCCGAGCTGACCGATCACCTCGGCGGGAGCGCCGCCGTGGAGCGGCCCCTTCATAGCGCCAACGGCGCCGCAGATTGCCGACGCAATGTCTGATCGCGTTGCAATGATCACACGCGCGGTAAAGGTGCTCGCGTTCAGACCGTGCTCCGCACCCACCATCAAGTAGGCATCAAGCGCGCGGGCAGTTGCCGGATCGGGCTCTATGTCGTGAAGCTGCTGCAGGAATGCGGCTGCGATACCGAGGCCAGGCTGCGGAACTACGGGCTCAAGTCCCTGTCGCAGTCGCGCGAATGCAGCGAGTGCCGACGGCGCGAAGGCGGCAATGCGCTTCGCCTCGTCGGCGGTTGGTGGCCAGCCGAGTCGCTCACCCGCGCCCCAGACTGAAATGGCGGTACGCAGTGCATCCATTGGATGGGCGTGGGCAGGGAGGAGTCGAAGTGCCGCGAGAACCGCTGGTGGAACCTTCTCCGGAACAAGATCGGCGTTCGGGTGCCACTCGCCAGTCAGCAGGAGGTCGAGGACGTTCGCATAGTTCCCTTTGGTGACTACCTCTTCAATTGGGTAGCCGCGATAGAGAAGTCGTCCGGCGGCACCATCAACGTAGCCGACGGCGGTTTCGGCGCCGACTACGCCGGCGAGACCAGGGCTGAACGGCTTCTCGTCACTCATCGCCGTGGGCGCCGATCGACGAATTCAAGAGCGAGTCGCAAGAGCACGGAGCCGAGCAGTGCAACGAAGACAGATCCGGTGAATCCACCTGGATCGCCGTAGCCTGCCCCCTTCGCGAGGGTGCCGCCCACGATGCCGCCGAGAATGCCAACCAGAATGTTGGGGAGGCAACCCCGCGCCGCGCGACCGCGAACCAGGAGTGAGGAGAGCCCGCCGGCCAGAAGGCCGACGATCATCCAGCCGATCGGATCAAGATCAAAGAAGCTCATCGGCGCGATCGTACGCCCGCGAGCCAAAACGCGCCGCTCGCGTCGCGCGGGTAGACTCGCCGCATGACTGAAGGAGCACTTTCCGCACGAATCAGTGACGCGCCAGGCGACCCGATCTTCGGGATCGTCGAGCTCTTCCGCGCCGACGCCCGACCGCACAAGATCAATCTCGCCGCGGGTGTCTATATGGATGAGCAGGGGGTCACCCCGATCCTGCCGAGCGTTCGCGCAGCAGAGGAGCGCCTTCTCGCCTCAACCACCTCAAAGCTCTACATGCCGATCGGTGGCGACCCCGCCTATTTGGCTGCGGCCAAATCACTTCTCTTCCGCACCGTTGGCGGGGCGTGGGGCGAGATCGAACCCGTCGCTTCCGACCGCGTACAGATGATCCATACGCCAGGTGGCACCGGCGCAGTGCGCCTCGCCGTCGACCTGGTTTCGCGACTACGACCCGGCGCAGAGATTTGGGTAGGTGAGCCGACCTGGCCAAACCACACGCAGATCATTGAATCGGCGCGCATCACGGCACGACGACATGATTGGATCACCGACGACGCGCGATCGCTAAACACCAGCGCACTCTTTGATGCGATCGCCGCGGCGAAGGGTGGCGACGCGATGATCCTGCACGGCGCCTGCCATAACCCGACAGGGATTGATCCAACGCCCGAGCAGTGGAGCGAGATTGCGCAACAGATTGCCCACCGTGGCATTTTGCCGATCCTTGACTTTGCATATCAGGGCTTCGGCGACGGGCTGATTGAAGATGCCGCATCGCTGCGCGCCTTCTTGGCGACCGGATGCGAGGTGCTCGTTGCCAGCAGCTCCTCAAAGAACTTCGCCCTCTATAACGAGCGTGTCGGCAGCCTCGCCATCATTGGTGCCGACGCCGCAGCAGCTTCATCAATTGCATCACACGCGCGCATGGCGGTGCGCACGATGTGGTCCAACCCTCCAGCACATGGCGGCGCGATCGTTTCCACCATCCTCGGCGACGCATCGCTCCGCGCACAGTGGGAGGGCGAAGTGACAGCGATGCGTACTCGCATCGCCGACAGTCGCGCCGCCTTTACCGCTGCACTCACCGCCGCCGGCGCAGGCGACTTCTCGTACCTGCTCGACCACCACGGCATGTTCTCGCTCCTCGGCCTCACTGATGACCAGCTCAAGCGCCTCCGCGACGAACATGCGGTCTACCTCGTTGCGCGTGGACGCATCAACATGGCGGGCCTCTCCGCCGCGAAGATCCCAATCGTGGCCAAGGCGGTCGCGAGCGTGCTCCCGTAACGCGCACGATCAGCCTCTCCGCAGCTGAGTCTCTCGCCTAGACTCTCCCCATGACTGAGTCGGCACCGCGCAACACGCAGCTCCTCGCCCCGCGTCTTGTTGGACGCGTGTGGGGTGGCGATCGCCTTCGCGCACTCGCCCCCGATACGGCGCCGAGTGGTCCAATCGGCGAGGCCTGGTTCGGTGATGCTGACGAGCTGCCGAGTGGTGTGCTGGTGAAGTTGCTCGACGTGCAAGATCGACTCTCTGTGCAGGTGCACCCCGACGACGATCTTGCCAAAGTGATGCATGGCGCAGAGGCGATCGGCAAACATGAGGCGTGGGTTGTACTCGAGGCCGCACCCGGAGCCGAGCTGCTCCTCGGACGCGCTCCATCGGTTTCGGGCGCCGAGATTGCCAACACGTTGGCCTCTGGCGCCGACATCACTCCACTGTTGGCTCGGCACGCTGTGCACCGTGGCGATGTGTTCGACGTGCCGACCGGCAGCCTTCATGCGCTGATGCCCGGCCTCTTTATTTGGGAGGTGCAACAGCGATCCGACCGAACCTATCGCGTCGCGGACTGGGGGCGCAACGACCCGTCACGACCACTCCACCAGACCGAGGCGCTCCGTGCGACCGATGTGGGGCATCAGGCGACGCGTACCACCGCAATTGATTGGGAGAAGCCTGGCGAGCAGCTCCTGGTCGCATCACCCCACTTCTCGGCTCGCGCGGTAATCGGTCCTTGGGCGGGCGAAATCCGGGTGGGCCCACATGGCGCAACCGCTACGGCGATCGGGTCGGCAGCGGTCGGGGGCGTACGACTGGGCAGTTTGGCCACCGCTCACCTTGCAACTGGGTTGCAATCTGTTGACCTTTTTGCAGGGGGTGCCCTGCTTATTGCCGAAGGGCACTAGAAGAAAGATTCTGATTCCTTAACAAAGCCCCTCCTACGCACAAAAACAGCGGGGAAAAGGTTGCGCAGCAGCGCGCGCTCCTTCATGATTGCCTTCCTCGACTGCATCGGACGCAGCCGCACTGTCGCAGCTACCTCGGTAGATGAGGCGTGATCACGTAGTCCGAAACAGAGGCGAGCCCAACCGGAACGGTTGGGAATAGCAGATAGGAGGACCTCATGAAGGTCTTTAACAAGAAGGGCCTAAGCGCCCTTGCAGCAGTTGCGATTCTCGCAGCTGCATGCGGTGGCTCGTCGGCGAGCACCGCGGGCAAGACGTTGACGATCGGGATTAGCTTCCCACTCAACGGCTCTGCTCTTGCGTCAGCGGGCCCAGCTCGCGACGGCGCACTCCTTGCGATCAAGGAGGCTTCGATCGAGGGCTACACCCTGAAGTCGAAGGTTCTTGACCACGCCAAGGAAGGCGCACACAACCCAGACCAGGCCGCTGCAGACATGCTGACTTTCGTCGGTGACGAGACGGTTGTTGCTGTTGTTGGCCCATTCAACTCGGGTTCGGCCAAGGCACAGATTCCAGTCTCGTCAGAGGCCGGACTTCTTCAGTGCTCACCATCGAACACGAACCCTGCACTCACCAAGGGTGATGATGGCGCAGCCCTCCGTGGCGGCCGTGCAGTGAACTACGTGCGCGTCGCAACGACTGACGACCTTCAGGGTCCAGCTGTTGCCGTGTACGCAAAGAAGCTTGGCTTCAGCAAGATCTACATCGTTGACTCCACCGATGCCTATGGCAAGGGAATCGCTGATGCGTTCGAGACTGAGTTCAAGAAAGGCGGCGGAACCGTCGTTGGTCGACAGGGCCTGCCAGTCGGTACGGCCGACTTCTCGGCTGCTGCATCTGATGCAGCTGCCAAGGGCGCTGACTCGATCTTCTACGGTGGCGTAACGTCAGACGGCGCGCCACTCTTCCGCAATGCGCTGGCTCAGGCCGGACTTGGCGAGCTTCCGTTCTTCGGCGGCGACGGCATCTATGATGGCGTCGGCAATGGCTCGTATGTTGCGATTGCAGGGGCGAATGCTGCCAACAGCTACGCGTCACAGGCTGCGATCGAGAACATCCCAGGCAAGGCAGATTTCAACACCAAGTTCCAGGCTGAGTACGGCAAGGATGCCGAGGGCTATGCATACGCTGCATACGCCTGCGCGCAGATCGTAATCGAGGGGATCAAGGCTGCCGTCACCGGCGGCGATGTGACCCGCGAGGCCGTTCGCGCCGCTGTTGCCGACAAGGGCACCGTCTTCGAGACGGTTCTCGGTTCGGTCAGCTTTGACGAGGTCGGCGACACGACCCAGCGCATCATCTCCCTCTACAAGGTTGAGGGTGGCGCTTGGAAGTTCGTTGAGGAAGTCAACTACGGGAACTAGTCCGGTCGCGTAGGGGAAACCCTACGTACCGCGAATAGCGACTGTTGGAAGCCCCTGGTCACCCCGAAAGGGGGCCAGGGGCTTCTGCTTTTCTGGGTGGTCTAGGATCACCGAATGGGAACAGGAGCTCGTTCTCCCTTGCCTAATCTGCCCCGAGCGGGCACTATTGATGGAACGGACTAGGGGCCCGCAGCTGGCCCACCTGAGTAATCGTTAGGGGGGCCAGTGGCAACAGCGCAGGTCGCAACGAGAGGAGCCTTACGCCAGCTGCGCCTCCCCGTGACCGTCACCGCGTTCCTGGTCTCCATGTTCCTCATTCTTGGGCCAAACCAATTCCTGAACGCCATGACCCTTGGGGCAATCTATGCCCTCGTCGCCCTCGGCTACACGATGGTGTATGGAATCATTGAGCTCATCAATTTTGCCCACGGTGACGTCTTCATGGTTGGTTCTTTCGTTGCAATCTTCATCGGATCGAGCCTGCTAGGGAACGAAGGGGCGATCACTGATATCCCAGCGCTTGTAGCAACGCTCCTCCTCCTCTTCGTTGGAACCATTGTTGTAATGGCCCTTGTCGGGGCGATCATTGAGCGATTCGCCTATCGTCCACTGCGCCGAGCTCCGCGACTTGCCCCACTGATCACAGCGATCGGCGTGAGCTTTATCCTGCAGAACGTCATCCAATTCACGTTCGGGCCAACGATCGTTAAGGTCCCTCAGATCTTCCCAATTGAGTGGGTGATCATGGTTGGGGAGACTCGTATTCCGCTGCTGAATCTCTTTGTCATCGCCTCGGCACTGATTCTGATGGTGGTGCTGCAGCTCTTCATCTCCCGCACCCGGACCGGTCGCGCCATGCGCACCACCTCAATGGACCGCGATGCCTCATCACTGATGGGCGTCGATATCAACCGGACGATCATGATCACCTTCCTGATCGGATCCGGCCTTGCCGGCGCAGCGGGTGTCGTGCATGGCCTCTACTACGGAAACACCAGCTTCGGCCTCGGATTCCAGTCGGGCTTGAAGGCGTTCACCGCCGCAGTTCTCGGTGGCATTGGCAACACCGCAGGCGCCGCTCTGGGCGGTTTCCTCATCGCCTTCGTCGAGGTCGGTGCGGCAGCATTCGGCTACGGCCGATGGGGCGGGGCGATCGTCTTCTCGCTTCTGGTGATCTTCCTGGTCTTCCGTCCAACAGGTCTACTTGGCTCTCAGACGGGTGATCGCGCATGAGTCGCATCGCTACCGCCGTTAACGAGCGGTTCGCCCCCGTTCGGAACTACTTCCGCAGGCATCGCAGCCTCGGTATTGCCGTTTCCGTGCTACTGATCAGCATTGCCCTGCCACTCATCACGCGTATTCCACCGTTCGACGGGATCCAGTCCACCAACGCGTGGGTAAACGCTTTTACTACCGCCGCAATCTACGCGGTGCTGGCGATGGGCCTCAACGTGGTGATCGGGTTCGCTGGTCTGCTCGACCTTGGCTACGCTGCATTCTTTGCGCTCGGCGGCTACACCTACGCGCTTGTCGCCTCTCCACTCCACGACATTCACCTTCCGTTCTGGCCGATGCTCCTCGCAGGTGGCGTCGTCGGCGCGATCTTCGGCGTGTTGCTCGGCGCGCCGACTCTTCGACTGCGCGGTGACTACTTAGCGATCGTGACACTCGGCTTCGGCGAGATCGTACCGATCACGCTTCTAAACGCTGACAAGTTCACCGATGGCACCAACGGTATCGGCGGCATTGATAAGCCGGTCATCCCAGGCATCTTGCAGTTCACCCTGACGAATCCATGGCCGATGTATGGCCTGGTGCTGATCATGTTTACCCTCATTGCAATCATGATTTACCGGCTCGAAGATTCGCGCCTTGGTCGAGCGTGGGATGCGATTCGTGAAGATGAGTTGGCCGCAGAATCATCTGGAGTGAATACCGTAATCGCAAAGCTCCAGGCCTTTGCCGTGGGTGCCAGCATCGCCGGCATCATTGGCGTGGTAAATGCTGCGAAGCTTACGATCGTTGCCCCCGACCAGTTCCGCTTCGCCGTCTCCATCAGCGCTCTCGCCGCGGTGGTTCTGGGCGGCATGGGGAACACGATCGGCGTGGCAACGGGCGCATTCGTGATCTATCTCTTCCAGAGCATTCTGCTCAAGCAGCTAAACACGCTCGTAGAGAACTTCAACATTCCAATCCTCAATCAGATTGACTTCCTCGAGTTCCAGTACGTGCTCTACGGAATCGTGCTCGTACTCATGATGCTCAAGCGACCACAGGGGATCTTCCCTGCGCGTCGCCGTATGCGTGAGTTCGCCCCCCTGAAGATCGGGAAGGGTGGTGTGAAGTGAGCGCGGTGAAGAACGGGCCAATTTTGAAGGCACGCGGGGTGACGCGAAAGTTCGGCGGTCTCGTAGCCGTCAACAACGTTGACTTTGAGATCCCGCGCGGCTCGATCAGCGCAATCATTGGGCCAAACGGGGCGGGGAAGACCACCTTCTTCAACGTTATCGCTGGCATCTACGCCCCAACAGAGGGCACGATTGAGCTCGACGGGAAGCCGCTGATCTCGCCTCCAACCGGTGCGGGGCGAGAGACGATCCTGCTGATCTTGCCAACCATTCCGTTCATCGGCCTGGCGATTTACTTCCTAATGGTAGTAGGTGGCGATTTGGGGCTGATTGAAGGTGTGGCCTCAGTAGCAGTCGCGCTGCTCGGGTTTGTGGGCGCACTACTCTTGAATATCGTTCGCCCCGCCTGGTACAACCGCCTCATTAAGCGCATCGGGGTGACACGACCGGCTAGGCCAAACGACATGGTAGTGGCCGGTCTTGCGCGCACCTTCCAGAACATTCGCCTCTACAAGAGCCTAACGACGCTCGAGAACATCCTCATCGGCATGCATGTGCACCTGCACGGCACCTTCTTTGGCGGCCTTTTCAAGACTCGCCAAGTGCGCGAAGAGGAGGCGGCCGCTGAGCAGCGTGCGCGCGAACTCCTCGCCTTTGTGGACCTCGCTGGCATGGAGAACGAGTTGGCGGCCAACCTGCCATACGGCAAGCAGCGTCTGCTCGAGATCGCACGCGCTGTTGCCAGCCGACCAAAGCTCCTCTTGCTCGACGAGCCAGCAGCCGGCATGAATCCGAAAGAGACCGAAGAGATGACCGCGCTGATCCGTCGCATTCGTGACGAACTCGGCATCACGGTGCTCTTGATTGAGCACGACATGCGCGTAGTCATGGGCATCTCAGACCACATCACCGTACTCGACCACGGCGAGAAGATCGCCGAGGGGCTACCAAAAGAGATCCGTAACAACCCACAAGTGATTGAGGCATATCTCGGCCGCGGCGCCGCAGCGGGACACTGAGAGGAGTTGGGCGATGGCACCACTGCTTGAACTGAAAGATGTGCATACGTATTACGGTGCAGTCCACGCCCTTCGCGGTGTCTCGCTCAAGGTTGAAGAGGGCGAGATCGTCACACTGATCGGCTCCAACGGTGCCGGCAAGACCACAACCCTGCGCACCATCTCTGGGCTTGAGCGAGCCCGCTCGGGAAGCATCAAGTTGAAGGGGAAGTCAATTGAGTCAGCAGAGCCGCACGACATTGTGCGTCTCGGTGTTGGCCACAGCCCTGAGGGTCGCCGCGTTTTCGCTCGCATGTCGGTGCGCGAGAACCTTGAGATGGGCGCATTCCTCCGCAAGTCCGGACCAGACGTTCAGAACGACTTCAAGAAGGTCTTCGAGCTCTTCCCGCGACTCAAGGAGCGCGAGAGCCAAGCCGCCGGCACCATGTCGGGCGGCGAGCAACAGATGCTTGCGATCGGGCGCGCACTCATGGCCCAGCCAAAGATTCTGTTGCTCGACGAGCCGTCGATGGGCCTGGCGCCGATCTTGGTAGAGCAGATCTTTGACATCATCACCGAGATCAACTCGCGTGGCACCGCGGTGCTACTGGTTGAGCAGAACGCCATGATGGCGCTCGGCATTGCGAAGCGCGGCTACATCTTGCAGATCGGCGAGGTCACCCTCGAAGACAGCTGCGAAAAGTTGGCGAAGAACCCGAAGGTGCGAGAAGCCTACCTCGGCGTCTAGCCGGCAATCTTTCGTAGCGCCGTTAAGAGGCGGCGCCCGTCACTTCGATCTGCAATCTCTTTCGGCATCTGTCCCGCAGTGGATCCGAGCAGCCGCTGGTGCGCAGCGATCGCGTTGGATAGTCCGGCAATATGCTGCGTTGGCTTAGCGCCACGCTCCCACCAGAGCCCGTCGATCATCACTGCCCCCGTCTCTTTCACGCGTCGCAGTTGAATGCGGCCAACGATCGCGTCGCCCGCATGGATCGGCATCACATATGGCCCATACACGCGCCTCTTCTCGGGCGTGTAGATCTCCCAGCGGTAGTGGAAGTTGTAGAGCGTCTCAAGTCGCTTCCGGTCGTGAATGAGCGGGTCGAGTGGCGAGAGGAGCGTGACTGCGTTCGGGTCAGCTGCCACCGGTCGCGTGCCAGCAGTGGCGCGCATCGCCGCCTCAAGGGCGAAGCGCTCTCCACCTGGGATGCGCCATGGCCCAGGAAGCCCGTCGATCTCAATGTTGAGCAGGGCACCGCGCTCGGTGAGTCGACGTACCAACTCTTTACGCGTGAGCGGCCAGTCAGTCTGCACCCAGACGCCGTTGGCTGAGGCGAGACCAAGATCACGATGCCGTGCCAAGAAGGTGTGTTCAATCTGCTCCTCTTCGGTGACACGGCGCTCCAGCACGTTGCGTGGGATGAGTCGCTCGGCAAGGTCGAACCAGCGGCGCGAACCGTCGCGGCGGGCAAGATGCAGCAGGCCCGCGAGCTGCAACATTTCGAGTGCGGCGCGGTACGCCGGTGTTGGCCCCCACGACCAGGCAACTGACTTTGAGGGGCCGAAGTCGGCGGCGCTGAGTGGCCCCTCGGCGGTGATGCGCGACATGATCATGTCGGCCCACGGCTTGAGTCGCTTGTAGGTGCCGTCGCGCCAGTAGCGCTCGCGGCGCTTGTCGGCGGGGCGTCGGTAGTAGGGGAGCTCACTCGTGGGGACGATCACCAGCACGCCGTTGTACTGCTCTACCAGGGCGCGGTGGGCGGGAACCTTCGCGTAGAGGAGTTCGTCTACCCAGCGTGGCTCAAACCCGTCAATACGGGCATGGCAGACGATCTCGTGGCTGCGACCTGCGAGGTCAACCGGATCAAACTGCAGCGATCCGAGCCGCTCAACCAGGGCAAGCACGGAGCCCTTACTGGCGGGGAGCTGGCGCGGGGGGAGGAGCATGTGGCGCTCGGCAAGGAAGCGGCGTGCCGCCGCCCTTGAGACGCGCAGTGGCGCGTCGCCTGCACTCATCTCAGTGCGACGCAGCCCCGCGTGCAATGGTTCGATTACGAGCCGTCACCATGATCGCAACACCAACAACCACAATGGCGCCGCCTGCAATGAGCTGGGCCGAGATCGGCTCACTCAAGATAAAGCTGCCGGCGAGCACTGCGACCACCGGGTTTACATAGGCATACGTGGAGACGAGGCCGAATGGCGCAACGCGGAGCAGCCAGGTGTACACGTTGTAGGCGATCAGGCTGCCGACGACGATGAGATAGGCGAGCGCCACAATGACGTCGTTGCCAAGAGCGCCAAATTGCACGTTGTTCCATTCGCCGAGCAGGGTGGCAACGATGGCACCACCTACGGAGCCGGAGAGCATTTGAATGGTCACGGCGACCCGAGCGTCAGCTGGCGTTGCCGCACGACGTTGGCTCCAGATTGAACCACCACCCCAGCTGAGCGGGCTAAAGAGGATGCAGGCGAGTCCGAGAGGGTCGAGGCCCGCGTCACCCGCATCAGGAGAGATGAGGATGATCACCCCCACGATGCCGACGGCGATGCCGAGGATGCTCAGTGGCGCGATGTGATCCTTATAGACAACGCGGCCGATCACCGCGACCCAGATGGGGAGGAGGGCAATCAGGAGTGCGGTGATCCCCGAAGGAATCGTCTGCTCGCCGAATGAGGTCACACCGAGACCGCCAACGTTTAGGGCGATTCCGACGATGGCCTGGTCGCGAATCTGCGCACGGGTTAGTGAGCGCAGCGCATCGCGGGCAAAGGCGGCAACGAGCGCAAGCATGGCGAGACCGGCAACCGCAAATCGAATGAAGACCATGGCGAATGGCGGAATGGCCATGCCCTGATCGGGGTCGACGACCACGCGAATGGCGAGGTAGGTGGTGCCCCACACGATGTAGATCGTGAGCATCGCCAGGGCGATCGCCAGCGGCGCGGCGGCGGTGAGTCGCGGGGCAGACTTTGAAACCGTTTTTGCCATAGCGCTGATGCTAGCCGAGTGCGATCAGAGCCGCGCCCGAGACAATTGCCACCGCACCCGTCGCACGAAGCAGAATCTGCGCTGCGCTGCTTGCCTCACGTGCGCGCAGTAGCCCCCAACCAGAGACGAGCAGGATCGCCGATTCTCGAAGTGGCACAACCACCGAGAGGGGTGCCACGGCGAAGGCCGCCATCACAAGGAGGTGGCCGCCAATAATCAGCGAGCCGGTGAGCGCGAGATTCGGTGTGGTCTTCCACACCAGCCCACGGCGCTGCGCGATTACCAGGTAAAGAAGCCCGGTCACTCCCCAGGTAAGACCAAGAAAGGGGAGCGGCCCAGCCTCCAGAACGCCGAGTCGTTCAATGGCTGAGCCACCGGCCGAGAGTACGCCAGCAGCAATAGCAAAGAGGAGCGCCGTGCCAGAGATACCTTGGCGAAGCCCCTGCCACGGCGGGCGGAGGGCCACCAGGCCAGCAATGATCAACACCACCCCCCACGGTTGCGCACCGATGAGCTGCTCACTCAGGAGAAGGGTGCCGATGCCAACAGCAACTAAAGGATTGATGCCACGCACGATCGGATAGACAACGGAGATGGGGGCCCCTGTGTAGGCCCGGGCAAGCGTCACAAAGTAGGCAAGCTCTGCCGCACCCGCAGCCACACCGAGAACTGCAGCAGTGGGGGTGATCTGCACCAGTCCAGCGATCCACGCGCCAAGTACGAGCGCGCCAGCGAATAGCCCTGGAGTGATGACGGCGAGGTTCGCCGTCGTTTCTGGATCGCCCGTCCCTTTCAGGCGAATGTTCCACGCCGCGTGGGCGGCGGCAGAGCCGGCAATGAAGAGGAGCGCAGCAATTGGCATCTACGCATCGTAGGTGCTCGGCGCTCGCGTATCCTTCCACGATGCGATCAAGTCGACTCCCGTGGATTCTGTTGGTCGTCGTCTCGGCGATCGGCTATGGATCTGGCTCACTTTTTGCAAAAGCGATCTACCCGACTGGATTTGACTGGCTCGACCTGCTGGTCTGGCGCCACCTGCTTGCCGCGCTCATCCTTGGCGCCATCGTCGCCGCGCTCCCAACTGGGCGCGCGGCCCTTCGTGGCCTGACCCGCGAGCGTGCGCTCCGCTCTTTCGCCATCGGGCTCTTCTTCACCGCCAACGCTGCTACCTACTTTGGGAGCCTCACCTGGATTGACGCCTCACTCGCCGGGCTCATGACCTACGCCTTTCCGGCAATCGTTGCAGTGCTCTCGATCTTCTTTGCCCACGCGCCGTCAGGGCCACGCCCGTGGATCGCCCTCGCGATCGCCACCACCGGGGTTGTGCTCGGCGTGGGTGGCATCCCTGAAGCGAATGAGCCCGCGCTGATCGGCCTGGTGCTCGGCATCGCCTCGCCGATCATCTACAGCTGCTACATCATCCTCGCCGCACGTCTCGGCGGCGAAACAAAGAGCGGTACCGGTGCGACGCGCGGCGGAGGCACCTCACCACTCGCCGCCATTCCAATCAGCCTCTTCGGCACCGCCGCTGGCATGCTGCTGATTCGCGCCGCTCTCGGTCGAGACCTCCTTCCAACACCAATCCCCGAGCCGGCAATCCTGCCAATCATCGGCGTCGCGACTATTGCAGGGATCATTCCGATCGGCGCCTTCTATATCGGGGCACAACGGCTCGGCGCCGCGCGCGCAGCACTCATTAGCACCGTTGAGCCGATTTTTACGATCGTAGCGGCGGGGTACCTCTTTAGCGAGAGCCTCACGGCGATTCAGCTGGTGGGCGGGGCGCTGATCCTCGGTGCCGTGTTGGTGGCGGAGTGGGGGGCGATTCGATCCGTGAATCCGCGCAGAAGCCCAGCGCGCAAGCGAACGACTTAAACGATTACTTCGTGACAGGCGCGGCAGCGCGCCTCGTACGTGTCGTCGCCAGCCATGCCACCGATCACAATCAGTTCGTCATCGGCGCGAGCCGGCTTGCCGCCTCGCAGCCGCTGGGTGCGCGTTGCCTCGTTTCCACACACTACGCAGATCGCCGACAACTTCGTTACCTCGTCGGCAAGCGCAAGTAGTTCTGGAATCGTGGCAAACGGCCGCCCAGCAAAATCTTGGTCGAGACCACTCACTATCACCGTGCGTGGTGCGGCGACGATCTCCTCAATGATGGCGGGGAGCTCCGAGCCGAAGAACTGCGCCTCTTCGATTGCAATTGCGTCTGGGTCGAGTCGAGCCACCTCGTTGCGGATCGCTGCAGCATCAGGGGCCACCACGCTCGGGAAGCGGGTGCCGGTGCGGCTGACGACCTCGCCAGGGGCCACCCGGGTGTCTCGGGCAGGGGTAATGAGAAGCACGCTCTGGCCAGCGATTTGCCGACGGGTGAGGAGGCGAACCACCTCAGCCGTCTTGCCGCTGCTCATGCAGCCAGCAATCACGTGGAGCCAGGGTCGTCGTGGGGCAGCCATGCGGAGCATCCTAGCCGAGAATTAACGTGGCACCAATCTGGCGATAACATTCCGCTTACATTCCCCTGCCACGCTCCCTCGGCTGGACCAAGAGCCAGCGATGTAGATGAGAGGAGCACCATGAAGAGCACCATGAAGAAGCTCAGCGTGGCCGCCGCGGCCGCCCTGTTCATCGCCGCCTGTGGCGGTTCAGCAGCCAGCCCTTCAGGACCCGCCCTGACCGGCGATATCTCCATTGACGGCTCGAGCACCGTTTATCCAATCACCGAGGCCGTTGCCGAAGAGTTCCAGAACGCGAACTCGGGCGTGCAGGTCACCGTCGCCTTCTCGGGCACCGGTGGTGGTTTCAAGAAGTTCTGCGCAGGCGAGATGGACGCCAACAACGCGTCCCGCCCAATCAAGACGAGCGACAAGCCTGGCGACGATGGTGTCGCTGGAACTGCCGATGACGTCCTCTCCGAGGCAACGATCTGCAAGAACGCCGGCATTGAATACATTGAGCTAAAGGTTGCACTTGACGCGCTCGCCGTTGTGGTGAGCAAGGAGAACACCTTCGTTGCCTGCCTCACCACCGACGAGCTCAAGTCAATTTGGGACCTCGATTCGAAGGTTGAGACTTGGGCTGACGTTCGTGCTGAATGGCCAGCTGAGAAGATCGACCTGTATGGCCCAGGCGCCGACTCCGGAACCTTCGACTACTTCACGGAAGTGATCAACGGCGAGGCGAAGCGCTCGCGATCCGATTACACCGCATCCGAGGATGACAACACCTTGGTGACCGGCATTAGCGGCTCGCAGTACGCGCTTGGCTACTTCGGCCTTGCGTATGTGACTGAGAATGCCGACAAGATTCGGGCAGTTGAGATTGACGGCGGCAGTGGTTGCACCGCCCCGTCTGCAGATGCAGCAAACGACGGTAGCTACGCGCCGCTCGGGCGACCGCTCTTTGTGTATGCATCTGTGCCAGCACTGGCTCGACCTGAGGTCGCAGCGTTCTTCCGGTTCTTCCTGGAGAACACGAATGCGCTCTCGGCCGAGGTTGGCTACATCGGCCTGAACGATGCAGAGCTAGCCGCCGCGAAGGCGACCCTAGAGGCTGCACTCAAGTAAGGATTCTGAGCGGGCGCTGAGCCCTCACGCACGCTCAAACAACCCGGGGGCCCCATCAGCCCCCGGGTTGACACTTCTACAGGTAGGATCGCCGCGTACGGGGGAGAGCGGCTTAGCGGGAGGAGGGTTTGTGGCAGGCGTATCGGCAGCTCATCGCCCCGACTCCGCCGCCACCACCCGCAGGGGCGAGGGGCTAATCGAATTTCTCCTTCGAGCCTCGGCAGCGGTAGGGATCGTCACGACCGTTGGCATCATCACCGTCCTTGTCGTCGAGGCGTTCTTCTTCTTCGCCGAAGTTTCTCCCGTCGACTTCTTCACCGGAACTCGTTGGTCGGCATCCATCCTTCCGTATGCGTTCGGTGTCATTCCACTAATTACGAGCACCCTCATGATCGCCTTCATTGCACTCGTTCTCGCGGTACCGCTCGGCGTGCTGGCTGCGGTCTGGATGAGCGAGTTTGCAAGCCAGCGGGTTCGCTCGATCATCAAGCCAATTCTTGAGATCTTGGCCGGCATCCCAACAATCGTGTACGGCTTCTTTGCGATCACGGTGATCACTCCGCTGCTGAAGGCTACGATTCTCCCCGACCTTGGAACCTTCTCGGCACTTTCAGCTGGCATTGTCGTTGGCATCTTGGTCCTCCCACTCGTTGCATCACTGACCGAAGATGCACTTCGGGCCGTGCCCCGCGGCTTGCGAGAGGGTTCCTATGCGTTGGGAGCAACGCGCTGGGAGACGGTGCGGCGAGTACTCCTGCCGGCCGCACTATCTGGTATCGCTGCGGCGGTGATCCTGGCGATGAGTCGCGCTGTTGGTGAAACTATGGCCGTGGTACTCGCGGCAGGCACCAATCCTCAGCTGACGTTGAACCCAACAGAATCGGTGCAGACGATGACCGCGTTCATCGTACAGATCAGCCTTGGAGACACCCCAACCGAGAGCATTCAGTTCAAGGCGCTCTTCGCCGTGGGGGCAACGCTCTTCGCGATCACCTTTACGCTCAACCTCATCAGCGCTTGGCTGGTAGCGCGCTATCGGAACGTATACGAATGAGTACCCAGACGACCACACGTCGAAAAGTCGCTAATGCACTGTTCGGCTTGCTGGCCTTCTTCGCGATCTTTGCGAGCCTCGTCACGCTCGTGGCACTACTGATCGATGTAGTTGCGCGCGGCGGGAGCAGTGTTGATCTGCAGTTCTTCACCTCAGCACCGAGCCGCATCCCCGCCAAGGCCGGCATTCTGCCAGCGCTCGTCGGCACGCTCTGGGTGACGACGCTCGTTGCGATCATGACCTTCCCAATCGGTGTCGCCGCAGCAATCTATTTGGAGGAGTACGCCGGGCGTGGTCGCTGGTCACGTCTGTTGCGCATCAACATCTCCAACCTCGCCGGCGTCCCTTCGATCGTGTACGGCATCTTTGGGCTGGCCCTTTTCGTGCGGCTCCTCGGCCTCGGGCGCACGGTCTTTGCAGCTGCTCTGACGCTCAGTTTGCTCATTCTTCCCGTGGTGATCATTTCAAGCATGGAGGCCATTCGTGCCGTGCCGCCTAGCCAGCGCGAGGCGGCATATGCACTTGGAGCAACACGTTGGCAGATGGTGCGCCGAGCGCTGCTCCCCGCTGCAGCGCCTGGAATTCTTACCGGCATCGTGTTGGCTGTTGGCCGTGCCGTCGGCGAGACCGCACCGCTGATTCTTATTGGGGCGGTCACCTTTGTGACCTTCGTGCCCGTGAATCCATTTGAAGACAAGTACACCGTGTTGCCGATTCAGATCTTCAACTGGGCAGGCCGACCGCAAGCAGCCTTCCAGGAGATCTCTGCCGCGGCGATCCTCGTGCTCCTTGTGCTTATGTTCCTGCTCAATCTCGTGGCGATAATCCTTCGTGCGCGACTGTCGCGCACGATCCAGTGGTGAGGTACCTTCTGTGGCAATGAACGATCGTGAGCCAGTGACCAAGCCATCAGTAAGCCAGGTGGGTGCGAGCGCCCCATCGAGCGCTACCGGTGCTCCTGCGACATCATCCACAAACCCCGCCCTACTCCTCGATAACGTCAGCTGCTGGTATGGCGGCTTCCGTGCGGTGCGCGAGGTAAGTCTCGCCATTCCGCGCAACAAGGTCACGGCGCTGATCGGCCCCTCTGGTTGCGGCAAGAGCACGCTGCTCCGCTCCATCAACCGCATGAATGATCTGGTGCCCGGATTCCGTATGGAGGGGGAGATCGCCTTCGAGGGCACCTCTGTGCACGCTCGCGCAACCGATGTGATTGATCTGCGTCGCCGCGTTGGCATGGTCTTCCAGAAACCGAACCCATTCCCGAAGTCCATCTTCGAGAACGTGGCGTTCGGGCTTCGCCTTCTCGGCGAGACCACAGGCATTGATGCCCTCGTTGAAGAGAGCCTCCGCGCCGCTGCCCTTTGGGACGAGGTGAAAGATAAGCTTGATCAACCTGGACTCTCCCTCTCGGGCGGGCAGCAGCAGCGCCTCTGCATTGCGCGAGCCATCGCCATCCGGCCAGAGGTCATTCTCATGGATGAGCCCTGCTCGGCACTGGACCCAAAGTCCACGCTGCAGATCGAAGAGCTGATGCGCAAGCTCATTCGCGATTACACGATCGTCATCGTCACACACAACATGCAGCAGGCGGCACGCGCCTCGGACTACACCGTCTTCCTCACCATGGGCGACGACCGTGCCGGCTATGTGGTGGAGCAGGGCGAGACGGGGAAGATCTTCACCGCGCCACAGCAGCAGCTCACCGCCGACTACGTCTCGGGCCGCTTCGGCTGATCCCGCGCCTACCGATCCGATAGGTCCCCGATACGTCGGTGACCATAGGATCCCCTTCCGCCTCAGAGCCCGCTCAGAGGAGAAGGTATGCAGCAAGAGAGATCAGCCCAACGGCCGCGTCGTGTTGTGTGGGCCGCAGTCATTGCGGGGGCGCTGATTGCTGGTGCAACCGTCGGCCGCACGAGTGCGGCATTCACCGCGACGGCACCGGTCACTGGCGGCGTTACATCTGGCGTGGTTGCCCTAAGTACGGGTGGCGTAGAACAGCTCACCTTCAACGGCGCGTCACTCACCGGGATCGGTCCAGGGGCATCCCTTTCTCAGTCAGTCACGGTGCTTAACCAGTCAACCGTTACAACCCCATCGCTGTACACGGACATCGCCCTCTGGGCCGACATCACTGGCACCTCGACGCTGCCGAGTGATCTGGGCGCGTCGCTCCTCGTCTCCATTACCCGCAGCATCGGAGGAGGCACTGCCGAGACGCTCTATAGCGGGACGGTGGTTGGACTTGCCCAGTTTGGGACATTCGCCTCTCCGCTAGGTGATCGCTGGGCCTCGCGCAATGCGGGCGGCTCAACGGGAGCAGAGGCTGCGAGTGCAACCTATACGTTCTCCTTCAGTCTGCCAGCCTCCGCAACCGCGGGAGCTGACTCGTCAATCGCTGTCTCATTCACCTTTGAGGCACGCAACCGCACCGCGTAATGCTGACCCGTTGCGCGCTCTTCTGTGCCTTCGCCGCCGTGCTGTTCGTTCAGGCGGCGGGGGTGCGGATACTTGCCGTCTCCGGCAACTCAATGGCGCCGCTCATCCGCAACGGAGATGTTGTGCTGATTGCACGCGCATGGAGCGGTGGCAACGTGGGAGACATCGTGCTGGTGCAGCGACCGAGTGACGGCGAGCTGCTCCTTCACCGCGTCATTGGCCGCGATCGCGGATGGCGAACGACAAAAGGGGATGCGAGTAGTAGCCCCGATAACGAGCGGATCCCTGAGACAAAACTTCTGGGCGGGTTAGCCCTTGTAATCCCCACCGGACTACTAGGTTCGCTGCCTATTGGCGGGGTGTCGGCGCAGTTCACCGACGCGCGCACGACGGGTCTCGTGATCGCTTCGGCACCTGGCGCACGCGCGCAGATTGAGGCACCTCTTCTTCTCGGAGGAGATGCTGCTGGTCAGCTCCTTCCGGGTGGCAGTGCAACGTGGAATCTCACTCTTGACCCCTGCCCCCTTGGCTTGGCAGGAGATTGCGCAGGGTCAACGAGCACGCTCCGCATTGATCCCACCCGATTCCCAGAGATTGCGGCGAGTGGGATCGCGCGATCGCTGCGGATCAGTACGCGGTGCCGTGCGCTTGGCGGGAGCAGCTGGTCTACCACTGCCGATCTCTTCACGTCAGCGTGGAGCGCGGCGAACCCACTCACAGGGCGGCTTGCGTCACTCGCTCACGGCTCGCCGCCTCAGGAGTGCCAGGTCAGCGTCACACTTCTAGGGAGCCTTGCTGCCGCCAGCAGCGCGATGCAGCTACCCCTCCGCTGGGGGCCCGAGTGAGCGGTCGCAGCTTGGCGATGCGCAGTGGCGTGCTGGCAACACTGATCGCCCTCACGACGGCAGGTGCGGCGTGGTCACCACGCCTCGACCTCGCACTGGGATCAGGCGCATGGAGTGGACCCGGGGGCGTCAGCAGTGGCCTCCTTCTCTGGTACGACACCGCCGAGGGTGCCACCATGGGGCTCAGCCCAAAGTTGCGCTACTGGTTCGACAAGTCAGGAACGTCACGGCATGCAGCGGTGAGCGTCAGTGCATATCAGCCGTACCCCACGCTTGCATCTGGCGTTCCCGCGCTGCAGTTCAACGGCGCGGCGATACACCTACCAGTCAGCATTCCACTTGAGCCAGCAACAGTGATGATCGTCTTCCGGCAGGCGAGTGAGGGGCTGAGCCATCCGCTGCTCGGGAGTAGCACGCGATTCTCGGGCATCTCACTTGAACTGGGAAAGCTTCGTGTCTACAGCAACGGCAGCGCTACGGGGGCGACAGCGGCTCGAACTGCCACTGGGCTCACCATCACGACCGTGCGTACCGCAGCTGGTGCTGCAGACGGCATTCAATACAACGGCGGGACTGAGATTCCTTTCGCCATCACTACCTCTGAGAGCATCAATTGGATTGGCGGCATGTTCACGGCCGGAGGCCCGAGATACTTCGTCGGCGCAATCATGGAGGTGGTGATTTGGGGGCGCTCGCTCTCAGCGAGTGAGCGGCTAGCTGCACACCGTGCCCTTGGTGCGAAGTGGGGGATCAGCGTCCCTTGAGTGCACGCCGCGTGAGTAGTGCGGCCCCCTTCGCGATGAGTGCAAGGCCAGCGGCGCCAGCAAGGGCGTACGGGACAGCGATCGTCAGAAGGTATTGCGGCCACTTTGTTGGCCAGAAGAGGAGCGCGACCGCGCCGAGGCCGAGCCAGATTGCATAGACCGGCCGATTGCGGGCAAGGGAGATCAGGCCGACTAGGGCGAGCGGCAACATCCAGGTATCAAACTTCACCGCGAAGATGTTCTGGGCGTCGTGCCACGGCACCGACTGCATCAGCCAGATCAACTGTTGCCACGCCGGGAAGCCGGTGGATTGCACCTGTTCGCTTGTGGCGTACTCCGGGTGATAGGCGGCACTGGCGATCAGCCGACCGATGGGGTCGCTCCACAGGTACGGATTCACCGCGAAGAAGGCGAGTGCAGCAATCGCGCTCCAGCCGATTGCATCCTTAATGCGGAGCGGCTCACCACGCCACGTTCGTCGAAGACGATCAACAACGATGGCGAGCCCTGCGATGGCGTATGGATACTTCGCGCCGACCGCGAGCCCGATACCGATCGCGGAGGCGAGATAGGCGAGCCGACGCCGACGTGCGTTCGACACGCTGCGGGCCAGCTCATAGAGGGCAACGCCGAGTAGCGAGAAGAGGAGTGGAACCGCCTCAAGCATGACCTGACTGGTGTACTTGATCACCCAGGTGCTGGTCGCCAGCAGCAGGGCGGCGACTGGGCTGACGAGCGCCAGCGTGGTTACTGAGAGCACACCGAAGGCACTCTCCATTCGGCGCACGGCGGCAAGTGTCGGCCGGTGCATCAACTCGTAGGGGTTTGCGGTAACAGGAAGCTCGGGGATGCGCTGAATCGGCTCCATGCCGAGCATGACTGTCGCGATTAGGATCTTGACGAACTGGGGATGCTCAATGCGGTAGTTGTTCTCTAGGAGGATCCCCGGGTTCCCCGTGCGGATCTCGTCCGCAAAGATTTGACCGGCGCGCATGTAATCGTCTTCATCAAAATCAACGGGGAGGCGCGCCGCCTGACCGTGAAGCACGAGTGCGAGGGCGGTAAGCAGCCCAACAGCTCCGAGCCGAGCCGCTCGTTCAACGCGTGTCATGCCGAGAGGGTAGCGGCCGAGGCACCATCGAGAAGCCACGTTGCGTGCGGCAGGAGTGCACCCTTCGCGGGGGCATCAACGATCGGCGTGGTCTCAGCAAAGATGCGCGCAACGGCCGCGGCTTTCGCTGCGCCTGGCGCCAGGGCAATGACCTCACGGGCGGCTGTCAGCATGCCGAGCGAAAACGAGAGGCGCGGCACATGCGGCTCAATGTGGGTCGGAGCGGGAACCCCATCGGCCACTGGAGCATTGGGGAGGGCAAGCGGCGAGCCTGGGAAAACGCTCAGACAGTGTCCATCGCCACCAACCCCAATCAACACCAGGTCAAAGACTGGGAACCCTTCGGCCGTATGCGCAACCCCTACAGATCGCAACTCGGCAAGGTAGGCCTGTACTGCGGCATCGGCACTCACCTGTGACGTTGGCCATGGGTGCACCGCAGTTGGCGGCAGTGGCGATGCTGCACCATCGGGGTCTGGGCTCAGCAACTGCGCATCGAGTGGCTGCAGATTTGAGAGCGGATCGGTACGAGACACGAACCGATCATCACCGAACCAGATCTGCGTCTGTGCCCATGGCATGCGAGCGGCTCGTGACGGCTCACGCAGTGCGCGGTAGAGCGCGGCAGGGGTAGAGCCTCCTGTCGTGCAGAGGTGGAAGATGCCACGTTCCGCTACGGCGGTGACTGCCGCATCCACGACGCGATCAGCGGCGACCGAAGCTACGTCTGCCGCATCGCTCAGGATGCGGACCGACGGCTGGCTCATCCGATTAACGCGCCCATCGTGCGCAAGATTGCGGGAGAGAGTGGATCAACCTCACCGTACTCCAACGATTCACTGAGCAACGTCGCCTCAGTCCATCGAGGGGCCTGGAAGGTGCGCTCGTGGACCACCGCACCGTTGATCGTGGCGGTTGCACGGGTGGAGGTTGAGTCCGCACGAACCTCTAACTCGAAGTGGTCACCACGTCGGTCTGCTCCGATTCGGACAGCGATAGTGGTTCCGGCGCCAAGTACAGATGCAACAGGGTTGAGCGACACAGTGATGGGGTGCCGAAGTGCGTCACGCAGCTCGGCGTTCCACGCTGCACCATCAACCGCATGAAGCGGCGTGTGCGTGGTGGCGCGTAGACGCGAAGCAAGCCAGGCGACGTGATATGCGGGGCGCACCACATTAACTGGAGCGCTTGACGTTGGGCTACCAGAAAAGTCGATTGTGATGGAGTTAATGGCGTTTAAGTATGGCGCGGAAGTGACGTCATCAAACATGGTTGCGATAGAGTCTCGCCAACGACCTTGGCGTAGGAGTGCGAAGTCGGTGAGTGCCACACCAGCACTCTCCGCAGCTGCAGCAAGATCACGGATCGTGGCGAGCCCGTCGCCTGGCTGCGTTGCACCATCAACAATGACGCGATCCACGCCACGCAAAAGTTGTCGTACATCGCTCTCGGCGGCGTTGATTGGGGCATCCCACCAAAGGAGTGTTGGAAGGTCATGGAGAGAGAGTGGGGGGACGATGCTTGCCAGGTGATGCGCCGCAGGGCCGCCTGCATCAATCCAGAGCAGCTCGGTGCAGGCCGACGTTCCATCGCCGCGCGGTGTAACCGCGCAGAAGACTTCCAGGCGCGCCGCGAAGGTCGCGGGACCATCAGGATCACGCGGGACGATGAAGAGGGTGCGCGAAGGATTCCGAGGGAGGGTTGCCAACACAGAGGCGGCGTGCGCAGCTCGCTCTTCACCATTCGCAACCACAGCAAGATTCATCACACCCGTGCGCACGGCAATCGGCTCCGCAGTAGTGGAGTCCTTCGGTGAATCAGAGACCAAGAATCGGCGCGCCTCACTGCTCGCCCATAACTTGTCGAGCAGGGCATCCGCCTCCGCAACCGTTGAGGCGCTAGACGACCAGCGCAGTGACGATGCGAGGATGGAGTTGAGACTCATCAGTGACCTGCGGCGCTCAGCTTAGAGGCGGCGCCAGCGGCGCCCCTCTCGGGTGAGCAGTTCGTCGGCGGCCTCGGGCCCCCACGTCCCGGAGGTGTAGTTCGGCATCTCCGGCTCTGGGCCAGCAATCCAGGCGTCGATGATCGGGTCAACGATCCGCCAGGCGGCCTCGACCTCGTCGGCACGCGTGAAGAGCGACGCGTCGCCCAACAGCGCGTCAAGGATCAGCGTCTCGTAGGCGTCGGGGCTCTCAACTGTGAAGGCTGAGCCGTAGGCAAAGTCCATGTTGACCGGGCGAACATCAATGCCCAAGCCTGGAACCTTCGCGGCGAACTTCAGCAGGATCCCTTCGTCGGGCTGAATGCGAATAACGAGCAGATTGGACTCAGGCTCCTCGCCAACGGTAGGGAAGAGGCGCTGCGGTACATCCTTGAACTGGATCGCGATCTCGGTGGCCCGCTTCGGGAGACGCTTCCCCGCGCGAAGATAGAAGGGGACACCCGCCCAACGCCAGTCATCAATCTCCAGGCGTGCCGCAACAAATGTTTCGGTTTCGCTGGCAGGGTCGACCGCCGGCTCACTGCGATAGGCAGACGTCTCTGTCGCTCCGACCCAACCTGGGCCGTACTGGCCGCGAACCACCGACTGATCAACCTTCTCAACAGGGATCGGTCGAATGGCGCGGAGTACCTTCACCTTCTCGTCGCGCAGTGCCTCAGCTTCGAGGTTTGCCGGCGGCTCCATCGCCACCAGCGTGAGCAGCTGCAGTAGGTGGTTCTGCAAGATGTCTCGCAGTGCCCCCGTCTCTTCGTAGAAAGCGCCGCGCCCCTCAACGCCGATGGACTCTGCCACGGTGATCTGCACATGGTCGATGTAGCGGCGATGCCAGATCGGCTCAAAGATCAGGTTGCCGAAGCGGAAGATCAGGATATTGCGTACCGTCTCTTTGCCGAGGTAGTGGTCGATGCGATAGACCTGCGACTCACGGAAAACCTTGCCAACCTCGCGGTTCAGCTTGACCGCCGTCTCGAGGTCTCGACCGAACGGCTTCTCGATAACGATGCGGCGCCAGCCACCATCGGCCGTCTCGTGATCCAAGCCCGCCGCACCGAGACCGCGCACGATCTCTGGGAATGATGAGGCTGGTGTCGCCAGGTAGTAGAGGCGATTCCCGTCGGTGCCAGACTCTGCGTCAATAGCGGCAAGCTTGGTCGACAGTGATGCGTAGGCCGCCGGCTCGTCAAAGCCACCCTGGTGATAGGTGATGCGTGCAGCGAACGCCGCCCACTTCTCCTCGTCTACTGGGGTGATGCGCGCATGCTTATCGAGTGAGGTGCGGAGCGATGTGCGGATCTCTTGATCGCTGAACGGTCGTCGACCGAAACAGACCAGCGCGAATCGCTCGGGCAACAAGTTGCCAACCCAAAGGTGGAAGAGCGCAGGGACAACCTTGCGGTGCGCAAGATCACCCGTTGCTCCGAAGAGGACCACCACATGCGGGTCGGGAACCCGCTCAATGCGCAACCCGGCGCGAAGCGGATTCTTCGCCCCCTTCTTTGCCGCAGGCTTTCGCGTCTTCTTGCCGAGTCGCAGATCGCGAATTGTTGCGTGCCCCTCAGGGGGCGTTTGTGGACTCACTCCGACTTCACCGAGTGGCCACCGAACTGATTGCGCAGCGCGGCGAGCACCTTCGCTGAGTACGAGTCGTCCTGTCGCGAACGGAAGCGCGTCAGTAGGGAGAGGGTGATGAGCGGTGCTGGCACATCAAGGTCAATCGCCTCCTGCACCGTCCAGCGCCCTTCGCCCGAATCTGCAACCCAACCCTTGATCCCCTTCAGGTCGCTCCCCTCGGCGCGGAAGGCGCGCGCGGCAAGCTCAAGGAGCCAGCTGCGCACTACCGAACCCTGCATCCAGAGGTCGCTCACCTTGGCGAGATCGAGCTGATAGCGCGACTTTGCAAGAATCTCGAACCCTTCGGCGTACGACTGCATCATTCCGTACTCGATGCCGTTGTGCACCATCTTTACGTAGTGACCAGCACCAGAGCCGCCGCAATGCATGTAGCCATCCTTTGGCGCAAGGGTGATGAAGATCGGCTCAAGTGCCTTTACTGGCTCAGCGTCGCCGCCGACCATCATGCAGTAGCCGTTCTCGAGGCCCCATACGCCACCAGAAGTTCCGGCGTCGATGAAGTGAATGCCGTGACCGGCAAGCTTCTCGTGTCGGCGAATGGTGTCGTGGAAGTTTGAGTTCCCCCCGTCAATGATGGTGTCGCCCTTGGCGAGAAGAGGGATCAGCTCGTCGATCATCGCTTCGGTGGCATCGCCGCTTGGCACCATGACCCAGACGCGCTTCGGGGAGGTCAGGCTATCGACCAGCTCCTTCACGGTGTAGGTCGGCTTGGCGCCCTCCTTGGCGACCTCATCGGTCTTCTCGCGGGAGCGGTTCCAAATTGCGACATCGTGTCCGTTGCGGACCAGTCGCTTCACCATGTTGGCGCCCATCTTGCCGAGGCCGATAAATCCGATCTGCATGATCTCCCCCTTCACTATTGGTGGTTGTATAACCCGATGCTAGCGAACTGCGAGCACCCGTTCGATGAGCGCCGTGAGGCGCGTGAGCCCAGCGTCTGGATCGTTGCCCAGGTGCACTCGCAGCACGGGGAGCCCGTGGTCGGCGAGCGACCGAACGTCGCCGAGCGCCTGAGCGTCAATGAGCTGGCCGAAGCTATACGGCCGCCCTGGAATCGCAAGGTCGCGCGGGTGCCCAGCGACGATCTGCAGGAACCAGCCGATCGGCGCTCCACCCTTATGGAGCTGCCCAGTGGAGTGCAGGAAGCGCGGCCCGATGCCGACGGTGGTGGCTCGACCGGTCGCGTCGCGCAGGGCGAGGCGTAGCTTGGTCAGCGCTGCGGTGCGCGCCGGCGTGCTGGCGATATACGCCTGAATGCCGATGTAGCCGTTGGCGCCGAGTCGATCAAGTTGGCCGGCGATGAGCCGCTCCGCATCATCAGCGAATGCAGCGGGGAGCGTGTCATCGGCCCAGATCTGCAAGCCATCAACCGAGCACTTGGCCGGCAACTCTGGGAGTGCACCGCTCGCGGCAAGTTCGGCGAGCACATTGGCGGTGTTGGTCTTTGACTCGGTGACGTTCGGCTCATCAAATGGATTGATGTTTAGCACGGCGCCAGCGAATGCCGTTGCAACCTCCCAGCGCACGAACTCTCCACCAATGTCAATGCGATCGTTGAGCGTCCACTCCACGACTGGGTGGCCCGCCGCGGCGAGTGCATCGAGCCGTGCGTCAACGGCGGAGCCATCGGCGCAGCGTGGCGCAACGCCGCCATCCAACTTGATGCGAACGAAGAATCGATCATCGCCGTAGGCGGTGACGGCACCGAGCGGCTCACCATCAACGGGCACCACACCAACGCCGTGCTTTCCCGTGCTCTCAGCGACGAGCTGTTCTGCCCATGCGCCGAAGCCATCAATCGGTTCGTCGACGATGAGGGTCATCTTGTCGCGACCCTCACGCGCCAGTGCGCCCATGATGCAGCCGAGAGCTAGGGCGTGATTCCCTGCCGGCTCTGGATCGCGGCTCTGCGCGATCGCTGCGCTCCCCGATGCGAGGAGTGGATCAAGATCAATCCCGAGGAGCGCCGCAGGCACAAGGCCAACGAAGCTGAGTGCCGAGTAGCGGCCGCCAATGTCGGCGGGGTTCAAAAAGAGACGACTGGTGTCGACCACCTTGGTGATGCCATCAACACAGGGCGATGGATCGCTAATGGCGGCAAAGTTTGCTGTAGGCGCTTGCGTGGAGCCCGATGCGCTGAGCTGCTCCTGGTTGAGCTCGTGCGCATACGCCGCAAAGGAGAGCGTCTCCGTCGTGGTGCCCGACTTGCTCGCAAGCAGGTAGTAGCTGCTCTCTGGCTTCAGCCCAGCGACTGCACTTCGCACCGCCTCAGGGTCGGTCGAGTCGCAGATACGAGCCTTCCCCCAATCAGTGATGTCGGCAAAGGCGCGCGCGAGCACCTCAGGGGCGAGCGAAGAGCCGCCCATGCCAGCAACAACAAAGTCGGTGACGCGCGTGGCAGCACCAGTGACCGGTGATTCACCAAACGCCTCAAGCGAAGGGATCTCGGTAGTGAAGTGCTCAGGGGCGTCAAGCCAGCCGAGGCGATTCGCAATCTTCTCTTGCACCTCTGCATCGTTGCTCCACAGAGTTGCGTCGCGTGCAGCGAGTCGTACTGCCCACTCACCGGTGCGAGCGCGCTCAAAGGTGCTCTCGATTGCTGCGAGATCTGAGGCTCGGCCAATGCGCGCGCGGAACGGGAGTCGTGGTTCGCTGCTCATGACTGCTCCTCTTCAATGTCAGCGACCTTGGCCGTGCGGCGGAGGTATCGCTCTTCGCTACTCGGTTCGGACTGCAAGAAGGCGGCCAGTGTTTCGAGCGCCGTCTCAAGGGTGATCAGGTTTGCGCCGAAGGCGAGCACATTCATGTCGTCGTGCACCACGCCCTGGCGCGCAGATGCTGGATCGTGTGCGATCGAGGCGCGGATGCCGTGGAACTTATTCGCGGCGATCGTGACGCCGATCCCCGAGCCGCAAATCACCAGACCCCGATCGGCCTGACCAGCGATCATGCGCTCCGCAACTGCACGTGCGGAGTCGGGATAATCGTCGGTCGGGTCACTCCCGTCGCCACCAAGGTCGGCGACGCTCCAGTCGGGCGCGATCTCTGCAACGCGGGCAACGATTGCCGCCTTGAGAGCGGCTCCGGCGTGGTCGGCGGCGATGGCGAGGCGGCGACCCACCTCAGCGAACCTGATGCCCGTCGTGCAGGTGCGGCGTCGGAACGACGCCGTGCACGCTGCCCGCGAGCACGCCCTTGGCGATCTCCACGATGCGCTCTGGGGTGAAGCCGAACTCCTTGAAGAGGGTTGGCGCAGGCGCCGATGCGCCGAAGCGGTCCATCGCAATGATGGCGCCGTCGGTGCCCGACCAGCGGTCCCAACCAAGGCTCACACCCGCCTCAATGGCAACGCGTGCACGAAGCGCAGCTGGCAGTACCGACTCGCGGTACGCCGCATCCTGCTCGCCGAAGAGTTCCGGGCAGGGCATCGAGACAACGCGCGTTGGGGTGCCAGCGGCCTCAAGCTGCTCCGCCGCGGCAACGGCGAGGTGCAACTCTGAGCCCGTCGAAATCAAGATCATCTTCGCGGCGCCCGTTGCTTCGCGAAGCACATAGGCACCGCGTCGCACGCCAGCTGCGGCACCAGTGATGGAGCCAGCAAGCACCGGCAACTTCTGTCGGGTGAAGGCGAGCACCGTTGGTGCATGTCGTCGCTCAACGGCAACGCCCCATGCCGCTGCCGCCTCGTTTGGATCGCCAGGGCGGAAGAAGCGCACGTTTGGAATTGCACGCAACGCGGCGTAGTGCTCAACTGGCTGGTGTGTTGGTCCATCTTCACCGAGACCAATCGAGTCATGCGTGAAGACGAAGATGCTGCCGAGGTTTGCGAGCGCTGCGAGGCGCAGAGCGCCGCGCAGGTAGTCGCTAAACGTCAGGAACGTTGCAACGAATGGAATCAGCCCGCCGTGATACGAGATGCCGTTCGCAATTGCGCCCATCGCATGTTCGCGCACGCCGTAGCTAATGTTGCGGCCCGATTCAGTGGCGGTGAACTTGCCACCACCATGGATGTCGGTGAGGTTTGACTCCGAGAGGTCGGCGCTGCCGCCGATCAACTCTGGAAGCACTGCGCCGAGCGCCGAAATGCTCGACTGGCTGACGTTGCGAGTTGGCGCATCGCCACCAAGCTCGTACTTCGGTAGCGCACTCTCCCAGCCGGCCGGGAGCGTTCCCGCCATGCGGCGCTGCAGTTCAGCGGCCTCGGCAGGGAAGGCGGTGGCGTAGGCGAGGAGCTTCTTCGTGTGCTCAGCAACCAGGGTTGCACCGTGATCGCTGCGCTCCTTATAGAGGGCGGCAACATCGGCGGGCACCGCAAAGGTTGCCTCTGGGTCAACGCCATACGCCGCCTTGGTGAGCTTCACTTCATCAGGACCGAGTGGTGCGCCGTGTGACTTCTGGCTCCCCGCCTTGTTCGGTGAACCGAAGCCGATGACGGTCCGCACTGCGATCAGGCTCGGTCGCTCATCGGCGATCGCCCAATCAATGGCGCGATCGATGGCTTCAATGTCGTTGCCATCCTCAACGCGCGCGGTGTGCCAGCCGTAGGCATCAAAGCGCTTGAGCACATCCTCTGACCAGGCGGTCGAGGTTGGCCCGTCGAGCTGGATCAGGTTGTCGTCCCAGAGGTAGATCAACTTACTGAGCTTCAAGTGCCCCGCGAGCGACGCGGCCTCAGAGGCGATTCCCTCCTGGAGGTCACCATCGGAGACGATGGCGAAGACGCGGTGATCAATGACCGTGTGTCCTGGGCGGTTGAACTCTTCGGCGAGGCGGCGCTCTGCGATGGCCATACCAACGCCGTTCGCGAACCCCTGGCCGAGTGGGCCAGTGGTCGCTTCGACGCCGGCGGTCAGGCCGAACTCTGGATGCCCAGGGGTGAGCGAGCCCCACTGGCGGAACGCGCGGAGGTCATCAAGGGTCAAGCCGTAGCCGGCGAGATGAATAAGCGAGTAGAGGAGTGCGCTCGCATGTCCGTTGGAGAGAACAAAGCGATCGCGATTGAACCAGCTCGGCGTTGACGGTGCGTGTCGAAGGTGGCGTGACCAGATGGTGTGCGCCATCGGTGCACAGCCCATCGGAGCGCCAGGGTGTCCGCTGTTCGCCGCCTGCACCGTATCAATAGCAAGAGTGCGAATGGTGGTGACAGCTGATTGGTCGAGGCGCTGATCCATGGGTCTCTCCATCCATCAATTCGGCAGGTGAGCCGTCGGCGCGGAGTTGAACACGTGCGCCACGGTGCTGCAGGGAGATTGTAGACTCCCTCCACTTGCGCCGTTGCAACCGAGTGGCAACGTGGCACCACCCCGCCCAAGGAGGAGTTATGTCGGGATCTACCTCGCCTGCCGCCGTTCAGGCCACCGGGATCGGCCGCGTCTTTGATGCGAAAGGTGGCCCCGTCACCGCGCTTGATGGCATCGACCTGCGCATTGAGCCGGGTGAGCTCTTCGGGGTGCTTGGCCCCAACGGCGCGGGGAAGAGCACGCTCATCAAAATCCTGAGCACCCTTCTCCTTCCGAGCACCGGATCTGCTTCGATCTTTGGCCTGGATGTCGTCATCGAGACGGCACGCGTGCGCCGGATCATGAACCTCGTCGCCGGCGGCGACTTCTCGGGGTACGGGCTGCTGACCGTTCGAGAGCAGCTGGCGATGTTCGCCCAGTTTTACGGCCTGCCGTACCGCGAGGGGATGGCGAAGGTTGATGCGCAGATCGCCTCATTCGGCATTGAAGAGATTCGCGATCGAAAGATCAGCGCCCTCTCAACGGGCCAGCGACAGAAGTTGAACTTTGCACGATCGTTCTTGAATGACCCGTGGATCCTCTTCCTTGACGAGCCGACGATTGGTCTCGACGTCTCGGCCGCGCGCGACGTGCGCGATCGCGTGCGCGCCTTTCAGGCTGAGCAGCCCGGTCGAACCGTTCTGCTCACCACGCACTACATGGCCGAGGCAGATGAGATGTGCGATCGCATCGCCATCGTCGACCACGGGCGCATCTTGGCGCAGGGGACGCCAACGGAACTGAAGCGCATGGTGCAGAAGGATGCACTCTTTATCGTTGGCATTGACGCACTCCCTGCATCGATGTCGTTGGACTCGTTGCGCGCGCTCCCTGGCGTGATCTCAGTCGCGGCGCGAGATGCCGATGGTAGCGACGCCTCTGGCGTCGGATCACCAATGCGACGGCTCGCAATCGGCCTCAAGGAAGATGGCGCACTTGGCGGTGTTATCAGTGCACTTGCTGCAGGTGGCGCACACCTGCAAGAGATCTCCAAGAGTGAACCAACCCTGGAAGAGGTCTTCGTGCAATTGGTTGGTCGCGGGATCACCGAATCAGATGAGGTGAGCGATGGGGAGTAGCGTCGTTGGCGCAGAAGCCACCGCCCTCATCTCGCGCATCCACGAGGAGACCTCGTGGAGCTTGGGTCAACGAGTTCGGCACGCCTTCGTTTCGGTCGTAGCTCGCGCCTATCCGCGCGTGATTGGCGCGGCGCGTGAACCATCGTGGCTCTTCTTTGATCTGGTCTTCCCGATTCTTGGCATGTGTTCAATCGTCTTTCTGCTTCGCTCGCGCGGGGTGGATGAGGCCTGGATCGCCTCCACGATCTTGGCGACGGCACTCCTCTCCTTCTGGATCTCGGTGGTCTGGATGATGGGGGCACAGTTCCACTGGGAGCGCGACTCGGGGAATCTCCTCCTCTATATCACCGCCCCCGTCGGCCTCGGCGCCATTGCCCTCGGCATGGCGATCGGCGGGGCGCTTGGTGTGGTCATTCGAGCGGTGATCATCACCGTGGCAGGCGTGCTCCTCTTCGGGGCGAAGTACCAGGTCGCCGATCCGTTCCTGCTTGCGCTGGTGATTCTGGCGGGGGTGGCGGCGATGTACTCACTTGGTGTCTGCCTCTCGTCGGTCTTCCTGATCTCTGGGCGTGAGGCGGACCACCTCGGCAGCCTTCTGAACGAGCCGATGCAACTGCTCGGCGGCGTCTACGCACCGGTACGTTCCATGGGCACGGTTGGCGTGGTCGCACTCGGCATCTTGCCGCTCGCCCCAGCGATTGATGCACTGCGCCAGGTTGCGGTGCCACAGCTTGCGCAAACGGGCATCTTGCCAGTGGGTGTTGAGTTGGTGATTCTGTTGGTGATGACAATTGTGTTCGGCGTGATCGGGCGCTTGCTGCTTGCCCACATTGAACGTGTCGGTCGCGCCGGTGGAAAGTTGTTGGCACGTGCCGATTAGTGCGGGTTCCGCACCAGAGGTGCGACCGTTCGGCCCGCTGCGTGGCTCTGCCGCCGACGCCGCTCGCTCCCTCGTCGCGTCGGCGCGACTCGCATGGGCGATCGAAGGGAACTGGACTGAGCCCATCTACCTCGCTGCATTCCTGATCATTCGGCCACTCGCATTTCTCGGACTCTTTCTCGCGGTGCTCAGCATCGGTGGAACTCTGAATGTTGCGACAATCGGGTTCGTCGTTATTGGTCAGGCCGTCTTCCAAATTGTCAGCGCCGCTCTTGAAGGTCCAACGCATGCACTCCTCGATGACCGCGAGCGCTATCGCACCATTCGGTACATCTTTGCAACACCGTCGTCGCTCCTTCCAGTCTCCATCGGTCGATCGTTGGTGAAGGCGAGCATCGCCGGCTTTAGTGCGCTGATCGTGATCGGTGCGGGGATGCTGCTCGGAGTGCCGATGCGTGCGGGTGGACCGGATGTGCTACTCCTCGCCGCCGTGTTGCCGCTCGGACTCTTCTCTGTTGTAGGACTCGGCATCGTGCTTGGTGGCATCTGCGTGCAGTTGCGCAATGATGCCTGGGCCTACCCGCAGGCGGTCTCATCGACCGTCTTCTTGCTCTGTGGCGCGATCTTTCCGCTCGAGGTGCTCCCAGGCCCAGTACAGAGTGTTGCCACTGCGCTGCCGATCACCTGGTGGATCGAGGGGTTGCGCCGCGCGCTGCTCGGCACGACATCACCAGGTATCCTCGGCTCTATGCCCACGAACGAGCTCCTGCTCATCCTTGCCGCGGGCACCGCTGCTATTTGGCTCATCTCGCCACGCCTCTTTGTGGCGGGGGTCAATCGTGCCCGTGAGAAGGGGCAGCTCGACCGGAACACCGCTTCGTGAGCCGCGCCCCGCTGAGCATCCGCGCCGTTGCTGAACTCGGCGTGCTCGTCGCCATGGCGACCTGGGCCGTCAACTTCACCGTTGTGAAAGCGGCGGTGCTTGCGTGGCCCGTGCTTCCGTTCTCTGCCATTCGCATCACTGCCGCGGGAATTTTGGTGCTCGGCTGGGCGCTCATGCGCGGTTCAAATGTGCGCATGGCACGTCGCGACCTGCTTGCAGCCGCACTCTTTGGTGTGATCGGACAGGGCATCTATCAACTTCTCTGGGCGGGCGCGTTCGGCACCATTAATGCTGGCACGAGTGCGCTGCTAATTGCGGTCACACCGTTTCTTACGGCGATCCTTGCATCACTACTGCGCATCGATCCTCTGAAGCCTGCGGTTGCCGTAGGCGGCATCATCGCCTTTGCCGGCGTTGTGGCCGTTGCCCTTGGTGAAGGGGCGGGTGCGTTTGGCGGCGAGACCACCGGCGTGTTGATGACACTCGCCGCCGCTATCTGTTGGGCCGCCTATCTGCTTGCTGGGGCGCGAGTGATTCCGCGCGTTGGCGCAATTGCCTGGACCGCCTGGAGCATGATCTTCGGTGGAGCTGCACTCTTCATCACAGCGATCGCCGACGGTCAATTCGTTGGGCTTGCTGCGCCACCACCGGCCGCCATCTTCGGTCTGGTCTTCTCAACGCTCGGCTCAAGCAGCTTGGCCAACGTCTTGTATTTCACAGCGGTGCCGATTGTTGGTGTCTCGCGCGTCGCTAGCTTCCAGCTCCTAGTGCCGTTCCTCGCTGTCGTCGTCTCCGCCGCTGTGCTCAGCGAGGCCCTCGAGCCGATCCAGGCGTTCGGCGGCGCACTCATCCTTTTGGGCATCTGGGCCGGGCGCCAAACCAGTTCCCCGTTCCGCCGCCGCCTGCGATAGACTCCGTCAGGCTCGTTCGGGAATCCCCGAACGCCCCACCTTGAGTGTTGGAGGGAGAGCGACCAATGGCGACGAAGTTCGTATT
>Ga0315902_10000982_pt1 | contig 46829 bp, 38 predicted proteins | sample LakEriMetagenome_9_FD_203523 | JGI IMG/M metagenome (GOLD analysis project Ga0315902, IMG submission 203523) | Freshwater fungal communities from buoy surface, Lake Erie, Ohio, United States - Buoy 12 MA117 | ecosystem: Environmental > Aquatic > Freshwater > Lake > Lake biofilm | place: USA...
TGGTCCCTACCAGCTTTCTTTCCTCGTCATTTAACATAGGAATGTTTACTGCTCCGGGGAAATGACCTTCAGCAAATTCCTTTTCACTACGCACATCAAGCACAGTTAATTGCTGCGAAAGCTCTAAGAACTCATCGATCTCGATCGGGTGCATCATCGTGTAAAAATACGGAAAACAAAAAGCCGTCACTTTTGATGACGGCTTTGCGAAAAGTAATGCAACTTATTTCATGTATTTCTCAAAAAGCTCCTGAGTTGGAACCAAAACGCCTTCAACGTTCACATGTTGAATGTTGTTCGCAATAAGAAAACGGATTACCACATGTCGTGACTGCTCATCATTGTTGACCATTTTTAGAATTGCTTTTCTTTCATCTGCAGTGTAATTGACAGTAAAATAGTGCGTGTAGTACTTCGAAGTTTGGGCCACTTGCTCAGCAGAAACTGTTTCAGGAAGGATAAAGGTATACTTTCCTGACTCTTTTCCGGTCATTAGCTCTTTCTTTGAGGACGCAACTGCCGTTCCTGCCTCTTCCTGCGCGATTGCACTGGCACTCAGGCCAATAAACATCAAAAAAGAATAAAATAGTGTTTTCATTGCTGTAAAGTTTTGAATTAAAGACGTACTGACACTTGCAAAGGTTGTACCCTTTTTCGGAAACTAAGCTACAATTTTTTTAGCAACTTTGAAGCAGGATGGCAAAACTTTTGGCTTTCGAAAATAAAAACAGGCTTGAAGCCGGTTGTGATGAGGCAGGACGCGGCTGTCTGGCAGGGCCTGTTGTGGCTGCTGCAGTCATATTAGCTCCGCGGTTCAAGAACCAATGGCTGAATGATTCCAAACAACTGACTGAAAAAAGAAGGAATGAACTCCGTAGGATCATCGAGTCAGAGGCTGTTTCTTTTGCCGTTTCATTTGTTGATCATCAGAAAATAGACGAGATCAACATCTTGAACGCCAGTTTCCTTGCTATGCATGGCGCCGTGGATAAGCTCGAAAGCAAACCGGAACATCTCCTGATCGACGGGAACAGATTCAGGCCCTACCCTGGAACAAGTCACAGCTGCATCATCAAGGGTGACGGAAAATACCTATCCATTGCCGCAGCATCCATACTGGCAAAAACATATCGAGATGAGTTCATGATTGAACTGCATGAGCGTTTCCCGCATTACGATTGGAAGAATAACAAAGGATACCCTACAGAGAACCATAGAAAGGCTATCCTGGAATACGGGCCGACTCCTTTCCACCGAAAGTCATTTACGTTGCTGCCCGCTGAACAGCTTTCCCTTTTCTGATAAACAGAACTGTGTTCATTAGTAAGTCGCCCACACAGTCGGCGTAACGATCGGTCAACCTATTTTTGCTTAACTAATTGTAACGCATGATCGGAAGGTACATTTTGCTTACGCTCGGGTTGATTGCCATCGCATGGACGGCTTATGTTTCCCTTGACCTCATCGATAAAAAAGATGATCTGGCGCCATATACTGTTTTTGGACGGGATGACAAAGAGCTCTTAATGATCCATCGCCCTAAGGAGTTCAGTTGGGACGCTTTTCCATTCAAAACAACCTTTCGCAACAAAGAATTATTGGCCAGTATCGTCAATTACCCCCAACACCTGCGAACCATATACATCAGCTCAAACAGATCACATCTTGTTCTTGAGGCAACCTATTTCTGGACACGAAAAACTGTACATGAACTCTTCAGAGGTTCAGGTATTCGACCCAAATTTGACGGTATCCGATCGTTCAAACTTGCAAACTTCACCGGAAAACTCTACAGAAATCGGCTTTATCTGTATGATCAGGAATACAGCTCAACACCCGCAGCTGAGAACTGGTCAATCTTCGATCGAAAAGCGACGGCCTCTCATTTGGTGTTCTCCGAAAACGGTTTCGAAAACACTGACATTTATCTTAAAAAAGAGGGGCGTGTTGATTATGTTACTTCGAGACTAAAGGGTCTTAAAGGCAGACAGATTTTGGACAAAGAGCTCTTTGCAACAGCACTCCCTGCAGACCTGGATAACTATCATTTTTTTGAAACCGATTTCCTCGCCGGCAAAGATGAAAAATACAGGAATAGTCCAATGCGCGACTGGACAGATAAAGGTCTGGTCCTTTTCCGTTACAGAAAGACGGATGTGATTATAACGGATTTCAAAGAAAGTCAGGATCCTGTGAATTCAATGTTCGACTTCATTCAACAAGATCCTGATAACCAAGAATATGGTTTCTTCCAAAATATTGAACTTCTGGATGACTTTCCAAAAGATCCCGTAAAAGGTTTCTACGTGTATAGAATGGATAACTATGCCGTTGTTTGCGAGAGCCAGCAAATTTGTGAGGAAATCGTTGCCAACTATCGTCTGGGCAATACACTAATCAAGGATCAGGAACGGTTGGCCGAGATCTGGGGGAAACTGCCCGCCAGGGTTTCTGAACGATTTCAATCCAGCGAAAATGTATTCAGCTTTTCCGTATACAACGGTCGGCTTTTTAAGACAGTACTTCCCAACAAAAAAATGATCAACGCTGCGACCCAAGCGACAGAATTGGCCTATAAAACCTTTAATATGGGAGGAAGCATTCACGACATCCTGATCAGTTCAGGCTCCGGTAATTTCCTGGCAGTTTCTTCGTCCGGAAAACTGCGTGCATACAAGAAAGGTGAGCGGAGCTGGGAAAAAAATCTAAACAGTGAGCCTGTAGGAAAGATCACACGCGTAAAATGGAGAGAGCTGCCTTTTTATCTGATTACCACAAAAAATGCAGTGCATCTCATAGATGAGGAGGGAAATTCTCCGGAGGGATTTCCTGCTGTAGCATCTGACAAACAGATCGCTATGCAGGCCACAACATACACTTGGAAGGGTCGCTCCTGGATCTTGGTAGTCAACACGAATGGTGATATCCTTCACCTCAATCAAGGCGGACGGCGGGAAGCAACCGTAAAGACCGGTTTGGGCACAGTCAATCAACCTATTGATGTGTGGACAAGTCAGCGGAGATTGTATTTTGGAGTACAAGGTTCTGGTAGCTTTAAAATGTATGATGCTGAAACCCGGAAAGAATATCGCACTTTCAGCATTCCAACCAGTTCAAGAGCGATCAGGAAAAGCAATGAAATCTTGATTTTTGGCCTTGAAGGTGGTGAACTTAGCAGGTTCGATCAAAAGGGAAATAAGTATTCTTTAAAGGGAGATTGGAGTGACTTTAGGATCGATCAGACTGTTGAAGCCGATGGAAAAATTTGGCTGGTCCTTCATAATGCATCGCAAGTGAAACTCGTGGATGAAAACGGAAATAACTGGTATACGATCAATACGGCTGCGCAAGACATCGAATCTGTCATGTTCAATTACGAATATGGTGGAAAATCGCTATTGTCTGTCGTGGATGGTCTAGAGAATGATGTATATTTGTATGGTCTGAACGGACAACTGATCGGTAATAAATCCTATGAGGGCAGTAAACTGAGTGCAGCTGACGAAGATGCCCTCGGTGCAAGAACCCTGACAACGGTTGTTGATGAGTTTGTTGTTCAGCACTCAATTAAATAATACTTATACGGACAGATGAAAAAACTCTACATTATCCTTGCTCTGGTAGGCTTGACAACGATGCCTTCTGCACTGAGATCGCAGAACTACCTTGGTGTACACAGCAGTAATTTCGCCGGAGTGATGGGAACAGACCTGCAACCGGCTAGCTTCGTGGATAGCCGATTCGTTGTCGATGTTAATCTTTTCAGCTTTAACTTCAACGCTTACAACAATGCATTGTCGTTCGACACCAAGGATATGCCAAAATGGTGGACAAAATCATTTCTTGACACCAACATATACAAGTCATGGATTCCTGATGATTCGCTGTTGTGGTATCGGTATACGATCAAGAATTATAACGAGAACTCAAACAAAACGCTCGGGATCTACAACAATATACAGTTGGACGTTCTCAACTTCATGTTCCACATCAAACCAACGATCGCAGTAGGATTCTCTGGTAAGCTGCGATCAATCACGAACATCGACCGTATTGATCCAAAGCTGGCTGTCCTCGGTGAAAACGGCCTCGACTACCCATCGCTATGGAACACTACACTCAACGAAGAGTTATTATCAGTCAGCCATCTTTCCTGGATGGAATACGGAATTAATTATGCTCAGGTTCTGAAAGAGGATGGCGAACATTTCATGAAGGTTGGTGGACGGGCAAAATACCTTTCCGGACTTGCCGCCGCTTACATGTACACTGACAATTTCTCTTACAACCTAAAGAACGAAGACACCACATTTGCATTGACAGGAGATTTTGATTACGGTTATTCTGCCAATCTGGATGAATCAGGCAATCCCGATGCTGCTCTGAAATCAACCTCCAAATTCGGCTTGGGATTGGATCTTGGTTTCGTTTATGAATGGAGACCTGATTGGAAAGAGTATAAATACGATATGGATGGTGAGACTAACCTATGGCGGAGAGACAGAGAAAAATATAAACTGCGTGCAGGTGTATCCCTTCTTGATCTGGGAGGAATGAAATTCCAGAAAGGGGGACTTAGCAGAAATTTCTCAGTGAATTCGAATTCCGAGTTTGACCTGAACGTGTTCCAATCGGCAACTTCACTTACAGAAGCTGATGAACTTTTGGATAGCCTCATTGTCAATAGCCCTGACTGGGAGGCCGGAGAGGATGTTTCGTCCACTTTTTTCATGAAAACTCCGACTGCATTGAGCTTCCAGGTGGACTACCATATTTGGAAGTGGTTTTACGTGAATGCTACTGGAATGCTGAACATGAATTCCAAAAAGAAAGGTACGCATGTACACATTGCCAATCAGTTTTCTCTCACTCCTAGCTTCGATCACACTTGGTTTGGTCTGCATTTACCAATATCCTACAACCAGTATTCAGGATTTAAAGCCGGTGTGGCTACACGTCTGGGCCCTCTGACTGTTGGTTGCACTGACTTTAGAACACTTTTGGCAACAGGAAAGGTTAGTGGTGCTGAATTCTTCCTTGGACTCCGCGTTCCGGTTCTGTATGGTCATCCATCTGACGTTGACGGTGACTTAGTATCCGATGAAAAGGACGAATGCCTTGTCGTTCCGGGAATCTGGGAGTTTAAGGGATGTCCGGATGCAGATCGCGACGGTATTAAAGATATGGATGATTATTGTCCGCAGGAGGCGGGACTTGCTGAGTTCAACGGTTGTCCTGACAAAGACGGAGATAAGATTCCGGACAAAGATGATGCTTGCCCAGAACTTGCAGGTACTGCTCAATACAATGGCTGTCCTGACAAAGATGGGGATACTGTTATCGATCCTCAGGATGAATGTCCAGAAACGCCTGGTCTCGTTGCATTCAAAGGTTGTCCGGATACAGATGGTGACGGTATTATTGACAGCGAAGACGCCTGTCCGGAAGTTTCAGGTCCACTGCTCTATGACGGTTGTCCGGATTCTGACAATGACGGTATCCTTGATTTCCTGGATGCTTGTCCTCAGGTGGCTGGTCCAAAAGAGAACAATGGATGTCCATGGCCAGATACTGACAAAGATGGCTTACTGGATAAAGATGATGAGTGTCCGAATCTTGCAGGACCGATCCAGAACAAAGGTTGTCCATATCAGGATACAGATAACGACGGGGTACTTGATAAGGATGATGACTGTCCAAATACAGCCGGACCGGTTTCCAACAAAGGATGTCCGGTAATCGAGAAGGAAGTTGAAGAGATCCTCAAAACAGCATTCGACAATCTCGAGTTTGAAACAGGTAAGGATGTTATCAAGGAAGTGTCATTTGCTTCGTTGAAAGAACTCGCTGAAGTGCTTAAGAAGAAGACTGAATGGGGCCTTCAGATCGCTGGTCACACAGACAATGTAGGTGATGATCAAAAGAACATGATCCTCTCCAAGAAAAGGGCTGAAGCGGTCAAGAACTTTATGATCGCCGAAGGAATCGATGCTGCAAGACTCTATGTCCTTTATTTCGGTGAAACAGCGCCGATCGCGTCGAATGATACACCGGAAGGTCGTCAGAAGAACCGTCGTGTCGAAATGAAGATCATATTTAAGTAAGAAGAAACCAAGCTATCTTGAAAGGTCGGCCAAAAGCTGACCTTTCTTTTTTCTACCTTTGATGTATGCGTGAGTTATCAAAAAAGAACCGCTTCTTACTGAGTATTCTTTCAGGAATTCTCATGGTGCTTTGTTTTCCCTATACCGGAAGCCTAACTCCGCTCGTGTTCATTTCATGGGTGCCTTTGCTCATGGTCGAGCATACGATCGCTTTCAATCGCTATAGGTCGTCCAAACTGTTTGTGCACGGACTTATAACATTTCTGATTTATAATCTTGGAACGACATGGTGGGTGTATTTTGCGTCAGGTTTGGGCTCAGCCATGGCGATTGTACTGAACTCGGTATTCATGGCCCTCGTCTTTCAGCTCTTTCATACCACCAAAAAATACATTGGAACCAAACAAGGTTATGCGGCACTCGTGTTGTACTGGATCTCTTTCGAATACATACATTATCATTGGGAATTGTCTTGGCCATGGCTCCATCTGGGCAACGTATTCTCGATAACTCCCTCATGGGTTCAATGGTATTCCCTAACGGGTGTCCACGGTGGCACATTATGGGTACTGCTTACAAACCTTCTTATTTTTCTGGGGCTAAAGCGCAATTTATCCAACAGAAAGGTCAAAAGTTCACTGCTCATGACGGTGTTCTGGCCCGTGGTGCTGATCTTGGTTCCTATTATTTTGTCTCTTGTAATGTACTACAATTATAGTTCTTCAGGTAGAAATGTAGAAATGGTTATCATTCAACCGAACATTGATCCATACACGGAGAAGTTTGATGCTCCTGTAGAAGAACAACTCGAAAAACTATGGAATCTTGCGGATAAAGAACGGACGAAGAACACAGCACTTATAGTTGCCCCGGAAACCGCCATTAGTGAAGCATTCTACGAGGAAGACGCTCATCAGATGCGTAGTGTTCGCTACTTGATCGATCGGAAAAAAGAAACGTCACTTGATGGAATTCTGATAGGGGCATCTACTGCACGATTCTTCGATGAGGAATTCTCCCGAGCCTCCCGACCTGTGAACGGTGGACCTGGATTTGTGGAGTATTACAATACTTCGATGATGATCGACGAGCAGAATCAATTATCCTTCCTTCACAAATCACTGCTTGTACCGGGGGTAGAGATCATTCCTTTCTCAGATGTCTTCCCCTTCCTGGAGGAATTATCGATCGAAAATGGCGGAACAAGCGGTTCGCTGGGAACGGACAAAGAACCGGGTGTAATGAAAACCGGTGATCTGACCGTTGCACCTATGATCTGCTATGAATCGATCTGTGGGGAGATGCTCGCTGCCCAGTGCCGTAAAGGTGCCGAGCTCGTTTGTATCATAACGAATGACGGATGGTGGCGCGATACGCCCGGCTACAAACAGCACATGAGCTTTGCCCGGCTTCGTGCTATCGAATCCCGACGATGCATTGCGCGTTCAGCGAATACAGGTATCAGCTGTTTTATTGACCAGCGAGGCGAGATCATTGAACAATCCGGATGGTGGGAACCGATCGCGCTCAGGGCAGAACTGAGAACAAATGAGCACCTCACACTTTATGCCCGATTCGCTACAGTATTATGGAAACCTTGGGTTTTCATCAGTTGCGGCATCCTGATCATCTCTATCTACAAATGGTTTAGACGACGACTGTTTTAGACTCAATATCCGGAGATATTCATAAGACCGAACCGTTCTTTCTTACCATAGATGGCATAAAGCAGAACCCTCCCTTGCCTGTAGTCAACATTGCAAAGTTTTGGCACTGCCAATGCTGTGATCTCTGTCCGGTCGAAAAACGTTTCTCTGGTAGTGGTACCACTCTCCAGATCGATCCGAACCATGGCTACCACATTTTTTTTCTTGCCAAAATTGGCCGCATACGTTCTGTCCGAGTTCAGAAACTGACCATTCTCATCGTAGTTCATCACATGATCGTTGAATAACAAACATAAGTTCCCATCATCTATGAATCGGGCATACGAACTGTACGGACCACCATCATTCAAGGAAACCTGGTATTTATTGATCTTTTTCAACCATTCAAAGCCACCGTCGGGACCAACCTTGTAGGCAATAATGTCATTATAGTAATAATAAAAAGTAGTTGTGTAAGTCCTCATCTGAGGATTGTAGTTTGTTACCTCACGAATGTAAAACTGTTCTAAGGATCCGACAATGGATCCATCTTGCAGTACTTCTGTCTGGCGCATGACATAATTGTAGAGCTGCGGTTCTCCTTTTCCTTTTGATTCGCGCTTCTCAGCCTTCTCCCTGTCGCGGTCTGTCCAGTCCTGAGTAATGAAATCCTTACCGAATTTCTCAAACCCTTCATCAATCACCTCACGCTTGTTGAAATCGCAACGCATGAAAAAAAGGCCGCTTACACCAGCACGATCTTCATCTCCGTAGATACCCGTAATTGTGAAAACCTTATTGTTATCCGAGCTGATCGACATCGCCTCCACCCTTTTTCCCTCAAGATTCAGCGCAAAATCCTCTATCCCTTCCGATGTGATCTGAAATATGTGCATTGCCTTGTAATTGGAAAAGGATTTCTGAGCTTTCCGGTCTCCCTCCTTATACTCTGCTAATGAGATAAAGTAGTCACCGGTATTGGACAGATAATGCTGGTGGATGGTGGATAACTGTCCTTCGTAGGGAAGTTTATATTCTCCATCGGAAACCAAGTTCATCTCACTGTCATAGATCTTGAATCCGTAAATGTCCCGTTCTTCCTTTTTGCCCGGTATTTCCCAGATCACACCAAAGAATTGTTTGTCCTGAGAACGGATCACTTCGAAAAAACCTTTCGAATGCCCCTTTTCCAGCTCATAACTTGCTACTTTCTGCGCTTCACCTTTTGCTGCAAGGTCATCTCCATATTCCTGCATGTAAAGCGTATTTCTACCCTCTTTTCTGTCGGAAAGAAAAACAACCAGCTTCCCGGCAACATAAGTCACCGTTTCAAAATTAGCCATGGTCTTTTCTACCGTCATCTGCAGCTTTCCGGAACTCACTTGCGAGAGCTCTTGATGGTATGATACCTTATAACTACCCATTAACGCTCCACCATTCCATCGCAACGCGTAAAAATCATTGCCATCTTTCGGGATCACCGATATCATTCTACCTGCGCTATTTTCCAATTGTCCCCATTGAACATTGGCTTTCTGTCCAAACAGCAAGCTTGGGATAATAAAAATCGCGTAAAAAAGGAATTCTCTTCGCATGTTTTCTATTTAACCAATTGAATACCCGTATAATTTTGCGGGGTAACCTTCCTTAACTCCTCTTTCAGACCGTCTGAAATATCCAATGTATCTATAAACGCATGAACAGTTTCGCTGGTCACACGTTCATTTTTTCGAGTCAGACCTTTCAAGGCTTCGTACGGTTGGGGATACCCCTCTCGTCTGAGAATTGTTTGTATCGCCTCGGCTACTACTGCCCAGTTGTCATCAAGGTCCTTTTCAAGCGCTGAAAGATTCAACAAGAGCTTATCCAAACCTTTCAGCGTGGAACTCATCGCTACTGCCGTATGAGCAAAAGGTACGCCAATTGTTCTCAAAACGGTTGAATCGGTCAGATCACGCTGTAATCGCGAGACGGGGAGCTTTGCTGCAAGGTGCTCAAAAACCGCATTTGCAATACCTAAATTACCCTCCGAATTTTCAAAATCTATCGGATTCACCTTGTGCGGCATGGCAGAGGAACCTATCTCTCCTTCCTTCAATTTTTGTTTGAAGTAGTCCATGGAGATGTAGGTCCACATGTCTCTATTCAAATCAAGGAGTATTGTATTGATCCTTCGTAAGTTATCAAAAAGTGCTGCCAGATTGTCGTAATGCTCGATCTGTGTTGTGGTCTGACTTCGATCTAAACCGAGCTTGGTAGTGACAAAATCATTTGCAAAAGTAACCCAGTCGATCGCTGGAAATGCCACAAAATGAGCATTAAAGTTGCCTGTTGCTCCTCCAAATTTGGCAGAAAGAGGCACACGCTGTAACTGTTGTTTTTGGATTTCCAAGCGTTCACTGAATACCTGGATCTCTTTGCCCAATCGAGTTGGTGATGCCGGTTGACCGTGCGTTCTTGCCAGCATTGGAATTTCCTTCCATTCCGTTTTAAGAGCATTGAGTTTTTCAATGACCTCATTCAACAAAGGAAAGTACACTTCATGTAGGGCGTCTTTGATCGATAACGGCACAGCCGTATTGTTGATGTCTTGTGAAGTTAATCCGAAATGGACAAATTCGAGGTATTCGTGCAAACCCAGTCCTTTGAATTTTTCTTTCAGGAAATACTCCACTGCCTTCACGTCGTGGTTGGTTACTTTCTCGGTATCTTTGATCCACTGAGCGTCTTTGAGAGAGAAGGTTTCGCAGATCTTCCGTAACTCAATGAACTTTTCAGCCGGAAAATCAGCTAGTGGTTCTGCACCCGTTGCAACCAGTGCGATGAAATATTCTACCTCTACGAATACCCTGTATCGGATCAATCCGAACTCGGAAAAATAAGGCTGAAGCGACGAAGTTCTTGAGGCGTAACGACCATCTATTGGTGAAATCGCCGTTAGTGGGGATAATTCCATAATTGAATTTCTGTTGAAAAGAAAAGGCGAAGATAAGAAAAACCGACCCAACAAGGCCTTTTCATGGGCATTCATTACTTTTGGACAATGCGTTTCCTGAGAAACCTTTTAGTAGGCCTGAAGGCTTATTACCACGCCGTAATTTTTATACGGGAACACCGGTTGTACTGGTTCCTGCCCGTTCCGGCAGTATTGATGCTGGGTATATACAAATTGGGAGATGCAATACGGATCCATCAAATACAGATCAGGGATGAAAGCATGAATGACATCGTCTGGACAATGATCCGCCTGCTCATCGAGATCATTGCAGGACTTACCCTGATGAAATTTTCCAAGTACCTGGTGGTTATTCTCTTGTCTCCGCTGCTTTCATTCTTGAGTATGCGATGTGAAAAGATCCTTACCGGGAATGTCTATTCGTTCGACACAAATCAATTCTACAATGACATTAAACGGGGTATTCGCATCACCTTTCGCAACTTGCTATGGCACTATTCTTTTTTCGCTCTTATCTTTCTTATCGCCTGGCTGGGTTGGGATCGACCTGAGCTCTCACCTTTTTATTACCTAACTTTTGTGATCGGATTTTTTTATTATGGGTTCAGCTTTCTGGACTATGTGCACGAACGCCTTAAAATGGACCTTGCCCAGAGCGTTGCATTTATCAGACAACACCGGGGACTAGCCATTTCCATTGGGATGATCTATTCACTTATGATTCTCGTTCCGGTTGACTTAAATGTACTTTTCACCGGAAAAGGATTCCAAAACGGGTTCTTCTCCGGACTGGCAAACTATTTTCTGCATCTTCTACTCTGGATTTGTGCGGCATTTGCTCCCATTCTGGCTATCGTGGCTGCTACGATCGCTATGCACGAAGTTGTCGACTTGAAGAAAGGCCACAAAAGGACCTCGGTCAGGTAGTTTCATTTTGGCCTACATTTTGCTAAATTTAAGTGCATCAGACACAAAAATTCCTTTCTTTTGTATCTGAATAATTTCGAACTCAAATACATCCATTATGCTGAACAGGATCGTTTTTACCCTCCTTTTGATTTCTCCTTTTAAAATTTCATTTGCGGGAAACATTGTGCCACCGGACAGCACGAGTAATGTAGCGGACAGAGCCCAGGCATTGCTCATCATCGATGAGGGAAGAACACTGTTCCTCGAAGGAAAGGTCCGAGATGCCCTGATCCGCTTCCGACAGGCGGCCGTAAAGGATCCCTATACATGGAAAGCTCCTTTCTGGATCGCACAGTGCCATTACAGACAGAACAACTATGGGTATGCACTTCAATATGGCAATGAGGCCATCAAACTGAATAAAGATGAAGTAGACAAAGAAGTATATGAGTTACTGGGCAGATCATATCACCGCTTAGGCAAGCTGGATTCGGCAATTGTGAACTACAATATAGCAATGGAAAAGCTAAGTAGATCACGAACTAAGGAATTATCCCTCGAATTGCGGATCGAGCAGGCGCGCTTCGCTCAAAAGGAGATAGCCAGCGGAAGCTCTTCCAAAAGGTCACTGATGCAAGGTGATGTAAACTCTGCTTACAATGATTATGGACCCATCCTCAGCAGCAACGGTAAAGAGCTGTATTTCGCCTCACGCAGAAGCGACACCAAAGGAGGGAATATGAACCCCGATGATCAGGAGTTCTTCGAAGATGTTTACCGGGCAGTTTGGAATCAGGAAACACAAGCTTGGGATAGTGTATCCAATGAGCTTGGGAGAATCAATTCTGAGGGTTTCGATGCAATATCCTACATATCCAAAAACGGACTTTATGGCTTGATGACCATCAATTTGACTGCAACTTCTCAGAAGAAAAGTACAAAGGGCTCAGACATCTTCGAACTTGAAATGTCCGGCAAGGGCAAATGGAACGCCCCGAAGCGCATTAATAACAAAACGATCAATACCAGTTTCTTCGAGGGTTCTGCTACCGCAACCGATGACGGAAACACCATGTATTTCGCATCTGACCGCAAAGGAGACAAAAGCTCTATGGATATCTACATGGTTGAAAAAATTGGTAAAAAATGGGGAGAAGCAAAACCATTGCCAACAGGTGTCAACACGACGGGTTATGAAACTACACCCTGTATCTCTGGTGATGGTCGCTACCTATTCTACAGTTCAGACGGTCTGAATGGAATGGGCGGACTTGACATCTACGTTGTGGAAAATCTGGGAGGCGGACAATGGGGTACACCTGTAAACCTCGGGATCATGGTGAACACCGTCAACAATGACACACACTTCAAGTACTATCCTGAGCTTGGAAAAGCTGTGATGGTGAGCTTCGAGTTGATCGGGCAAAAAGCCAGTTTGGACCTTTATGATGTAGACATGAAAGACTTTAAATATCCAGTAAAACAGTAACGCAGTGGGGGCTTTTAGCTCCCTTTTTTGTGCGACAAATGTTACACTGAAGAAAGACTAGTCTGTTACCTTTACAACGAAAAATAGTCCACAATGAGGTTTGTATTCATTACCGTTCTTATCCAGCTTCTGTACTTTGAGGTGAATGCCCAGAATGCCCTTTACATTCCGCCGACGATCACCGGAACTACTATCGATCTTGAACTCCAAACAGGAACAGTTCAGTTCTTCCCCGGCAATCCAACGAATACGCTTGGAGCCAACGGAGCCATCTTGGGGCCAACTGTAGTACTCGATAAACTTCAAGATGTGATGCTGAACGTTACGAACTCATTGGGTGATGAAACAACCCTTCACTGGCACGGATTACATGTACCGGCAATGGCAGATGGAGGCCCGCATAACGTAATCCAGGACGGAACTACATGGAATCCAATGTTTACTGTGCTGGATAAGGCCGGTACGTTCTGGTATCATCCCCATCTACACATGCACACCAATGAACAAGTTTTGAAGGGTATAGCCGGAATGATTATCGTAAAGGATGATGAAGAGGCAGCACTTTCACTCCCGAGATCTTATGGTGTTGATGATTTTCCATTGATCGTACAAACGAAAGCTTTTGATGCGAACAACCAGATCGTGGTCGAATCTGCAGATGATCGCCATGTGATGGTCAACGGCACTATTGATCCTTACCTGGATGCACCGGCTCAATTTGTCCGTTTGCGCCTATTAAATGGGTCTTCCGAGAGAGTCTTTAATTTTGGCTTCACCAATAACCAGTCTTTTAAGCTAATTGCTACTGATGGCGGACTGCGTGCTGCTCCTTTGGACCTTACCCGTATTCGACTGTCACCGGGAGAACGAGCTGAAATAGTAGTAGATCTCACAGGTATGGAAGGACAGAGCATTCTGCTTCGAAGCTTTGCATCAGAATTTGAAAATGGGATCTACGGCGCAACTAATCCCGGAATGGGAGCACCTTTAACCGCTACTATTCCTGGTTATTCTGCTAATCCGCTGAATGGAGCAAATTTCGACGTCCTCCAAATTAACGTAGTTGCACCTGTTACAGTTGCTGAACCAGTGATTTCCCTTCCTGCAACTCTAACTACGATCACTCCATGGGAAGAAGCATCCGCTAATGAATTTCGACCACTGATCCTTGAACGCATGACCATGGGGGGGCCAATGAACCTTCTGGACACCTTCGTCATCAATGGTCAAATGTTCGACATGGAGGTGATCAACTACTACATTCCGCTCGATAATATCGAAGTATGGGAAATCACCAATATGACCCCGATCGCACACCCTTTTCACATTCATGACGTCCAATTCTATCTATTGGCGGTAAACAATGTTGCTCCTCCGGCTTACCTTGAGGGAAGAAAGGATGTAGTGCTGGTTCCCGGAGGGCAAGGTTCCGTGAAGTTTATCACCAAATTCGAAGATTATGCCGATGACATGATGCCCTATATGTACCATTGTCATATGCTTACGCATGAGGACATGGGGATGATGGGACAATTCATTGTGACGGAAAATCTGGGCATCGGAGAACTGGATGAAAACAGCGTTAGGATCTATCCGAATCCAACAGATGAAAGCCTGTTCTTGGACATTAAAAAAGAAGTGGGTGAATTGAACTACCTCATAACTGATCAGAGTGGCCGAACGGTTTTGAACGGTACTGTGAACCCTGATCAGTCTGTATTTGTCGGTGAACTGACCAACGGAATTTATTTCCTGATGGCAGACGGTTACACCCCGGTAAAGTTCATCCGACGCTGACAATTGTAGCGTTTTCCTCTAAACACCTACCTTTGTGCCATGAAAAGGTATTTCTTCGAGATCACCTATCGGGGTACAGACTATTTTGGTTGGCAACGTCAACCAAAACAGGTTTCTATTCAGCAGGAGCTCGAAGAGAATCTTTCAAAGTTGTTCTCAAATCAACCCATCGAGATCGTTGGCTGCGGAAGAACCGACACGGGTGTCCATGCACAGCAATACTTTTTTCATGCTGATCTACCGGAAAACTCGGCAGACTTTCAATTAGTCTACAAGCTGAATAAGATGCTTTCGGATGCCATCGTCGTTCGTTATATAAAAGAAGTGAACAATGACATGCACGCCCGTTTTAGTGCAAAGCGAAGGACATACCGCTATTTCATCCATGCTCAGAAGGATCCTTTCCTACACGACCGATCTTGGTACTATCCACAAAAACTGGATCTTGATAAGATGAATCATGCAGCGAAATGTATGCTCGGAACCCGCGATTTCACCTCATTTTCAAAATTGCATACGGATGTGAAGACCAACATCTGTTCAGTACATAAAGCGGAATGGAAACAACTCCATGATGACCATTATTATTTTGAAATAACCGCAGACCGATTCCTCAGGAACATGGTACGTGCAACGGTAGGAACACTGTTGGAAGTGGGATTAGGAAAGCTCGACGATACCGGATTTGAAAAGATACTCGACGCAAAGGACAGGGGAGCTGCCGCAGTGAGCGTTCCAGCCCATGGTCTTTTCCTTTGGGAAATCGAATACTGATGAGCAGATACACCCTCTTCATCTTCGTCTTCTGCTATTTTTATGCTGCACTTCGCTACCACGTCGGGGCCGATATTCCTTTGTCCGAATGGATATTCATTCTCAACAAGGCTTTGGCATGGACAGCATTTCTCTTCATCGGGTTATCTGTTCTTCCGCAAAAACTTTTGAATAAGACAAAGAGTAACCGAAGAGCGCTGGGAGTATTTGGATTCACTTTAGGCTTAATCCACATGATTATTACGTTCTTCCACCTGGGGCCTGAACACTACGGAAAACTCTACAACGGAGACTCACTTAACTTTTCGGGATGGATGGCCATTAGTCTGGGCGCGGTCAGTGCCCTCATCTATACGTTCCCTTTGATCGGCGCCATGCAAAACAGACCAAACACTGACCGCATATTTCGTTTGGGTAAGATCGGATTTATCCTAAGCACATTGCATCCTGCCGCAATCGGCTTTAACGGTTGGCTCGAACCGTACAGTTGGCCACTTTACCTACCGCCGATCACCTTATTGGCTTTTTTAACGGGGATCGCACTGTTAATGATAAGGTTAATTTTATCGAGAGGAAAGAATCACTCCACGATCAGAATATAGTTATTTTTCTTCCCTTTTCCGAGTAGCACGTATCGTCCGTTGATCAGATGTTCCTGAGTAATACTGAACTCCTCACCCACTTTCTCCTTATTTACAGAAATAGCATTCGCTTTCAATTCACGGCGTGCTTCTCCATTGGATGAAAGGAAACCTGTTTTTGCTGCCAGTGCATCGACAATAGATAGTGATCCATCAAAATCGGTCTTGGAAACCGTAGCCTGCGGAACCCCGTCAAAAATAGAGAAGAAGTCCTTTTCTGACAGTGATCTCAGGTCATCTGCCGTAGATTTGCCGAAGAGAATGTTTGACGCAGCGATAGCTGTTTTCAGTGCTTCCTCTCCATGAACCCGGCTTGTAATATCTTCTGCGATCGCTTTTTGAAGGATGCGCAGGTGCGGTGCCTCGTTGTGTTGCTTTTCGATCTCTTCGATCTCTTCTTTAGAACGCAATGTGAAAATGCGGATGTAATTCACTGAATCAGCATCACTGGAGTTGAGCCAAAACTGATAGAATTCATATGGCGAGGTTTTTTCGGGGTCCAGCCACACATTTCCTCCTTCTGTTTTACCGAATTTTGTGCCATCAGCCTTTTTGATCAGCGGAGTGGTCACCGCATAAGCTTCACCACCTGACTTTCGTCGGATCAGTTCCGTACCCGTTACGATGTTTCCCCATTGATCGGAACCTCCAAGCTGAACAATGCAGTTCTTGTGCTGGTTCAGGTAATAGAAATCATAGCCTTGAACAAGCTGGTAGCTGAATTCCGTAAATGACATCCCTGTCTCCAGGCGCTTCTTCACAGAATCCTTCGCCATCATATAGTTCACTGAAATGTGCTTCCCAACATCCCGGATAAAGTCCAGAAAGGTCATATTCCTGAACCAGTCGTAATTGTTGACCATTTCTGCGGAATTTGCACCGCAATCAAAGTCAAGGAACTTTTCCAGCTGGAACTTCACACAAGCCACATTGTGATCCAGCGTGGCAGCATCCAGCAGGTTACGCTCCTGAGATTTTCCGGAAGGATCTCCAACCATTCCTGTTGCACCACCTACGAGTGCGAATGGTTTATGTCCAGCACGCTGAAAATGCACCAGTGTCATGATCTGGACAAGATGACCAACGTGCAGAGAATCTGCTGTAGGGTCAAATCCAATATATCCCGCTGAAACCTGCTTATTCAGAGCTTCTTCCGTTCCGGGCATGATATCATGAACCATACCTCGCCAACGCAACTCTTCAATGAAATTTTTGGGCATGCTTATTTGGTTAACTCTTTGAATACTTCTTCCAGAGATCGTTCTTCCAATTTCAAAGTAAGGACTAAAAGATCGTTCCTCTGAGCAAACTGGGCGATCACTTTTCGGAGATCGACCTCCTCGGTAGTTTCAAGTAACCATCCGTTGTTCACCTTCTCCACCTTTCTAACGTGCGGAATCTTCGCCAGCTGGGCCTTAGAACTGGTTCCTTCAAACTCCACATATACGGTTTGATGTTCGTGCTGTAGCGCCTCGGCCGTATCATCCGCAACGATCTGACCGTTCTTAATGATGATCACCCTGTCACAGATGGCCTCCACCTCTTGCATGATATGCGTGGAGAGCATGACTGTCTTGGATTTCCCGATCTTTTTGATCAGTTCGCGGATTTCCACCAGCTGGTTAGGGTCCAGACCTGATGTTGGTTCATCTAAGATCAGCACCTCCGGGTCGTGAATGATCGCTGCAGCCAAGCCAACACGCTGACGGTAACCCTTTGACAAAGCACCGATCTTTTTGTTCTGCTCAACTTCCAATCCGACGGCCTTGATCATGTCAGCCACCTTTTTCCGAACATCCTTTACCTTGTAGATCTGACCAACAAATTCCAGGTATTCTTTAACGTACATGTCGGTGTAAAGCGGATTGTGCTCGGGCAGATAACCGATCTTCTTCCTCGTTTCCAAGGAATCCACATCAACAGGCATTCCGCATACTTTTACCTCTCCTGATGAGGCATTGATGTATCCGGTGATAATCTTCATTGTTGTCGATTTGCCAGCACCGTTGGGACCGAGAAAACCTACGATCTCGCCCCTGCTGATCGTAAAAGAGATATCCCTCACAGCAGCCTGGTCTCCGTAATATTTGAAAAGGTTTTTTACCTCTATGGACATTATTCACTTATTTCAACGCGAATATACAAATAATGACCGCAACCTTTCTTTGTGGTCGGGTAAAGGCTTCATTCGGTTTCGAAAAGTTTGTTTTTTATCTTCGCAACGGATTCAACTGACTGTTTCTATGAACTATGAGCGAATTTTGAATAAGCCTGTTTCCTTCATGAAACAAACGTTCGTCTGTACGGAGTACAACCCGGACTTGTACAGAATGAATTTTAGTCTCCATCCCAAGGGGTTTGTTCCAAAACACTTCCACAAACACATGGATGAGCTTTTTGAAGTCACTGAGGGCGAAGGAATCTTTGACATCAACGGTAAAAAGAAAATAGCCAAAATCGGAGATCGGGTTTTTGTTCCAAGAGGAACAATACATTCAATTCAGAATAGTTCATCTGTAACCTTTAACTGTATAGTGACCTACACTCCTTGCTCTGATACGCACCGCATGTTTGCTATTTTCACAGATCTCTATGATCAGGGCTACAGAGAAAGTAAGCTGATGTTGAAAGGGGAATGGCTGTGCAGAGAAGCTGGTCTTGTGGTGTTCTCTACATCCCCCGGATTTCTACATATCATCGAAAAATGCATTCTGTTCATCCTTGTTCCAATTGCGAAATTGAAGGGGTGGGATAGGGAAGCACTTAAATACTCTTCAGAACATGATCCACACTATTGAAAATTATTTACGATCCGGTTGTGGAAGATGTAAATTCTTCGATACACCACAGTGTAAAGTATTTTCATGGCAGAATGAACTGAAGCTTCTCAGGATGCTGATTGGGGAATGTAAGGAATTGAAGGAAGAGATCAAATGGGGAGTGCCTTGTTACTCCTACAATAAAAAAAATGTTCTGGTACTTGCAGCTTTCAAAGACTATTGTTCGTTGAGTTTTTTCAAAGGAGCCTTATTGAGTGATTCGGAAAATTTGCTGGTCAGCCCGGGTGAAAATTCGCAAGCAGTCAAGCAAATTAAACTGAAATCTATCCAGGAGGTCCAAGATCATCGGGAGAAAATCAAAAGTTACATACACGAAGCAATTGAACTGGAAAAGCAGGGCGCTCAAATCACATTCAAAAAACCGGATGAATATCCGATTCCAGACGAATTTCAGGCAAGGATTGATGCAGATCCTGCACTAAAGGAAGCCTTCTACCGGTTAACACCGGGACGCAGACGTTCATATCTATTGCATTTTGGACAAGCGAAACAGCAAGTCACGCGTGAATCGAGAATTTCAAAATACATTCCCAAAATTCTCATGGGTAAAGGAATGGATGATTGATCGCTATCTTTCATCTTAGCCCTATCTTTGTCCCAATGTCCAAGAAAGGAAAAGTACTGAAATCGACCGGAAAATGGTATACTGTTGAGCTGGAGGACGGTTCTGAAGTCAGCTGCCGTATTCGCGGAAAATTGCGGCTGGAAGGCTTGAGCACGACCAATCCCATTGCCGTGGGAGATGTGGTGATCCTGGATGATAATCCGGATGAGGAAGGTAAGCTTGTGATTCTCGACTTTGAAGAACGCAACAATTACATAGTCCGGAAATCAACCAACCTGAGTAAGCAAATGCAGATCCTTGCCGCCAATGTGGACAGGGCCTATCTGCTGGTAACCCTCAAATCTCCTGTAACCCAGCTCGCTTTCATAGACCGCTTCTTGGTGGCCGCAGAATCCTTCAGGATCCCGGTGACACTGCTATTCAATAAGATTGATACCTACAGCACTACAGAACTGAATGAGATCGACAGACTTACAAAGCTCTACCAAGGTATTGGCTATCCTTGTCACAAGATCTCTGCAGAGAACCGTGAAAATATCGATTTCCTTAAGGCTGAGCTCAAAGGGAAACAGGTCATGATCTCGGGCCACAGTGGCGTTGGAAAAAGTACCCTTGTCAATGCCCTGGATCCGGACCTGAACCTCAGAACGGGCGGGATCTCACAGGCCCATCTTCAGGGGCAACATACCACCACTTTTGCGGAGATGCACAAGCTTTCTAGCGGAGGTTATATCATAGACACACCGGGAATTCGCGCCTTCGGGATAGTAGACCTGGAGAAAGACCACATTTCCCATTATTTTCCGGAAATGCGGGCGCTGATCGGAGCATGTAAATTCCATAATTGCCTGCACATAAACGAGCCAAAATGTGCTGTTAAAGAGGCTGTTGAGCACGGGGAAATCCCAAGATCAAGGTATAATACCTACATTCAGCTGATGACAGAAGACCAGGATGAGGTGTATCGGAAAAATATTTACGGATGAGGATCGTTATTCAGCGCGTGAGTGAAGCAGATGTTTCGATCGGTGGAACTGTCAGGGGTTCGATCCAACAGGGTATACTGATACTCCTTGGCATAGAGCATGACGACACCCGGGAAGATGCCGACTGGCTGGTCCAGAAGGTTGATCAGCTCAGGATCTTCAGTGATGAAGAAGGAAAAATGAACATTTCCGTGCATGAGGTGAAGGATGGCGCTTTTCTCGTGATCAGTCAGTTCACACTTCACGCTTCGACCAAAAAGGGAAACCGCCCCAGCTATATTCGGGCTGCACGACCGGAGCAGGCAATACCCTTGTATGAATACTTCATTGAACGTTTGAGGGAAACATCCGGATTAAAAGTGGAATGTGGTGAATTCGGCGCTGACATGAAAGTACGCCTGATCAATGACGGTCCGGTAACGATTCTTATGGATTCTAAGAACAAGGAATAAATTAAGGCTATGACGTTCAACTCGCTGCAATTCCTGTTCTTCCTGCCCCTGGCACTTGTGGCGTATTACCTTTTTCCTCCACGGAGACGCTGGATCATTCTGTTATTGCTCAGCTATGTGTTCTATGCTGGATGGAAGGTAGAGTACCTCGTGCTGATCGTTTATTCGACCCTGGTGGATTATGTTGCGTCGATCATGATCCACGGAATAGAGGTGAAATGGAAACGGAAGCTTTGGCTTGCCCTGAGTCTCATTTCTAATTTCGGACTCCTGATCTTATTCAAGTACTTCCATTTCCTGATCGGTGGCAGCGCATGGTTCAGAGCAATGACCGATCAGCATGAAACTATGCTTTGGTTGCAATTCGTTTTTGAATACGGAATTCCCGTCGGGATCTCATTTTACACGTTTCAGACGGTCAGCTATACGCTCGATGTATACCACCGGCGATCGGAACCGGAGCGGAATTTCGGGAAGTTTGCTCTTTTTGTCAGTTTCTTTCCCCAGCTGGTCGCAGGACCTATTGAGCGCTTCTCCGACCTGCATCCGCAATTATTTCGGAGCTTCCTTCCCGACCTGCAAGTATTTCGCAAAGCTTTCCAGTTGATGGTCTATGGTTTTTTCCTCAAAATGGTGATCGCAGACAACATTGGAGATATCATCAGTCCGCTGTACATGCAACCCCGGGATTTTGACCTGAGCTCCAGGATCGGTGGCGCATTGCTGTTCGGATTCCAGATCTTTGCGGACTTTTTCGGATATACACTCATCGCGATCGGGGTTGCCGGCTTGTTTGGCGTCAAGCTCCAAGACAACTTCCGCAATCCATACGGGTCATATTCACTGCGTGAATTCTGGTCCAGGTGGCACATCTCCCTTTCCACCTGGTTCCGTGACTATGTGTACATCCCTTTGGGCGGGAACAAACATTCTCAATTCCGTTGGACAGCGGCCATTATTCTGACCTTTGGATTAAGCGGACTCTGGCATGGTGCCAGCTCCACCTTTATCTACTGGGGCTTATTTCACGGAGCATACTACCTCGCGGAGCAATGGCTGTTTCCTGTCAGAATTAACAGACCAATGCATACTGCCGAGAAGGCTCTGCGTTGGACAGCAACTTTCCTGGCCGTAATGGGTGGATGGGTCCTTTTCCGGGCTGGTAAGATCTGGGTTGTCGGACAGTTCATCGCAAAACCCGGTTCACAGCACTTGTTCAAGCCGGAGCATGCACTGTTCCTTATCCCACTCCTGGGATTTCTTCTATTGGAGCTACTGTTCAGGCAAAAAAGGATCGACCGTTACCTGGAAAACAACACCTTTGCAGTTCGCTGGTCGATCTATGGTTTTACACTCATCTGCACATTACTTTTCAGCTCAAGGGGTGATATGCAATTCATCTATTTCCAGTTCTGATGAAGGGAGTCGGTTACATTGCATCAAGAATCATCGCACTGTTCGTATTATTCGGGCTGGCCATGTTAATACATGAGTATTTCATCTATCCTAACATCCTGAAAAAAGAAGGCTGGCTGAGGGAGCTTGCGGAGAAAAAGATAGATAAAAATCCGGACGTAATTTACTTCTCAGCATCAACAAACAAAGCGCTTGGGCCAGATGACAAGGACCGCCGGTTCATTGATCGGATGATCCAGGACTCCATCACGCTGCACCTCGAATCCATTGACACCGGAGCGATACATGCCGGAATTTTCCATGCTGTTCTGGAGCGCATCTCAAAAGATAAGTTGCCAAAAATGATCGTAGTTGACCTGAACATCCGAAGTTTTGGCGCCAACTGGATCCATTCTGGACTGGAAAACTCCCTGCAGCGCAACCTGGTGTATTGGAACGACAAACCGGGAGTGGCCAATCATTTTCTTTCCTCGGTGAAATGGTACGATTACAAAAGTCCTGTTGAACACGAGAGAGCCATCGAATACGCAGAGAAATTTGCAAAGCTCCCGTTCGGTGGCAGCCATTCCACCATTAAGAATTGGTGTGATTCTCTTTTCAAGGCCTCAAAGACCCCAGAGGAGGGTATGGTAATGCTTCGACACTTCGGATTCACTATCGATGAACAGAACGAACAGATGAAGCGCTTCGACAAAATCGTTGACTGGGGAATAAATAACGGAGTTCAGGTGGTTTTTGTCATCCTCCCGGAAAACATAGAAAGAATGGATCTCCTTGTCGGAAAAGACCTTAAGGAGCTCGTCAGGAGGAACGCTCTATTTCTGGAACGACGGTACAAAGGTCGAGTCCATGGAGTAATTAATCTCTGGGACAGAGCCGGATCAGAGGTGTTCTTCGAAAGCTTTCCAACCGAGCATTACCGCAGCCTGGGAAGACAAGTGGTAGCCTCAGAAGTGAGTAAACTAATTAATCGATTCAAGGATCATGACCATACAGGAAGCACAAAAAACCGTTGATGAATGGATCAAAGAACATGGGGTTCGTTATTTCAATGAACTGACCAACACCGCCATTCTCATGGAGGAGGTAGGTGAAGTAGCCCGCATTATGGCGCGTCGTTATGGTGAGCAAAGCGAAAAGGAGTCAGACAAGGATAAGGATCTGGGGGATGAACTGGCCGACGTGCTGTTCGTCTTGATCTGTCTCGCGAACCAAACAAGAATCGATTTGAATGAAGCCCTGCTTATGAACCTGAAAAAAAAGACCGGAAGAGACCATTCCCGTCATAAGAACAATTCAAAACTGAAGGAATGAGCCTTGCGAAATTACGCCCCGAACTTATCGAAATATTACCCCAGAAGGGGATCTCAGAACTGAACGAGTTCCAATTGCGCATCCTTTCCGGTCTGCGATCAGGAAAACATCTGCGCGTTGAAGGGCCGACCGGAGCAGGTAAAACCACAGCTGCCCTCGTGAGCGTTTTGGAAAAAGTGGAAAGTGCAGGTGAAGGGTCTCCGCGTGCGATCATCATTTGCACAGACGACACAACCGCCATGGCACTGCACAAACAACTGAAAGAGATTTGCCGTACCCTAGATATTACTGTTGATCTGGCTCATGAAAAGGGGAATAAGCTTCAGCAACGGAATGACATTTTTGACGGGACCGAGATCATCGTGGGTACACCAAAAAGGATTTACGAACTGTATATACAGAATGGATTCAATGTTTCCAAGCTAAAGTTGTTCGTACTCGATGATGCCATTGAGCTCTTCAAAAAAGGTTTTAAGATGCAGCTTTCCCGACTTGCTGAGAGCATACCGAAATGTCAGCAGATATTGCTTTCATACAGCTTCAGTGACCGCAGAATGGAGGAATACATTGACGAGTTCCTTCATCGCTCTGAATTGATAGAAGCAGAATAAACTTTTCATATCCGCATTTGTTCCTCTACTATGGAACGAGAAGATCTGGTGCAATTACGCCCTCTTATCCCTGCCGCGACAACGGAGCTGTCCGGAGAAGCTGAGCAATTTCAAAACGCCGTGTTGCGCCCTGTGATCAAGTTCCAGCACGAGCTGCTCATCGCGCATGTCCGGAACTATCCAAATTTCAATACACTCTCAAAGAACAAAGGATCGAGGCAGGACTTTCATCAAAAGGTTCAACAATTCATCCATAAGCAAACCGACCTTAGAAATCAACTGATTGGTTGTGTAATTGGTTTACTTACTCTGGAGGAATTCACCCTTTATTTGGCAAACAAGAATGAATTGAACAAGCGTATCACCCAGATGGTCGTTCAACGGACCGTAGATACCGTTTATTGATTGGTGAGATGCTTTGACACGATTTTGTCGATCGGAAAATTGAAGAACTCGGGAGTCAGGGCCTCCAACTTAACCCAACGGTGCTTTTCTCCTTCCTCCGTTAATGGAACTACATGCTGGTCTGTAACTATTGAAGACCATTCCGTATAATGGACACGGTAGTAAAAGGAAATGAGCTGATGATCAGCATTGAACGCACTAGCCTGAAAAAAATCATTGAAATAGAACAGCTCTCCGACCTCGACCCGAATGCCAAGCTCCTCTTCAAATTCGCGTTCAAGTGCCTGGGGGAATCCCTCTCCAACTTCTACACCACCTCCGGGAAATTTCGTGAAAGAGAACCCATTGCGGCACTCATCGGAAACCAGTACCTCATCTCTATCGTTGATGAGGATCCCGTACACACGCAGATTGAACCGTTTCACCAGCAGCGTATCTTATTTGTCCAGAATGGAGCGAATATCCGGTTTGAAGTACAGGTTCGACTTCATCACTTTTCCGTCCTCCCTGTAGATCGGTTTACCGTTCTCATCAAGCTTACTCATGTTAGATCGTTGGATCTCCTGAAACACTTCGGCAATCTTGTGCTGAAGTCCATGCTTTAGGATCGTACCGCACAATATGTAGAGCTGGTCACCCAGTGCGTCTGCCACCTCCACGATATCACCCTTCTGCGCAGCCTCTAGGTATTCCTCATTCTCCTCCCTCATCAACTTGTAACGCAACATGATCTCATCCTGAGAGAGTTCTATTGTTGGTGTGTAATTATTCACGATACCAAAAGCAGTATGAAATTCTTCAACGGCAGCGATCGTCTCTTTGAGCGTCATAATTATCTGTTTATCTCCCAAAAATAGGGTAGCTCACCCATTATTTGGACTACAAAGCGTCAACAATCAAAGGGATTTATTCACGATTCTATTTTACTGACAAGGAATCGAAATGTCTCCAATAATCTGGATAGCTTTTCGATACAGCGTTGGCTCCTTGAATCGTAACAAGATCTTCTGTGAACATGCCGGCTATTGCGAGACACATAGCAATCCTGTGATCTGCGTGCGTAAATACTTCCCCTCCCTTCAAGCTTCCATCGCCGTATATGTGCAGTTCATCGCCAATGACCTCCAGTCTTCCCCCCAATTTCGTGAATTCCTCTACCAAAACCTCAGCACGATTGCTTTCCTTGTTCATCAAGCGATTTGTACCCTTTATGACTGAATTACCTTTAATGAACATACCGAAGGTCACAAGTGCCGGAAAAAGGTCAGGACAATGCGTCGCATCGAATCGAAAAGCTTCCCGCGAATTCCCATCAATCGTTATTCCATCAGAAGTATTGATCACTTTACAACGTGCTGAGATCAGTGCATCGAGGATCCGTTTATCTGCCTGATAACTTGACATGGAAAGTCCGCTTACTGCAATATCACATCCAAGAGCAGATGCAACTAACCAGAAGGATGCTGAACTCCAATCACCCTCGACTGTGTATTCTGTTGATAGGTATTTCTGACCTCCCGAAATCAGGAATGTGGTGAAGCCTTCGTGTCGGATCTCTATACCAAAGTCGGCAAGGGTCTTTAATGTCATCTGAATGTAGGGCGTACTTGCTGCATTTTTGACCGTTATCTTTGAATTACCTTGGATCAAGGGCAAGGCCATCAGTAACCCTGAGATGTATTGTGAACTGGAGGAACCATCCACCTCAATTTCGCTACTTTTCATCGGACCATGGATCGAAAATGGTAAAAAACCATGATTACTTTCAAATTTTGCGCCCAGTTGGGGTAAGACCTCATCAAAAAAATGCATGGGACGCTGAAGTAATGACCCCTCACCTGTTAGCCGGTAGGATCCATCATGTGCCGCACAGACCGCTGAAAGCAGACGTAGTCCCAGACCACTTTCACCGGTGTGAAGACTTACCTCGGAGGGAAAGCTTTTCATGCCTGCAATATGGAGTTCTTTCTGAGTTAAGTGATGGATCTCGGCGCCTAAAAGCGTTACGCTGCGTACCATTGCCCTTTCATCATCACTGGTTCCCACATTATAAAGCACACTTTTACCCCGAGCCAGTGCAGCAGCAAGAATAGCTCTCTGCACATCGCTTTTTGAAGAGGGAATTGTAATCGTACCGCTTCGTTGTCCCGGAGAAATGACTTGAAGATCAGTCATCATGTCTATTCATTATCTTCGTCTGATGACGAATGGATTCCTGATGAATGGCATCCATTACCTGACGTACAAAGTCTTCCGAGAGATCCAGGTCATTGGCTTGCGCTAGTCTTTGACTGATGATCTTCATCCAGTGCTCGGGCTGCAGAACGGTGACATGGTGGTCTTTCTTGAAATTTCCGATCTCCTCACTCAAACGCATTCTGGCCGACAGAATATCAAACAATTTATCATCAAGGATGGCCGTTTTCTGTCGCATTTCGAGCAGCTGATCTGCAATTTCTGTAGCAACTGCGCGTGAACGGAGGATTAGTGAATTCACCAATTCAATAAATCCCGCCGGAGTCAATTGTTGCTCCGGATCCGAAAGTGCGTTGACGGGATCAAGATGCGTTTCCAGCATGAGCCCATCCATGTTAAGGTCCATTGCCTTCTGTGCAACCTCCTGCAAGAGTTCCCTTTTACCTGCAATATGCGATGGGTCACAAATGATCGGAAGCTCCGGCAAACGTTCCTTCAATGCGATCGGAATTTCCCAGTTGGGAACATTCCGATATTTAGGATGCTCATATACCGAAAAGCCTCGGTGAACCGCCACAAGGTCAGCTACACCCGCTTTTTCCAGTCGCTCGAATGCACCGATCCATAAGTTAAGATCCGGATTGACCGGATTTTTAACCATGACTGGCACATTTTTCACTCCCAAAAGTACCTCCGCAATCTCTTGCACTGCAAATGGATTCACCGTTGTCCGTGCGCCGATCCAAAGAACATCCACTCCAGCATCGATTGCCTTTTCCACATGCTCCCTGTTGGCTACTTCGACCGCTACAGGCAGCCCTGAAACACGACCTGCTTCGATCAACCAAGGCAGCGCTACCTCACCAAGTCCTTCGAAGGATCCCGGCCGCGTGCGCGGTTTCCAGATACCGGCACGAAAGAGATGTATGCGCTCCTTCAAACTTACAGCAACCGCTGACAATTGTTCCGGAGACTCCGCACTGCAAGGACCTGCAATCAGAAAAGGGCGAGATTGACCGACTATGTTTTTCTTTAAATTCACTGGTAAAAAACAACTTGTTAGCAGACTTTGTTCCTCCAACTAAAAAGGACTCAATTTGAATTTCATCTTTGTCTGAATTCCATATCAATTTCAGGACCTTTGACTTGAATCATTTTTGAATTACAAAATCCTTTAAATAAAATGGCTCAAAATAGGCTACATCCTCAAAGCTTCCTTTCTGGAACTTTTCAAATGCCAGTCGAACCTGACCAATAGCAGATGCCTGAATATTCAAGTCTGCAACACAGTTCCTTGCCTGCCAATCACTGATCATTTTCCCAGCGCCGTCCCCCACATAGACAAAGGGTTCAAAATCGCTGTAGGAGTGCTGGTCAAGTATGTCAGCCGAAATAGGTTTAATGAGCTCTCCATCCAAACTGAATAATGCACTGAACACTTCTTTTCTTCGTGCATCGATCATGGCACAAATGGTTGATGACGGATGCGCTTTACGAGCCAGCTCTGTAAGGCTCGTAAGTGAGTCGATGGCGATCAGTGGAATATCCAACGCATAGCAAAAGCCTTTTGCTGTGGAAACACCTATTCTCAGTCCGGTGTAGGATCCTGGACCGCATGCCACTGAAACGGCACTTAATTCCTTGAGCTCCGTTTTTGCCTGATCCAAAACACTCTGCACAAACACAGCAAGGTTCTCACTGTGAGTAAATTCTTCCGTCAATTCTTCCCGAACGGCTACCGGCTCTCCATCGAATGAAAGCGCCACACTGCATGCTTTCGTCGATGTTTCCAGATGCAGGATCCGAATCATTGATGTTCAAGTTTAAAACCAATACCATGAATATTCTGTATACTGATGGACGGGTCTTCTTTGAGGTATTTTCTCAATTTGGTGATGAACACATCCAGACTTCTTCCAATGAAATAATCGTCCTGTCCCCAAACTGTGTTGGTAATCACTTCCCTTGGAGTAACCTGATTTTTGAATCTGCAAAGGACCTTTAGGATTTGTGCCTCTTTTTTGGTTAGTGTTTTTTCGAAAGCGGCATGATTCAGGGTATAATTTTCAGTGTCAAAAGTGTACTGTCCGATCTTTATGAGAACATCGCTGGTTTCTGTCCGGATATTCACCCTTTTGAGCAGCGCATTTATTCGCAATTGTAACTCCTCTGTGCTGAATGGTTTGGTAAGGTAATCATCACCTCCAGCCTTGAAACCCTCGATCCTGTCTTCCGTCATTGACTTCGCCGTGAGGAACAAAATGGGCACATCCGAATTCACGGCGCGAATATCTCTGGCTAAAGTGAAACCATCTTTTTTCGGCATCATAACATCGAATATGCACAGATGAAAAACGTCTTCATTAAACCGCCTTAGACCTTCGGTACCATCCGTACAGAGTGTCACCTGATAGCCATCTGACCGAAGTCTGTCAGCGATCACAAAACCGAGACTTGTGTCGTCTTCAACGAGGAGTATCTTAACCTTCATGAAAATGATTTACCTAGTAAAAGTACAAAAAATGGAATGCCTCAGAAAGAGCAAGAGCCTCAGACGGGAGTCAGAGGCTCTTACCACACTAATCAACCTAACCTACTACTACTTGATCAAAGATAGAAAAAAAAAGAATAATTTCATTTGCTGCAATTGAGTGAAGAGATTACAGCGAAGATCAACCAGCATCTGGATGCCTCAGAGGTAAAATTTTATCTTGCTGTTAATGTGCTAATTATCTTTTATCTCAAAGCTCAAGAGCTACAGTTGAGAAAGGTGACAAACGTATTTTACTTAACAAGAATTAACATCAATTAGAGAGAAATAGTTAATTTTAAGTATGGCAAAGATCCTGATAGTTGATGACGAGGAAGACATTCGCACACTCCTCCAATATAATCTGGAAAAGGAAGGTTTTGCCGTCGAAACTGCTGAGAACGGAGAAATAGCACTGAAAAAAGCGGCAAAGTTCAAGCCCGATCTTATGCTTCTGGATGTCATGATGCCAGGAATGGATGGCATTGAAGTTTGCGAAACGATCCGATCGAACCCCGAGTCAAGTAACATGTTGATCTGCTTTCTTACAGCACGATCAGAGGATTACAGTCAAATTGCGGGTCTTGAGGCAGGAGCCGATGATTACGTGGCAAAACCCATTCGGCCGAAAGTTCTGGTAAGCCGGATCAAAGCCATGTTAAGAAGGATCGATTCAGAGGACAAGGAGAAATTTCAGCCTTCAGGAATTGTGATCAATCGTGACAAGTACTACGTGGAAAAGGATGGTGAGGTTATTCATTTGCCTAGAAAAGAATTTGAATTACTGGCACTTCTGGCATCAAAACCGAATCATGTCTTCGAGCGCGATGTGATCCTGGATCGTGTTTGGGGAAGCGATATTGTGGTTGGAGACCGAACTATCGACGTACACATAAGAAAGCTACGTGAAAAATTGGGGGAATCGCACATTCGCACAGTTAAAGGAATAGGATACAAATTCATCCTTCATCCGCAGACCTCCGGAGATTAATACAATTTTTTCTCATTGTTAAGATTAAGTTAACTGAGATTAATGATCTGTTAACCTTTCAGTAATTTTTATATTACCCTACGAGAGTTCCTTTGCATCAGAAAAACCAAACAATCTGATGAAATTAAAATTCTTGTATTCAGCGCTGATGCTTCATCTGGCAATAGGATCATTTGCACAGAACGGGATCATTTCCGGTAAGGTCACCGACGCAAAGACCAACGAAACAATTCCGGGTGTTAAAGTGATGATCGAAGGGCAAGCGAAAGGTGCATTTTCCGATCTTGATGGAAAGTATGTACTGAACGCACTGACAGCTGGAACTTATGTTTTGTCCTTTAAATACGATACCTACGTGACCAAGGTCATTTCCGATGTGGTCGTTAAAGATGGAGAAACCACCACGCTGGATATCTTGCTCGAGGCTACCGTACTCGATCTTGGGCCGGTTGAAGTTACTTACACCGTCAATAAAGAATCGAACTCCAACGTGATCCAGATGCAAAAGAACAGCATTGGGGTCATTGATGTGATGTCTGGTGAACAAATGAGAAAGACTGGCGACAGCAAAGCATCCGATGTTTTGAAGCGCGTGAGTGGAGCCAGTGTTCAGGACAATAAATTCGTTGTGATCCGCGGCTTGAGTGATCGCTACAACTTTGCCCTTATTAACGGAGCATCGCTTCCATCCTCAGAAAGCGACCGAAAAGCATTCTCCTTCGACCTTTTCCCTTCAAACATGCTCGATAACTTGGTGATCATGAAATCAGGCACACCGGAGCTTCCGGGGGAATTTGCAGGCGGCGTGATCGATATCAATACGGTTGATCCCAAGGAAAAGAACTTTCAGAATATTCAGCTGAGCGGCTCCTACAACACCTTGACCACATTTAAAGATTTTGCATCCTATGACGGCGGCAATTTGGACTTCCTTGGATTTGGCTCATCCAGCAGATCGCTTCCTTCCGCACTTCCCTCTACAGCAGACTTTACGCTGCTTTCAAAAGAGGAAAAGGCGGTACTCGCGGAACAAATGAACTTCAGCTGGGCTGCAAAGTACCGAACGGCCATGCCAAATGGAAGCCTTCAATATTCCCTGGGCCGGAAGTTCGACCTTAAAAACTCCCATCAGCTCTCCTTCGTATTTGCTTACAACTACCAGAATAATTTCAATACTTCGACATTGATCAGAAGGGAATTTGAAGAGCAGGCCACAGAGACTATCTTAAAAATGGAATTGAACGACTCAGTTTTCACGCGTTCTGTGATCAATTCGGGGATGCTCAATATTCAGTATAAGTTCAATAAAAAGAATAAACTCACGCTAAAAACAATGGGGTCGGTAAACACAGACGACAAGGTCAACATCCGTCGTGGTGTGCGCGAACTCGATAACGATCCGCACCAGTGGGAAAGATCTACCAACATTTGGTATACGGAGAACAAACTGATCACCACTCAGCTGATCGGTAACCATGAGTTGACCAAGGGTAAACTGAATTGGAACCTTGGATTCAGCGATGTATCGCGTGATGTTCCGAATCTGAGAAGGGTTGTTTACAGAAAATATTCACTCGAGGAGGATGATACGACACAACAATATGCAGCGGTCGTTCAGTCGAATGGTTCGATTCCAACTGCAGCGGGAAATATGTTCTGGTCGGAATCCAACGAGAAGATCGCAAGCGCTAAATACGACTATTCCATACCTTTTGTTAAAGACAGCAACAAAGTAGAGATCAAGTTCGGTGGAATGCACCAATACAGAACGCGCGAGTTTGCCGCGAGGAATTTTGGATTCTCACAGTACAAACCGAACGGTAGTTCATTCAACAGTCAGTTGCTTCTTCTTCCTGAGGATGAACTCTTTGCAACAGAGAATCTCGGGTTGTTGGACGACGGTCAAGGTGGATTCAAGTTGGATGAAGTTTCACGTGTTGATGACAGCTATCAGGCAAGCTCCTTCCTGAATGCCGGTTTTGTGATGGCAGACGCAACAGTATTCAAAAAATTGAGGATTATCGGGGGTGCTAGGCTGGAATCGTATGCGCAGCATTTCTTCTACATTGAGGATGGATCGAACGAAGAACAGAACATCGACACGACCAATATCGATATCCTTCCCTCTGTGAACTTGGTGTATTCACTCTCCAAACGGATCAACCTTAGAGCTTCGTACTACCGCACTGTATCGAGGCCTGAGTTCCGTGAATTAGCTCCGTTTGCCTTCTACAACTTCGTTCAGGACAACATCCTTTCCGGTAACCCTGAGCTCCGCAGAGCGACGATCAACAACTACGACCTGCGTTTTGAATATTTCCCGGGCGAAGGTCAAATACTGAGTGTCTCCGGATTCTACAAAGAATTCTTCGATCCAATTGAATTGATCAACCGAACAGGGACTTCAGGTGCGCCGGAGCTGTATTACACCAATGTGCCAAAAGCACGAAACATCGGAGGAGAATTGGAATACCGTCTGAAGCTAGGCTTCATTTCAAAAGGAGATGCAGAACATGTGCTTTGGGATAACTTAACGTTTTACACGAATCTCTCACTGATCCGTTCGAAAGTCGACTTAAGTGAAATCGCAGGATCAGGGGGTGAACGTCCATTACAGGGTCAGTCGCCTTACATCGTGAACGGAGGGCTATTCTACGAACATCCAAAAAATGATTGGTCTATCAGTGCCAGCTATAACGTTGTTGGTCAGCGCATCTTTATCGTTGGAAATGTACAAGAACCGAGCGTTTGGGAAAACGGAAGACATATGGTTGATCTGCAGTTCTCTAAAACCTTTAACGAAACCTGGGAGCTGAAACTGAATGTGCGCGATCTGCTCGCACAAAAGCTGGTCTTCTTCCAGGATCTGAACGGAAACAGAAAGTTTGATAATGAAAAGAATCCAGATCCAACAGTGACAGACAATCCGGACACGGATAATTTCTTCAACAATGGTCCGGACAATGTTTGGCAGGAAGTTCAGTTTGGTCAAACAGTCGCACTTTCGTTGAAATACAACTTCGGAGTGGACCGCTCAAAAAATACTCCAAAAAAATAGAAATACCATGTCAACGAGCATGAGAGGGAAGGCTTCATTGTCTTCCCTTTTTCTTTGGATATAAAATCAATGTTAAGGAATTGTATTATCCGGTTAACGGAAAGATAAACTAAGCATAAACGTCTAATAACTCCTTTGCAGAATTGCAATTGTTCCTTTGTACCGAAAAAACTTAAAAAGAAAACAATGAAGAAAATTTACACCATGTTGGCTGCACTAGGACTGTTTTCAGCAGCCAACGCACAGCAGGCTTTCTGGGATGTTGTGAACTACAAAGGAGCATTTCCTGTAACGGATGGAACATCGGCAACAGACTGGACGTCTGGATGGTCTAACTTTGACCCTGAGAATACTCCTTATGGAGCAACAACAGTTACTGTATCATCAGACATCACAACCAATACAACCTGGAGTGGCATCGTTCTTCTTCAGAACAAAGTGTATGTAAAGAATAACGCCACATTGACAATCCAACCTGGAACGATCATCCGTGGTGATTTTGCTAGCCAGGGAACACTCATCATCACACGAGGGGCTAAGATCAATGCGATCGGGACAGCTACTCAGCCTATTGTTTTTACTTCAAATCAAGCAGTTGGCAACCGTGGCGAAGGTGACTGGGGAGGACTCGTGATCCTCGGACTTGCGCGCAACAATCAGCCGGGAGGTGTTGCAAATATCGAAGGCATTGCGCCAACGACAGATACACAGTTCGGAGGAAACTTCGATAATGACGACTCAGGTACACTGCGGTATGTACGCGTTGAATTCGCAGGTATCGCACTTGAACCAAACAAGGAGATCAACGGTATCACTTTCGGTTCAGTAGGTTCTGAGACAGAAGTAGATTTCGTTCAGGTTTCTTTCTCAGGTGATGACTCTTTCGAGTGGTTCGGTGGTACTGTGAACTGCAAGCACTTGATCGCTTATCGCGGCTTGGATGATGACTTCGACACAGATTTCGGATATCGTGGGAAAGTTCAGTTCGGTCTGATCATCCGTGATAAGGCACTTTCTGATGCACCAGGTGACTCAAATGCTTTCGAATCAGACAATGACGCTACTGGTTCTGCGGCTCAGCCAAAAACGATGCCTATCTTCTCCAATATTACGATCGTCGGAGCAAAAGGAAATGGTTCGGTTGTATTGCCTGTGGGTGAGAAATTTGAAAAAGCATTCCGTCTGAGAAGAAATACAGCGACGTCCGTCTTCAACTCTCTGATAACAGGTTGGGAAAAAGGTCTGTCTATTGAAGGAGATGCTGTTGTGACCAATGTCAATAATGACGAACTGGTTTTCGCCTCCAACATACTTACCAACTTTGCAACACCGGCATGGTCATCGAACAATACGAACACTGTCTTCAATGCGAATACTTCATTGCCTTCGAATGCAGCATTCTACGGTTCATTCTTCAATGCTGACGGCAATGACTCTACCTCAACACTTCCACAGGTAGATTGGGTTGATATTTTTACTCCGCTCGGAACAACACCGGATGCTCGTTTGAACAATGGATCAGTTGCAGCTTCAGGTGCGAATTTTACACATCCTAAGTTCTTCAACCTTTCTGCTCCGGCTGTTGCCGATGCCACAATTGAATACTGCCAAGGAGATGCAGCCATAGCGCTCAGTGCAAGCCCGTCAGCAGGAAATTCGCTATACTGGTACACGCAGTCTGCAGGAGGTGTTGGTACAACTACAGCACCGATTCCATCGACGGTTGCACCGGGAACGTACAATTTCTTCGTATCTGAGTACAATGCCGCAGGAGATGAAAGTCCACGCACAGAGATCACTGTTACAGTAAATGCTGTGCCGAGCACTCCTGCGATCACTGCTGATGGTCCGACATCTTTTTGTACGGGTGGTTCGGTCGTGTTGACATCAAGTGCCGGCAGCGGAAACGTTTGGTCAACAGCGGCTACAACTCAGGCGATCACGGTTTCATCAACGGGAGTTTACAACGTAACAGTTACTGACGGTAACGGATGTTCATCAACCTCAGCAAACATTACTGTTGACGTGAGCAACGCACCAGTGCCAACAATAACTGCGTCAGCAACTACTGCATGTTCAGGCGAGACAGTAACACTTACATCTTCCCCGGCTGACTCTTACACTTGGTCCTCAGGTGAAACTACACAATCGATCACTGTTACTGCAGATGCAACTGTGACAGTACTAACTACAAACGCTGATGCATGTGACGGAGTTGGTACTTCCGCACCGATCACGATCGATTTCAACACAACGCCAACAGCTGCAGGATCATTCACTACAAACGGAAACGTAGTAACATTCAGCAATACTTCTTCCGATGCAACCTCTTACTCTTGGGATTTCGGAGACTTCACGAACTCTTCAGCACCTGCACCAACTCATGCATATGCTGCAAACGGGGCGTACACAGTAACACTAACGGCGATCAACGGAGGCTGCACAGACACTGAAACATTTGAAGTGATCATTGCTGTTAGCCTTGAGGAGCTGGGAACTGTAACTGACGTTAAGCTTTATCCGAATCCAACAACAACGGATGCTGTTCTTTCTTTCGAAGGAAATATGAGTGAAACGGCTGATGTACTGATCATAAATGCAATGGGGCAAACTTTTCATCATTTCGCTTTCGAGATCAAGAATGGAATGAACCAAATGAACATTGAAGCCAACGGACTTCCTGTCGGAATCTACACCATCCTAGTGAACACAGGAAAAGGTAGCATCAACCGCAGAATGATCGTTCAGAAATAACAATAATCACACTGGGGCTATCCGGATTCGGATAGCCCTTTTTTTACTATCGATGGAGACTTCAAAAGGACATACCATTTTACTCGTTGACGATGAACCGGACATTCTGGAGTTCCTTTCCTACAATTTAAAGAAGGAAGGTTACAGGGTTTTTACGGCACAAAACGGAGAAGAAGCCGTCCGCAAGGTTCAGCAGCTTAATCCCTCGCTGATCCTGTTGGATATCATGATGCCTAAAATGGACGGAATTGAAACCTGTCAAGTTATCCGTAAAGACCTCAACATCGTTCAGCCTATCATCGCATTCCTCACTTCACGGTCAGAAGATTATTCACAGATCGCCGGATTCGAAGCTGGTGCAGATGATTATATATCAAAACCGATCCGTCCACGACTTCTCATAAGTAAAGTTGAATCCCTGCTGCGTAGACTTGACCTGAATGGTTCGATCAACCGTAACCCGGATGAAAGTACAAGAATCCGAATTGATCGTGAAAAGTTCATTGTTGAGCTCAACGAAAAAAAGATTCTTCTGCCCAAAAAGGAGTTTGAGCTGCTTGAATTATTGGCCAGCAGACCAGGTAAAGTTTACAGCCGTGAACAGATACTGAGCATCATTTGGGGAAATGAAACGATCGTGGGTGAACGAACAATAGATGTCCATATCCGAAAATTACGGGAAAAGCTAGGAGATGACTATATTCGCACTATCAAAGGCGTCGGATATACGTTCCAGGAAAATTGAAGCAGATCAAACCCATACATCTTTTAATAGGAGGTAGTGCCATCATTATGAGCATTACCTTTTTTATTACTTTTATACTTGACTATCAGGTGCTCAATTTCCCGGGTTGGGTGATGATAGGATTACCTATTGCAACAGGTTTGATTTCCTTTGGCGTCTTTTATTTCTTCATCAAGAAGTTCATCAATGACCGTCTTAAAGTACTTTATCGATCTATTCGGAAGGGCAAAATGAGCTCTGAGGCCGAGCTTAATTTCAAAATAACAGATGATGTCATCGCGAACGCAGAAAAAGAAACAAAAAAGTGGACGGAAGAGCGAAATGTGGAGATCAACCGGCTCAAGGAGCAGGAGGAATTCAGGAAGGAATTCTTAGGTAATCTTGCCCATGAATTGAAAACACCTGTCTTTGCGATTCAAGGTTATGTTCTCACACTGCTCGAAGGCGGACTGGAGGATCAGAAGGTCAACAGGTTATTCCTGGAACGGGCGTCCAAAGCTACGGACAGAATGACCAGCATACTGGAGGATCTGGATCAGATCACCAAGTTGGAAATCGAAGGTTTCAAGCTCGATAGGCGTCCATTTGATCTGTTTGAGCTCACAAGTGAGATTGTCGACTCTTTTGACATTCTATCAAAGGAAAAGAACATTTCCATCAAATTCGCCAAAGAATATAGTCCTATCATTGTTGATGCTGATCGGAACAAGATAGCACAAGTACTTACCAATCTCATCGGTAATTCGATCTTTTACGGAAAAGACGGAGGAACAACTACACTCCGATATTATGTGATCGATGATATTGTTACAACGGAAGTTTCCGATGATGGGCCGGGCATTGAAGAGAAGCATTTACCGCGTCTGTTCGAGCGATTTTACAGGGTGGAAAAAAGCCGAAATCGTCATGAAGGCGGTTCTGGTTTGGGTCTTGCGATCGTGAGGCATATTATAGAATCACATGGACAAACGATCTCTGTCCGCAGTACGGTTGGTGTGGGCAGCACCTTCACCTTCAGCCTGGACATCAGCAAGGGACATGGTTCGGGGCTATATTCATCGCGGGGGATTCCGATAAAATGATCTTCATACTGTACTGGTAAAACCCGAACTAAAAATGAAGGGCTGGAATCAGAAATGATCAAAGTGATACGCTCAGATTGTAATGAGACGGAATAGAAGAACCTATACCAATCGCGAGGTCAAACCGGAGTATTGGATCGAATTCTCCTCTGCGTTCTGTAACATGCGATCAGAAACATTCAGCACCTTTTGGGCAATCAGGTCCGTATTATCTGAGTAGTTCAAATTGCATTGAAAATCAGTATTCAACCACTTCTGTACTTTCCTGTAATGAATAAGGTCAAGACTGTCCATTACATCAAAACCTAACTCCCTTAATGCCTGAGCATTGCAAGACTGTTCATACTGCCCGGCCAGTGGAATGACCAATAACTTCTTTTCGAGGTAAATTGCCTCTGCAGGTAACTCAAATCCGGCACCACAAAGAACTCCACCACACTGCTCCAGATAAGAAATGAAAACTTTCTGTTCAATTGGATGAAAAACTACATTTCCTAGTCTTCTGACGGATTTGGAATGTTTTGAAAAGACATGCCACTCACTATCGAATTGTTTCAGAAAGTGATGAATCTGCGAATCTCCGTATGCCGGCAAATAAACAACATTGAAGGATCCATCAACAGGTGTCAAATTCCGAACTGATCGACGAATAATCGGGGTAAAGATCGATGGAGCGTACTTATCGAAATGTAAACCAAACTTAGATGAGCTCGGACAATAATTATTAAGTACAAACTTCCCTAGTAGAGCTAATTTATCAGGTTTTGGCGAGCCCGGATGGATCACAGCAGCCTGATGACTGAGCTCCACGGTTGGAACACCCTTCAATCGTCCTGCCCATGCACTTACAGGTTCAAAATCCGTTATGATGAGATCATACATTTCAACGGGTAATGAACGTATCGCTCTGTAGAAATCGCGGACTCGAAAATTCTTAAGTGTACCACTCCATGAAATGTTTCCTTTTGTCCCCTGAACGAATGTAAGTCCGTTCATAATATATCGGAATTCCAGGTCAGTAGTCAATTGGCTCTGATTCCCACTGATCAATACATCGACATGAGCATATTTTTTTAAGGCAGGGATTAATTCCTGTGCTCTGCTCAAATGACCGTTTCCGGTTCCTTGAATAGCATATAGTACACGCATCAGTTCATTAATTCGGGATTCATGATGTCTTTCAGTAGCGCCGCATAATCAGGCTGTAGCCTTGCATACGCCCTCTGTACCGGCTCTTCTTTGAATAGTTCTGAGTACGCGATGAGATGCCAAACATGCCCATTGTACTCAAGCGCAGTCATATTTTCAACCCAATCACCGGAATTGAGGTAAGTAACACTAGTTCCATCTTCACGATTGAAAACCCTCACTTTCGGTTGGTGAATATGCCCACAAACGACGAATGCATAACCATTATCCATTGCTATTTCAGCTGCCGTCTCTTCGAAGTTGTTGATATGTTTAACAATGCCCTTGACGCTGTCTTTCACTTTCTTTGAAAAGGAGATCTTTCCTTTTCCCATCCGTTCACTAATCCAATTCATGCATGTATTGAGCAAGATCAAAAGGTCATATCCCTTTCCTCCCAGTTTTGCAACCCACTTCGAATGTTTCATGGTAGTATCGAACACATCTCCATGAAAGATCCATGCCTTTCCTGTTGGCAGATCGAGCAGGAGTTTATTGACGACTCGGAAATTGCCAAGTTCCATTCCTTTAAACTTCCGAAGTCCCTCATCATGGTTTCCTGTGATGTAGAAAACCTTCGTTCCGAGCGCCATCAGCTCAATCACCGAACGGATTACCTGAATATGGGAAACCGGAAAATAATGTTTGCTGAATTGCCACATGTCAATGATATCTCCGTTCAAAACCAATATTTCCGGGCGTATTGATTCCAAGTAATTGATCAATTCTGTTGCACGGGATCCGTAAGTTCCTAAGTGTACATCGGAAAGTACTACAAGCTCTACATTCCTTCTTTCCATTTTTCTGCAGTGGTAATGTTTTAACGTAAAGGTATGGCTGGATATTGGCTTCAATTTTAAGGCCCTGTTAAGCCTCAAGAACTTATCAAATTCACCGTGTTAAAAAAGAAGATCCCGGTTATTCGCCGGGATCCATGTAGTTTTGGTTACTGTTTTATAACCACGAAATTGGAACCTCCGGAATCTGACTCCGTCTGTATGACATAGACACCCGAACTTAAATCCTTAACATCTATGGAAAGTGATTTTTGACCGACAACCACTCGTTTGATCAACTCTTTACCTTCTGAAGAAAATACCTTAAGAGTACCGGACCATTCAGCAGAACATTCAATGTTCAAGTGGTCAGTGGTCGGGTTCGGGTACACCTTAAACGAAGAAACAATTTCATCCAGTGCCAGACAAGATTCGATGGTAAGCTCGACGTCATCCGTTGCCTGACAACCGTTAGCGGCAGTCACCGTTACAGAGTAATTACCTGCAACTTCAACAGTATTAAGCGGAGTTTGAACACCATTGCTCCATTCAATACTCACTCCGGAACCTGTAGCATTCAGAGTGACAGGGAGATCCTCTTCGCACACCGTTTGGTCCTCACCGGCATTCACGGTTGGTGAAGAAAGAACACTAACCGTTACATCGTCAATGATATCACAACCATTTAAATCTGTAACTGCAACCTGATAAACTCCGGATGCATTAACTTCAATGGTCTGATTAGTTTCTCCTGTGCTCCAATCATAGGATGAAACTATCTCTGACGTTGTGGCAATGAGCTCCAGAGGGAGATCATCAGAACAAACCGATAATTGATCACCTGCATCGACAGTTACCAAAGGAAATACGGTTAATTCAACCGATGCATTGGACGAACATCCATTCTCATTAGTTCCTTCCACAATATATACTCCGGAAGCACTGGCAAAGAGTGTTCCTCCAACTTGGACTCCGTTCCATACAAAGGATGTATTCTGTTGATTTGAAGCGGCCGTCAATAAAACAGGAGTTTCACTTGGGCAAACTGAAAGGTCAGAATCTGCAGAAACCACAGGAGCTGCGAAAATCGTTACAAGTACTTCATCACTTGATTCACATCCATTAACATCGGTACCTGTAACGACATAAGATGCTGTACCGGGTGCCAAACTGAAAGGAATACCATCCTCAACACCACCTGTCCAACTATAACTGAGTGCACCTGAAGCTGACAAAGTGATTAATTCGTTATCACAGGATACAACATCAGCACCCGCACTTACGTTTGGAAGGGCATTAACAAAAACCGTTACCTGATCAGAAGCTGAACAACCAGTTGAAGCGTCCGTTCCCGTTACTGTGTAGACCGTTGAATAGTTTTGATTGACTGTATTCACCATAACATTTGAACCAACTGCACCGTTGTTCCAGGTGTACGTATTTGCACCGGAAGCATTCAGGGCAACTTGAATACCCGCACAAATGGTTTGATCGTTGCCTGCACTAACACTTGGCGCTGGATTCAAACTCACAATGTAATCCGCTGACTCGTCACTACAACCAAGAATGCTATTGTTAGCTACCACCGAATAGTTGCCTGCTTGATTCACTGCTAAATTGTTAGATGTAGCATTAGGAACCAACTGATCATTTCTGTACCATTGGTAGGTAGTTGAAGATGCTCCCGGAATGATCAATTGAGTAGACTGACCTGGACAGATCGTATTGTCAGCACTGGAGATAACTGCCCCGGAAGCTTGAGCACATGTCTGCATTTGATAAATGGAAAGTGTGGAGCTGACTTCGTTTGCGAGAATCACTAAGTCGTTGCCATTGGGTGAATCTGCCGCTGAAATGGTTATAATTCCTTCAGCACCAAGGTCCGGTCCGGAAACGGTAGTTGATCGGTTGTTGTGATAACCAACGTAAATGGGGTTGCTTGGATCATTGATCTTAAACACCATGACACCACCTATTCGCTCAAGTGAAACAAATGCATAGGTATTTCCATCGAATTGCTGAACGGCTATACCCTCAGGTTCTGGTCCTTTGTCATCGCTCCGGTTCTTAGCTGCAGGTATACCGATGCTGTTTGAAGCGTTGAAAATTGCGCCGAATACCGGATGTTGTGCAGTAATCTTTTCTATAAGTCCCTTAGAATCAAACACCAGTGAACCCGTGGAAGCATTCCATATACTAAATGATCTTCCACCCATAATATGCAGTTCATCGTAATCGCCATCTCCGTCTGTGTCACCTGAATATTTCAGGGCACTCAAACGACCGAGGAATCTGTTGTTTCGGAGTATATTCTGATCTGGAAATGCAGCAGCATCCAAATTATTGAATGTTGCGGATGAAATCCTGTTGGCATCAACTACAGATCCAAACTCTCTTGAATCACCTTCATTTGCCGTCAGCAGATAAGATTGTCCCCCTATTGTTACCTGAGTGATGGCATCAGGCATATAGGCTCCCTTAACAGGAAGATCCCCGGTGATCAGCACTGCTCCACTTTGGTCTGAGGCGTCCAAGGCATTCCCTGTACCAGTTGCATAAGAGGCATAACCAAGGGGTAATAGTGATTCAATCGTGTTGGTAGTAAGGTCAATCGTTAACAGCGCATTATTTTCCTGAAGCGTAACAAACGCTTTTGTATTGTTCTCGGATACCGCGATATACTCTGGCTCCAGATCTTGTGCGACACTTGCACTGGTTGAAAATATTCTGATCCCTTGTGCACGCAAAGCAGCCTCCTGACCATTGTATGCGGTAAATCCGATGGTTGTTACATTTGCGTTGGTGATGGCCGAAAATCCCGGGCTTAAATCAATAACCGAGACTGAACCAACCGGATCGATGCTGTAATCATTGTTTGGCTCTCCTTCGTTTGCTGTTAAAAGCTTTGAGTAGTCGCGGTTGAAGGTGATCATATCTGGCATTGCACCAACATCCACTTGGTTCACAAACGTTCCAGAACCATCGAGAATGACAACTTTTCCATTATTCTGAGCAGGAACACTTTCAACTGCCATTGCAACAAATCCATTACGCGCAACCACAGAATTTACATTTCCGTACGGGGTTAAAGAAATTGAATTCAGCAGGACTGGCGTCGATGGATTTGAAAAATTTACAATATCTAACTTTTGTCCAACACTATTTGCGATGTAAAGTCGGTCATTTGAAGGATCAAACGCAATAATTTCTGCAGAATTTGTGCCAGCTGCGCCATTGGAAAAGCTGGACAATAAGCTTAAATTCAATTCATTCGTAGGAACCGGAGCTAAATAGTCATTGTCCCTTATAAAGATGATCTGATAATTATTTGTTAAGGAAACATTAGCATTCGTATTCGAATTCACTTTAATAACGATCCGTTCTGCGTTTTCGGCCAGCGCATCATCGACTATCGTTAGTGGAAAATTGAACACACCGTTCTGACTCGCAGGAATATTGAAACTGTTATTCCAAGTAAAGTCAGCGCCTTCTATAGCATTCGTATATGTAGAAAAAGAAAACGTCAAATTAATGGGAGCTTGATTCGCATTAGCCACAGTGATCGGTATGTTAATGCTCCCAATATTTTCTGCATACTGAGCAAAATTGTTTGCTGAAGCGATCGAAACATCCGGGGCTACCTCAAATATCCTGACAAGGTCAAAACGTGAGGTTCCGGTTGTTCCATAAGTACTGGTTGACCTTGCCGCAAGATATGCACCGGCGGAAGGATCGAAATCCGAAACTACCCTGAAACCTGCATTCGGATTATTGCTCAATGCACCAACTGTCGCGAAGCTGAATGATCGGAAATACCATGTATCACCTGTTCCGGTTGGCTGAGGAGTGAAGGTATAGGTCGTCGCATCTGTCCAAACTACAGAACCACCTGTACTAAGTCCAGTATTGTCAAGAGTATATTGAAGAACCCATGTATTAGCGGCAGTATTGCTCAGACGTTGCCAAAACTCTATTCCAATTCTATTATATCCTGTTGTGTTGGCATCGAATTGAGCTCCGGCAGTCTTTGGGTTGGTTCCCTGTGCAGGCCAGGTTGAAACGTTCAATCCTGAATTATCCGAGACGTTTAGATCATTCGAATTACCTGTTGCAAAGGCAGTAGTTGTTCCGCCTATGTTAATGATTGAACCTGTGCCAGATATTGGTACAATCACACCTGTACCAGCATTTCCGTCGGAAGGTGAAGAGTTAAAATCCCAAAAACAAACATTGGACTGAGAACTTGCAAAAAAAGTAAGAACGATTGCAACACTCATTGTAACGAATTTTCTCATGTTTCATAATTTTTTTCAAAATTCACATGGGAAAATGACTTGAATGTTCAACATGTATAAAGGAATAATTTAATATTTGATCACTCTGTATTATCTGAGTGAATTAATTGTTAATGATAGGTTCTTTCTATTTCTCCATTATCATAGTGAAGAATTACATGTCCTTCAGACTGGCAATCAATGGCTTGACCGAACAAGTTGACACAGCGGATTACTTTTCGATTGAAATCACGTATGAGCGATCGAATAGCCAAAACAACATATTCGCCATCTTGATCAAATTGTGTCAAACGATAATAAGATACTCCATTCAATGGACTTAAATCGTAAAGTCGATAAGCAATAGTCTCAGTTGAATTACCACTAGCCGGAATCATTGAAAAATATTCCCAAACCAAACCATTTTGTGAGCGTTCAACCAAAAAATGAGATGAATTTTGTTCGGAGGCAGTTACCCAGTCAAGGACTGCACTGTTTTTTTCATTTTCCACAGTAAAATCAATAAATTCTACCGGGAGTGGTATGGCGCAGGCAGAACAGCTACTCGTTGTTTCAGATGTTACTGTTTTATAGACAATTATTTCATCTGCCCTGTTTGATCTACCCGATATTCTGATTACACCCGGACCAATCAAGGTGAAATTATCATTCAAACTTGCATTACTAGATCCCGTCTGATTTGATTTAGAACCTGAGGGTATATCAACCTTAAGCTGATCACCAGTAATACCTCCGTCACCGCCTGATGAACCACAACCTAACCAAGGCCGCATCGTTGCATAAACCGTATATGTACAACCTGCAGGAACAGTAATATCTCTAGTCATTGTCTGATAACCAGAACTGCAGTCACCAGCTACCGAAGGGCTACAATTTACACCACCCAATGCATTGAGATTACATCCGCTGAGGCAACCGCATCCAGGACCTGATACAGCCAGTACTCCGCTGATTGGGAATTGATCCGAAACAGAAAAAAAACATGAGTTTGTATTCCATGATTGACCCGCTGAATTTGTCCAGTTTGTAACATTTGAAATGGCTGTTCTTAAACTCGCTTTAGTTCCGGCTGTTATCGATCCTATGCAGTTGTAGTGCCATTGATTCGACGTTGAGGGCATTTGAATTGCAGATGTTCCTAAGCTTAGTCCGGTAGGCAACGCAGTATTATCTTTAGAGACACAATCTCCACCGCTTGTAAATGTTCCATTGTGCCTTAATGCGAATATGAAAGAAGGATTAATACGATCACCCTGTAAAATAATCACATTATCACCCCCACTGTTTAATCCGAAATTAGTACCCCAATCGCCTCCTAATGAAACTTTTGAGGCAGATCCGGTTGATGAAGTAATAATCCCGCCAGAATTATCTACATCAATATAGATTACACTACCAGCTACAATGCGAGAATTAACAGTTACTTCTATTGCGAATTCATCATTATTACAATACCAGGTTCCTGTATTCCTCCAGTTATTATCTGTGATAATAAACTTTGTATTACACGCTAAATCGACAAGGGTTAAGAGCTTAACCGCATCATTCCCTGGATCTGTTCCTGCACTCGTTTTAATTGCAATAACTGCAATGTCACCGGGTGTAAGATTAGTTTGAGCATTCCCCTGACAAATGAAAATATCCATTAAAATCAGAATCGATAAAATCCTACTTACTTGTTTTGACATCTCATCTATAGTTTTAAGTCATGAACTTTTGACTTACCGGGTTTGACAGGATACAAATTTTAAGAAGAGGTATGAATACAAGTCAACAAGAATATTATCTTTTCAATAAGATAACTAAAAGGTTTATGTAATTTTTAGATAGGCAAGGTGATTTACCACATAAGTAATGAGACATAATCGATGCTAAACTCTGTTTTTATTAATTAATCACTTTAGCAATACGGATCAGTAATTACAAAAGTCTGAATTAATTATTATTGATTATTGACATCAAAATTCGCGAATTTCAGTGTTCGAGATATTTCGAACATGCGATAGAGTTTCTCATATATTCTGGAGGAACCAGATCTGGCATTCAAAAAGTACTGTTCTGTAATGTGGGGGATTTTATAAAGCGACGTTGATGTATAGTTAGCTACCCGTGACTCTCTCACATCCACTGCTCCAAAGGCAGACACGCGCGGCGGACATTACTGCCCTTTTGATGGAAAATTTTTAAACAAAGAAGCCTCCCAGTTTCCTGAGAGGCTTCTATAAAAGTGGCATCGACTTACTCTCCCACCCTCAAAAGGGCAGTACCATCAGCGCTAACGGGCTTAACTTCTCTGTTCGGAATGGGAA
>Ga0315902_10000983_pt1 | contig 46789 bp, 43 predicted proteins | sample LakEriMetagenome_9_FD_203523 | JGI IMG/M metagenome (GOLD analysis project Ga0315902, IMG submission 203523) | Freshwater fungal communities from buoy surface, Lake Erie, Ohio, United States - Buoy 12 MA117 | ecosystem: Environmental > Aquatic > Freshwater > Lake > Lake biofilm | place: USA...
ACTTTCAATGGTTTTTGAAGGAGTGTGAATGGCGCTTCAATGGAGGTAACCATCAAATGCTCTTGAAGCAGCTAAAATACTGGGTAAAACAGTCTCAGCAGTAAGCCTTAGCTAGTACAGCCCCTAAGAAAATAAAAAACCATTTCATAAATTACATATGAACACATGATTATAAAAAGGCAATGAGAGAGATTGTAGGAAATACCTAATTGAACGAATTTGCCACCACATGAAAGACCGCTGCAAAAAGAATCAACTGCAACGCAGCAAGAGCCAAAAGCTTATTGAAATCTTTACCTGGCGGCAACGTCAACACACCCCATATAATCCGCATGCCGATCACAAATACCGGCAAGCTCGAAAAGCAAAACAAGGGATAACCTTGCATCAGCCAAACGATGCCCAAAAACGCCGCAAGCTTGATTTCCAACCAGATTATTCCAGCCGAAAATTTCGGGCCGAATCTCACTGCCAAGGTTTTCTTACCCACTAAAGCATCCTGTTCACGATCGCGGAAATTATTCACCGAGATCAACACCGCGGATAACAAGCCGACCTGTGCGCCTAGTAGGATCGCTTCGTGTGGCCAGGTTTCAGTTTGAATAAAAACCGTCCCCATTACCGCGATGAAGCCGAAAAATAGGATCACGAAAATCTCCCCCAATCCTCGGTACGCCAGAGGAAACGGCCCGCCCGTATAGCCGTATGCGAGAAACAATGATGGCAAACCGATCGCAAGTATCGGCCAGCCACGTGCCATGACCAAAGGAGCGCCGAAAATCACTGCGCCTGTTAGAAAAACGACACCTAACATCATTACTTGCCCGAATGACATCTCACCCGTACCAGTCAATCGACGCGGACCCGTACGATTTTGACCATCGGCCCCTTTTTTGCCATCCATCGCATCGTTGAAAAAATTCGTTGCGACCTGAATGCAAAGCGCGCCAAGTAAGGTGCAACTCCACAACCATGTATCAAAATTTCCTGTCAGCTTCCAAGCCAACACCCCACCTAACCAAACCGGCACCAAACCCGCCGCCAAGGTTTTCGGCCTCGCGCCAGAAATCACTGCTTTTGTTAAAGTTCCTAAACTCATGATATCCCGCTCATTCAATACAGCACTCAGCTACCAGGCGACAATAAATCGCAACATTTGAAATGACATGATGATAAACATGAATTTTAAAACTCGGGAGGCCCATTAAGAGCCTCACATTTTTCAGGCATACCTGGAATGAAATCGACCACTTGTTTTTGATCACGCAGTTGCTTTTGCAGCGTTGCTACATTTATCTTTTGAACAGGAATGCCGCTTTTTGCTGCAGTTGCCGCTGCGATTCCAGCTGCGTGACCGGTGATCATCCATGTGGCCTCAACCCGTAACGTACAATAAGCGACGTGAGTGAAACTGGCCGCAGCGGGAACGAGTAGATTGGTGCATTCAGATGCCAGAGGTGTGATGGAGCGATATGGAATTTGGTAGGCATGACCCTTGCGCCAGATCCGACCTTCATTGATGAATTCATTTTCATTCACAGCCAGTCGTTGGACATGATGGCAATCCATAAAGTGGCTTCCCATGCCGATGCTATCCTGCTTGCGGCGATCGGTTTGTACATCTTGTTGCCTGACTACATACTCACCTCTCATGCGTCGGGATTCACGAACGTAGAGCTGATAAGGCAAATGCTTGTTGTCCAAAAACTCTTCTTTGTGCAATCCAACAGCTTTCATTTCTTGCTGCATGTTGGCCGGAACCGATGAGTCGTTCGCAAAGAAATGCAGCAAGCCAAGGGTGTATTCCATGTGATCTTCAAATATCCGCCTGCGCTCCCCAAAGCTAGCCTCTGACCAATCGAATTGCCCTCCAAAGTGACCTAACGAAAAAATGGCCGCTTGTTTGTTATTAAGCTCAAACTTGCTATTGCGCCGGCCGTAGAAATCGAGGAAATCTCGAATCGACATCGATTTATTTTGAGCTGTCTGGTCTTTGAGCCAATTCGCTAACAGCACATAACGTTTCGCATCATATTGCCTTGGAGCGGGTATTGGGACATGGAACTCAGGATCTCTGGTGATCGTAAGCCGAAAATTATAGTTCATCGTACCGCGATGCGCATCGCCTTCCTTAAAATCCTTTGCCCAAGCGGTAATCCCAGGAAGCAACTTGCCATCCGCATCCACAGTGCGTGCTGTTCTTGAGATTTTATCAAATCTAATACCTGCAGCTTCCTCGTTGAACTTTGATTTCGCTTCACGTCCCAGCACATACTTCACTCCTGCACGTGCCATCAGATCACCTTCATAGCTGGCATCTACAAATACTTTCGCGGAAAGTTTGGTTCCGTCGGTTAAAGCAATCCCGGTGATTTTCGTTCCGTCTTTTACTACGGTTTCGAACTCTGCTCCATAGCTCACTTTCACGTCAGCTTCCTTCAACATCTCAAGATATATCTTCTCCGCAACACTCGATTCGAACTCATAGGTCGGCCGCTCCAATCCATAATATTTTCCCAAACGCGCATAAAACTCATGGGCGAATCCACCGATCGTCCACTTCAACATGTGCTCGACCTCTGCGGTATTCAGGCCACTCGTGCTTAATCCACCAACATGCTTTGTCTGCTCAATAATAATAACTCTCGCACCTTGTCGCGCCGCGGCAATCGACGCGGCGATACCACAAGGAGTGGCCGAATAGACCACCACATCAAACTCTTTGGTTTCAGCCGCCAACGACGATGAGGTAATGCATAAAGCGATTGCCGCTGCCTTGATTTTCAAAAATTTCATCGCTTGGATGATTGATGTTAGATTTCCAAGGAGTTTAATCCGTCACAAATTCACCTGAATCTTCCCACTCGCTTTGTGAGCCTTTAGCCGCGCATTTTCTACATCCGTTCCCCGTGCGAGGGCGACACCCATGCGGCGTTTTCCTGATACGTTGGGTTTTCCAAAAAGGCGAATTTGCGTATCGGGCTCGGCGAGAGCATTTTCCAAATTGCCGTAAATGATCGAATCAGATTTCCCTTCCACCAGCAATACAGCCGAAGCCGAGGGCCCGTAAAGACGGATTTCCGGTATCGGCAGTCCAAGGATCGCGCGCGCGTGCAATGCGAACTGCGATAGGTCTTGGGAAATCATCGTCACCATACCGGTATCGTGAGGGCGCGGCGAAACTTCGGAAAAAATGATCTCGTCGCCTTTAACAAACAACTCAACTCCGAAAATCCCACGTCCTCCAAGTGCATCGGTGATAGCGCGGGCAGATGCCATGGCTCTTTCGCGCGCGAGGTCGCTCATCGCTTGCGGCTGCCAGCTCTCGCGATAATCGCCATCGATCTGTATATGCCCGATCGGCTCACAAAACGAGGTGCCGGCCGCATGGCGCACCGTCAGCTGGGTGATCTCATAGTCAAAATCCACAAATCCCTCGACGATGACTTTTCCTTTTCCAGCGCGTCCGCCTTTCTGCGCATAATCCCATGCAGACTGAATATCCTCAGGATGTTTTACGGTGCTCTGGCCTTTCCCAGAGGAACTCATGATAGGCTTCACCACGCAAGGCAGCCCGATCTCCGCGACCGCTGCGCGATACTCCTCTTCGCTTGCTGCGAAACGGTAAGGTGAGGTTTTTAAGCCCAGCTCCTCGGCCGCAAGCCGCCGAATGCCTTCGCGGTTCATCGTCAGTTGAGTCGCGCGCGCCGTGGGAATGACCGTGGCAAATCCTTCCGCCTCGATTTCCGCCAATGTATCTGTCGCAATCGCCTCCACCTCCGGAACGATGAGATGAGGCTTTTCCAACTCAATCACCGCCCGCAATGCCGAGCCATCCAACATCGAAACCACATGAGACCGATCCGCCACCTGCATCGCCGGTGCATTCGGGTAACTGTCCACCGCAATGACCTCAACCCCGTAGCGTTGTAATTCGATCACCACTTCCTTGCCCAGTTCGCCAGAACCACAAAGCATCACGCGCGTCGCGCCATCGGTAAAGGGAGTTCCTATGCTTATCATGGGGAGAAGATAAGGAGTTTAGGTCGATGGAACGAAGGAAAATTTCACGCCTCAGAAATCCGTTCCCTTGTCACCAAGATCCAGCTCTTTGATCCAGATATTCCGATACCGGACATCGTGCCCCTCGCACTGCAGCTTGATTCCTCCTGGCACATCGGTGATTCCCTTACCCCCATCGTTTCCTCCATCGATCCCGGAATTCGCGCCTCCCCATACTTGGTTAATGACGACATCCTGGTGAACCTTTTCACCATTGAAATAAACGGTGACCTTCGCTTTCTCCGTCAACTTTCCTTCACTGAAACGTGCCGCGCGAAACACGATGTCATACGAGTTCCATTGCCCGATTCCTTTATACAAATGATATGGTGACTCCGTCTCGTTGATCACCGCGCCCATCCCGTGCTTGGTTTTATCGCCATCCTTGATTTGGATTTCATAACGATTTTGCAAATACACACCACTGTTGCCACCCTTGTTGTTGACCAGAAATTCAACATGCAAACGGAAATCACGATACTCCTTCTTGGTCACAAGATCCGCTGATCCGAACTTGCCTCCCGCTGCTGCAGGATCATCGGTTTGGAGTGCGGTTCCTTTATCCACCGTGTCCTCAACGATCTTCCACTTGATCGGCATCGCCGATGCGAAACGCGGTCCCTCCCAATACTTCCATTTTGAATCCAGCATCTCCCGGCTCCCATCAAAAATCACCTCAGCCCCCTCAACCGGCTTCACACCCAAACCTACCTCGGCCGCTTTCACGGAAACCAAGGATAACATCATGAAGGCTAATATTTTCATCATGGGATGCTACGGGAGAAATCCGTCATGTATTTCAGAGAAAGGAACAGATAGGAACCTTGATTTTAAAATTGCGACCTCGTGAGCGTACCAGTGGAGCCGTTGCAGTCGCGATAGGAAATCGCGGTTCCTTTCCACAAAAAAACCGCCGGATTGCTCCGACGGCTTTTTGATGAATGTGATATTACGCTGCGAAGTTTTTGGCAACTTCGTCCCAGTTGACGATGTTCCAGAATGCTTCGATGTAGGCGGGGCGCTTGTTCTGGTAGTGAAGATAATAGGCATGCTCCCAGACATCGAGGCCGAGGATGGGCGTGCTGCCGCAGCCGCCGAAGTCGGAGCCCATGAGCGGGTTGTCTTGGTTGGCGGTGGAGCAGACGGCGAGGGTGCCATCGGCTTTTTTGCAGAGCCATGCCCAGCCGGAACCGAAACGGGTCGCGCCGGCTTTGGCGAAGGCTTCTTTGAAGGCATCGAAGGAGCCGAAGGCTTTGTCGATGGCAGCGGCGAGTTCACCCGATGGTGCTTTGGCGCCGCCGGGAGCGATGACCTTCCAGAAAAAGCTGTGATTCACATGACCGCCGCCGTTGTTACGAACCGCACCGCGGATGTCTTCTGGAACGGCACCAAGGTTGGTAATGAGCTCAAGAGCAGATTTCGCTTCAAGGTCGGGTTTTCCAGCGATCGCCGCATTGAGGTTGGTGATATAAGCTTGATGATGTCTGCCGTGATGGATTTCCATCGTGAGAGCATCAATGTGCGGCTCAAGCGCGTTCAGTGCATAGCCAAGTTCAGGTAGTGTGTGTGCCATAATATTGAAAAAAAGATGGTTTGAAGTTTGAGTTGTCGCGCCCCTCGAAGAAAAGCATGATTGCGGCAACGCTTTACATCAACTCCAGCAATCGCAACCCCGCAAGTAGAAATCTCCCATGCCAACAGAACTTCAGTCAAATTTCCCGCTCATCATCACCGGAATTATCGCGTTTTTTGTCGGATGCCTGATGGCATACCTCGCAGCTTCCAGCGCCAAATCCTCGTTAGTAGAACGCCTGAAAGCCGAAGAACGCCGCACAACTGAACTCGAAGCCCGCCTCGCCAGTGCGATCGCAGCTTCTCAACAAAACGAAGCCGAAGCACAAAATTACCGCACCCAACTCACCGAGGTCAGCAGTCGACTCGAAGCCGAGCGGCAAGCCGCGCAGGAAAAACAAGCCCTGCTCGAACGCGCCGAGGTAAGACTTACCGATACGTTCAAAGCACTTTCAACGGATGCTCTGAAAGGCGCCTCCGAGCAATTTCTGCATCTTGCCAAATCCACCCTTGCCTCCCAAACCGAGGAAGCCAAAGGCGAAATCGAAAAACGCAAAACCGCCATCGAAACTTTGGTTAAGCCCGTTGCAGATTCGCTCGGAAAATTTGAGCTGCGCATCGGTGAGATCGAAAAAATCCGCGAGGGCGCATATTCGGAACTAAAAGAACAAGTCCGCGCGCTTGGCGAAGGCCAACTCGGCTTGCAGAGGGAGACCGCTTCTTTGGTGAAAGCCCTGCGTCAGCCCACGGGTCGCGGTCAATGGGGTGAAATGCAACTACGCCGCGTGGTCGAGTTGGCTGGTATGCAGGAGCATTGCGATTTCACCACCCAAATGACTACCACCAGCGACGAAGGCAAGCGCCTGCGCCCCGATCTCGTCGTCAAACTGCCTGGCGGAAAAACGATTGTGGTCGATTCCAAGACGCCGATGGATGCCTATCTCAACGCGCTCGAAACCAGCGATGATGTGGAGCGCGATCGTTTCCTCGCCCAACACGCGCAACAAGTCCGCACGCATATCAAACAACTTTCCTCTAAAAAATACACCGATCAGTTTGATGACACCCCGGAATTCACCGTGTTGTTTCTTCCCAGCGAGTCGTTTTTCTCCGCCGCGCTCAATTCAGATCCCGGCTTGATCGAAAGCGGAGTCAACGAAGGCGTGATCCTCGCTACTCCCACCACCTTAATTGCTTTGCTCAAAGCGGTTGCCTACGGATGGAGACAAGAAGCACTCGCTATCAATGCTAAAGAAATCTCCGACCTCGGCCGCACCATGCATGAACGATTAGGAAAACTTGCCGAGTATTTCTCCAAACTAGGGAACTCACTCAACAATGCCGTGGATCATTACAACAAAGCGATCGGCTCCTACGAAACCCGCGTGATGACCACAGCTCGCAAGTTCGAGGAACTCAAAGCCTCGCCCGAAGGCGTTTCGCTTCCAAACCTGGAAATCATCGACAAAACCACCCGCCCCCTAATGATCAATCCCAACATCGATCTCGAAGTCACAGATGATTTCTCCTTCATCCCTGAACCAGAAGAATCTTCCAAAAACGCCGCAAATGATTTGAGAAGCGAATTGTAATTTCACTCTTCATCATTCACTCTTCTACACCCTCACCCGCTCAACATCCGCGCCTAACATGAGTAATTTCTCATCGATATGTTCGTAGCCGCGATCGATGTGATAGAGACGCGAAATTTCCGTGGTGCCTTTTGCGCGTAGCGCAGCCAGAACGAGAGCTGCAGAAGCGCGGAGATCTGAAGCCATGACCGGAGCTGCGGAGAGTTTTTCAACCCCTCTAACAATTGCGGTGCCCTGATCCAATTTGATATCCGCTCCCATCCTTTTCAGCTCGGCACAATGCATGAAACGTTGCGGGAAAATACTGTCTTTCACCACGCTGATCCCAGGAGTGGTGACTAATAAGGCTGTCATCTGCGCCTGCATATCCGTCGGATAACCTGGATAAGGTGCTGTATTGAGATCCACCCCTTGCAAAACCTCACCGCGCTCAACGAAACATGAGGTTCCCTCTTCGTTAAACTCAACCTTGTGGCCCGATTTAATGATCGCCTCGGTGATCGCTTTTAAATGTTCACGATTGACCCGATTGAGCCGAACTCCTTCACCTGCAAGCGCTGCAGCAGCCATGAATGTTCCCGCTTCGATCCGATCCGGAATGACCGTGTGCTCTGTGCCTTTAAGCTCTTTCACTCCCTCGATCACGATACGGCGAGTGCCAGCACCGGTAATTTTTGCACCCATACTGTTGAGGAAATTCGCAAGATCTAATACTTCAGGCTCAGCCGCTGCAGATTCAATCACCGTGATACCCTCTGCCAAGGTCGCAGCCATCATCACGTTATCAGTCCCAAGAACCGTCGGTCCGCTTTCGCCACGCAAATTGATTTCCGCACCACGCAAACCATTCGGTGTTGTTAGAATAATATTTCCTCCTTCAAATTCTATCTTCGCACCAAGTGCTTCCATCCCTTTGAGGTGAAGATCAACGGGTCGATCCCCAATCACGCAACCACCAGGCAGCGAAACCACGGCGCGACCTTTTCGCGCGAGCAACGGACCCATCACACAAATCGACGCGCGCATGCGTCGAACTAATTCGTACGGAGCTTCATCGGAAATGTCCGCACAAGAAATCCGTACTGTCCCCGAAGATCTCTCCACATCCGCGCCGAGTGCGCTAAGGATCTGGATCATATAGTTTGTATCCGAAACATCTGGCACGCGACGAATGATGCAATCTTCACCTGTTAGAATCGTTGCGGCAAGAATCGGCAGCGAGGCGTTTTTGGATCCGGAAATATTGATAGTGCCCTTGATGATAGAGCCACCGTGCACGACGAGTTTATCCATTTTCGATGTGTGAAATTAATGATGTTTTGCAAATGGAAACCGGGCGATCCCACTGAGATCCTTTTTGATCTCGATTTCCGCGAAGCCAGACTCTTCCAAACACAAACGCACCTGTGAAGCCTGATCGTAACCAATCTCAAGCGCCAACCATCCGCCGGGTTTTAGGAAACCATATGCCGCTGGGATAAACCGACGCAGTAAATCCATCCCGTCAGCCCCAGAAAACAACGCCAAGGTGGGATCGTGGGAAAGCTCGCGAGTCATTGTCCGAGCTTCGCTTTCAGGCACGTAGGGTAAATTGGCAACAATGAGATCGAAACTTCCCCTTACCTGATCGAACAGATCACTGCGAGAAATCTCCACATTGCTCAGTCCATGCTTCTCCGCGTTCTCTCGGGTAAGCGCCAGCGCATCTTCCGAAACATCCACCAAAATCACATGACTCGCTGGCTTTTCTGCTGCCAGCGAAAGCCCGATCACGCCTGATCCACAGCCGACATCCAAAATCTGCAAGTTTTCATCTGGCAGTTGTTTTAAAATCATTTCCACCAACTCTTCGGTCTCTGGCCGCGGAATCAGACCACGACCATCGCATATAAAATCCCTCCCGTGGAAAGCCACCTCGCCGAGGATGTGTTGCAGCGGAATCCCCTCGCCACGCTTTTTCAATAGCTCCCGCAACGGAGCTAAAACCACCTCCTCCAGCGGTCGGTCAAACTGCGTGTAAAGCTGCATCCGCGAACATTGCAGGACTTTTGCCAGCAAATGCTCCATGTTTCGACGCGCATCCTCTATCCCCCGCTTTTCGAGATAACTCGCTCCTCCATTGATTGTTTCAAGAACTGACTTCATCCGCCACGCCGCTTATGAGGCATCTTTCCCACTCACGCAAAGGCTGAAAGATATATTTTAGTTCGGATCATTCAAGATCCCGGCAGGGATCAAAGAAATTAGCGCGGGGTCGAGGAGCGCAGCGTCGACCACCCCGGGAAATGATGACAAAAAATATTCACCCCAGCGGGGTGGCAGAATGCGCAGCAGCCTTAAGATTTGCATGCCTTTCTCTACGACCCCGCTGGGGTCGTAAATTCTATTGGCTATTCTCCACGAGGTGTCGCTCCGCTCAACCCCGCGCTAATGTCTATCATCCCTCCGGGATGTATCCGCTTAACTCCGCGCTATTTTCTTTTATCCCTCTAAGATGCACATAAAAAGCTGCGTTCAGTTGACGGAAATGCCGATCCCGTTTAACCCAAGAGCATCACTTCCGCACTTTCCATCGCAGGCATCGGCACGCTCTCGGCGCTTGGGCATGATTTAGAGTCTCATCTCACCGCGATTTCATCGGGTGGATCGGGAATTCGTCCGCTCGCGAAACTCCTCGGAAAAGACAGCCCACACGCCCACCTCCATGGAGCATGGATCACGCCGAGAGAGCTTCTCAATCATCGCAAATGGAGCCCCGTGACCATGGCCGCACTGCATGTTGCAAAACAAGCCGCGGCAGAAGCAGGTTGGACTAAAGACGAGCTTGCAAGCGCTGCGTTAGTGGTCGGCACCAGTCGCGGCAACGCCGCTGGCTGGCTTGGTGAATGGCCTAACCGACGGCCGTTCAAGTTGATGGCCGCGAGCAACACCATCCATAGCGAACCCGCGACAGCGATTTCCATCGAGCTCGGCATCTACGGCATCAACCACGTCGTCGCCAGTGGCTGCTCCGCTGGACTTGATGCACTTGGCATTGCGAAACTTCTCATTGATTCCGGCCAAGCCGAGCGCGCACTTGTCGTCGCGGTTGATCTACCATTGGTTCCGCTTCTTCTAGATAATTACGCAGCATCGGGTTTGTTATCCACTCATGCTGTACTCGATCCTTATAACTCGAATACGAATGGTTTTATTCCTGGTGAAGGCGCTGCAGCCATCGCACTCACCGCTGCACCTAATGGAAAATTAAGGCTCACCTTATTTACGAACAACTCAGATGGAGCCGATCCCGTGGGCATACCAAAAGATGGCGGACGCTCCAAAGATATTCTGAAAAAAGCCATCGCCACATGCGGCAATCCTACAGCGATCTGCCCACATGCGACCGGCACACAAACTCAAGCACATGCTGAAAGTCATTTCCTAAATCCTGCAACCCTCGGATCACAACCATCGCTTCACATCCTCAAGCCTTTCATCGGTCACACAGTCGGCGCGAGCGGGCTTATTGAAAGCGCAATCTTATTGGCTTTCATGCGCCAAGATAAACTCCCGCCAAATTTATCTGGAACGTCTGGATTGGGTGATCTTTGCGCGCCAGCAAAAGCCACATCTCTCACTGGCCCAGTGTTCAAACTTGCCCACGGCATGGGTGGACATAATGCGATCGCCGTCTTCCAAAAGATCTCATGAACGGTAATCCTCACATCGAAATTTCTTTGGACGATCAAACCCTTAACGTGATCGCTGGTGAAACGGTCGTGAAAACCTTTCGCATTTCCTCCAGCGCCAAAGGCATGGGTTTCATCGAGGGAAGCTACCGCACCCCGATTGGAAATTTCGAGATCTGCGAAAAAATCGGTGCCGATTCACCAATCGGAACCATTTTCAAAGCGAGAAAACCCGATGGAATTTGGAATCCAAAAAACCGTTGTGATGAAGATCTTGTTCTTACCCGCATCCTCAGACTCGCAGGAAACGATTTGGAAAACCAAAACACATTCAGTCGATTCATCTACATCCACGGCACCAACCATGAAGACAAGATTGGTCAACCCGCCAGCCATGGCTGCATCCGACTTAACAATGAGGATATCATTGAACTGTTCGATATGATACCCGATCATACAAAAGTCCTCATACATCCCATGCAAAAAACCAAAGGAAAATTATTATTTCTGGATTGCGACTCCACACTCAGCGCGATCGAAGGCATTGATGAATTGGCGAGACTTTCCGATCCTGCGATTTTTGAGGAAGTCGTAAATCTAACCAATGCGGCGATGAACGGAGATGTTCCTCTGGATCAGGTTTTCAAAAAACGCATGGAGATCATCCGACCAAGCTTCGATATGGTTCGCAGTGTTAGCCAGTGCTATTTGGATCACATCGTTCCTGGAGCAGAAAAGCTTATCCAGCATGCAAATGCGCATCGTTGGACAACCGTTATTTTGTCAGGTGGATTCGAGCCTATCATTCGTCCGCTCGCTAAACATTTCGGAATCGATCATGTCGAAGCCGTCCCACTCTATTTCGATGAATCCGGAAAATATCTAGGCTACGGTGAAGATTACCCGACCACTCGCAATTTAGGAAAAAACGAAATCATCAGACAATGGAAAGCGGCAATGCTTCCCGAGAAAGTCATCATGATAGGCGATGGCACATCGGATCTCGAAACCAAACCAGATGTCAATTTAATGATAGGTTTCGGCGGAGTCGTCTCACGTGATAGAGTGAAAGAAGGCGCGCATGCATGGATTACTCAATTGGATGATTCGCTGTTATTTGATCATCTATCATCCGACATGAATGGCATGTGATTAAGGCGTATTTCGCAAATTAGGCAGGGACTTTTGTTCCTAAAAATCCATATCTAACGGCGCGTCATACGCCATCAAGCTCTTTCCGTAATAAGCAGCGCGAGATATGGGCATGTAAGGATACGCGTCCCTGCCTTTTTATTACTCAATTTTAAATTCTCTACTTGCTATTCTGAATTTTCAGTATATTATGAAAATTATGAAGGCCAGCAGTGATAAGTTGAAAGAATCCAAAGAAGAATTCATCGCACAATGGGGCGCACTTGGCACGCAGTGGGGCATCAACCGCACGATGGCACAGATCCATGCTTTGCTGATGATTTCACCCCAGCCGATGTGTACGGACGAAGTGATGGAGGAACTGGAAGTCAGCCGTGGCAACGCTCACACCAATCTCAAAGAACTCGTTACTTGGGGACTCATACGCATGATCGTCATCAAGGGTGACCGCCGCGATTACTACGAAGCTGAAAAAGACGTATGGCAGATTTTCCGAATCATTGCCCGTGAGCGCAAACGCCGCGAAATCGAACCCGCTCTGGCATTATTGAGCAAGTGCGCGGAAGAGACCAAAGATCTCAAAGGCGATGACGCAAAGACATTCCATAAACAAGTCAGCGAGCTCCAGGAATTTGTCGGCCTCGCGTCTCACTTATCGGATCGGGTTGCAGCCATGAAACACAACATCGCTCTTCAGATCGCCACAAAATTACTCGGATAAAATTATGAACACGACAGTTGTCATCATCGGCGCGAACGGATTTCTCGGACGTTATCTTTGCCGACATTTCTCCAGAAACGGCCGCGAGGTCGTCGCGATCGCCAGAAACCGCAAGGGCTGGAGCGGAGATGGAATGTTTCTTGAATGGGACGGCAAAACCCTCGGTCCTTGGGCTTATGCACTTGAGGGTGCTGAGTTGGTCATCAATCTTTCAGGGCGCAGTGTGAACTGCCGCTACAACGCAAAAAATCGCCAAGAAATTCTAACAAGTCGGGTGAAATCCACCCAAATCATTGGTCAAGCGATCGCGGCTTGCCGTGTCCCACCTAAACTTTGGATCAATTCAAGCACCGCGACTTGGTATCGCCATGCTGAAGATGAAGCGCAAAACGAATGGCACGGAACGGTTGGAAAAGGTTTTTCCTGCAATGTAGCTAGCGCATGGGAAGATGCGTTTTTCTCAGCGAAAGTTCCTGCAGAGACACGCAAGGTCGCGCTACGCACGGGCATGGTTTTAGCCAACGAGCCAGACACTGTTTATGATGTGCTGAGCGATCTAACCAAAAAAGCCCTTGGAGGAACCATGGGAAAAGGCACGCAACGCATTAGCTGGATCCACATGGAGGATTTGTTGCGTGCGGTGGATTTTGTGATGCGCGATCCTTTCCTGGAAGGTTTGATCAACGTGACCGCGCCCAACTTCCCAACCAACCGCGAGCTCATGAAACATTTCCGCGATACGACTGGCATGCCTTTCGGACTTCCTGCAAGCGAGTGGATGTTAAAAATCGGTGCGTTTTTCATGGGGACCGAAACTGAGCTGATTGTCAAAAGCCGCTGGGCCGATCCTTTGAGACTGCGCGAGGCGGGATTCCGCTGGCGTTTTCCAAAAGCAGCCGAAGCCATCGAAGATCTCGAAACCCGTCGGGGACTTACGGGGTTTTTCAAAGACTACGAACGCCGCAGCACCGGAGCTCGTGCGTGGTTGCCGGCTGCGACGAGGTAACACGTGGCGGCGGATTGCATCCGCCATGCCAATCAAACTAGCAAACCTCAACAATGAGAAATATTGGCATGGCGGATGCAATCCGCCGCCACGATTATATAACAAAAAAACGCCCGACCTCACGAAGAGATCGGGCGTTAATGAGATAATATTCGATTACTTGGAGCTCGAGATAAGGCTCGCTTGGCTTGCGCCTTTTTTGATCTTGGTGTGTTTGATCCAGCTCATGGTTGAGCGGAGTTTTTCACCCACTTTTTCGATCTGATGATTTGCGCCTTCTTTGCGAAGCACATTGAACTTTTTGTAACCGCCTTCGTATTCAGCGATCCACTCTTTAGCAAATTTGCCAGACTCGATCTCTTTGAGCTGAGCTTTCATGCGCTTCTTGACAGAAGCATCGATGATTTTTGGTCCGACAGAAACATCGCCCCACTCAGCAGTTTCGGAGATGGAGAAACGCATACCGGCGATGCCTTGCTCGTTCATGAGGTCGACAATGAGTTTGAGCTCATGAAGGCACTCGAAGTAAGCCATCTCTGGTTGGTAACCTGCTTCAACGAGAACTTCGAAGCCTGCTTTGACGAGTGCGGATGCACCGCCGCAGAGGACGACTTGCTCACCGAAGAGATCGGTAACGGTTTCTTCACGGAAGTTGGTTTCGAAAATACCTGCACGTCCGCTGCCGATACCGGCTGCCCATGCGAGAGCAGTTTCTTTAGCTTTGCCAGTCACATCTTGATGGATGGCGATGAGACCAGGAACGCCTTTTCCAGCCACAAATTGCGAGCGCACGGTGTGGCCTGGGCCTTTTGGTGCGACGAGAATCACATCGATGTTTTTCGGCAGCTTGATGGTTTTGAAATGAACTGCGAAACCGTGGGAGAAAAGTAAGGTTTTACCTTTGGTGATGTTAGGCGCGATGTCCTTGTTGTAAACCGCAGGAATGACAGTATCTGGAGTCGCGACGAAAATGACGTCAGCAGCTTTCACAGCATCCGCAGTGTCCATCACTTCGAAGCCAAGCTTCTTAGCAACTTCACGAGATTTGGATTTCTTATAAAGGCCGATGATGACCTTGAATCCGCTGTCCTTGAGGTTAAGCGCGTGGGCGTGGCCTTGTGAGCCAAAGCCGATCACGGCGAGCGTCTTGTTTTTAAGCGATTTGAGATTCGCATCTTTGTTTGTATAAATCTTCGCAGCCATACCTAATCGATTTGTGAGTTCGTTTGTGCCGCCAGGATGCCACCAAGGCACCGACGGGGCGCACAAACTGCCTATCTCACCCCGCGGGGTCAAGCCTCCACTTACAGCAAAGTATTGTAAGATGCAGAAACCCTGTCGAAATGGCGCAGCGGACACATGAAATCTGAATTGGTCGAACTAATATGTAGCGAATTGCGGGCGCGATTGGAGCGCTTGGCGAAGGCTGCCCTAGCGGCCCATGAGGCCGCGACCGATCCTGGCTCAAAGGCTGAAAGCAAATACGATACACGCAGCTTGGAGGAATCGTATCTCGCTACGGGTCAAGCACGGCAGGTAAAGGAACTGGGTGAAACCTTGCAGACTTTTGAAAATCTCAAGCTCAGGGATTTTTCCGAGATCGAACTCATCGACGCCGGCGCATTAGTGACCCTGCGCAAACCCGGCAAATCACAAAATATCTATTTTCTCCTAGCACCGGCTGCAGGCGGACTGGAGATCGTTTTCCAAAATAAAGAGATCACCTTACTCAGTCCTGAAAGCCCGCTATATGAAAAACTGCTGGGAAATACCGTTGGGACAGAAATTGAGTCGCCAGATTTCGAGATCGTGGAAATCTGTTAGATACCAGCTTCTTCAAGAGCCAAAGCCGCGGCACCTATCGTGCCCGCCTCATGACCGAACTGCGCGGGTAAGATTGCAAGGTTGTCTTTGAATGGACCGGATAGTTGCGAAAGCAGGTGCTCGCGAAACGGCTTGAAAAGCAACTCACCCGCACGTGCGACTCCACCGCCGATGATTAAGGCTTCGGGATTAAGCAACCAACACGCATTCATCATCGAAGTGGCCAGCAGGCGGCCGATGCGATTCCAACAACCCAACGCGATTTCATCACCATGTTGTGCCGCCTCTGCAAGCGCGGCCGGTGAGCAGTCTTCGATGTCTTTTGAAATACCCGCCGCTTGGTAGGCTTGCTGCGCATCGCTCGCGATTTCGCGATTTCCAATGTAATCTTCTAAAGCGCCTAGATTTCCGTAATGGCCCCGGCGGCCCTGAAAATCGATCGATGTCTGGCCGATTTCTCCCGCACCATAATTCGCACCACGTATCATTTGTCCGTTGGCGATCACACCTCCGCCGACACCTGTGCCTAATGACGCACATACCAAATGCTTATAACCTCTACCTGCTCCAAACTTCCATTCAGCATATGCCATGCAATTGGCATCATTATCAGCGACAACAGGCAGATTCAGCTCTGATTGCAACAGCTCTTTGAGAGGAATATTTTGCCAGCCGCGAACATTGGTTAGATTGAACACGATGCCTTTTTCAAAATGTACGAATCCCGGCATACCCACACCCACCGCAACGATATTTGGATGTTTCAAACGTAGATCTTCAACCGTGCGAACCATGGTCGAGATCAATGCTTCCGGACCATCAAAATCCTGAGTCGAGATCGGAGGTGCGGAATCAATGAGATCCGAACCACAGACGACTCCAATTTTCACACTGGTGCCACCGAAGTCGATGCCGATTGCTAAAGGAAGTTCACTCATTGCCGCGCACTGCCTAAAGAGCAAACAAGAAAAAATCTAGGATTAATCTAGATATTTTTACCATGGAGAGCACGGAATACACGGAATGTAGAGATAACAAATGATCCACTAGTTCGTGCGTCAGCTCCCAATTCCGTGTATTCCGTGCCTTCCGTGGTTAAGAAATTATTCACCATCGAAAACTCTCCCTGCAACGAGTCGCAATCCCTCTAATGTCAGATCGATATCCACTGCGGAAATTTCTGGCAAGCCCTGGGCTGCGAAGGTCGCTCCTCCTCCCGTAGCAATTACTGTAATTTCACCGCCGATTTCTGAAATCATCTCACGCAAAATTTCTCTAACCATTCCACGATGACCCGCGACAGCGCCGATCTGCATGGCGTCCATCGTATTTTTGCCAATGGCAGACGTGTATTCCTCAGGCTTCACTTGAGGCAACTGCGCGGTTTTTCTGAAAAGATATTCCGTCATGCAGTCCATCCCCGGTGCGATCACTCCGCCCGCGAAATTTCCTTCTTTTGAAATCACACTGAATGTCACTGCGGTTCCGAAATCAATCGCGATGCTCGGCGCACCATATCGTAGTTTTAAAGCGGCCACATTCGCCAAGCGGTCGTGGCCAATTTGCTCTGGTGCATCGAGATCAAATCCATAACCCAAAGGACTCTCATGCGTGAGGCTATGATAGGGCTGATTTTCAAAAACCTTTCGTAATAATAATTCCTTTTCCGGCACCACTGAAGCGACCACCACTCCTGAAAAATCCAAGCCATCGATCAAACTGCGAATCGATCCGACGGTTAGATCTTGGGTCGGCATGATCGCATTCCACTCCAGCAAACCGCCAGAATCACCTAAGCGAAACTTGGTGCGCGAGTTTGAGTTATCGATCAAAAGCCAAGCCATGATTCCCAGTCTGAGGTTTTAAATACGGTTTCTTTGTCCTTACCAACCGCAGGTACAGCGTCAGAACTTTTAATTTTTAGAGTTCCTCCATTCATTTTAAGGTCTATCTGCCCCTTGAGTGCTTCTTGTTCCATCCAGAATTTGAACCAAATGTCAGTATATCCTGTTTTGGGACTACCTACAAAAGTCGTGTCAGCCGGCTCATGTTCTGATCCATCTGCAAAGACCAATCGCACAGGCTTCTGCATATCATGATCCTCTTTTCCACTTCTTTTCAGATGTGCCTCAAGCCAGACATATCCCTTATCCTGTTTCAAACGAACTGCCTGAATTTCAAAACGCGCTTTGGGATCAGGCGAGGATTCATAGCTTCCCATCATCAACATCCCTAAAAATGTCGTGGAAACCACCAAGCCCACCGCCAAAAAAAACCTTAACGCCTGACGTTTCATACCCTATTCCTATCTGAACTTCGTTTTCCCGCAAATGAAAACGGGCGAGCCGTTACCAGCTCGCCCGTAGGATTCAAATTCGATACACGAATATTAGTAGTCGTAACCTTCCTCGCCGTGTTCGGTGATATCGAGACCTGCGGTCTCAGATTCAGGTGTTGGGCGAAGGCCGATGACTGCTTTGATGATCAAGGCTACTACGGCTGTCACAACCACAGAAAGAACGATCGTAATACCCGCAACGCAGAGGTGATTGATCAACAATGCGCTGGTGGCTTTGCCAGTTTCTGGGTTAAACATCGCTTGCAAGCCGTTCACTTTGGCATAGGCATCGCTCACCAAGTTAGGATTTACTTTGCTGTTAGCGAAAACCGCAGTGAGCAAGGCTCCAAGGGTGCCGCCAACTCCGTGAATGCCGAAGGTATCGAGCGAGTCGTCGTAACCCATTTTGGATTTAAGAAAGGTGCAAGCGAAGTAAGGAACAACGCCAGCCAAGATTCCCATGATGAAGGCAGATTGCGCGGTAACGAAACCTGCCGCAGGGGTGATCACCACGAGACCGGCCACAGCACCGGAGCAAAGACCGAGAACGCTGACTTTGCCTCTGAGAACCTTTTCAATAAGACCCCAGGTGAAGGCTGCTACGGCAGCTGCAATGGTGGTGGTCATAAATGCCTGAGATGCAAGGCCATCGGCCGCGAGAGCGGAACCGGCATTGAAACCATACCAGCCGACCCAAAGCATCCCAGTGCCGACCATGCAGAGAACCATGTTATGAGGAGACATTTTCTCCTTACCGAAGCCAAGGCGCTTGCCAAGGATGAGACAGAGCACAAGAGCGCTCCAGCCAGAAGTCATGTGAACCACAGTGCCACCAGCGAAGTCGATGCTCGGAATTTTCGCGCCGCCATTCCAGACGCCGTTGAAAAGACCATCGAAGCCCCAGACCATGTGAGCCATTGGGAAATAAACGAGCACCATCCAGATGGCACAGAAAATCATGATTGCGGAGAATTTCATACGCTCAGCGATTGCTCCGACGATGAGGGCTGGTGTGATGATTGCAAACATCAGCTGATACATCGCAAAAGTGCTGTGGGATGGCCACGCAGTGTAGTTGGTGTTTGGGGCTCCACCCACGTCTTTCAGGAACGCGTATTTACTGAAGTCACCAAAGATGCCAGCCCAGCTTGGTGCGCCTTCCGCATCATGCTCGCCGAAAACCATGGAGTAACCAAAAGCAAACCACATGATCGTGACCAAGCCTGCTAGGCCGAGACACTGAGCCATCACAGAAAGGATGCTTTTCTTACGAACCAGACCTCCGTAGAAGAGCGCGAGACCTGGCAGTGTCATGAACAAAACCAGAGCTGCGCAGACCATCAAGAAGGCATTGTGGCCTGGACCAGGAAGTCCGGCTAGCGGTCCTGTAGGCGCCACGTTGTTGAAATACGCAAGTGTGTCTGCTGCTACGGCTGCTGCATCTGGAGCTGCTGGAGCGGCTTCTGCGGCAGCTTCAGTTGGGGCAGGTGGAGCCTCTTCCTGACCGAGGACGGTCGCTGGCATGAGAGGCATGGCGAAACAAGCCATCGCCGCTAGGGCAAGAGCTCGCAATGTTGTTGGATGTCTTCTTATCATATGAGTCAGGTTTGTCGGATGTTGAGCTGTTATTGCAGATTCATTGCCTGGAATACAGCATTGCTACCCCTAAGCAATGGACGTGCCAAATCCACGGAATCGCCATTCCCTCCTTATTTCATCAATGAAAATCATAGATAAATACCTCCAAACAGCTGAAATAACCCTAACCCAGAAAATCATTTCCCCAGATTCCTCACCTTTTACCGGCAGCCAAAATGTGATTTTAGGCTGGACAGATCCTACGGATTGATTAAATAAGCGCTGCAACGGTTTGCCAGAAGTTTCTCCTTGGTACGCAGAATGCTAAGTTCTGTTCGCCATATCTGTTCCATCAAGGATCAGTTTGGGATGCTAAAAGCAACTGAAACCAACAACAACAAAACTATGCAAAACTACTACAAAACTATCGGTGCCCTCGTCGTAGCTTCCGCTCTCGCGGCAGGCAACGCTTCGGCAGAAGTCGAATCCGAGATCCACGCTGGATATACCAACGAGTATCTCTTCCGCGGACTTGACCTTGGTTCAAACCTCGTCGAAGCAGGTCTTGACGTCTCAACTGAATACAACGGTCTTGGCCTGAGTGCAGGTGCTTGGTATGGCTCATTTGACGCTCCTGTGCCGGCTGGTCTACCTGTAGCTGGTAGCTACAGCACATCAGAACTTGACCTCTACGCTGAAGTTTCCAAAGACCTTGGCTTCCTCACTGCAGCGGTCGGTTACATCAAGTATATCAACGACGACACTTCTGCCGGTCTCGTTCCCAGCCCTACGAAAATCGACGACGCACAAGAAGTTTACTTCTCCCTTGCTAAGTCGCTCTACGGTGTTGATTTCTCCCTTACTTACTTCTGGGATATCGAAACCGACAACGATGGCTACGCAGAACTTGGTGCAAGCAAAAGCTTCGAACTCAGCCCATGCCTTACCCTCAACACCGGCGCAGCTCTAGGTTACCTTGCTGAGCAAGGCCAAGTTGGTCACTTGACTGCAAAAGTCGCTCTCGACTATGCATATAGCGAAACAGCGACCATCTCGCCTTTCGTTGCGCATTCTTGGTCGCTTGGTGATGATAACGATACCGCTTATGAAAACACCGGTAACGAATTCGTTGCAGGCACCATGCTTTCCGTTAGCTTCTAATCTGAAGTTTACGTAAACTGATTAACCTAAGAGCGGTTGCTTCGGCAGCCGCTCTTTTTTTGTTTCATCCTTGAACGTCTCGAAATTAACCGAAAACTCTCGGCATGTTCCTAGGCTTCGATTCCTCCACTCAATCCCTCAGCGCAATCGTTCTCGATGCTGATCAAAATAAAATCATTGCCGAGGCTTCGGTCAATTTCGGCAAAGATCTCCCGCATTACTCAGCTCCCAGCGGTTTCATCCCTGGTGGTTCTTCTGGCGAAGTTCACGCAGATCCGATGATGTGGATCGAAGCGCTTGATTTGGTATTAGGAAAACTCTCCGCGCAGATCGACTTATCGAAAGTTACGATGATCGCCGGCTCCGGCCAACAACATGGATCGGTCTATGTGAATGAGTCTTTCGACTCCATCATCGCGAATCTCGATCCGAGCTCCTCTCTTAAAGCACAACTCTCTGCTTCACTGACCCGCTCCACGTCTCCTATTTGGATGGATACTTCAACAGGTCAAGAGTGCAAGGAAATCGCAAGCGCTGTCGGCGGCAATGCTGAAGTCTGTGCGCGGTCGGGTTCCGTCATGATCGAGCGGTTCACGGGTTCGCAAATACGAAAATTTTCCAAACAAAACCCATCCGCCTACGCCGCCACATCTCGCGTTCACTTGGTAAGCTCATTCATCGCATCGGTTCTCGCGGGGAAATCTTTACCCATCGATTTCGGCGATGGCGCTGGCATGAACTTGTTGAATCTGAAAGATCTAACATGGGATAAAGATTTGGTGAATGCCACGGCATCAAACCTAACAGAAAAACTTTTGCCCACGGCTTCTTGCTTAAAGCCACAGGCAACGATCGGCTCCTACTTTATCGAAAAATACGGTTTCTCCAAAAACTGCCAAGTTTGCCCGTTCACCGGGGATAACCCCGCATCACTCGTCGGCATGGGAGCAACGACTCCAGGCCAAGTCGTTATTTCTCTCGGAACAAGCGATACATTTTTCGCAGCAATGGCTGAACCAAAAACCGACCCTCAAGGTTTTGGCCACGTATTCGGAAATCCTGCAGGAGGATTTATGTCACTGATTTGTTTTCGCAACGGCTCACTTGCCCGCGAAGCCTTGCGCGATGAGCTCGGCGTAGATTGGAGTGCATTCGATCAAGATGCATTATCCTCATCCAAATCTTCTGCTGGAAAAAACCTCACTCTTCCTTTCTACGGTCCAGAGATAACACCTCGCCATGATTTCGAAAAACCCGTTACGGAGTTTTCAGAGCCACGAACGGATGCTATAAGTATCCGCTCTCTGTTAGAAGGTCAGTTCCTCAACATGCGTTTGCATTCACAATGGATGGGAATCGCTCCGCAACGCATTCTCCTCACTGGTGGAGCATCCAAAAACAACGGGATCGCTCAAATAGTTGCCGATGTTTTTCAAGCGCCAGTCGAGCGCTTGGAAGTTGCCAACTCCGCCGCACTCGGGGCCGCGCTTATCGCAGCAACTGCCGCTGGAAACAACCTCGTTAACCTCCAATCCATTTTCTGTAAACCTTCGCCCGACTCTCGAATCCTACCAGAAACGAGCCTAGCTTCCGCTTACGCAACCGCTCTCGATGCATTCAAAAGATTGCTACAAACCCAAATCTAAGCCTTTAATCCAACCAACACACCATTATGCAATTTAAAGACCAAGTCGTTGTCGTAACCGGCGCCGGAAGGGGTATCGGCCAAGAAATCGCTAGAGCCTTTGCCGCCGAGGGAGCAAAAGTCGCTTTGATCAGCCGTAGCGAATCAAGCTGCGGGAGCGCGGCAAATGAAATCAATCAGTCATTCCCAGGTTCTTGCACCGCTTATGCCGTGGATGTTTCCAACCACGATGCCGTTCAAGATGTCGCCAAACGTATCGGCGATGAAATCGGCGCAGTTTCTATTCTCGTCAACAATGCTGGAATCACCCGTGATGGTTTGCTCATGCGCATGAAAGAAGATGATTGGGACACCGTTCTCGATACGAATCTCAAAGGCGCGTTTAATACCGTGAAAGCCTTCATGCGACCCCTGATGAAGGGTGAGCACTCACGCATCATCAATATCGCTTCGGTCATCGGTTTGATCGGTAACGCCGGCCAAGCGAACTATTCTGCCAGTAAGGCCGGACTCATTGGTTTTACCAAAGCCGTTGCACGTGAACTCGCAGGTCGCGCCGTCACTTGCAACGCCATCGCGCCCGGCTTTATCACGACCGACATGACCGATGAACTTCCAGAAAATGTGAAAGAGGCCGTGATTTCAAAAATCCCTCTCGCAAGCTTCGGAACCACTGGAGATATTTCCAAAGCTGTATTATTCATCGCCAGCCGCAATGCGCGTTATATCACTGGCCAAGTTCTAGCTGTCGATGGCGGCATGACCATGTGATGCCATCAAGCACTCGATAACCTCATCAGAACTCATGAACCTTTTCCTCCTTCGTCACGGGAACGCCGAAGATCGAAATGCGTTATCTCCAGACGACTTTTCCCGAGCGCTGTTGGAAAAAGGTCATCAACAAGCACGGAACGCTGCTCGCATTTTATCGAGTGCCACAATGTTGCCGGATATCGTGTTGTGCAGCCCTCTTGTCCGCGCGCGCGAGACCGCAGAATCATTCACCCAAGCGGCCAATATGCCGGGACCAGTCATTCAATCATGGCTTGCTTGCGGTATGAATCCAGAAACCGCTCTCTCCGAACTGCAAGGGTTTTTGGATTTCAAAAGCGTCATGATCGTAGGCCATGAACCAGATTTTTCCGAATTCGCCCAATATCTCCTAGGCTGCAGCGCAGATACCATAGAAATCCGCAAAGGCTCGATTGCCTGTTTCGAGGTCTTTCCTCCTTCACGAAAAGCCACTCTCCGCTTTCTCATTCCCTTCAAGCTCGCCAAACACATGGAATAAGTCCACATTTCTGGTGTTCCTCACTTTCTTAACTCTCACAGTCCATGTCATCGACCTTCGGTAAACTTTTCCGCATCCACACTTACGGTGAATCTCACGGTGGCGGCGTCGGCGTAATTATTGACGGCTGTCCGCCTCGCGTCCCGATTACCCAGGAAATCATCCAACGAGAGCTGGATCGTCGTCGTCCCGGACAATCCGAAATCGTCACTCCTCGCAAAGAACCTGACACCGCAGAAATCTTATCTGGAGTCCAAGATAACTTAACTTTGGGAACTCCGATTTCTATCATGGTGCGCAATACCGACCAGCGACCATCTGCCTACGACGAAATGTCAGAAAAATACCGGCCGTCTCACGCAGATTTTACCTATGATGCAAAATATGGAATCCGTGCCGCATCAGGCGGTGGCCGAGCCTCAGCCCGCGAGACCATCGGGCGCGTCGCGGCTGCTGCTATCGGCAAACAAGTCATCAACCAACTCTGCCCCGGTATTGAAATCCTTGCTTGGGTCAAATCCATCCAACATATCCAAGCAAACGTCGATCCTAGTTCAGTGACCAGTGAGACGATCGAATCTAACATTGTTCGCACCGGTGATCCATTGGCTGCAGAAGAAATGATTTCACACATAAAAGCGATTCGCTCCGATGGAAATTCTGTCGGCGGCGTGATCGAATGCGTGATTCGCAACTGCCCTCCGGGTCTAGGAGAACCCATTTTTGATAAACTCGAAGCCGAGCTCGCCAAGGCAATGCTTTCCATTCCCGCAACAAAGGGCTTCGAGATAGGCTCGGGCTTCTCTGGTACTTTGCTTACCGGCAAAGAACACAATGACCCTTTCGAGATGCGTGATGGTAAAATCCGAACCATTACTAATCACTCTGGCGGAATCCAAGGCGGTATATCTAATGGCGAAAATATCATATTCCGCGTCGCTTTCAAGCCAACCGCAACCATCATTTCCACTCAGGAAACCGTGACCAAAAAAGGCGAAAACTCCACGCTACAGGGTAAAGGCCGTCATGATGCCTGCGTATTACCGCGTGCTGTACCCATCGTTGAAGCCATGGCGACTCTTGTCCTAATTGATCACCTAATGCTACAGCGCGCCAGTGGACCAATCTGTTAGAACATGGAGGCTCTATCCCAGATCTCTCTCGGTGCTGCCGTGCTGCTTATATTTGCAGTCTGCGTCCTCTACATGCTGATCCGTGGCCTCCTCCGAACCATGACCAATCTAACAGTTATCGCACTGAGCTTATGGATAGGATTTTTAACATGGCAAAAAGCCCCTACACTCGCCTACCAGTGGACCAACCAAACTTCCTCTCTGATCACTACTGGATTGCCTATTCTTGCATTTGTCATATCATTTATCTTGATCCGGAAAATTCTCAAATTTTTCTTCACCCCCATTTACACTCAGCCCGAAGAATACGAAGACGAACCGCCCCCATCCCGCTCTCTCGTAGGTAAACTCTTCATCACTTTCATTTTTGCCTCCGCTCTTTGCTTGATCGCAGCAGCTATGCTTCATCACTTCACTTCTATCGCTGAAATTCGAGATCACGCCAAAAACGGTAACTTACAAAATGACTTTCCCAGCTTCGCTGTACGCTTAAAAAATTCTCTCTCAAATGCGATACCGGATTCACTGATGGATAAACTCGACCCACTCGCATCTAAGCCCAGAGTCGAACTCGCAAAATGGATCACAAGCGCTTCTAAAACCCCATCACAAGTCAAAATCGACCCTAAAACCGTCGACCCCCTGCCCCGAGCCGCTGTGATCGACAACCCAGAACTCCTCTCCCTTGCAAAGAAAGGCCGTTTCAGCACCCTGCTACGTCATCCTTTGCTTACCCAAGCCATCAACGATCCCGCGATAAAAAAGGCTCTTGGGGTCAAATGACATATTTCCTAGCTGTGGCAGTTCAATCGTTCAGGACTCATCTTGCGCCTTTACTTACCCACCTCCCATCTTGTTGACTCTGCGGTGATGTCACACTTCCGTTTCTCCATAACCACTCTGTCATCGCTAGGATTCTTGCTTTTAATTCTTAAAGCCCAAGAAAGTCCTGTGCTACCTGATAATGAAGCTGTGCCAACTCCAGTAGAGAAAATTCAACCTGTTCCAGCCCCAGAAATTCCTCTGGGTGAACTCCAAGAAGCCCCAGCCTTACCTGAAAATCTCAAAATTAATAACCACGGTGGGACGATCGAAGGAAATCTTGAAGAGGGCATCCGTCTAGGCGGACCCGTCCATGTCACTGGTGATAATGGATTGGAAATTTTCGCTAAACGCGCAGGCGTTGACCTAAAAGCGAAGTCTGTGACTTTTGATGAAGATGTTTCCGTCTACCAAGGCACTATATTACAACGGGGAAAACGTGCAGTTTACTTTTACGAAACCGGGATTATCGACGCATCTGAACTGCGCATATCGATGGATTCGATCTTGTTAGAATCTGGAAGATTTACCAGCAAAAGCGAAGGGCCTGACCGAGTATTCATTGGTAGAAACGCAGGCATCTCAACTGATGACGTCCAAGATCCTAGTTTTTGGGTTAGATCAAATAAAACCACAGTTTATCCTGGCGAGCGCGTCACTTTTCAAAATCTCAAATTATATGCAGGTGACACAAGCGTGTTTTGGTTACCTTATTTGAGCCAACCTCTCAATGGGGAACTCGGTTATCAATTCGTCCCTGGCGCCAGGAGCAACTGGGGACCTTTCCTACTCAATACATATGGAACCATGCTCGGCGGCGAAATTAACCCTCTGACAGGTGAAAAAGAAGACGCATGGTTACTCTCTAGATGGAAACTTGATCTACGATCCACACGTGGCGCTGCATTTGGCCTAGATCTTGTCGACACTCGACAAAACTACCGAGATGAAATCAGTGGCTTCAGTATATATTACGCTCACGATCAAGAGCCTACAGATTCTCGAACTAATATCTCTCGCACATCCATCCATACAGAACGTCTCGAAATTGAACTGAAAACACGTTACGAATTAGAGTTAGAGCAAGATGCCAATTGGAGACTGGATACCAACTTGAATTACCTCTCCGACAAGTATTATCTCGAAGATTTCGATCCCCGCCTCTATCGAACCAACCCAGCACCAGATAATACAATTGGATTCTATCGCAGAGATGAGGGTTCTTTACTTTCGCTCTTCGGACGATTTCGTGTGAACAACTTTTATCGCACTGACACCCAATCGCCTGAGATTGCTTTTGATCAAGCACGTAGGTCTATTCTTGGCAGCCCTATTCTTCATGAAGGCCAAACATCATTTTCCATTCGTGGAGAAGAAGCAGCAGATATCACACGAAATAATATTATAAATCCCCTACTCTCAATGCCCGTTGCCGATCCTGACCTACTCCGACAACTTAATGGATATGAAAGAAATCTCGTAGAACAGATAAGAGCTTTAGATGCGATAAATCCATTAGACCCGCGCATTCCACTTTTAAGAGCCCAATTATTAGATACTGGATACAATCGTTTTCACACCAATCACTCTTTCTCAGCTCCGTTTACTTACGAAGATTGGTTCACACTCACTCCCCATATTGGAGGTGCATATACTCACTACTCAGCAGTGCAAGGCCCAGCCGTTTCAGATGCACGCTTTATGCTCCACGGCGGCACAGAAGCAGCACTTAAATTTTCGAAAAACTATGGAAATATCAGAAATAGAGACCTCGGTATAGATGGCCTGCTTCACATCTTCCAACCATATGTAAATTGGTCCGTCACCTCAGTTGATGAGCTGGATCAAGATTACCCTAAAATTGACCACCTGACATTCACCACACGACCACGCTCACTCGATCCTTTGCGATACACAGCTATCGATGAATATGAAAGCTGGAACATCATCAGGATGGGCGGACGCCATCAACTCATCACTCGCCGAGATGATCAATCTCATGAATGGCTCTATCTAGACACCTACATGGATTCATACATCGATGATCCTGAAGGCAACCGAGATTACTCGAACCTATACAACGACATACGTTGGCAACCTCTCCCTTGGCTAGGGATTGATCTGGAAACCCAGCTTCCAGTATTTGATAGAGGATCTGGATTCTCGGAGCTAAGCACCAGAGTCCGATTTATGCCAAATGAAAACTGGGAGTTCTCTATAGCTTACCGCGAACTCAATAACCACCCAGTTTTATTAGACTCAAATCGTATCGACCTGAGCACTTATATACGTCTCAGTGAAAACTGGGGCGTTGGATCTCGTCATATTTTTGAAATGGATGACGGAACTATGGAGCTCCAACAATACACCCTCCAAAGAGAGCTTGGAGACTGGGTTGCTGGTGTAGGGTTAAGCCATATGAACAACCGCTATGAAGACGAATTCGCACTCATATTTAGCCTCTCTCTAAAAAGCTTCCCATCCGCATCCCTCCCACTAAGTTTAGGACAAAACTAGATCAATATCATGCCAATCACACCAACTGCTCTTTTAGATTCCCTAAACTATAGATATGCAACAAAAGTTTTCGACCCCACACGCAAGATAAATGCGGAAACCTTATTAGCGTTAAAGACGTGCTTAACTCTAACACCATCATCTTTTGGTTTACAGCCGTGGAAATTTATCGTGGTAGATTCACCAGAAATCCGTGAAAAGCTAAAATCAGCCTCATGGGGACAGCCCCAAGTTACAGACGCTTCTCACCTTGTCGTTCTGACCACGCGGACGAATCTTACCCAGAAGGATATTGATAAGTGGATTACTCGACTCTCAGAAGTTCAAGAAACTCCTCTAGAAAATCTCGCGGGATACGCAGGCATGATCTCCTCCTTTACCAGCAACATGAGCGAAGTCGAAAAACAGGCATGGAATACTCGCCAGGTCTACATCGCTCTTGGCCAGCTGATGACTGCAGCTGCAGTGATAGGCGTAGATACTTGCCCGCTTGAAGGTATTTCTCCGAACGACTATGACGAAATACTCGGCTTAAAAGGCTCCGGATACGCAACCGCGGTCGCATGTGCTCTGGGCTATCGTTCCACAGAAGATAAATATGCAGATGCTAAAAAAGCAAGATTCCCATCGAGTGACCTCATCGCGCACATCTAAATTTTTCTCCAGATTCCGATCCATCTATCTACGCTTTTTCCTTCCGCATCTGGAAGATATCTAGATTTACTATTTCTAACATTTAGAACTAGTTTCGCATCGCGCTCGCGCATGCTAGCCAAGAAGAGATCGTGCTCTAAATCAAAATAGGAAGTGCACACCAATAATCCATTGGACTTCATGGCTAAAAGCGATTCATCCAATATTCCCTCCCACACCATAGGCTCATGCCAATAGTTTTGATGACGAATAAAAACCAAATCAAACTCGGGTAAGGTTTTCATTCTTCCAAGCATGGCCGCATTACCCTCCATAAAATAAACCTCACAATCAGTTGATTTCCAACGACGCGCAGCCTCTTCAATCGCATCTGCTCTTATATCAATACCGAGATAAAAGCCAACACGTGCAGGGCTCAATGCATTCACCAATACTCCTGTTTCATCTGCACGTCCGCAGGCAAGATTGAGAACTGATATTTTATTATCAAAATTCAAATCACATGCGGATAATGAATCTTTCAATAAAAAACCCAACCGCTGGACATCTCCATCAATTCCTTCGTATGAAAAAGGCATTTGCTGAATCATATGCGTTTATTCATCTAACAAAGGTATACTTAACTTAAGAACCGTCTCATCGGAGATACTGAAATATAAATTTTCAGATGATTTCTTTCCGAAAATTTTACCCGTAATTTTATTTGAGCCAAATACAATCACTTCGGTTGCCTCGCCCGTTTCATCACCAAATTCATCTACCAAACGTTGCTTGATTTCAAAAGTCATCAATGGATTTTGAAGTGCCGACTTAGCTTCTTCATCCTCTTCATCAAGCCAATTTGTGACTTCCAATCCTTCAACAACACCCATTAAGAAATTCGCTTTAAGCGGATCCAAATTTGCTGATACATCTTTTCCTCCGCGTTTCGCTTTCCAACTATCATCCCTAACATCATAACTCAATTCGAATGGCTCAGATTGATTGTCTGATCGCTTCAAATATTTAAGATCAACGCGATTGAAAGAACCCAACCTCGCATGCCTCCATTCATGCTGACGTACTGCAATTTTCTCTAAAAATTTAACATCCAAAGACATGATGCTCACACCACCTTTCCGCATCGCAAACAGATTTCCTTTCTTATCCAGGCCGAAGTGAATGGCGAGTGATTGATGATTTGCCGCCAAGAAGACCAGCTTTAGAATAGGACGATCTAATCCCCATGGACTTAGATCTTCAGGTGCCGAATCCGTCACGAATAACAATGCACGAGCTTCGGTCACTGCTTTCAATAATTCAAAAAGACGCTGCTCGTTAGCGATCTGCTCCTTATTGCCTATCGTTACAATCCATGGTTCGGGCGGCTCTCTAGAGATCAATATAGTTGGCGAAGCAATGGATTCGATCGCAATTCCTCTAATTGAGGCGATATTCAGATTTGTCAGAGAAGATTCACGCAACTCATTCACTGTAAGTGGCAAATCCGAAATCGAAATTAGGTCCGGCTCTGATTTTAACGGTATTTCAAAAACCGTTTCTGGACGATCACTTACTATCGCTTGTGAAGTGCGCGCTGCGGGATCATCTGATGGAAATATTTTAAGAACCGATTCATAATTAGATCCAAAGTCCGATATCGATATTTCCATCTTATTTGAACTAGTGCCCTCTGCTGTAAAGGTTACCTCGGATCGGTCACTTAATTTAATAGCTTGAAGCTCAAATAATTTCTCTAACAAACCTTTCATTATCGTTGGATCAGTCGCCAAATTGAGCGGCTTCACAATTCGCCATGGAGAACTTAGATTTTCGCGTCCTAATGTTAATTCACCTTCTGATGTCTTAATACGGATTTTTTGAAGATTTAGTGGATTAAAATAGAGCGGACGATGATCTCGAAGAAATTTATAATTGTCTTTAAATAAAGGTAAAATATCTCCCGCTGCTGCATAAACATGCGATTTCCTGGCGTTTTCTAAGGGAAGGAGATAAATGGTCGGTGCGGGGTTTGCACCCTCATTCCGCGATAAATGCTCCCATGGTGTCCTCCGACCTAAGCGATAATATGCTATCATCTCGCCTTTAGAATTCTTGATGCATACATCATGGCGCGCTGTAACCAAGCCGGCCAACTCTGGGTCAAGCTTGTCGCGAGACACGCGATCTTCAGCTATCGTACTACTTGTGAATGCAATGATCGCCATCGCTGCGCGAAAATCCATCCTATCCTGCCATGGCTTGGTAGAGCGCCATCCAAGTGGCGTCTTGATAAAGGCAGCCTCAATCCCTTCAGATACTAGACTTATCGATGCAGCTTCATTTGGATCAAAATCAGGAAATATTCTCTCTCCAATCTCTACAGGTGGCTGCCCCAGCATGCGATGCAAATTCCCATCCCGAAGCTGCCACAGTGCCAGTGCACCCAATATGAGTGCAATGAAAGCTATCGTTAATGTGAAAAGAATAGAGCGCACGATGAAAATTTTGAATACCTATGAACGCCTTGAGGAATATACTAGCCCACCAATTAGGAGAAATGCCAACGGTGCGAAAATTAGATTTAAGCGGTTGATAAATGACACTTGTGCCTGAAGTAAGGGTAATTTCCATGTGCCAATAGTTCGCGGAAGCATGCCAATCAAAGATTCTCGCATCACTAACCAATTCGATGAGGCAGCGAGAAAATCCATGTTTTCAGCACGTTGGCGGTTACTCTGTAAAAAGTCCGTATTCGATATTAATACCATACGCGAGGTCTCAGCTGCAAATCGATCATCATTTGCAGCCCCTCTTGTTACTGCAGCAGCGATATAAAGCGGCAGCGGATTATCTCTGACTGAATCATAGGTCTCACCCGCACTAATTTCTCCACTTTGATTTCCGAAATCTGACTCACCCCAATAACCATCCATCACTTGGATCAGCGGCATCGGTGAAAGTTTACGAACCATCAAATCATCCGCGTTCTCACGGACTTCAATAGAAGATGAAGCTCCCTCAAAGACAGCAGATTGTCCCTCCAGACCTTTTAAAAACGAAATGCCTGAAGTGAAATTTCCACGCACCGTTGTCGTTACCCGCATCTCTTCTTTCGTGATGACTCTATCCTTGCGTGGCGTCAGCCCTTTTGATCGCAAAAATTTTTTTAATTTAGGCGGACATTCTCCCGATTCCAATAAAATCAATAATGCAGCTTTAGGTGCGCTCCAATATGCCTCCAAAGTTGCAATCTCCTCATCCGTAAAATCATATGTCGGTGCGATTAGTGCGACGCCATTCACATCTACTGGGATCTCCTTCAAGCCAGCTAAATTCACAGGCTTAAGCTGGATGTTTTGGTAAAGAAGAACCTTAGAAAGATTATTCCATGGAGAATCTTCTCCATCCGCATCGACTCGAGATTTATCTGCTAGAAACAATAATGTCTTTGGCTTACCCTCAATACTTTCAACTAATCGCGAAGTCAGCAAATCCTCCCCTCGAAACTTATCCGGGCGACGCTGATCTTTTTCATCCACCGCGTAGGTAATCATTTCCTCAACCAGTGCCAGTGTGATATGTGGATTGAGCGCAGGCGTTCCGGTTTGGGATTCAGTTGTTAGAGGAGTATCATCGGTTGGCCTCCCATCGATTAAAATCATATCGCGAATCAACTTCAAATTATAAGCCGCCGCAAACTGTTGAGCTCGATCTACAGCGCGAATTGGATCGATTACTTCCAATTCAATTTTACCGCCTGATTGTCTCTCATACTCTTCCACTAGAACACGCACCCTTTCGTATATCGGCGAAGATCGACGAAACACCATAGTCAACTTCACGGGCCGCTCGCGTTTGGATATCTCCTCACTTTTTATGTAATTCACTGACCAGCTTGATAGGCTGTAATCCGCAGCACGGGAGTAATCCACACGAGTGTAATTATGAGATGAAATATAATTCAAACATATCACCGCGAATAACAGCAGGGATATTTGCAGAACTGACAGAAACCCCATACCGAAGCGGTTTGGTCGAGATGAGCGATTCGATGATGATGCCATGATAATGAAATATTTGCGTTATGGACGCCAGCGGCGCAAATCAATCACTTGATGCGTGAGAAATAAGAAAAAAAATGTTAGAGACAGATAGTAAACCACTGGCTTCGTATCAAGCAGGCCGTTGGCAAAATAATGCAGATGCTTTTGCGAGGAAATATAATGAAACATTCCAGCGCCGGAAAATGACTCACCCCAAATGATCGTCACGAAGCCGAGGAAATAAAGCATCACCAAAGCCGTGATAGTAATAATCCCCGCTACAATCTGACTGGATGTCAAAGCTGAAGCCAAGCAACCGATCGCAGTGAACGCACAACCCATCAAAAATATAATCAGAAAACTTCCCCACAACGCGCCCTCGGAATAAGCCGGCGGAATATCCGTTAGCCATGAAAAGGCTTTAATCTGAAAAAATGCCGGAATCCACAAGATCACATAAAAGATCATCGCCGCAAAATATTTGGACAAAACCACCTGCCAGGTCCGGACCGGCGCAGTCAGTAATGTTTCCAAAGTTCCACTACGCTCTTCATCCGCGAAAAGCCGCATTGTGATTAACGGAAAAATAAAGATGAAATAAAACCAAAATAGCGGATTATGAAAAACCACGTAAACTAAGCTGTCCTTTACCGGCGTATCTCGAAAGCCCTTCATCGCCGATGACAGGGAAAGCCCCTGCATCAACACCACAAATGCCAGCACCACCCAGCCAAAGGGGGTCAGAAAATAGGTATTGAGTTCTTTTCTCGTGAGAATCCGAAGTATGCGCATCTGGGAAGAGATTGAACGCCTAAGTCGATTCGTCCAACCCAGAAATGCATCTTATGCGAACTTACTTCCTTAACTCATCCCTCCATACGGGACGTTCTTGTCCTACAGGTATTGGCGGCGGATTTACCCCCAACAATGGCTTCTCCCCCCGCTCCCGCAGTTTTGCAAAGATCGCCATGTTTAAAAAGTGCATCAAACCCAACACCAACAAGACCACCCCGATCTTGCTGCTCAAGGCCTCAAATATCCCCGTCGTTCCCACCACAAGCTTTTCTAATTTCAAAAACAAAATCACAAATCCGAGATTCACCAAATAAAACCCTACCAAAAGCAAATGATTCACGCTGTCCGCCAATTCCTCATTCTCCTCAAAACAACTCACTAAGAATACCCTGCCGTTCTTGTGCAGGGTGCGGGCTACCCAAATCGTTACTGGGACTGCGATGGCTAGATAGATGGCGTAGGTAATGACAGTTTCGTTCATGATATTTTTTCCTTTCGATTACACAATACTTTCAGAATTTATTGAAAATAAGAAAAATATTTAACAGCATAAAAAAATGCCCTCCATCCAAAACACACCCCAGCTTAGATAGTTAAACCTTCAATATGTTAGCTCTACAATGGTCAAATGCTGTCCATCTGCTCGCTCTTTTTATTTGACCCAAGGCCAATATCTTTCAATATCACCTCCCCGAGTTGAGACTTAATCTCAATAAGCATTATCAAAGTCGTGCCATGTCCCGCATCCTTTTAACCATCTCATTCTTGAGCATTTCACTCGTGCATGCGGAACCAGAAGACGCTGCCGTCGTCGAACTCCGTGAAACGATTTCCAAAGTCGTCGATGTCCAGACGACTGAGTCTGAAGAGCGGCTCAATTGGAAAGCGCGCAAAGACGAATTCGCAGCCTTACTCGACCTACAAACTCGCGAACTCAAACTCTTGGATGAAGAACTGAATAAAGCTGGCCAATCCGCTCCCAGCCATGCGGAAGCGACCGAGGAAATTAAAACCGAAATCGCTGCCCTGAAACAAGCACGCAGCCTTGCCACCGAGGCGGTTTCCAGAAATCTCCCTCGCGTTACCAGCCTCGCAAAACGTTTTCCCCAACCCCTGCTTAAAGAGGCCGAAATTGAGATCGCCACTCTTGCTGCATGGAAGCCAACCGATGAGCCGCGCGATGCCTTACGATCTATTCTTGCACTACTCGCAAAGGCCGAGCAATTCAACCGACGCTTCACCCGATCTATCGAAGTCCATGATGGCCGCGAGGTGAAAGTTCTCTACCTCGGCCTCGCACAAGCGTATTACATGGATCTAAAAGATCAGGCTGGCATCGGCCAACCTGGAGCGAATGGATGGGAATGGAAATCGAAACCTGAAATCCGCTCTGAACTCAATGCGGCATTCGAAACTCTCGATAAGAAACGTCCCCCAACCATGGTCATCTTACCCTTGGAAATCCGCTAACCTGCAACGACCATGTTCCTTTCCAATCTAACATTTTTTCGTCTTTGCATTCTGGCCTTTGTGCTTGGCGTAACTTCTCTACAGGCACAAAACGAAATTCCTGCCGCACTCAAACAAGCGGAAAACGATCTCAAGCAAGCCATCGCCGATCTCGAAAAAACCCGCCAAGCGATCGCCACTGAGAAACCGAAACTCACCGAAGATTTCAGAAAAATCGAAAAAGATTTGTTAGAAAAACGCAGACTGGTTCGCATCGCCCGCCTGAGCAAAGATGATCGCGCCCAAGAACTCCGGCAGCTTCAAACCGATCTCTCCACACGCCGCCAAGACGCCAACTATCTTTCAAGCCTTCTCAAAGATCATGCGTTGAAAACCACCACGCTCTCCAGCCCCGGCTCACCAAATCTCAAAATTAATCCCACAATCATCGCCGCTGAAATGGATAATCCATCCAGTTCGTTGCAAGAACGTCTCGCGATTCTCGACGCATCCGTCACCCATCTCGAACAACTCCTTGGAGGCTCTACTGCTCCTGGAAAAGCCGCTGATCCTTCCGGAAACATCGCCGAAGGCACATTCGCAGCAGTAGGCCCTGTTTCTTATTTCCTCTCAGAAAATAAAACTTCAGGCGGTGATGTCATTCCATCTAAGACCGGCGAAATCCCCCATTACATCCCAGGCAACGAGTCGAATGTATCTGCACTCATCAGCGGCACTTCCACCACTCTTCCACTCGACCCCACAGGAGGAAACGCCCGCGCGATGGATGAAATCGACGGCGGCTTCATCGACATGGTCAACAAAGGCGGCCTCTGGGTTTGGCCTATCATGTTCCTTGCACTGCTCTCACTCGCCTTTGGTTTGGTGAAACTTGCACAATTCTCCCGCTTCCGCGAACCGACGGATGCATGGGTCACCGCTATCCTCGCCGCACTCCGCACAGGAGATCGCGATAAAGCCCTGCAACTCGCCAGCGAACGCAATCACCCAGCTGGTGTCGTCTTGGCTAAACTCATTACCGTTTCGGAAAACTCCACCGACCTTGTTGAAGAAACTCTCTACGAACAACTCATGTCCGTGCAAAGCAAAGCATCCTCGCTACTCTCCGTGATCGCAATCACCGCAGCAACTTCTCCGCTCCTCGGTTTGCTCGGCACCGTTTCTGGAATGATCGCCACCTTCAACCTCATCACCCTCTTTGGCTCAGGCGACCCCAAACCTCTTGCCGGCGGTATCTCTGAAGCGCTCATCACCACCCTTTTCGGCCTCGTCGTAGCTATCCCAGCCCTCATCCTCCACGCCTTCTTATCACGCCGCGCACAAGGCATTGTTCAAACTACCGAACGCCTCGGCCTCTCCTTCGTCAACGGCCTGCGAGCTAAACTTTAATTTTTAAACTCTAAACCTCAATTTCTTCAATAAGAACGCACCACTACGTCACTCTGATTTCTGTTTAGATTCCCCTAGCAACACACTACTCCCATCTCTTCCTTGAGATTTAAAGTTTAACGTTTAAAATTTTGAAGCACGCCATCCAACAAACCCTGCACGAAGGCGGACTCACGCTCTGGGCCCTGCTGGCACTGACGGTTGCAATATACTCCATTCTTTTTAAAGTTTGGAGAATGCTTTCATCTACTAGAAATGCAGTATCCGAGAAAAAATGGGCAACTCCAACTTTAGTGGACAAAGCTCTACCATGGGAAAGACAATTGCCCACGTCGCGTGAAATTCAAAGATCTTACGCCTCGTTCGAACTTGATCAAATGGCACGCGTGGAACGTCGATTACCATTCCTAGCTGTCCTCATTGCATCCGCACCTTTGCTCGGTCTCCTCGGAACAGTTGCAGGAATGTTAGTGACATTTGCCGGCATGGCCGCAGGCAATGATGCGCCCATCGACACTATCTCATCGGGAATTTCCACTGCGCTCGTTACGACCGAAGCCGGGTTAGTGATCGCGATCCCCGCAGCATTTATCCTCGCCCTACTCAAACGCCAAACCGAAACCACTCACCTCGAACTACAAAAGCAGCTCCACGCACGCCTAGCCGAAAACTCTAAACTCTAAACTCTAAATCTCAAATTAAAATGCATCTCTGCGACCCTCCGCGACCTCTGCGGCTTTGCGGTGTAAAATTTAGAACCCGACCAAACTAATGCGAAGATTCCGTCACAGCACGAACACAGAAAACAGCAGCAGCATCGATATCTCGCCGCTGATCGATGTCGTGTTCCTTCTGCTGATTTTCTTTATCGTCACTACAGTATTCGTTAAAGAAACTGGAGTCGAAATTTCGAAGCCGCGCGCCGCATCCTCAGAAGATCTTGATCGACAGGCAATCCTCATCGCGGTCACTACAGAATCCCGCGTATGGCATGGAGGACGTGAAATCGGACAAGACGGAGTTCGTGCAGTAGTTGCCGCACTGTTAGAAGAAATCCCAGATTGTCCTGTCATTATCCGTGCCGATGCCACCGCACCCACCGAGGCCACCGTCCGCGTCATCGACTCCGCAAAACTTGCTGGAGCCACTTCCGTCTCACTTGCCACAGAGAGGTAAACTTTAAATTTTTGAATTTTAGATCGACCATCATTGGCATTGCTGCTTCCGCCATTCTACTGGCGGTTTTGGGAATGGCGCGCTTGTTTACGATTGAAGCGGACGTGCCCGATCTGACGATTCGTGAAGTGGATATCGCTACGTTTCAGCCTCCACCACCTCCACCTCCGATAGACGAACCACCACCAGATATTTCTCCACCTCCAACGCCGGCGCTCACCGAAGTCAGCGCTCTGCCCGACCCCACTCGAGTACCGATACCTCAAGCACAAGTGCCGATGGATATCACCGCTCCCGTGGAAAATTTCTTCACCGATCTCGCACCTGCTCCCCTACCCGTTGAGCCAGAAAAGGTGTCGCCACGCACGACCATCCCAGCCCGTGTTCCAGCAAACCTGCCTCCTGTTAAAAAAACATATTACAATCCCAACGAACTCGATGGTATCCCGCGATTACTCCGCCACGGATCTACAACTTTTCCTGAAAGCCTGGCTAAACAAGGTGTGAAAAGCGGAACTGTCACCTTTGAAGTCGAACTCTCTACCACCGGCTCGGTAAGCGTCCGCAGCGTCATCTCTTCCACCCATAAGGAACTCGTCGAACCCGCCCGCAAAGTCGCCGCTAGCGCCCGCTTCACCCCACCCAAACGCAACGGCCAAGCCGTCAAAGCCATCATGCGCTGGCCCATCGTCATCGAAAAATAAATTTCCTATGAACTCCCTAACAAAAATCTTCACTCTCGTTTCTGGCCTCTTGTTTCTGGTCTCTTCATTATCTTTCTCCGCAGACCCCCTCCCTCTCTCCACCTCTTACTGGAAAGACGAAGCCTTTTTAAAATCCTTCAACGGTTCCTACCGCATCGAAGCACGCATCGAACCCAACGTCTCCACCGAAGAACGCGGAATACTGGTTGAAATCCAAAACCTGATGGCAGAGGACAAACGCACTGCTGCTTTGGAAAAACTGAAATCGAGCGAACTCACCAAATCCTCCCCCGCATTAACTTTCAATCTCGCAAACCTTTATTTCGAAACGGGTGATATCAAAAACGCGATCACCTCCTACCAATCCGCACTTAAAGAATACCCATCTTTCCGCCGCGCGCATCGCAACCTCGCACTCGCATACGTGCGCGAAAACGATCTTAAAAACGCCCTGACTCACCTCACCGAATCCATCCAACTCGGCGACGCCGAAGGCTCAACTTACGGTTTGTTAGGTTATTGCCGACTATCTCGCGAAGAGTTCGACAGTGCCTTACAAGCGTATCGCCTGGCTCAAGTCACCGAACCCGATGTCGCTGAATGGAAGGCAGGAATCGCTCAATGCCTCCAACACCTCGATCAGAATACTGAAGCGATCGCACTGTTAGAAGAAGTCATCCGCCAACGCCCTCTGGAATCCTCCTACTCCATTCTCAAAGCCAACATCCACCTTGAGCTCGATCAACTCGATGATGCGGTCAAAGCACTCGAACTTCCCTTCCGCCTCAAATTACTTCCACCGGATCCAACCTTGCTGCTCGCCGATCTTCATCTCCGCGCCAATCGAAAAACATCCGCCCAAACCACCATCGAAGCGGCGTTTTCTAACAAGACAAGTCCGCCATCCACCTCAGCCATCCTACGCGTTATTAACACCGCCAGCTCACAGGAAGATTGGAAACTCGTGAAATCCCTTTTCGAACAGACCCAATCCGAAAAATCCGACCGTGCACTCGGCATCGCAAAAGCCCGTTATCTCATTGCCTCCAATGAAGACATCGCCGCAGGTGTTGCAGCACTTCGCAAACTCACTCAAGAAGACCCCACCGACGGCCAAGCCCTCCTTGCTCTCGCCAAACATTTGGCAGAAACCAAACAACCCGAGTCCGCCGAACTGATGTTCGAACGCGCCACCGCAGACCCCACTACCGCCTACGAAGCATTTGTGGAACTCGCCCGCCTCCACGTTTCCCAATCCCACTACGCCGAGGCCCTCGCTGCCATCGACAAAGCCCTAGCCCTTAACCCCACCGAGTCCCTCCGCACCTACCGCCAGGCCCTTCAGAAAACCCTAGCGGCGGCCGAGTGACAGGACAACAAAGGATAAACTGTTCAGAGCTAACTATCAGAATGCATATCTGGTGTAGCATCGATCCAGCCCAGCATATTAAGACTCATGATCCCTTCCCGGATGGCAATCTTACCCTGATCGTTGTCCCATTGCGGCTTCCAGTGGAGTATATAATCCAAAATCTGTCCCTCGGTCATGGCCGCACCGGCCTTTTCCGCGAGTTGCCTTGAAGCGAATAGCACCGTGGAAACCTCCTCGGCTTGGGCCGTCGAGCCTATACGGCTAAAAAGATCCACCGTCTTTGAAATTTGCGGTTCATATGCCTCAAGCTCTTTGCGGAACGTACTGACTTCCTTCGCGAATTTTTCGGATACGCGGATTCGCTTCATCGAGCCTAGGGATTCCTCTACCCACCAATTCTTATTTGCAAGAACGGTCAACAACTCACTCATCTCAGCTGCGAACGGCCCGAAACTCCCCTTCCCATATTCCAAACCAGTTGGGATTCCTTGATCTGTGAGAATGTATCCGATTTTCTGGAATATCGTCCTGCCTACCGGGCGAGCATAAGACTGCTCTTGCAACCTCCTTACGACCTCAAGCATGGCAACCCAGCCCGGTTGGATTCTGCCGCGCTGACGACCACGCTCCGCGCTCGGTATCAGGGAATCCTGTGCCAGAAACTCCTTGGTCAAGTGCTGTTTCGGAGTTCCAAAAGGAGCGTAAACTTCAATCTCAATATCGAGACCACCCAACTTCCTATAAATCAGCGGGCCGACATCGGACCACTCCAGCCCTCCGTTACCACAGCCGAGGGGAGGAAAAGCCACCGATCTGATGCCCCATTGCTTGGCATGTTTGGCGAAGCAATCCAGACCTGCCTCGATATCGGACATCCGGGAAGCGGACTTCCAGTGATCTTTCGTTGGAAAATTCACGATCGAGGCTCCAGCAAGATCCTTATAAATGTATGGTTCACCCAGACGAACCTCATTTGCATCGCAGCGGTGCCGATAGTCTTCATACATGGCCGGATAACGATTCTTGAAAGTCTCCGCCACCCCTTTACCCATGATACCGACACAGTTTACCGTATTAACCAGGGTTTCTACCTTGGTCTGGAATAGGTCGCCTACGAGGAATCGAATCATTTGTTCAAAAGAACACTATAAAAAGAAAAACGGACTGTCGATAGTTATTTCGCCTGAAAATCCAAGCCCTGCCAAGGAGTATTTTGCGGATTCGTTCGCCACCAATGCCCCGTAAATCATTTCCGGTGGCACCCGCCCAGGCACGAGGATCTCGGCGCATTTATGAAACTTCAGCCGACTTTTTTCCCGAGGATCGGGATGGTTCCAATCCGTGCAGTAAATTTCCTCAAAAGGCAGTTGCTTGATTTCGCTGTATCCGAAAAAGCGCTGGTATCTTCTGCTACCTGCATTTCCATCCGTAAAGACCACCCCCGCACTGCGCCCAATGCGGGAATCTACTCTGAGTACGCACAGTGCGTCGCGATCTGCTCGCCTTTTGTAAAGCATAGGATTGCGCGCGTGGAAATAGAGGTTCGCATACTGGTGGAGGAGAAGACCCCCGGGAACCTCCTTATCGTGCCGCACCGCCTGCACTTCTTCCATCGCGACCGACTCGTGTTCCAGCTTTGCCGCTTCCTCGTTGCAAAGAATGCCATGCAGCATCACCGATGGCACATTTGCTATCGGCATAATGCAGTGGAATTCCGTGATCTTACGCATCGGTTTGTGTGTTGGAGGAAACCTATCTATTCAGTATCAGCATAGCCGACAACAGCCAGCCATGAAAGATTCGTGATACGCTTAATCTGACTGCGACTGCGCATTCCATCAATTCCAAAACCGAGATAACGTGTTTAATCACTCATTTTCATGTCTCTCCTCATCCATCAAAAACTCAAAGCATCCTCGGCGTAGGAGAATTTCTTGAACTTCTGTGGCGTGTTGTTGGGTTTGTGGATCTTCGGAGTTCAGGGCGCTTTTCAGGACTGGGATCAGTTCTTTGTCTCGGTAATACCAAGTGTTGCTGTCATTACTTAGTTGTAGAATGTGTTTGAAGATTTCAAGGCGTCCTTTGAGTTCGTTTGGCTCTGTGTGTTGATTAAGCAAGTCGCGGATGTAGATCAAATGCTCTGGGGCTTTTTTGCATAGTTTCAACGCGCGGACGATTTGCTCATGTCTCCATGTGAAATCCATGGCTTGGATTTCGATCCAGCGGATGAAGCTTCCAACCTCTTTGAGAATATCCTCATCGGTCAATTCTTCGGACTTTTGCTTTTCCTCAATATCCTGAATCCTTAGATCCCAGATCTGCTTGAGACGATGCAACATCTGCGTCAGATCATCACTGGCTTTTTCGTTTTTGAAGATGCGGGAGATTTCGCCGATGGTTTCTGCTCGTTGATGAGGATTCGCGATTCTGAAGAAGCGTTTCAAGATACGAACGCCGCTTTCTGGCGTGCCATACATGTCATTCCAAAAATAGAAGCATAGATGCAGACCCAAACGCCCACCGTAATCGTTTCGATCACGCTCATCTTCTTCCGTCTCCAAATTTTTAGCGTGGAGTAAGCCTAAGGCTCTGTCGGGATAATCGGGAAAGACTTCAAGAAGCTGGTTCACCCAAGTTCCATATTTGATATGTGCGACGATAAAGGCTTCCGTCATCTCCGGCTTGTCATTAGGCATGAGGACTTCCGGCTCTTGTTTGAATTGCTCCGCATAGAGATAAAGCACAGCCCGTAAGCGAGCCCCCATGACGGCGAATAAAGCCGGTGAAACATCAGAATCGCACAAAACCTTGCAGATCGTCTCGTAAATCCACGTTTCAGGAGGAACCTTTTTGCTGTTCTTTTGTCTGATGGCTAAAGCCAACAAAGCCTCTAGTGCCGAGCCTTTTACGCTGTTAATGGCGTAAGACAGCCAATCATCGAGATTAGGATTCTCCCTGCTTTCGGTGAGGTCTGGTTTGAGCAAAATCGTTTGTAAAACCTCACCCACGCGTTTTTCATAGCCTTGAGGGATTCCTTGCTCCCTTTGGATGACATTCTCCATAAATTGGACAACGACACGTCGAGGCCAGTTCCAGACGTTCTGTTTATATTCATCCAATGCAGCCGGAGAATCATCATTTGAAAGCTCCAGAATCCGATCCACGATCCCGAACCAAGCAACCCACTGATCGGGCTTGGGCTCTTCAGTGGAGGGTGCTGCTTTTTTCTCTGATGTAATTCTCTGCGTTGCGGCATCCAGCAATTTGGATAAAATTTCGGGACGCTTGATGTTTTTCCACCACTCAGAGCTCGCTGAAAATCGCTCAGGGTTCTGCGTAAATAAATTCGAAAACTCACGGCCGAGTTCGCCTACCGTTTCTTCGATCGCTTCGCCGCCAGTTTCGCGCCAGTCATTCTTTGGAAGCCAGTCATTCAAAAATTTCCAGATAGCCATATCGTTCATTGCTGCCAACTCTACTGTTGTCGCTGGCGTAACCGATTTTACCGAGTAGGCCCTGCCGGATTTGAAAGGCTTGTAATCTTGTAGGGCAAGCTCGCCGGGAAACTCTTTGGTGAGCTCTTCATAAACCACTTTTTGTTCCTGAGAGAGCAACGGCGCGATTGGCTGGAGTTGCCTCCGTTGGAAGCTCCGTATCATGGCATCATCGATATCCGTTTTCTCATTCTTTTCGATAGGTCCTTCCATGACTTTTTCGAAAAAGTCATTCACCTCACTCTGGGTGAGAAATTCGGATCCATATTTTTTCACATGGGCATCGAGAAGCTGTGCCATTTCGTAGCCATGCGAACCATTGTAGGAATTCATCGAGGGTATTTCTGCTAAGACATCGGCTTTTGCCCATGCCAGAGATTGCTCTGGAAAATCCGCGTATAGTTGCCAGCGCAGGCGTTTGAAAAGCTCCCAACTGTTCGAACGAAGAAGTTGATCAAATTCGCCGATTTGTTGTTCATCTTGTTTGAGATAAATAGCCCTTCCGAGCTGATAAAGACGCTTTAACAAAATGCCAGCTTGGAAGTGATCGTGAAAAACCGTCTGCTTAAAATCTTGAAACCAGTAGGTATATTTGTCGTAGGTCTGTTGATTCTGAAGACGTCTCCAGAATTTTAGTGCATAGAAATAAATGTTTCGGAATTCTTGCTCACGTGCGACTTCCAGCGGCACAAGGAACTTACTTTCGATCTGCTCCAACAAGTATTTCGTCATCATGCGATCCTGTGGATCAGGATGCATCATGTTGCAGATGTATTTTTCGAGGATTTTCAATACCACCGTGTAACATCCCTGACGCACCCAGTTCGCAAGGACGTCTTCCAGAAATACGTAACGCCCAGCTTTATCCCGTAAAAGATTACATAACACTTTTGCGCAACGCTCAGAGTATGTTGCATCTGGGATGCTCGCCATGCATCGCATGATTTGATCCATATTAAATTCACCAAGATCCTTGGGTAGGCTTTCTAAAATGCTGCATACCTCATCAGGAGCAATGGGGGCTAAACGTACCAGGGTATTCAGAACCGGATCGTAGCGTCGCGCGGCTGCTTGGTCGACTTTCCCGCCAAAATCCAGAAGCCCGATTCCTTTGCAAAACTTCAACCAAACGGGGTCTTCGATTTTTTGAAGAAAAAACAGTAGGTTAGAGGGATTATGTGTGATCAGCCATTTCAATCTTACCTCACTCTCCTTATCGCCAGGATTTTGAATAATGCCTGTTATCTCTCTTTGCTGCTCAGCTGTCGCAGGACTTAAATATGAAATGATGAGCTGTTCGAATAACGATAGTTTGGCTTGAAAATCTTCCTTCGAGGGGTGGATGTTATGATGCGCTACTCCCTGAAAGAAACTCACTGTATCTTTAAATTCATCATCTTTATCCTTTCGTAAAAGTTCAGCTTGTAATTCCGCGCTAGGATGATGTTTTGAAAATGCTACTCCAAGTCGACGGGTACGAGGAGTAGCTTCCGCTACTTTACGTAGTGCATCCAACCGACTGAGTTGTTTGGCTAGGGCTTTATTAATCTCTTTATCATTCCAACCCTCTTTGTAGCTTGCGTCTTTGATTCTTAGGATCGCAACCGCCACATCACGAGCGACCGGAAGCGGGCTATCATATGCAGTTATCCCAAGCCTACTCGGCAAACAGTCGGTAATTTCTCTAAGTGAGTGTGCTGCTTGAGCAATTGCGTCCTCACCGTTTGCCCGAAGGGTCAATAATGCGCCTAAATACCATCTACCAAACTGATTCTCCCCTTCAGATAAATTCTCCAATATTCCGTAAACTCTGTTTTCCTGTGTAGTGAGGATAATCGGTTTAGGATTTGACTCGGGAAGACTATCCATAATCTAAGTTGTAGTGGTATCAACTCTCACCTGCCCGTTCATGAGCATCGGCAGGAGCCAGTCGCGGAGTTGGGCGAGTTCTTGGTTTTGTTGGTGGTTGTTGAAGATCATTTGATGGGTTGAACCAATTGCAGATTCGTAGGCTTTCAATAGTTCGTCGTCGGGCGGCATGGTAACTTTTAATGTGCGTAAGTCATCGCGATTGATGGAACCAAAGGTTGTGCCGTCTCCGTTGCGTCGCGCGAAGACAGATTGAAGGTTTTGTAGAACTTGGAGTAAAAAGCTCTCGTGAGAAGTCTTGCTTGAGAGAGCTGCTAAACCTCGACCTATCGCACAATCTTCTGGAGCGATATTGAGTGTTCCAACGGGAGCTCGTACGCTCAGAAGAATTGAGCCTTTATGTGCGTGGCGCGTCGGTGCAGTCGTGAATTGACGCGGTGTTGGGAAACGCCATCCAAAGTCAGTCGATCCCTGAAAGAAAAGGTATCCTTTGCCTTCCTCATTGTAGGTGTTACCTGGAGGTGATTGGCCCATTGTGACATTTGCAATATCGGCAAGCTCTTTCACCTCCCACCCCACCGGGATCTCGCGTTTGAGTTGGGGATCAAAGACCATGGGGCAGCCGGAGGAGCGGTAGGGTTTTCCGGTGAGGTGGGGTTTGCCGAGGGCGGCGGCTTGGGCGGCGCTGATCGGGAAATCATGCTGCACGAACCAATAGTCGTAGAGCAACTTCGCCATTCCCTCCAACTCGGCGTTGATGCGGTTGTTGAGTTCGATCTTGGCGTCGAGGGCGGAGAGGACGGCTGCAATACGACTTTGCTCAGCTAATGGAGGGTAATTAAACTCCACTTGTTTGAGAGAATATCCGGTCAGGTGCTTGATGGTTGACCCAATGAAATGCTTTGACAGTTCACCGCTCCTTCCAGCAAGCAGGAAGCGATAATAGACGAACTCGTTACTGTAATTCTTATTGGTGCGAACTCTATGAATTGCCTTCTGAATTTTCATTTGGGGGACTTCCCCTCTCCAGATTGCACAGCGTCCGGGTTCGCCGCCCTCGCAAACAACAAGGTCTCCAGATTCCAAGCCGTAACGCTCACTCTCGCTCTCCTCAAAGCGCATTGTGCTCAGATTTGAGAGATCGAAGCCACCCCAACGGAGGTTAACATTCGCCAGATATGGTTGCAGTTCTCCCTTGTTCTTTTCCTTGTCCAGCATCTTTCCAAGACACATCTCGGCAATATCACCGAGCTTAGCGGATTTCCACTCACTCATATTTTAGTCCCTCCAAACGCTTAAAAATATCCTTCTCAAGGTTCTTTGAATACTGAAGTAAAGCGACCAACCGCTCTCGGCTCTCGGCTAGTTTTTTTCCGAATTGCTTCGGCGTGATCGCCACATGCTCCACCTTCACATCAAAATACTGCCCGGCGCTGAGTGAATGATTTTTGGCCGCAATTTCATCGTAAGTGACGGCCACGGAGAAATCTTTAATGGCTTCCTTGGCGTTGAAGACGCGGATGATTTGGTCTTCTTCTTCGGTGGAGAGTAAGGTTTTTTGGTTTTTGCCGTCCTTTACTTTGGTGCCGAGGTTGGAAGCATCGATCAGGACGATGTGTTCCTTGTTTGCTGCGTCTAGGAAAAGGATGGAGACGTTGGTGCCGGTAGTGGCGAAGATGTTGCTGGGCATGGAGACCACACCGGCGAGTATTTTCTTTTCGACAAGGTGCTCGCGGATTTTGCGTTCAATGCCGGA